>Ga0335076_10000169_pt1 | contig 54566 bp, 50 predicted proteins | sample Lox_Sample_25_FD_206717 | JGI IMG/M metagenome (GOLD analysis project Ga0335076, IMG submission 206717) | Soil microbial communities from Loxahatchee National Wildlife Refuge, Florida, United States - Lox_Sample_2.5 | ecosystem: Environmental > Terrestrial > Soil > Wetlands | place: USA... | reverse complement strand
CGCTGGATGCCGGGCCCACCCACGGAACGCTGACATTCACGCCGGACGGCAAGTTCACCTATACGCCCGATCAGAACTTCAGCGGCACCGACAGCTTCACCTACAAGGCCAACGACGGCACCGTCGACAGCAACGTCGCCACGGTGACGATCGAGGTCGGCGGCGTCAACAATGTGCCGGTAGCGGTCAACGACACGGCCGTCACGAATGAAGACGTCGCCGTGGGCGGCAATGTGCTCGCCAACGATACCGACGCGGACAACGACAAGCTGACGGCGTCGCTGGTCGACGGCCCGGACCATGGGAAGCTGGTGTTCAATGCCGACGGCATCTTCACCTACACACCGGATGCGAACTTCAACGGCACCGACACGTTCACCTACCAGGCGAGCGACGGTGTCGCCGACAGCAACGTCGCCACCGTCGCCATCACGATAAACCCGGTCAACGACCCGCCGGTGGCGGTGAACGACACGGTGGTCACGGATGAAGACACCGCTATCGGCGGCAGCGTTCTCGACAACGATACCGACATCGACGGCGACAAGCTGACGGCGTCCTTGGTCGACGGTCCGACGCACGGCAAGCTTGTCCTCAATGCCGACGGCACCTTCACCTACACGCCGGATGCCAACTTCAACGGCAGCGACAGCTTCACCTACCAGGCCAACGACGGGACCGCCGACAGCAATGTCGCCACCGTCGCGATCACGATAAACCCGGTCAACGATCCGCCGGTGGCGGTGGACGACACGGTCGTCACCAAGGAGGACGTCGCCGTCGGCGGCAATGTGCTCACCAACGACACCGACGTCGAAGGCGACACGCTGACGGCGTCCTTGGTCGACGGACCGGACCACGGGAAGCTGGTGTTCAATGCCGACGGCACCTTCACCTACACGCCGGATGCCAACTTCAACGGCACCGACAGCTTCACCTACCAGGCCAACGACGGCGCCGCCGACAGCAACGTCGCGACCGTGAACATCACGATCGACCCGGTCAACGATCCGCCGGTGGCGGTAAACGACGCGGTCGTCACCAAGGAGGACGTCGGCGTCGGCGGCAATGTGCTTGCCAATGACACGGACGTCGACGGCGATACGCTGACGGCCTCATTGGTCGCCGGCCCGACGCATGGCAAGCTCGTCTTCAATGCCGACGGCACCTTCACGTACACGCCGGACGCGAACTTCAACGGCATCGACAGCTTCACCTACAAGGCCAACGACGGCACGGCCGACAGCAATATCGCCACCGTCGCCATCGCGATAAGCCCGGTCAACGATCCGCCGGCCGCGGTGAACGACACGGTCGTCACGAACGAGGACGTCGCCGTCGGCGGCAATGTGCTGGCGAACGACACCGACGTCGACGGCGACGCGCTGACGGCGACACTCGTGACTGGTCCGGGCCACGGCACGCTGGTGTTCAATGCCGACGGCACGTTCACCTATACGCCCGCCCTGAACTTCAATGGGGCCGACAAGTTCACCTACGTCGCCAACGACGGTACCGCCAACAGCAACGTCGCGACCGTCAACATCACGGTCACCCCGGTCAACGACCCGCCGGTCGCCAAGAATGACAGCGTAACGACGGCGGAGGACACGGCTGTGAAGGGCGCCGTGCTTGCCAACGATACCGATGTCGACGGCGACATCCTGACGGCATCGCTGGTCGGCGGCCCCGCCAACGGAACGCTGGTTTTCAACCCGGACGGGACCTTCACCTATACGCCCAACGCGAACTTCAGCGGCACCGACAGCTTCAGCTACAAGGCGAATGACGGCACGGCCGACAGCAACGTCGCCACGGTCGCCATCACGGTGACACCGGTGCCGGATGCGCCGAGCCTCACCGTGTCGCCTGCCAGCGGTGCCGAAGATACGGCGATACCCTTGTCGATCGCCGCCGCCCTCACCGATCCGAGCGAGCAACTCACGATCTCGATCGTCGGCGTTCCGGCCGGCGCCGCGCTCTCGGCAGGCACGAAGAATGCGGACGGCAGCTGGACGCTCACCGCTCCCCAGTTGGCCGGCCTCGCCATCACGCCGCCGCTGAACAGCAGCAACGATTTCACGCTCACGGTGACCGCGACGAGCCGCGAGCCGGGCCTATCCGGTCCCGGCTCGACGGCGTCGGTAACAGACACGCTGCCGGTGACCGTCACGCCGGTCGCCGACCAGCCGAATTTCACCGTTGGTTCCAGCGTCGTCATCACGGCGCCCAATCAGACGATCAGCGGCACGCAAGCGAACGACGTGATCGTCGGCGGCTTCGGGAGCGACAACATCAGCGGGCTCGACGGCAACGACCTGATCAGCGGCGATCCGCCGGCGGGCGCGCAATCCGCACCGCTCAGCATCGCCGCGAGCGTGACCGATACCGACGGGTCCGAAGCCCTCGAGATCGATATTTCGAAGCTCCCCGCCGGCGCGACGCTCTCCGCCGGTACCCAGAACCCGGACGGCACCTGGACATTGACGCCGGCCCAGCTGGCGGGTCTGCAGCTGAACGTGCAACCCGGCACGGCGCCGTTCGATATGACGGTCAGCGCCGTCGTCACCGACCGCGGGCCGGACGACGTCGTGCCGGATACGCTGACGGTGCAGCACTCCATTCACGTCGACATCAGCGGCGTTCCCAACGATTCGCTCAGCGGGGGCGGCGGCGCCGACACGCTCCTTGGGTTCGCCGGCAATGACTCTCTGCAAGGCGGCCCCGGAGCGGATGTGCTCGACGGGGGAGTCGGCAACGACATCATCCGCGACGACGACGGCGCGGTCGCGCGCGGCGGCGACGGCAACGACACGATCGACATCACCTACAACAGCGTCTCGGCCGCGGTGGAGATCGAAGGCGGCGCCGGCAACGACACGATCACCATCCAGCTGAACAACAATGTCGATCTCGGCGCCTTCGGCGGCGTGCAGTTCTATGCCGACAGCAGCGACCCGACGGCGCCCTCGGGCGACGACGTCGTTACCATCAAGGGGCAATTCATCAACGGCACCTCCGGAAACACCGGCATCTTCCTGGGCGGCGGCAACGACCTCTTCACGGACCAGGCGCAGTCGACGATCCGCGTCGACGCCGGCGACGGCAACGACACGCTGAATGGCAGTCCCGTCTCCGACTCCATGAGCGGCGGCGCCGGCAACGACATCATCATCGGCGGCGGCGGCAACGGCAACGACTCGCTCGACGGCGGCAGCGGCGACGACAGCATCAGCGGCAGCCTCGGCAGCGACCTGATCACGACCGGCGACGGCAACGACACCGTCTTCGCGAGCCAGGGGGCCGACACGATCACTCTGGGCAGCGGCCACGACCTGCTGATTTACAAGGACATCCTCGACGGCCCCGACTCGATTGGCGGGTTCGACAAGACCGCCGGCGGCAGCAGCCAGGACACCATCGACCTTGACGCGCTGTTCGATAGCCGCGGCATCGCCAGCAACGACCGCGCCGGCCGGGTGAGCTTCGTCCAGGTCGGCGGCGACGTCCAGCTGCACGTCAACGTCGGCTTCGACGTCACGGTGCTGACCTTCAAGGGCATGCCGGACACGACCGGCCTGACGGTCGGCAACGCCGCCACCGACGACGTGCACGTGGGGTCGCTCTGAGACGAGCCGACGGCGCGGCGCCCGGCTTGTCTGCAGCGGGCGCGGTTTCTATGTTTCAGTCGCCGCTGAGACGCCGCCGACCAAGGAGAGGCCAGCCGCCATGCAGACGAGTATCGCGAGCGCCCGTCCCGTCGCCCGCCTGGTCCGCGGGCAGCCGACGAGCGACGGAGCCGGCGTCAGGCTGACGCGCGTGATCGGCGGGGCGGCGCTGCCGCAGGCCGATCCGTTCCTCCTGCTCGACGAATTCGGCGCCGACGATCCGGACGCTTACATCGCCGGCTTCCCCGACCATCCACACCGCGGCTTCGAGACCGTGACGTACATGCTCGAGGGCCGCATGCGCCATCGCGACAACAAGGGGCACGAGGGCGTGCTGGAGTCGGGCGGCGTGCAGTGGATGACGGCCGGCCGCGGCATCGTCCATTCGGAGATGCCGGAGCAGCGGTCCGGCCGCATGCGCGGCTTCCAGCTCTGGGTCAACCTCCCGGCCAGCGACAAGATGCGCGAGCCGCGCTACCAGGAATTGGCGGCGGAGCGCATCCCGAGCGCGGCGCCGGCGCCGGGCGTCAAGGCGACGGTGATCGCCGGCTGCTTCGGCGGCATCGCCGGCGCGGTGAGCGAGATCGCCGTCGATCCGCTTTATGTCGACCTGCGGCTCGATGCCGGAAGCAGCTATGCGGCCGATCTGCCAGCCGGGCACACGGCCTTCGTCTATGTCTTCGAGGGCGAGGCCGCGCTCGGCGGCAAGACGGTGCCGCGCGGAACGCTCGCCCTGCTCGGCGACGGCGATCGCGTCGGCATCGAGGCCGGCTCGCAAGGCGCGGCGCTGCTGCTCATCGCCGGCCGGCCGATCGGCGAGCCGGTCGCGCGCTACGGTCCGTTCGTCATGAACACGCGGGCGGAACTCGAGCAGGCCTTTGCCGACTTTCAGGCCGGACGGCTGTAGCGGCCGCAGGGAGGAGGACGTCATGAACGAGACCTTTCAGCGGGGCGGCGACGCCGCCAACCGCGTCGAGCCGCCGGTGACGGGGTCGGCGGCGATCGGCAGCGGCGCGCTGCCGTGGGAGTCCACCGAGACGGAGGGGTTCTGGATAAAGCCGCTGCTCGAGGATGCGCGCGCGGGGCAGAAGACCTGGCTGATGAAGATCGATGCCGGCGCCTTCGCGCCGCTGCACGCGCACGAGGAACTCGAGCAGATCTATGTGCTCGAGGGCACGTTCTATGACCAGGACCGCAGCTATTGCGTCGGCGACTTCATCGCCCGTGCCCCCGGCGCCCAGCACACCGCCGGCAGCCGCGACGGCGCCGTCGTGCTCCTGATCTACACGGCCGCCTGAGGGTTCCGGCTCAGGCGCGCCGGAAAAGCCGCTTGAAGAAGCCGCCGACCGCGGCGACCACAGCGATTCCCCCAACGATGAGCGGCTTGGCGAAGCCGAGCAAGAACTTGAAGAAGCCGGCCTTGGCCAGGATGCCGCCGGCGATCAGGCCGCCGATCCCGTATTCGGCCGCCTTGTCGAGGCCGGGCTTGAACTCGGCGTAGGTGTTGCCGGCGTCGAACGCCACCATCGCCAGGATCTCGTTGATGCGGCCGTCGATCGCGGCGAGCTGGTCCATGCCGCCGACGACGTTGAGGTCGAGAACGCCGCGGCGCCCGAGCACGCGGATCTCGTAGTTCAGGGTCTCGTTGGTATCGTCGCTGAACTTCAGGCGCTTTGCCCAGTAGAGCTTCTTGGCCTGCGCGTCATAGTAGGGCGGCTTGGCCCAGCCGAGCAACTCGACGGTCGCATAGTTCTGCTTCTCGCGCTCTGCGTTGTCCGCGCGCGTCGACTCCTGCATATCCTTGAGCAGCTGATCGTAGTCGATGCCGGCGGCGTCGGAATCGCTGACGTTGCCGCTGTCCTCGTACTGGATGACGATGGCGTAGGCCGGACGCTCGCCGTCGGTCGGGATGATCATGCCCAGCGAATCCTTGGCGGCACCGGGCGGATTGCCCCACAGCTTGACCAGGAAGGTCTCGCTGTCGGCCGGATCGAGGTAGGCGAAATGATCGGTCAGCGACAGGTGTGCGAGATCGCTGCCGAGCTGGATCTCGCCTTTCTGCTGCTTGAGGCCGCCGAAGATCTGCTGCGGCGTTTCATCGGCGTGGCCGGCGAACGGTACGAAGGCCAAGGCGGCGGCCAACGCAAGAGCATGGAGACGGTACATCAGGCCCCCTTCGTTGAAGCGGCGGCGCACAGAGTGACGCGCGTCGAATGGCCGCGCGACCCGCCGTCGCGATTGCGCTTAGAATCGACCCAAGACTTCCGGGCGACTCCTCTAGCACACCCGATCGGCCCGGCAAGATACATGAAGTGCCCAAATCGGATTGTGACCGGCGTCACTGATGGCGAACATGAGCCAGCAGCCCTCCCTGCTTCGTCCCCGACGGGGGGCGCCGCCACCGCCGCGGATGGACGCCAGATGACGTGGCGATTAACTCGTCGTCGCATACCCAAAATGGGTGATGCGCGGACGGCGGGCGCGACCGATTAGGTATGGCGCGGCCGCCAGCGCGCGGCTGCAACGAGCGCCGATCGCAGAAGGCCCGCGATCCCGCGCCTGCGACAGGGGACGAGATATCGTGTGGGAGAACAAGACAATGCCGAGCCATATCGCGCTGCACCGCGCCGGCGAACCAACGCGTCATCCGGAAGCCCTCTAGTCGCCGCCCATCGAGCCGAGATGGTGGCGGTCATGGCGAGGGACTTGGCGCGCCGATCCGACGCATCCTCCGACGCTGATGCGGCGTCGGTCCGCGGCGACAAGGATGCGGCGGCTGCCTGGATATCCCTGCTGCACAGCCTGTGCGAACTGGAGCGTGCCCGCATGGGAATGCTGGCGACGATGGACCGGGCCACGCTGCGGGTCAGCATCCACGGCTCCGTCAACGTCGGCCCCGCCGACGTTCGCTCCTACGAATCGCGGTTCGCGACGCTCGACCCCGTCGTCTCCGGCATGGACGGCGCGGCCGCCGCCGGCATGGTCTGGACGCTCAGCGATGCGGCGGCAGGCCTGTCGGGACCGCACGACGAATTCTTCAGCGACTGGCTGCGTCCGCAGGGGATCGGCCACGTCATCTATGGTGTCGTCGCCATCCAGGACCAGCAGATGACCTACCTGGCCGTCGGCCGCACCGCCGACTCCGGCGATTACGCCGGGGCGGATATCGACCTGTTCCGCTCCGTCCTCCCGTGCATCCAGATGACGTTCCGCTCGTCGCGCCAGACCGCCAGCGCCAGCGCCGCGCGGCAGGCGATCCTCTCGCTGCTCGACGAACTGCCGACGGGCATCGCCGTGCTCAATCGCCGGCGCGAGCCGATCTTCGTCAACAGTTACGGGAAGAAGTCGCTCGACGACACCGACATCACGCTGCCGCAGATCTGCACGTCGCAGCGCCAGCTCGCCGGCAAGACCCCCGGCGAGCGCAACCTGCCGACGCTGAGCGAGGCGGTCGAGCAATGCTGGGTGCGGACAATTCCGCGCCTCTCCGGCCGCCGGCCGCTGTCGATCATCGTGCAGCGGCTGCGTCGCGATACTCCGGACGGCAGCGACGACGAGCCCGCGTTCGTCCTCATCGTCAGCGATCCCGACCGCGAAATCGAGGTCGACCAGGAGGGGCTCTGCCACCTGCTGGGGCTGACGCCCGCCGAGGGCAGACTCGCAGCGCTGCTGGCGCGCGGCAAGCACATCGAGATCGCCGCCGATCATCTCGGGATCAGCATCCACACGGCGCGCACGCACCTGAAGCGCATCTTCGGCAAGACCAACACGTCCTCGCAGTCGGATCTGATCCGCCTCGTGCTGAGCGCTCCGCCGCCGATCCGAACGGCCTGATCCGCAACGCTCGCCACCATCTCCGACCACGCCAATCCGGCGCGTCGCCGTTACTGCGGCAAGCAGCCGCAACTCTGCACCCGATTTGAGTTTCGCGCAGTCCTCACGCGGTCACGATGTCGCAGGGAGCGCATTTGCGCCGGCGCATCCCTCGTATGGGTGACGACGGGACCACCGAGGAATGTTTTCATTTTCTCGCGACCGCATGCGCGGCGTGATCCAGGACGCGTCCAGCGGGACGGCCTGGACGAATGGAACTAGTTTCGGAGGTAGCCGACAATGTATAAGCAGCTTCTGGGTGGGGTGGCCGTGGCCGCTCTCGTTGCCTTGAGCGCCATGAGCGCCCGCGCGAACCCCCTCAATACCTTCAGCAACGACGACACCACGAACATCGACAGCAGCGCCACCGCGACGACCGGCTATGGCGGGTATGGCGGCGATGCCAACGGCGGCGATGCCAGCGGCGGCGGCGCCAACGGCGGCGACAACACCGCGACGACGAACATCACCCCGTCGCAGACCGGCGGCAACGGCGGCTCGAACGGCGCTCCCGCCGGTGGAGCCGGCGGGACGGCGGGCGCCGGCGGCGCCGGCGGCGGCGCCGCGACGGCGACCAGCGAGTCGTACAACACGGAGCAGGAGGGCGTGTCGAACCAGACGCTGACCGGCTCGGTGAGCGGCAACTCCGTCTCCGCCACTTGGGGCCTTGGCGACGGCAACCTCCAGAGCGGCAACTCCAGCGTCGGTGGATTCGCAAACGCCGCCGGCATCAACGTCGCCAGCGCCAGCTCGGGACACCAGTCGCTCAACCAGCAGGCCGTCTCGCTCGGCATCGTCGGCACCGTCAACCTCAACGGAACCGGCGGAACCGGGCAGTAGCAGCCCGCTCCAACATCGCACGGCCAGGGATCGGCGGGCGGCCCCCCGCCGATCCACTGCCGTCGTGAGCGATCCCGTCCATACCAGCCCGCAGGGAGGCGAGCATGAATCGTCGCAAACGGCCTGTCCGACTGGCGTTGCTGGCCGTCGGCCTGAGCGCGCTCATCCTGCTGGACGGCGGCGCGACGCGGGCGGCCGGCCCGTCCGCCCCCGACTCGTTCGACCAGCCCGTCTCAGCGAACGACCTCGGCGCGCAGCGCGGCGGCGAGAACGATCCCGTCGACTCCTTCAACACGACCGCCACGATCGAGAGCCAGCAGAGCCTGAGCGCGACCAACAGCGGCAACACGATCACGGCGGGGGGAAACGTCACCTCCGGCTCGGTCTCGGTCGCCGCCGGCGCGCTCGACAATCTCAACGGCATGACCAACGTGGTCATCAACAGCGCGCCGCAATCGAACGTCCAGGGCGGCATGACGCTCAACCTGATCCTGCAGCAAGCGCCACCGATGCAGCCGTAACGATCAGCCGCGAAACGCCCGGATCTTCGAGGCAAACGATGCATGCGTGGCGCCTTGTCCACCTGACGATGCTGGCCCTCGTCGCGACTGTATTCGCAGCGCAAGAGAGTCGCGCGGGCGACGTGCGGCTCACCTCGAATATCGGGGGCGAAGTCGCGGTGCCGGTCGTCAGCTACGCGGCGCGGCCGTTCCTCACCGTCGTGCGGCAGGAGCACGACTTCAGCTGCGGCTCCGCCGCCGTCGCCACCCTGCTCACGTTCCACTTCGAGCGCCCGACGACCGAGCGCCAGGCGTTCGAGGCGATGTACGCCATCGGCGACAAGGCGAAGATCCAGCGCGAGGGCTTCTCGCTCCTGGAGATGAAGACCTATCTCGGATCGCTCGGCTACGAGGCCGACGGCTTTCGCGTCCCGCTGGACAAGGTCGCCCGCGTCGGCGTGCCCGTCATCGTGCTGATCGAGACGCGCGGCTACAAGCACTTCGTCGTGGTCAAGGGGCTGCGCGACGACCGCGTGCTCGTCGGCGATCCCGCGCGCGGCGTCGAGGTGATGTCGATCGCCGATTTCCACGGACTCTGGAAAGACGGCATCGTCTTCGCGATCCACAACGCCGACGCGGTCGGCCGTCGTCATTTCAACGACGAGGCGGAGTGGCGGTTGCGGTCGCCGGCGCCCGTCGGTTCCGCCACCAACCGCACGGGCCTCGCCTCTTTCACGGTGATGCTGCCCGGCGCCCTCAGCACCTTTCAGTGAGGTCCGTTATGCCGTCCCTGTCATGCGTCCGGCCCCTCGCGTTGTCGGCCCTTCTCGCTGCCGCGATCCTGGCGGCGATGCCGGACATCGGCGCCGGGGCGGCGCGCGCCGCCGACGCCGCGGAAACCTATGCCGGCAGTCCGGTCGTCGCCCGCGACGACCTGCGCGCCATGCGCGGCGGCCTCGAGATCGCCGGCATGAGCATTCAGTTCGGCGCGACCGTCAACACCCTGGTCAATGGCGCCCTCGCCGCCCAGACCGTACTGACGCTCAACAACGACGGCACGATGGGACAGCAGACGACCTTCCTCGACGGGTCGGTGCTGAGTCCGGTGTCGGGAGCGCAGCTGAGCGCCATCACCAACGGCAAGATCGACCCGACGTCGCTGAAGGGAGCGCAGGGCTTCACCGTCAACGACGTGCCCGGACTGACGGCGGCGCTCAGCGACATAACGCTGCAGCACGCCGACAACGTCGTCATCAACACGAGCCCGGGCATCAACATCCAGCAGCTCGTCAACATGCAGCTGACCATCCAGAACTTCGGGCAGCTGGACGCGGCGCTGCACGCCGCCATGCTCGCGGGCCGCATCGCGCAGATCGGACAGATCAATCCGATCCTGAACATGCATTGAGCCTGGCCGATGGACGCCGACCGCCGAGCCGGCCGCATCTTGCCTGGCGGCGTGGCGCGCATCGGGCGATCGCTGCTGGCGCCGGCGGTGGTCTGGGCCGGGACGTTGGCGGCACTGCCGGCGGCGCGGGCCGACGATTCGCTGACGGTCGAGCAGCGCCTGCAGCAGCTCGAGGCGGACGTGAAGGCGCAGCAGGCCCTCATCGCCAGCCAGCAGAAGCAGCTGCTCGAGCAGCAGCTGCAGCTGCAGACGTTGCAGCAGGACGACCTCCAGGGCATCCGCGGCGCCGGGGCGCCCGACAGCGCGCCGGCGGCACCGGCGGCCACGCCGTCAGGCGCGCCGACGCCGCCGGCCCCGGTCGGCGTCGCGCCGGCCGACGAGAACAAGGGCAAGCCGCCGAAGGTCACCGTGCTGTCGGAGCAGGGCGGCGTGCTGACGCCGGCCGGCACGCTCGTCGTCGAGCCCAGCGTGGAATACGAGCACGCCTCGACGAACCGGCTGACCTTTCGCGGCGTCGAACTCCAGGACACCGTGCTGATCGGCGTGATCGACGCGTCGGCCGCCAGCCGCAACCTCATATCGCCGGCGGTGACCGCGCGCTACGGCGTGACCGATCGCTTCGAGCTCGAAGCCAAGGTTCCCTATGTCTACCGTTCGGACCGCGAGACCTTCTCGATCCCGCAGACCAACGCCCCGAACATCGACGTGACCAGCCACCTCACCGGCAGCGACCTTGGCGACATCGAGTTCGGCGGGCACTATCAGATCACCGGCAGCCCGCCCTACGTGATCGGCAACTTCACCTTCAAGACGGAGACCGGCACAGGGCCGTTCGACATCAAGCGCGACGCCTTCGGGGTCGAACAGGACCTGGCGACGGGATCGGGCTTCTACAGCGCCGAGCCCAACGTGACGGTGATCTATCCGTCCGATCCGGCCGTGCTCTTCGCGAATGTGGGCTACGAGTGGAACATCGGGCAGTCGGTCGGCAAGAACATCGGCGGCGAGATCGTCGACAGTTTCGATCCCGGCGACGGCATCGACGCGACGGTCGGCATGGGATTTTCGGTCAACGACCGGCTGACCTTCGATCTCGGCTACAAGCACAGCTTCCTTATGGCGACCCAAACGAAGGTCACCGATCCCACCAACAACACGACGCGGATCGACAAGTCGGAAAGCCTCACCCTCGGCTCGCTCCTCTTCGGCCTCGGCTACCGCGTGTCCGACAACATCAACCTCAACCTCGACTTCGAATTCGGCGTCACCGCCGACGCGCCCGACATGACCGCGACGCTGCGCGTCCCCATCGCGTTCAGCCTGTTCTAGCGGCACCCGCGGTCGCGGGCGCTTCTATGCGTTGTCGCGCAGGACGTTGCGGCCGCAGATGTAGCCCCAGGTGAGACAGGGGCCGATCGTGGTCCCGGCGCCGACCGCCTTGGTGCCGATGGGGTTGGCCATGGCGAGGCCGGCGCAGTAGAGGCCGGCGATGCGGCTGCCGTCGGGGCGCAGCACCTGGCCCTCCGCATTCGTGCGCGCGGCGCCCTTGGTGCCGAGAATCGCCCGCCGGTAGGGAGCCGCATAGAACGGCGGCTCGGCGATCGTGCCGAGCGCGCCGTTGCCGTGCGGACAGGCCGGGTCGCCGGTGTGAAACTTTTCCCACGCCGTCTCGCCGCGATGGAAATCGGCGTCCACGCCGTCGCGGACTAAACCGTTGAACCGCGCGACGGTCTCCTCGAGCGCCGCCGGATCGAGATCGATGCGGCCTGCGAGTCCGGCGAGGCTGCCGGCCCGCTGGAACCAGCCGGGATCGCGGCGGCCGTAGCGCATGATGAGCCGGTTGTGCCGGGCATACCGGGCGTCGAAGATCTGCCAGGCCGGCAGGTGCACCGGAAGGCCCGTCGCTGGATCCCGTTCGTCGAGGACGGCGCCCACGTTCGGGCTTCCCTCGTTGACGAAGCGGCGGCCCTGGCGGTTCACCAGGATGCAGTGCGGATGATAGAGGACGGTGAGCGGCAGGGCGTGCCGCCGGCCCTCATAGGTCGTGGGCAGGACCGGATAGATGTTGGCCTGGTCCATGCGCGCGAGCTGCGCCCCGACGGCCGCCGCCAGGCGCTGGCCGTCGCCGGTGTTGCTGCGCGGGCTGCCGATGAGGCCGACTTCGCCCGGGAAATGCTCGGCCAGCAGGGTCGCGTTCCATTCGAAGCCGCCCGTGGCCAGCACGACGCCCTTTGCCGCGCGTATCCGCCGGCGCCGGCCGCCCGACTCGACTTCGACCCCGATTACGCGGCCGGCACCCTCCATCTCGTCGGTCAGCAGACGCCGGACCGGTGCCTCGGCGACGACCTCGCACCCGAGATCGAGGCACCCCTTGAGGAGGCCGACGATCAGCGCGTTCCCCATGCCAACGCCCGCCGTCAGCAGGCGATGCAGCAGCGTCGGCGCCATCCGCAGGGCGGTGCGGACCGGCTGCGTGAAGACCGTGCCGACGACGAGTTCGCGGTAGGTGAAGATCTGCGGCAGCGTCGAGCCGCGAATCCGCCGGCGCCAGGGACCGGCCAGCCGACGGCTCAGCGCCCTGGGCGAGACCATGCGGTCGCTGAGCCTGCCGCCGGGCGCCTCGACATAGAGGTCGGGGTGATGGACCAGTTCGAACCGCAGCGGCGTCTGCGCCTCGAGGAATGCCAGCATCGACGGCGCCGCCTCGACGAACGCCGCCCAGAGCGCATCCTCCTCCTGCTGCCAACCCGGCGGCGCCGTCGCCCGCAGATAGGTCAGCGCCGCGCCCTTTGAATCGGCCATGCCGGCGGCCAGCATGTGGTGGTTGGCCGGCACCCATGTGCCGGCGCCGGACATCGCGGAGGTGCCGCCGAGCAGCGGCGATTTTTCCAGCACGATCACCCGCGCCCCGCCGGCAGCGGCGGTCAGCGCCGCGCAGAGACCGGCCGAACCCGACCCGACCACCACCACATCGGCCGCGTCGTCCCAGGACGAGACGGCCGCTGCAGAGTCGACCGGCGCGGTGGCCGCTGGTTGCATCATGATCGCCCGAAAAATACGGGCCCCGCGATGCTTCGCGGGGCCGATGAATGCCCTAATGAATGATGTGCTGGCCTCCCGTCTTGAGCGGGAGGTTCGAACGACACTCGCTCTCCCGGAGGCGGCCCCTCGCCGCCCCCGGCGCTTGGCGCCCGTGCCGCGCGGCTATTGCCGCGCCAGGGAGGCGATTTGATCTTTGATGCGAAGCTTTTGCCGCTTAAGTTCCGTGATCACGATGTCGTCGGGATGGGGTCGGTGCTCTTCTTCGTCAATCAGATGTTCCAGTTCAGCGTGTTTAGCCCTCAGTGCTTCCACGTGCTCTGTCACGGACATGCCCGAGCCTCCAATCTGTGTCCGAAAAATTACACCTGGGGATGCTAATCCCAGCCATCGAGCGTTGTAAACGAGCATCTTTCCCCACCCCTGAAGCGATCGGCCGGACCCCTGCCATGTCATTGAAACAACGTCTAATTATCGGCATCAGCGGCGCCTCCGGGGCGATCTACGGCGTGCGCCTGCTGGAGGTCCTGAAAGGGCTGCCGATCGAGACTCACCTGGTGATGTCGCGCGCCGCCGAGATGACGCTCGCGTATGAAACGGACCGGACGGTCAAGGAGGTCCGAGCGCTCGCCGACGTCGTCCATGCCGTGGCCGACGTGGGAGCGCCGATCGCGAGCGGCTCGTTCCAGACCATGGGGATGGTCGTCGCGCCTTGCTCGGTGCGCAGCATGGCCGAAATCGCTACGGGCGTGACGTCGACTCTGCTGACGCGGGCCGCCGACGTCGTGCTGAAGGAGCGGCGGCGGCTCGTGCTCATGCTGCGGGAGACGCCGCTGCACACCGGCCATCTGCGCAATCTGGTCGCCCTTTCGGAGATGGGCGCGATCATTGCCCCGCCGGTTCCCGCCTTCTACGCCAAGCCCGGCTCGGTCGCCGACATCGTCGACCACAGCGTCGGCCGCGTTCTCGACCTCTTCGGGATCGAGACGGACCTTGTGCGTCGCTGGGGTGAGCCGCAGCAAGCGGCGGAAGAGGACGAATCCGCGGTCAAGCCGACGCGAAGCTGATCTGCTCCAGGCTGTCGCCGGGGCAGCAGGCCTGCAGGATGATCGTCAGGGCGGCCTGCTCTTCCGGACCGATCGGACGCTCGGCATGGCGAAAATAGGCCGTGAGGTTGCCGGCGATTCGGGCCGCGTTGCCGGCCGCCACAGCGGCTTCCGCGGGAAGCAGCGGCGCCATGGCGGCTTGCGCGCTCCGTTCGCCCTCGATTTCGAGATCGCCGAGGCGCCGGCGGAAGGCCTCGACCGAGTCGGCCGGCAGCGCTGCGAAACCGGACTTCAGGCGCCGGCGCAACGCCCGCAAGGGCCGTATGATCTCCGCCTGCCAGGCCTGCGTGGTCGCCTCGACGGCGGCCACGTCGGCCAGTGATAGCACCCTTCCCTCCGCGCCCGCCCAGCAGCAGAACAGCAGCAGGTTGACGTCCAGCCCCAGGCGGTCCTGCAGGCCGAGCAGCGCCGGCGCGACGCCCGGCTTGCCGTAGAGGGCGAGGGAGAAGGCCCAGAAGCGGTCGGCGGGCGAGACGGACATGGGAACGGGTTCCTTGGCGTCCGGGCGTTCAGTCGCCAAAGCAGATGCCGAGGCCGCGCGCCGTGATCACGAGCGGCCCGCCGGGATCGACCGCCTGGTAGTGTGCGATGGCCTCGGCGATGGGCACGTCGACGACGCGCCGGTTCTGCCAGGCGACCATGCGGTCGAAGCGGCCGGCGGCGATCAGGTCCACGGCATAGACGCCGAAGACCGTGGCGGTGACGCGGTCGCCGGGCTCGGGCGTGCCGCCGCGCTGCACGTGGCCGAGCACGGTGACGCGGGTCTCCGCTCCGGTGAGGCCGGCGATGCGCTCGCTGATGTAGTGGCCGATGCCGCCATAGGTCGCCTGGCCGCCGGTATGGTAGGTCATCAGCGGCTCGCCGTCCTCGGTCTGTACCGCCTCGGCGACGACGACGAGCGCGAAGTTGCGGCCTTCCTTCTTCAGCGCCTCGATCTTGGCGGCGACGCGCTTGAGCCGGTAGGGAATCTCCGGGATCAGGATCACGTCGGCGCCGCCGGCGATGCCGGCCGTGAGCGCGATATGGCCGGCGTCGCGGCCCATCACCTCCAGCACCATCACGCGGCTGTGGCTGGCAGCCGTCGGCGTCAGGTGGTCGAGCGCGCTGGTCGCCGCCTGCACCGCGGTCTCGAAGCCGATCGACACCTCGGTGAGGCCGAGGTCGTTGTCGATCGTCTTGGGAATGCCGACCAGGCGGATGTCGCCCTTGGCGGCGAGGTCGCGCAGGATTTTCAGGCTTCCGTCGCCGCCGATGCCGATGAGGGCATCGAGGCGCAGCTGCCGGTAGCCATCGATCACCTCGTCGGAGCGGTCGACCAGACGGCCGTCGGCGGTCGGAAACGCGAAGGGATCGCCCTTGTTGGTGGTGCCGAGGATGGTGCCGCCGAGGCGCAGCATGTCGCTGCCGGTGGCGCGCCGGTCGAGCTCGACCGCCTCGACCGGCCGCGCCAGCAGCCCGGCAGTGCCGTTGCGGATGCCGACGACCGTCCAGCCGAGTCCGGTCGCCCGGCTCACCACCGCGCGAATCACGGGATTGAGGCCGGCGCAGTCGCCGCCGCTGGTCAAGATGCCGATCCGCTCGATCGTCGCCATGGTCGGGGTCCGCCCCTAGCAGGCCGCTCGCCGACCGCGCAGCGGCGGCGGCTGCCGCACAGTCTCGACAATCCGGTGTCGACGGACAAGCCCGAACGGTGACGGGCCGGGGCGATCGGAGTAGAATCCGCGACCATGAGCGCGCCGAGCGACAGCGGTCCGGTCCCCAGCATGGCGGAGTTGCGCCGGAAGCTCGAGGAGTTGCGCCAGGAGCACCGCGACCTCGACGACGTGATCGCCCGCCTGCAGGAGGCGGCGCCCTTCAACCAGCTGCAGCTGCAGCGCCTGAAGAAGCGCAAGCTGTCCCTGAAGGATCAGATGACCAAGCTCGAGAGCAAGCTGCTCCCGGACATCATCGCTTAGCCCGCGCCGCCGTCTTGTCCTTCGGCGTGCCTGCCTTGCGCGGACGGCCGCGCGGCAGCGGCGTCACGCGGCGCCCGGCGGCCTCGGCGATGCGGCGCTTGAAGCGCTCGCTGCCGAGGGCCCAGCCGCCGTTGGTGGCGAGGCGCAGCGCGTCGACGAACTCGCCGTCGATGGGTTCGTCGAACAACGCGCGATATGCCTTCTGGCGTTTCTTCGGACGCGCCGCCAGCGCGCGATAGATACGATGGTCGGTGAGAACCGGATCGGCGGCGCCGAGCGCATGGCCCTGGTAGCTCGACCAGGGATACTGGCGCGGCTGCTTCGCCAGCTTGGCGCGCACCGGGTTGGACTCGATGTAGCGGCAGCAGTCGATCAGATGCAGGGATGCCTCGATCGGCGCCGCGCGGTAGCGCCCCTCCCACAGCGTGCCCGCCCTCCCGCGCTCACCGTTGACGTAGCGGGTGTAGCGGCGTCCCAGCGACTGCAGCGTGCGCGGCAGACTGTCTTCCGCCCGCGGCGTCACCAGCAGGTGGACATGGTTGGGCATCAGCACATAGGCATGGATGGCGCAGCGATAGTGCGCCGCCGCCTCCGCCAGCCAATCGCGATAGCGGGCATAGTCGCGCTGACGAAAAAAGACTCGCTTGCCGCCCTTGCCGCGGTGGATGACATGCAGCGGTTGGCCGGGCAGGAAGAAGCGGCTGAGACGTGCCATGAGAGGCTCCCCAAAACCATGACGGCCAGCAAGACTACAACCCCCGAACCGCCAGGTCTACTCTGACCCCGCATCATCTGGGGACCTGCAGCCCGAAATCGTAGCGGTGCCCGAAGCGAGGTTTTCAACAAGCATCTTGCGGCTGCAACGGAAGTGTCATCTGATGGCGCTAGGATCGGCGGGTATCGGGCGACGCCAGAAAAGCAATCCGAGCGCGCCGGCGACACAACGGGTGGGGTTTCGCATGCGCTCGGCAACACGGCGGGAATTCCTGACGGCCATCGGAGCGGGCGGCGCCGTCGCGGCGCTGCCGCCTGCGATACGGCGCGCGCTGGCGGCACCGGCGCAGGGCGGGTCGCTGTCGTCGATCGCGCACGTCATCATCTTCTCGCAGGAGAACCGGTCGTTCGACCACATCTTCGGATCGCTCGCGGGCGTGCAGGGGTTCGGCGACCGCCATCCGCTGCTCCTGCCCAGCGGCAAGACCGTGTTCCATCAGCCCAAACTGGGTGGTGAGCGGCTGCCCTGGCCGCTGCGCACCTTCTCGACCAGCGGCCAATGCGTCCATGATGTCGACCACTCCTGGCGCACCGGTCACAAAGCGCGCGACGACGGTCGCGATGACGGCTGGGTCAAGGCCAAGGGCGAGTTCACGATGGCGTACTTCCAGCGGCGCGACCTCCCCTACCACTACGCGCTGGCCGAGGCCTTCACGCTCTGCGACGCCTATTTCTGTCCGGTGATCGGGCCGACCGATCCGAATCGGCTGTTCCTGATGACCGGTACCAACGATCCGCGCGGGTTGAACGGCGGACCCGTCATCGACAACAGCGAACCGCCGATGAGCTGGACGACCTACGCCGAGCGCCTGCAGGCCTCTGGCGTCAGCTGGCGCGTCTACCAAGAGGTCGACAACTTCGATGACAACGCGCTCGCCTGGTTCACGCAGTTCCAGAACCTGCCGCCCGATTCGCCGCTCTTCATCAACGGCATCATGCCGCGCACGCCGGCCGACTTCGCGCAGGACGTCATGAACGACCGGCTGCCGGCCGTCTCCTGGATCATTTCGCCGGCGCACCTCTCGGAGCACCCGCCGTTCGCGCCCGACGCCGGCGCCGACTACGTCAACACCTTCCTGTCGGCCCTCACGGCCAACCCGCAGGTCTGGCAGAAGAGCGTGTTCATCCTGACCTATGACGAGGACGGCGGCTTCTTCGACCACGTCCTGCCGCCGACCCCGCCGCCGGGGACGCCCGACGAGTTCGTCGACGGCCTGCCCATCGGCCTCGGCGGGCGCATCCCCACCTTCATCTGCTCGCCCTGGACGCGCGGCGGCTGGGCGTGCAGCGAGGTGTTCGACCACACCTCGACCTTGCGCTTCCTCGAGCGCTGGACCGGCGTGCAGGAGCCGAACATCAGCGCCTGGCGGCGCGCCGTCTGCGGCGACCTCACCTCCGCCTTCGATTTCAGCACGACCGACAACAGCCTGCCGGTCCTGCCCTTCACGCCGACGCTGGCGACGCTGGCGGAGAAGCAATGCGACACGCTGCCCAAGCCGATGCCCCCCAACGTGCAGCGCGAGCCGACGCAGGAGACCGGGAGCAAGCCGCAGCGGCCGTTGCCCTATCGCCTGGCGATCCGGGCACGGCAGTTGCATGACAGCGGCCAGCTGACGATCGCGCTGGCCAACACCGGGGTGCGGACGGCCATGCTGGCGATCCATGCCGACAACTTCCGCTCCGACGGGCCCTGGTTCGCGCAGGTCGATCCCGGCGGCGAGGTCGAGCAGACCTTCACGCAACCGCTGCTTGCCCTCGGGCGTTATGATTTCAGCACGCACGGGCCGAACCAGTTCTTCGCGCGCTTTGGCGGCAACCTGCGCCCCACGACCTTCAAGGGGAATCCCGAGCCGGAGGTCGACGCCGACACCAGCCAGGCGGCCAACGGCACCCTCGGCCTCACCTTCATCAACACCGGCGTCGCCATCGCCGTGACGTTCCGCGTGACCAAGCAGAACGAGCCGGCGGGTTCCGGGAACCCGCGCCGCTGGACGATCAACGTGCCCGCCGGCGCGACCCAGGCCTTCGTCTTCCCCACGATCGACGGCTGGTATGACTACCTCGTGACGCTCGATGGATCGGACCTGTTCCGCCGCGAGTTCGCCGGCCACCTGGAGACGGGGGCGCCCAGCATCGTCGCCAGCTTGTAGCGCCGCACGCTTGCGCCACCCCGGCGCGTTCCTATAATCGCGCCTCCTTTCGAGGGGCTTCGTGCGCATGGCTAGGCGTTCGCCGCTCGTCGGCATCATCATGGGCAGCCAATCCGACTGGGCGACGCTGAGCCGCGCCGCCGAGACGCTGCAGGTGCTCGGCGTTCCGTTCGAGTCGCGCATCGTCTCCGCCCACCGGACGCCGAAGCGCCTGTACGCCTATGCCGAGGCCGCGCGCGGCCGCGGCCTCAAGGCGATCATCGCCGGCGCCGGCGGCGCCGCCCACCTGCCGGGTATGGTGGCCTCGCTGACGCCGCTCCCGGTGTTCGGCGTTCCCGTCGAGAGCAAGGCGCTCAAGGGCCTCGACAGCCTGCTCTCCATCGCCCAGATGCCGGCCGGCGTTCCCGTCGGTACGCTCGCCATCGGCGAACCGGGCGCCGTCAACGCGGCCCTGCTGGCGACGGCCGTGCTCGCGTTGAGCGATGCCAAGATCGCCCGCGCGCTCGACGCCTGGCGCGCGGCCCGCACCGCGGCGGTGGCCAAGAAGCCCGCCGCCATACCGCTCGGCAAGGCATGAGCGCGGACCAGGGCCAGCGCTTCGCGCCCGGCGCCACCATTGGCATCCTCGGTGGCGGCCAGCTGGGCCGCATGACGGCGCTGGCGGCGGCGCGGCTCGGCTTCCGCACGCACGTCTTTTGCCCCGAACACGACGCGCCGGCAGCACAGGTGACGGCCGTGTCGACCGTGGCCGCCTACGACGACGAAGAGGCGCTCGCCGCCTTTGCCGACGATGTCGACGTCGTCACCTTCGAGTTCGAGAACATCCCGGACAGCGCGGCGGAGACCCTGGCCGCCCTGAAGCCGACGCGGCCGGCGCCGCGCGTCCTCCATATCGCCCAGCAGCGCCTGCGCGAGAAGGATTTCCTATCGTCGATCGGCGTACCCGTGACGCGCTACCTGCCCGTGGCCGATGCCGCGGCCCTGCCCGGCGCCGTCCAGAAGATCGGCCGCCTTTGCATCCTCAAGAGCGCGCAGTTCGGCTATGACGGCAAGGGCCAGGTGCGGATCACGGCCGACACGGATCTTGCCGCAGCCTGGCAGCGCATGGGCGGCACGCTCGGCATCCTCGAGGCCGAAGTGGATTTCGCCCTCGAGGCCTCCGTGATCATCGCACGCGGCCTCGACGGCAGGACCGCGCTCTATCCCCCAGTCGAGAACCGGCATAGGAACCATATCCTCGACGAGACCATCGCCCCGGCGACGTTGGCACCGACCTCCGTCGAATCGGCCGAGGCGATCGCCCGTCGCATCGCCGAGTCGCTGGAGCTCGTCGGCCTGCTGGCCGTCGAGCTTTTCATCACCAGGAGCGGCGACGTGCTCGTCAACGAGCTGGCGCCGCGGCCGCACAATTCCGGGCACTGGACGATCGATGCCTGCGCCACCAGCCAGTTCGAGCAGTTCGTGCGTGCCGTCTGCGGCCTGCCGCTCGGCTCGACCGCGCATCACACCACGGCCGTCATGAAGAACCTGATCGGCGACGACGTGAACCGGTGGCGCGAGGTGCTCGCCGACCCCGCCGCCAAGCTCCACCTCTACGGCAAGACCGAGGCGCGTCCCGGCCGCAAGATGGGGCATGTGACGCGATTGAAGCCGCACAAGTAAAACGCCGATATGAAACGGCCTTGTCCTCATTGTCGGGTGTCCACGGTCGCGCTTCGTGACATCCGAACCAGCGAACGTCTCGGCCAACCGTTTCGGTGTCCGAGCTGCGGATATGGGGTTCGTTCCAAAAGCTCGCGGTCTTGGATCGGTGCTTCAGCAACTCTTATCGCGGTTCTAGCGTGGAACCCGTTGACGCTCTTCTTGCTTTTCGCACTGGCGGAGAACCATATCGGACGCTACAGCGCAATAGCAGCTGTGACACTGGCAATCGCAGCTACAGTTGCGGGAGGTTTCGCCCTCCCACTCGTTGCTCCGCTTTACGCCACAAAATTGGATCTCGCACCGTCCGAGTCCCGCGGTGTGTGGTTACCCTTCTTACGTGCCTGCTTCCTGTTGGTGCTTTGGCTCGCCATCATCGCGCTCACCGGACTGTTGACGCTCAAACTCTTCAACGCTGCTACGTCCTGACAACAGACATCCGGGGCTCGGCTACCGCGGTGCCTCCCGGCGGAACAGGCGGAACGGATTGGGGAACTGCCCGGCGAAGCGGGCGTGGATCACGTCGATGGCCGGTAGAGAGAGCTAAGCCGCGAGAATGACTTCCGCAGTTTCGCTCACTCGATCGAAAAGTGGAGCGCGATTCTTTCGCATTCGACGGATCTGGACCGTCTTGCAGTGTCTAAGCCAAAAGCCTGAAACCGGCCGCGGCGAAGTGATGATCGAAGGTATACACAAGTCGAATATGCGCCCGTTTCATGATGACAAAGCTGGTGGCGTCGACCGCTGATAGCTTGTGCAGGTCCGCACGACGAAAGTACTCCCACGACTGCTCCAAATCTCGCAGGTCGCACGGAAGAATTCTAAGGGTTCCTGGCTCGTACACGGCTTCTCGCCACGTCAGTGCCACATCGCGAGTGGCGTTCCGGTCCAGAAACGTGAATGTTTCGATGACGACGGGAACCGAGGTGTGAAGTTTTGCACCTGCTCCCTGGAGCCGGTCCCATTGCTCTCGCGCCCGCCCATGCAAGGGGTCTCGTGACAGCGCGAGAGCGATCCACGCCCCGCTATCAACGAAGACCGACTCTCCCTGCCGCATCAGGGCTCGTCGTATATGCTGTCGTGTTCCGTCGACGCGCGCTTTGGTTCACCGTCCCAGATTGCGACAGGCCCGGCAGCCTCGGGCTTGAGCACAACCTTTCGGATCGCCTCTCGCACGAGATCCGCCACACTGCGTCCGGAGCGCGCCGCGGCTTTGCGCAGGGCGTCGAGTTCTTCCTTTCGGAGGTAGACCTGCGTCTTTTGCATGTATGTCAGTATACGTGAGAAACTGACATACGTCAAGATTCGGCCGCCTCGGTGATACAGGCAACCCTGTTTCGCTTTACGGGGTTAACGCGTCGCCGAGCGCCGAAACAGGCCCAAGGGATCCGGGAGTTGACCGGCGAATCGGTCGAAGCGGGCGCGGATCTCGTAGATCTTCATGACGTCGGCGATGCGGCGGTCGAGGAAAGCCCAGGTCTCGGCGAACCCGTCGGACTTGTCGTTCAGCCAGTAGAGCACGGTCGAAGCGTAGACTCCCGCCAGGAGCGCCCGCTTCGTGTAGAAGCTGAAATCGGTCGCCTTGTCGCCGGCGGCGTACCAGATGGCGTCGACGGTGCGGTAGAGGCACTTGACGCCGAGCGCGGCGTTCTGCGGCAGAGCCAGGAACGAGAGCGCCTGGCGGATCGCCTCGCGGTGCGCGGCGTTGCTTTCGAGGCGCAGGCGGATGGCGAGCGCCACCTTGTCGCGCGTCCGCATCTCTGCGAGGTCGTTCGCCTCGAGCGAGCGCACCATCTCGATGTCGGCGTGGCGGTGATAGAAGTCGAGCAGCTCCGTCATGCCGCCGGGAAAGGCGTTGTCGGCCAGCACCGGCTCGACCCCGGCGTCGCGCGCGCCGGCCAGGAGCGCAGTCCGCGTCCAGCCGTCGAACGCGACATGGGAGAGCGCGCCCTTCAGGATCGCTGCACGCTGAGCTTCGCGGTCCATCGTCTCAACCCTCGGCCAGGGCGGCGGCTTCCTCATTGCTGATCCCGGGGGCACCCTTGGGCGCCCCGTGGCGCAGCTCCTCGGCGAAGGCCAGCAACGACAGGTCGGTCATCCGCTGCGGATAGAGGACGCCGTCGAGATGGTCGCATTCATGCTGGACGACGCGGGCGTGGAAACCGCTGGCTTCGCGCTCGATCCGCTCGCCCTTGATGCCGAAGCCGCGGTAGCGGATGCGGGTCCAGCGCGGCACGGCACCGGTCAGGCCGGGCACCGAGAGGCAGGCCTCCCAGCCCAGCGCCTTGTCGTCGGCGAGCGGCTCGATCTCCGGATTGATCAGGACCGTCATCGGCACGCCGCCGGCAGCGGCGGCAGGGTCGGCGCCATTGCCGTCGCGGGCAGCCCGCTCGGCCGGCACCTCGAAGATGACGACCCGCCTCGACACATGCACCTGCGGCGCTGCCAGGCCGATGCCGCCGATGTCCTCCAGCGTCTCCAGCATGTCGGCGACGAGGCGGCGGATCTCCAGGGCGGCGGGATCGGCCACCGGCTCGGCGACCCGGCGCAGGACGGGGTGGCCCATGCGGGCGATCTTAAGGATTGCCATGGCCGGAATATGGCCCGGCCGCGGTCGGGCTGCCAGGGGAAAAGCTGCGAATCGTGCCGGAGCAAGGGCTTGCGGCCCTTCCCAACGGCCGAGGCTTATGCTAGAAACGCTCCCTTCCTGAATGGCGTGCCCGTGCACCGGACGAAGGCCCGGCGGGGCATCGTGTCGTCTGTAGAAAGGAGATTGAAGGGGCCGTGCAAGTTCTCGTTCGCGACAACAATGTCGATCAGGCGCTGCGTGTCCTGAAGAAGAAGATGCAGCGCGAAGGTGTCTTCCGCGAGATGAAGCTGCGCCGCAACTACGAGAAGCCGTCGGAGCGGCGGGCGCGCGAGAAGGCGGAGGCCGTGCGCCGCTATCGCAAGCTGATGCGCAAGCGCATGGAACGCGAGGGCTACTAGCCCGACCTTTCGACTCGATCCCTCGCCGGCGCGAGGGATCCCCGGCGGCGGCGCCGCCAGATCCCGATCACGATGGTTACGCACCGCATGGCAGCCCATGCGGTCTATCGGCTTGCGCTGCACCGGCCTAGCGCAGGATCAGGCTCATCAGGTTCAAGATGCCGAAGGCGTCGCGCAACTCGCGGCGCCGCTCCGCCGACAGGCGCCGCACGTCGACCGCGTTGGAGAGGGGTACCCCCTGCTCGGTATCGACGAGCTGCTGCTCGAGCACGGCCCTGAGCAGGCGCCGGTGCGCCGCGATGATGTCGTCGATGTTCTCCGGCGAGAGCGTGCCGTTTGCGCCGACCGCCCGAAGCCGGGCCAAGGTTGATCGCTCGCGGACACCTTGCCGGATGGCGAGCGTGCGTACCCCCGTGACGATCGGCAACAGACCGCCCTTTTTGAGATCGACCCGTCCCTGCTCGTCCTTGCGGAAGCCGCCGAAGGGCGTCAGGGGCGGCCGCCAGTCGCGCGCCAGCGCCGACATGAGCATCGCGAAATAGGGCTTCTGATAGCCCTGGTCGTAGGCGTACTCGAAGATGCCGTCGGCCAGTGCCATGTCGCCGTGCACGGGGACGCCATCGAAGAAGATGTCGACGTTGAGCAGGTCGGTCGGTTCCGCGCGCTCGATCCAGCCGTCGATCTCCTGCTTCCAGAGCTCGACGCTGTGGCGGCATTGCGCGTTCTGCGCCATCACGCCGCCGCGGCAATAGGGAACCCCGATCTGGTCGAGGATCGCGCACATGTGCCGGGCCAGTTCCTCGAACCAGAGGTCCTCGCTTCCGCCGGCTGCGCCGCTGGCGTAGACGATGGCGTTGTCCTGGTCGGCCGCGAGCAGGCTTTCGCCGCGCCCGCCCGAGCCGAGCACCATAACGGCGTAGGCGACCGGCGGCGTGCCCTTGCCGGCGGTCGCCATGCGCTGCTCGGCGATGCGGGCCGCCCGCGCAGTCAGCGCGCAGATCTCGGCGCTGATCACCTGTGTGATATTCTCGACGTCGACGTCCTCGCCGAGGAGGCTGCGCGCCACGAAGGGCAGGCGCGCCCAGGCCGTTCCGAGGGCGCCGACATCCGCTGCACTGTCGATCTCATCGCCGAGCGCGATCGCCGCCGTCGCCCGCTGCAGGAGCAGGTCGCGCGCGACCACCACGCCGACGATCTCGCCGCGGCGGTTGTCGACCGCCAGATGCCGGATGCCGAGGCGCCCCATGCGGCCGATGGCCCGATAGACGAACGCCTCCTCCGGCACGGTCCTCAGCGGATGGCTCATGATGTCTTCGAGCTTCGAGACCTTTCCCAAGGCTTCGTCCCGCACCGCCCGCAGGAGATCAGTCCCGGTGGCGATGCCAAGGCGCCCGTCCGCTGCCGTCACCAGGAGGGAGCTGACCCGTTTCTCCACCAGGATCGCGATGGCGTCGCGGGTCGAGAGTTCTCCGGGCGCGAACACTGGCGGTGCGTTCATGACGTCACGGACGCGGTGCCGGAAGGGATAGCTGTCGACGCGCGCCAGCACCGGCGCATCGTCGGCGGCCTCGGCTGCCCGGCCCGGCGCCACCCATCCGGTACGAATGCGGCGCGTTTCCTCCTCAAGGAGACCGGCGCAGGCGGCCTCCGCCTCGGCCAATGTCCGGATGTTGCGCGCGCGCAGGAGCGGAATGAGGCGGATGAACAGCTCGGCCGCCGCCTTGGCATCGGGCAGGGCGCGATGCCGGCGTTCGATCCGGATCTCCTGCCAGTCACAGAGGGCATCGAGGGAGTACTGCGCCAGCGTCGGCGCCGCGATGCGGGCGAGGCTGCCGACGTCGAGCGCCCGCGGCACGCGCCAGGTCTGGCCGGCGAGTGAGTATTCGCGGGCGAGGATCGTCAGGTCGTAGCCGATATCGTGACCGATGACGACGGCCCGGCCGAGCACGCCGTCGAGCTCGGCGGCGAGCGCCGGGAAGCGGGGTGCGTTCCCGACGTCGGCGTCGTACAGGCCGTGAATCTCCGCCGCCGTGGCCGGCATCGGCGTGCCCGGATTCACCAGCCGCACGAAGGGCTGCTCGGCTAGGATCGTTTCCCCGCGCAGCTTGAGCACGGCGATCTCGACGAGCCGCGCCGACCGCGCATCGAGCCCCGTCGTCTCGGTGTCAAGCGCGACCGCTTCGAGCGAGATGAGCGGCGTCGGGCGGTTGTGCGATGGCATCCGGAGCGTCCCGGCTTGTCCCCTGAGAGCCAGGGACGAAAGTCTATACCAAGGCCGCGACCCTGGCTCCCTCATGCCGCAGGAGCCAGCGCTTGCGCTCGACCCCGCCGCCATAGCCGGTCAGCGACCCATCCTTGCCGATGGCGCGGTGGCAGGGGACGACGATGGAAATCGGGTTGCGGCCGTTGGCGGCACCGGCCGCCCGGATCGCCTGCGGCCGTCCGGCGGCGCGGGCGAGCTCGCTGTATGTCCGCGTCGTGCCCGGCGGGATGCGCCGCAGCGCCTGCCAGACGCGGCGCTGAAACGGCGTCCCGCCGGTATCGACCTCGATTGCGTCGAGCGCTGCGAGATCGCCGCGGAAATAGGCCCGCAAGCGTTCGCCGATGCCGAAGGGATTGCGCCTCGGCTCCAGGTCGTAGTCGCCGAAGCGAAAGGCAAGGTCAGCCGCCATCCGCTCCCCGACATCGGCAAACTCTAGCGCCAGCAGTTTCCCCTCGGCAGCGACGATGACGATATCGCCGATCGGCGAGGTAATTGTGTCGGTGAGGAGATTCGGGGTGCTCATGCCCGCGGACTCCAGTTCTGCTGTGGTCTGCCCGCCTTATCCAGATGTCATCGCCGGGCGTGTCCCGGGGATACACCGACGGCGCCGAGATCTACCAGGCCTGCGTGGCCGGGATCGCCGGGTCAAGCCCGGCGATGACGATCGAAGATAGACGAGGCGTCTTCCTAGCCCAGCGCCTTCACGATGTTCTCGCACATCTTCTTGGCGTCGCCGAAGAGCATCATGGTGTTGTCGCGGAAGAAGAGCTCGTTGTCGACGCCGGCATAGCCGGAAGCCATCGAGCGCTTGACGAAGAGCACCGTCTTGGCGTTCTCGACGTCGAGGATCGGCATGCCGTAGATCGGGCTCTTGGGATCGGTCTTCGCCGCCGGGTTGGTGACGTCGTTGGCGCCGATGACGAAGGCGACGTCGCTCGAGGAGAACTCGCGATTGATGTCCTCGAGCTCGAAGACCTCGTCGTAGGGCACGTTGGCCTCGGCCAGCAGCACGTTCATGTGGCCGGGCATGCGGCCGGCGACCGGGTGGATGGCGTAGCTGATCTTGACGCCGTCCTTCTTCAGGATGTCCGCCATCTCGCGCAGGGCGTGCTGGGCCTGCGCCACCGCCATGCCGTAGCCGGGCACGATGATGACGGAGCTCGCGTTCTTCATGAGGAACGCCGCGTCCTCGGCGCTTCCGGACTTGACGGGGCGATCAACCGCCGCCTTGGCGGCGCCGGCTGTGCTCGTATCCGTGCCGAAGCCGCCGGCGATCACGTTGATGATCGAGCGGTTCATCCCCTTGCACATGATGTAGCTGAGGATGGCGCCCGACGATCCCACGAGCGCGCCGGTGACGATCAAGAGGCTGTTCGACAGCGTGAAGCCGATGCCGCAGGCGGCCCAGCCCGAATAGGAATTCAGCATCGACACGACGACCGGCATGTCGGCGCCGCCGATCGGCAGGATGAGGAGGAAGCCGAGCGCCAGCGACACGGCAACGAGCAGCCAGAAGGCCACGACCGTCTGTCCGAAGATCAGCCAGATGATGAGCAGGACGATGAGGATGCCGAGCGCGCCGTTCAGATAGTGCTGTCCCGGAAACACCAGCGGCGCGCCGCTCATCAGCGCCTGCAGCTTGGCAAAGGCGATGATCGAGCCGGTGAAGGTGATGCCGCCGACCGCGATGCCGAGGCCCATCTCGATCAGGCTGCCGGCATGGATGTCGCCGACCGTGCCGATGCCGTAGTCCTCCGGCGCATAGAACGCGGCCGCCGCCACAAGCACCGCCGCAAGGCCGACCAGGCTGTGGAAGGCTGCGACCAGCTGCGGCAGCGCCGTCATCTGGATCTTGCGGGCGATGAAAGTGCCGATGCCGCCGCCGACCACGACTCCGGCAATGATCATCGGGAAGGAGCCGAGCTCGAGCGAGGCCGCCGTGGTCAGCACGGCGATCAGCATGCCGGCCATGCCGAACGTGTTGCCGGCGCGGGAACTCTCCGGCGACGACAGGCCCTTCAAGGCCATGATGAAGCAGATCGAGGCGATCAGGTAGAGGAAGGCGGCGAGGTTGTGGCCCACGAAGCGATCTCCCCGCCGCCTACTTCGACTTCTTCTTGAACATCGAGAGCATCCGGTGCGTCACCAGGAAGCCGCCGAAGATGTTCACCGACGCCAGCGTAATGGCGACGAAGCCCATGATCTCCGAGAACTGGAACTTGCCGGTACCGGCGGCGATGAGCGCGCCGACGATAATGACGCTGGAGATCGCGTTGGTGACGGCCATCAGGGGCGAATGCAGGGCCGGAGTCACCCGCCAGACCACGTGATAGCCGACGAAGCAGGCAAGGACGAAGACGGTGAAGAGCGCGATGAACGGCTGATGCTGCGTCGCAGGCCCGCCGAGTTGCGCCGCCTGCGCCGCCAGATCGGCCGCCTGGTTGGCAAGCGCCTTGGCCTGGTTGGCGAGATCGACGGCCTTCTCGGTAAGGGTTGCGGGATCCATGAAGCCTCCGTCAGCCGGCGAATGCGGGATGGACGACCTTGCCGTCGCGGGTGAGCGCGGTCGCCTTGATGATCTCGTCGTCCCAGTTGATCTTCAGCGCCTTCGTCTCCTTGTCGAAGAGGGGCGTCAGGAAGGCGAGCAGGTTGCGCGAGTAAAGCGCCGAGGAGTCGACGGCGATGCGGCTGGGGATGTTGAGCAGGCCGACGAGCGTCACCCCGTGCTTGACGACGATCCGGCCGGGCTCGGAGAGCGGGCAGTTCCCGCCCTGCTCCACCGCGAGGTCGACGACGACCGCCCCCGGCTTCATGCTCTTCACCATCTCCTCGTTCACCAGCACGGGCGCCGGCCGGCCCGGGATGAGCGCGGTGGTGATCACGATGTCCTGCTTCTTGATCGTCTCGGCGATGAGGGCGGCCTGCTTGGCCTTGTAGGCGTCGCTCATCTCCTTGGCGTAGCCGGCCGCGGTCTCGGCCTGCTTGAATTCCTCGTCCTCGACGGCGACGAAGGTGGCGCCGAGGCTCTGCACCTGTTCTTTCGCCGCCGGCCGCACGTCGGTCGCGGAGACCACGGCGCCGAGGCGGCGCGCGGTCGCGATCGCCTGCAGGCCGGCGACCCCGGCGCCCATCACGAGCACGCGCGCGGCGGCGACCGTCCCGGCCGCCGTCATCATCATCGGAAAGGCGCGCCCGAACACCGCGGCGGCCTCGATCACGGCGCGGTACCCGGCGAGATTGGCCTGCGACGACAGCACGTCCATGGTCTGCGCGCGCGTGATGCGCGGCAGGAATTCCATGGCGAAGGCGTTGACGTTGTGGGCGGCATAGGCCGCGACCTGCTCCTTGGCCGCATAGGGTGCCAGGATGCCCACCAGCATGGCCCCGGCCTTCAGCAGCGGCAGCTCGTCCGGCCCGCCTTCGGCCGCCGTCAGCGGCCGCTGCACCTTGAGCACGATATCGGCGTCCTTGAGGCACTCGGCCTCGTCGACTGCGATCCGCGCGCCGGCCGCGGCATAGGCGCCGTCCGGTACGGCGGAAGCAACGCCGGCGCCCGCCTCGATCATCACCTCGGCGCCGAGGCCGACGAGCTTCTTCACGGTGTCCGGCGACACCGCCACGCGCGCCTCGTTGGCGCGGCGCTCCTTGGGTATGCCGATCTTCATGGGCGGAATCGCTGGTCCCCTCTTGGCGGTGCGCCACAATGCACAAGCAAGGCCGAATCCTCAAGGGTCGCAATTTGCCGTTGCAGGGGGCGCGCCTTCGTCAGCTATTCTCGCCGCCGTGTCCTCGCAACCTCCCGTGTCGGCCCGGTTGTCGCCCCGACCGTTGGGCCTCGATGTCTTCGCGCATGTCACGGAGGCGCCCCTCGTGCATCTGCTGCGGCACTGGCTGGATTGCCGCGGCGATGCGGTGGCACCCCGGCGGTCGGCCATCGATGCGACGGCCATCGCCCCGATCCTGGCCAGCGTCTGGCTCTGCGACTACGAGCCGGCAGGCCGGCGCTTCCGCATGCGGCTGGCGGGCGAGACGATCAATGACCTCTACGGTCGCAACATCAACCAGTGCTATTTCGAAGAGATCATCGAGCCGACCCTGCTCGACGACATGCTGCGCCGCTACCGCCGCGTGGTCGAGGAACCGGCCATCCTGCACTGCGCCGGCCACATCTATCTGGCGAGCCACCGTTCGGAGATCGGGGAGCGCCTCGTGCTGCCGCTGGCCGACGAGGGCGGCGCCCTCATGCATGTGATCGGCGCCTCGGTCTACAAGACGAACCTGCCCCCGCGCGAAGGGCCGATCACGCGCGAGTCGATGGTCGAGATCTTCACGCCGCTGGCGGCAGATCCTGTTCCCCCGCGGACATAAGGCGGGCTACACCGCCAGCCGCTGGATCTCCCGTCCGAGCAGCTGAAACTCCTCGCGCCGGGCGGTGCCTTTGCGCCAGACGAGGGCGATGTCGCGCGCCGGCGCATCGACGGCGATCGGCCGCGTGAGCAGGTCCGTCCCCTTGAGGATGCCGGCGTCGAGCGCGAGCTGCGGCAGCAGCGTGACGCCGAGGCCGTTGTCGACCATCTGCACGAGCGTGTGCAGGCTGGTCGCCTCGAAGGCGTCGGCATGCGGCTTGTCGCCGACGCGGCAGGCCGAGAGCGCGTGGTCGCGCAGGCAGTGCCCATCCTGCAGCAGCAGCAGCGTCTCCTTGCGGATCGCCGCCGGAGTCGCCTGCGCCTGCCGCGCCAGGGGATGGCCGCGGCGCAGCGCCAGGCTGAAGCGATCCTGGAACAGCACGGCGAACTCGGCGCCGCCGAGGTCATAGGGCAGCGCCAGCAGCAGCGCGTCGAGCCGGCCGGCCTGCAGCTGCGCCAGCAGCGCCTCGGTCTGCTCCTCGTGCAAATAGAGCTTCAGCTGCGGCCACGCTGCCCGCAGGCCCGGCAGGATGCGCGGCAACAGGAACGGGCCGATGGTCGGGATGACGCCGAGCCGGACGACGCCGGTCAGCGGCCGGCGCACCGCCTTGGCCGCCAGCACCAGCTCTTCCGCCTCCCCGAGCAGACGCCGGGCGCGCTCGACCGTCGCCTCGCCCAGGGGCGTGAAGGCGACCCGCCGCTTGGTGCGATCGACGAGCGGCGCACCGAGGATCGTCTCCAGCTCCTTGAGGCTCGCCGACAGCGTCGATTGGGTCACGAAGCAGGCCTTGGCGGCCGCGCCGAAATGGCCGTTGTCGGCGAGTGCCACGAGGTGGCGGAACTGCTTCAGGGTGGGCTGCGCTTCCATCGCTTGTATCGATCAATATGACCGGAATAATCAATTTGAACGATTATAAACTGGGCACTATATCCGGGGCTGTCAAGTGATCAACCCCGACGAGGCAAACGCATGCTGACGATTGGCGACAAGTTTCCGAGCTTCGACCTGAAGGCGGTCGTGGCGACCGATCCCAAGAAGGCCTTCACGCAAATCAACGACAAGTCCGACGAGGGCAAGTGGAAGGTGGTCTTCTTCTGGCCGAAGGACTTCACCTTCGTGTGCCCGACGGAGATCGCGGCGTTCGGCAAGCTGAACGACGATTTCAACGACCGCGACGCGGTGGTCTACGGCGTTTCGACGGACAGCGAGTTCGTGCACCTCGCCTGGCGGCAGAACCATGCCGACCTCAAGGACCTGCCCTTCGCGATGCTGGCCGACATCAAGCGCGAGCTGAGCACGGCGCTCGGCGTCCTCGACAGGAACGAGGGCGTGGCGCTGCGGGCGACGTTCATCGTCGACCCCGAGGGCGTCATCCGCTTCGTCTCGGTCAACGACCTCAGTGTCGGCCGCAACCCGCAGGAGGTCCTGCGCGTCCTCGACGCGCTGCAGACCGACGAGCTCTGCCCCTGCAACTGGCAGAAGGGTGAGGCGGTCCTGAAGGCCGCATAAACGCCGACCTGTTCTCGCCCCCTCTCCCGCGAACGCGGGAGAGGGCCGGGGTGAGGGCGACGCACGAACCCATCCCAAGGAGTCTCCTTGATGTCCCTCGAGTTCTTGAAGCAGCAACTTCCCGACTACGCCAAGGACCTGAAGCTCAACCTGTCGAGCCTGGCCGCCGAGACCGTCTTGACCGAGCAACAGAAGGCCGGCACGTTTGTCGCCAGCGCGCTGGCATCCCGCAACGCGGCGGTGAGCGAGGCGCTCATCGCCGAGTTCACGCCGAAACTCTCGCCGGAGGCACTCACGGCGGCCAAGGCCGCAGCGGCGATCATGGCAATGAACAACATCTATTATCGCTTCACGCACCTGTCATCGTCGCCGGACTACAAGACCCTGCCGGCGAAGCTGCGGATGAACGTCATGGCCAGGCCGGGCGTCGAGAAGGTCGATTTCGAGCTGTGGTCGCTCGCGGTCTCCGCCATCAACGGCTGCGGCATGTGCGTGGACTCGCACGAGAAGGTGCTGCGCGAGCACGGCATGACGGCAGACCAGGTGCAGGCCGCCGTGCGAATCGCGGCCGTGGTGCATGCCGTCGCGGCGACGCTCGACGGCGAGGCCGCTGCCAGACAGTCGGCGTCCGCGCTGGCTGCCTGATGCTGTAGGGGCGACCGGCAGGTCGCCCGTTCATCTGCGCGATGGCTCGACGGGCGACCTGCCGGTCGCCCCTACATTCCACGGCGCCCCAGATCGGAGGAAAACATGAACGCAAAGGTTGACGACAAGAGCGCGGGCAGTTGCCCGGTCGTGCATGCGACTGTTGCAGCGAGGACGAATCGCGAGTGGTGGCCGAACCAGTTGAATCTGCGGGTTCTGCATCAGCATTCCGCCCTGTCCGATCCGATGGGCGATGCGTTCGACTACGCCGAGGAATTCAAGAGCCTCGACCTCGATGCCGTGATCAAGGACCTTCGCGCCTTGATGACGGATTCGCAGGACTGGTGGCCGGCCGACTTCGGCCACTACGGGCCGCTCTTCATCCGCATGGCCTGGCACAGCGCGGGCACGTACCGGATCGGCGACGGTCGCGGCGGCGCCGGCGACGGCCAGCAGCGCTTCGCGCCGCTCAACAGCTGGCCGGACAACGCGAACCTCGACAAGGCGCGCCGGCTGCTGTGGCCGATCAAGCAGAAATATGGCCGCAAGATCTCCTGGGCCGACCTGATGATCCTCGCGGGCAACGTCGCCCTCGAATCGATGGGCTTCAAGACGTTCGGATTCGGCGGCGGACGCGCGGATGTCTGGGAGCCGGAAGAGGACATCTACTGGGGCCCCGAGGGCAAGTGGCTGGCGGACGAGCGCTACACCGGCGACCGCGATCTTCAGAATCCTCTCGGCGCCGTGCAGATGGGCCTGATCTACGTCAATCCGGAGGGACCGAACGGCAAGCCTGATCCCCTCGCTGCTGCACGCGATATCCGCGAGACCTTCGCCCGCATGGCGATGGACGACGAAGAAACGGTCGCGCTCATCGCCGGCGGCCACACCTTCGGCAAGACCCATGGCGCCGGCGACGCATCGTCGGTGGGCCCGGAGCCGGAAGGCGCCAGCATCGAGGAGCAGGGCCTCGGCTGGAAGAGCAAATTCGGCACGGGCAAAGGCGGTGACGCCATCACCAGCGGCCTCGAGGTCACCTGGACCACAACGCCAACGAAGTGGGGCAACGGCTTCTTCGCGAACCTGTTCGGCTACGATTGGGAGCTGACCAAGAGCCCGGCCGGGGCGCATCAGTGGAAGCCGAAGAACGACGCCGGCGCCGGCACGGTGCCCGATGCGCACGATGCGGCAAAGCGGCACGCGCCATCCATGCTGACCACGGACCTCGCCTTGCGGTTCGACCCCGCCTACGAGAAGATTTCGCGGCGTTTCTACGAGCATCCGGATCAGTTCGCCGAAGCCTTCGCCCGGGCGTGGTTCAAGCTGACGCATCGCGACATGGGCCCGATCGCGCGTTATCTGGGTCCTCTTGTTCCGAAGGAGCAGCTGCCCTGGCAAGACCCGATCCCCGCGGTCGATCATCCGCTGATAGGGGAGCCGGACATCGCTGCGCTGAAGACGAAAATCCTTGCGTCCGGCCTGTCCGTTGCCCAGCTGGTCTCGACGGCCTGGGCGGCGGCATCGACGTTCCGCGGCTCCGACAAGCGCGGCGGAGCGAACGGCGCGCGCATTCGCCTGGCGCCGCAAAAGGACTGGGACGTCAACCAGCCGGCTCAGCTGAAAGCGGTGCTGCGAACGCTCGAAGCGATCCAGAAGGCGTTCAATGCATCACAGCCCGGCGGAAAGAAGGTCTCGCTCGCCGACCTGATCGTTCTCGGCGGCGGCGCGGCGATCGAGAAAGCCGCGAAGGCCGCCGGACACGATGTGAAAGTCCCCTTCACGCCGGGCCGCATGGACGCGTCGCAAGAGCAGACCGACGCCGACTCGTTCGCGCCGCTCGAACCGGCCGCCGACGGGTTCCGCAACTATCTGCGCGGCAAGCAGCGCCAGTCGGCAGAGGAGCTGCTGGTGGATCGGGCGCAATTGCTGACGCTGACGGCGCCCGAGATGACGGTCCTCGTCGGCGGCCTGCGCGTGCTCGGCGCGAATGCCGGGAAATCCCCGTACGGCATCTTCACCAGGCGGCCGGAGACGCTGACGAACGACTTCTTCGTCAACCTGCTCGACATGCGCACGCAGTGGCAGCCTTCCGCCGGCTCCGACGGCGTGTTCGAAGGGCGCGACCGGAAGACGAACGACGCCAAGTGGACCGGTACGCGCGTCGACCTGATCTTCGGGTCGCACGCGCAGCTGCGCGCCCTCGCGGAGGTCTATGCCTCTGCGGACTCGGAGGCAAAGTTCGTCGACGACTTCGTGGCGGCGTGGACCAAGGTCATGAACGCAGATCGCTTCGATCTCGCTGATTCCCGGTAGCGCGGCCGGGCAGCCATTGCGTATTGGTAGCGAACCGGTGACATTCCCCCATTCAAGACAGGGAACGGTCGCCGGTTCATGCCAGCCCAGAGACTCGATCCCGTCGACGTCGTGGTCGTCGGCGCCGGCATGGGCGGCGCCGCGTTCTGCGCGCGCCTGGCCGAGCGGGCGCCGCGCCGGCGCATCGTCTGCCTGGAGCGCGGCGGCTGGGTCGACACGGCGGCCATGCCGGCCTGGCGGCGCGACTCGCAGCGCGCCACCATCAACGAGTGGGCAAGCTCGCCCAACATGCGGTTGGCCGCAAGAAAAGGGGACAGACCCCTTTTCTCGGCCGACTATCCGATCGACGACTCGGGTTCTCCGTTCAAGCCGCTGATGTGGAACGGCGTCGGCGGCTCGACGATCAACTGGGCCGCGCATTTCCCGCGCCTGCACCCCTCGGACTTCAAGACGCAGACGCTCGACGGCGTCGGCGACGACTGGCCGTTCGACTATTTCGACATCGAGCCCTACTACGACCTCAACGATGCCGCCATGGGCGTGAGCGGCCTCGCCGGCGATCCCGCCTATCCGCCGAAGCCGCCGCGCGCCATGCCGCCGCTGGCCCTCGGCCGCCTCGGCATGACGGCGGCGCGCGGCTTCGACGCGCTCGGCTGGCACTGGTGGCCGGTCGATGCCGCCATCAACGCCGTCGCCCATGACGGCCGCGCCGGCTGCAACTATTGCGGCCCCTGCCAGCAGGGCTGCGTGAACCGCGCCAAGGCCTCGGTCGACGTCACCTACTGGCCGCGGGCCATCGCCGCCGGGGTCGAACTCCGCCCGCACAGCATCGCGCAGCAGGTCGTCATCGAAGGCGGCCGCGCCACCGGCGTCCTCTATCGCGACGCCGACGGCAACGAGGTGACGCAGCGCGCCTCCACCGTCGTCGTCGCCGGCAACGGCATCGGCACGGCGCGCCTGCTGCTGGCCTCCGGATTGGCCAGTCCGGCGCTCGGCCGCTACCTGATGTTCCACCCGGCGGCCTACGCGCGCGGCATGTTCAAGCAGGAGCTGGACGGTCCGGTCGGACCGATTGGCTGCGCCCTCTACAGCCACGAGTTCTATGAGACCGACGAACGCCGCGGCTTCAAGCGCGGCGTGCATCTGCAGGTGACGCGCGAGAACATCCCGCTGATGCAGGCGCTGCGCCTGGAGCCGGCCTGGGGCCGCGACGCCCACCGCCTGCTGCGCGAGGAGTTCCGCCATTCGATCGCCGTCCTTGTGTTGGCCGAGGACATGCCGGAGGCGCACAACCGCGTCGTTCTCACCGACCGCCCGGAAGCCGACGGCCTGCCCGGCGTGAAGCTCGACTACACGCTCTCGGAGCACTCCCGCCGCAGCCTCGACTTCGGCCTCGACCGCGCCGAGGAGATGCTGCGCGCCGCCGGCGCCCACCGCATCCTCCGCCTGCCGCTGGCTCCGCTCACCGGCTGGCACCTCCTCGGCACCGCCCGCATGGGCCGCGATCCCGCCACCTCGGTCGTCGACGCCGGCGGCCGCTGCCACGCCGTGCCCAACCTTCTCGTTGCCGACGGCAGCCTCTTCCCCACCGTCGGTGCCGTTAATCCCGGCTCCACCATCGGCGCCCTCGCCCTCAAAGTCGCCGAGGACCTGGCCAAGGACATCGCATGATCCCGGAATTCCTCGCCGCCGTGATCGACACCCTGCTGCCGGGCGACGACGTCCTGCCGAGCGGTACCGCGGCCGGCGTGGCGCTTGCCCCAGGCACGCACGCGCCGGTCCTGCAGGCAGTTCGGACCGAAGCCGGCGGAATGGATGCGTTCGCCCAGGCGCCGGAGGCCGCGCGCGTGGCGGTTCTTCAGGCTGTCGAACGCGCCCACCCCGAAACCTTCCGGGCGCTGCTCGTTGCGGTGCTGTCCGACTACTATGAGGCGGCGCTGGTCCTAGCGGCCCTCGGCTGGCGTTCCGATCCGCCGCAGCCATGGGGGCATGCGCTGCCAATCATGGACAGTCCGACATCAGAACATCTCGAACGCGTTCGACAACGCGACCGCCTCTGGCGCGGCCGATGCTGATCTACAATATCCATCCCGGCATTGGCATCGGACCCGTCAGACTCGGCTGGTCGCCGGCCGAGGTACGGACCGCCATGGGCAGCGCGCCACACCGCTTCATGAAGACGGCGACATCCGAGCATCCGACCGATGCCTGGGACGCTTTCCACGTCTATTATCGTGGCTCTCCGCCGACGGTCGACTTCATCGAACTTGGGAAGAGCACTGAATTCCGCGTTCGCTACAACGGCATCGACATTTTCGGTACCCAGGCAAGCGATCTAATTGCGCTCCTGTCGGCGGAGACGCCGTACGACCCGCATGATCGAGAACTGGGGTATACCTACGTCTTCCGCGCGATCGGCTTGAGCCTCTGGCGTCCCTTCATGCCGGAATCGGAAACCGACCCGGACGGCCAGTTCTTCGAGGCCGTGAGTCTCGGCGTTGCAGGATACTTCAGCGGGTAGCTACGCTTGACTTGATCTTCCCGGTGCGTGAATCGAGCGGCCTCAATACGGGAATGCCAGCTGTTGCGCGACGTTGCGGCCGACGAAGATTTGCGGCTCCGAGGGCGGCTGGAAATTCGACTCGGCCTCGTAGCGCGCCACGCAGACCCGTGTCCTGTCCATCACGGCGCGCCACGGCACGCCGCGGGCGATGCCGTCGAGCACGCATTCGTCGAACACCGTGTACTGGCGGCTGGCGTTGCAGCCGAACGAGGTCCGGTCGCTGCGCGCCGCCGTCAGGATCGTGCGGTTGGCGGCCGGCATGGCGCCGCCGTTGGCGAAGATGCCGGAGAAGCAGCCGGACGCGATCACCACCGTCGGGCGGTCGGGGCAGCCCACGTTCAGGAATCCGTTCAGGTCGGCCGGCGTCAGGAAGGTGCGCGCCGCCTTCACGACCAGCCCGCGCTCGTTTGCGCCGTGCGAGGTGATGAAGACGAAGCAGCCGCCGGACGGCCCTGGCGCGAACGCCTCGAACGCGCTGGTGATGTTGTCGCGGCTGGCCGCCTGGGCGCCGCCGGCGCTCGACTTGAGCACGACGATGTCCTCCGGCCGCAGGCCGTAGCCGATGAGCTTCTGGTCCATGGCGTCGACGGCGTTGTCGAACGCCGGCTCGGCGTCGTCGCCGGCGATCAGCACCGCCTTCCAGGCGGTCGGCTGCGCCAGCGGTTGCGACGACGGCGGCGCGGCGGCATTGCTGCAGGCCGCCAGCAGAAGGCACGTCAGCAAGACGACACGGTGGCTCATAGGGGCTCCCCGGATCTGCGTCCTTCGCGGATCGCGATCTCTTCGTACAGCGTCTCGAGGCCGCGGCAAAGGGCGGCGCCATCGCAGGCCGCCGTCTTCGCGATGCGGTCGCGCAGGGAGGTGCGCAGCGCCGCCAGCGCCGATGGCGTCGTGGGCGAGACCGCGAGGGCAATCGTACGTCGGATGAGCGCGTCTCGATCCGCCAGGCACCATTCCTCGAGGCCCGCCGCCAACAGCAGGGAGCGGCTGGTCCGGCTCGCCCAGCGGTCGCCGTTGAAGGTCAGCACCGGGACGCCCTGCCAGAGGGCCTCCATCGTCGTCGTGCCGCCGCTGTAGGGAAAGGGGTCGAGCGCGATGTCGACCCGCGCGTAGGCGGCGAGGAACGCGAAATGCTCGTCAGGCCCCTCCATCAGAACGCGCTCCGATGCGACGCCGTGGTGGGCGAACCGCGCCCGCACCGCGCTCCGGTTCGACTCGTCGGCGAGCGGCCGGCTCTTGAGCAGCAGCCGCGCCTGCGGCGCGCCCTGGAGGATGGCGGCGAATATCGCAACCGTTGCCTCGGTGAGTTTGTACTGCGAGGCGAAGCAGCCGAAGGTGAGGCTTCCCGTCGCGAGGACCGGCGGCGGCTCGACGTCCGGAACGGGATAGAGGACGTTGAAGGCGAGATAGGAGCCGGGCACGCGCCGCACGCGCTCGCTGTAGAACCGCTCCTCGGCCGCCGGGATCACCGCATCGTCGCCGATGATGTAGTCGAAGGCGTCGATGCCCGTCGTCGCGAACATGTTGAACCAACCGACGATGACCGGCGCCGGCCGCCGCATGAACAGGTCGAGCCGGCTCGGGTGGCTGTAGCCGTTGAGGTCGACCAGGATGTCGATGCCGCAGCGCGCGACATAGCTGGCGAGGCCCTCGTTCGTCGCCCCCCGGACGTCGTGGACGACGTCGTCGGCGTGGTCGCGGTAGCCGCTCTCAGTGCTCGGCGGCTTCACGTCATGGAAGAAATGGATCTCGAAGCGGGCGCGGTCGTGATGGTTGACGGCGGCCCAGACGGGCTTCATCCAGTTGCGGTCGCCGAAGAACGCCGACACGTAGCCGATGCGCAGCTTGCCGCCGATCGCGGCCGGCGCCGGGCGGAAGCGGCCGGCCAGTCCCAGCGCCTTCGCCTCCTTCCGGGCCCAGTCACGCCGCACTCGCAGCACCGCGGCATTGTCGGCGCTCGCCGCGCCCGGAATGATGGCGGCCAGGGCCGCGCGCGCGCCTTGCGCCAGCGCCGACGGGCCCGCCGCGACCACGGCGCGATAGCAGTCGACAGCGGCATCGACCTCGCCCAGGTCGAACAGCGCCTTGCCCAGGTTGAAGCGGATGTCTAGCCGTCCGGGCTGCAGGGCCAGCGCCTCCCGCAGGCAGCGCACCGTCTCGCCGAAGGCGCCGCGCGCCAGCTCGACGCAGCCGAGCCCGTTCCAGCCGTCGACCGCCGCCGGATCGAGCAGGAGCGCGCGCCGGTACGCCGCCGCCGCCGGCGCCAGCTGTCCCGCGAGGTGAAGGGCATCGGCGTGCCGTACCGCGATCCCGGAATCGGCCGGAAAGCGCGCGACGGCTTCCGCGAGCGCGGCAAGCGCCTCGCTGTCCGCCCCCTTCGCGAGACGCTCGGTCGTCCAGGCCAGAATCACCTCGGCGCTCAGCATCCGCGCCCTGCTCCGCTCACGCCGTCGCCACCGGCGTCGCGGGCGATCCGACCGCGCCCGGCAGCCGCAGGGGCGGTGCGGTGAGGAGGAAGCGGCTGCGGCGGCGCCGGCGCAGGAATGCCGCCAGCTCGCTCAGGTACCACAGCTCGCCCAGATGGACGCCGAGCTTGAACAGGCAGTGCTCGTGGAGCGGCATCGCGGCGTGGGCGTGCGCGCCCTCGGGCGTACGCGCGGGCAGCGCCTCGACGGCGTAGTTGTCGGCCGCCAGGATGGCGAGCCCGGAGTCGGTGATCCACTGCAGCAGCCTCGGGTCGCGGCCGTCGAGCGCGGCGCAGGCGTTGTGCAGGAAATGCGGGTCGGGGTTGCCCTGCATCTCCACCAGCGCCGCGCCGAAGCCGGTGTGCAGGCACACCATGTCGCCCTTCTCGACGGTCACGCCGTCCGTCTCGCAGATCCGCATCAGGTCCTCGTAGCCCACGAGCCGCCGCTCGCGCCCAAAATGCGCATGCAGATCGATCAGCACCGCGCGCCCCTGGATGCAGGACACCGCCATGTTCTCGACGCCCAGCGCCTTCGCTTCGACGCCCTCGAATCGCGCCCAGGCTTCGGCATCGCTGCGCTCGGCGGCGCCGACCACATGCTCGCCGCCGCGCCAGCCGTTGTAGAACACGGGCTCCGGCACGCCGTCGCCGTCGGCATCGAAGAGCGAGCCGACATGGGCGAACGAATCCCACTGGGTCGAGTACTGCAGGTAGAGCAGAACGACGTCGTCGCAGACGACGTCGGTATGGCGCGGGTTCTCGGTGCGGAACGGAAAGACGAAGTTCTGTTTCTGGTCACGCAGCGTGGCAAAGCGGCGCGGCGGATGCCGGCGCGGGTTGAGCTTGTTGCCGCCGGGCAGGTCGAGCGGCAGGCTCAGGCAGAAGCTCACTCCCTCCTTCACCTCGGCGATGCCCTGCAGCACCTTTTCAGGCGTGATGAGATTCAGGCGGCCGCGCTGGTCGTCGGGGCCGAAATCGCCCCAGGTGGATCCTTCCGGCCGCCGCTTCCAGCGCTGCTGCATCGCCTTCCTCCCCGTTCGCGTCGCCGCCCAGCCGATGGCGCTTCACGCCAGGGCTGCACGCAGGTCGGCGAGGCGGACGGGCTTGCTCAGCGTACGGATCGCGCGGATGCCGCCGGCGTTTCCGATTTCGCTGGTCATCTCCGCGTATCGCGGGTTGAACCCGGTCGTAATGATCAGATCCACGCGCGCGCCCTTCTTCGCCAGCCACTGGGTGATCTCGAATCCCTCCACTTCCGGCATGACCACGTCCAGGACGATGTGGGTCGGGTTGAATTCGGCGTACGCACGGAAGAACTCCGTCGACCGCGTGCACAGGCGAACGGCATAGCCGAGTTCGGCGGCGACATCGCCGACCAGGCGCGCGAATTCCGGTTCGTCATCGACGACGAGAAGACGCCGTTCCGTCACTTGCGGCCTCGCTTCAGCGCCTGCAGCACGATCCGCCCCAGATCGGCGCGGCGGAACGGCTTGCTGATGTGCAGTACGCCGGGATCGAGCCGGCCGCCATGCACGATGGCGTTCGGCGCGTAGCCGGACATGTAGACGACATCGAGTACCGGCCGGCGGGCGCAGGCTTCCCGGGCAATCGCGCGTCCATCCATGGAGCCCGGCAGGATCACGTCCGTCAACAGCAGATCGATCTGCGGATGTGCATCCAGCGCGGCCAGCGCCGCGGCGCCGTCGGCGACGGCGACGACCGTGTACCCGAACGCCTCGAGAGTTTCGACGGCGAGCGACCGCACGTCCTAGTCGTCCTCGACGACCAGGATCGTCGCTTGCCCGCGGATTCCATGGCTCCTCTCCGGCTCGGCCGCCACGGTGCTGGACTGCGTGCGCGGCAGGTAGATCTTGATCGTCGTTCCATGGCCGGGCTCGCTGTAGAGCTTGACGTGGCCGCCCGATTGTTTGACGAAGCCATAGACCATGCTGAGGCCGAGGCCGGTGCCCTTGCCGATGCCCTTGGTCGTGAAGAACGGATCGAAGGCGCGCGCCTTGACGTCGTCGCTCATGCCGACGCCGGTGTCGCTCACGGATACCATCATGTAGTCGCCCGGACTCGCGTCCTGGTTCCGCCGCGTGTAGTCCTCGTCGAGATGAACGTTCGCCGTCTCGATGGTCAGCTTGCCGCCCTCCGGCATGGCATCGCGGGCATTGAGCGCCAGGTTCAGCAGCGATGTCTCCAGTTGCGCCGGGTCGACCTCGGTCAGCCACAGCCCTTCGGCCGGCACGAACGCGATCTGAATCGTCGGGCCGAGCAGCCGCGGCAGAATGGTGTTCATGCCGGCGAAGAGATCATTGACCTGCGTCACCTTCGGCGTCAGAGGCTGGCGGCGGGCGAAGGCCAGCAACCGGTGAGTCAGTTCGGAGCCTCGGAGGGCGGCACGGAGCGCGATGTCGACCCTTTCGCGAACGCGGGCATCGAGCGGTTCCTCCGCCATCAATTCGAGATTGCCGAGGATCACCGCCAGCAGATTGTTGAAGTCATGGGCGACGCCGCCGGTCAGCTGGCCGACGGCCTCCATCTTCTGCATCTGGTGCAACTGCTCTTCGAGGGAGTGCCGCTCGGTGATGTCCTGAAGGCTTCCGGCGACCGTGACCCGCCGGCCCCCGGCGTCGCGCTCGACCTCGCCGATCTCCCGTATCCAGATGACCCTCTGGTCCGGCCGCACGACGCGATACTCCACTGTGTAGCGGTCCAGCGCGCGCTCGACGTCCCGGTACAACTCGACCAGGCGATCGCGGTCCCCGGGGTGGATGAGCGCCAAGAATCCCGCGTCCTCCACCGGCAGGTCGCCGTCCGGAAGGCCCAGGATCTCGCCCGATCCGGGCGACCATTCATAGCGGTCGCCGTCGAGGTCCCAGTTCCAGTGGGCGAGCCGCGCCTGCTGCTGCGCCCTCCGCAAACGCGCTTCGCTGTCTCTGAGCGCCAGTTCCGCCTCTTTGCGGTCGGTGATGTCGACCACGGCGCCGATGGTACGCACCGGGTGCCGCGCGTCGCCTTCGCCCTCAAAGAATGTCTGCGACCGCGTATCCAGCCAGCGGATGGCGCCGTCGCGCCGTATGATCCGATGCTCGATATCGAAGCGGCCGTCGCCGGCGGGGTCGTGGGCGCGCTTGACGGCGGCGAAAATCCGCTCGCCGTCTGCCGGGTAGACGCAGTCGAGGTACTTTTGCAGCGTCACCTCTTCGTCTGCGGCAAAGCCGTAGTTTCGGCGCTGTTCCGGCGACCAGTAGATGGTGTCGGCGCCATGGTCGTGATCGAAGATGCCGAGATTGGAGGCCAGCACCGCCTCCCTCAGCAGTTCCTCGCTGTGGCGGAGCGATTCCTGCGCCCGCTTGAGGTCGCCGATGTCGACGCTGGCGCCGCCGATGGCCAGCAGTTTGCCGATCGGGTCCTTGATCGGGAACTTCATTTCGTAGCGCCACTCGGTCCCGCGTCCCGAGAAATCGACCTCGGCAGACACCGTCTGGCCCGTCGCGACGACCTCGCGATCCATCGCCTCCGCGACCTCGGCTCCCTCGAAGCCCGGGATCTCCGTGCTGCGCCGCCCCACAAAGTCCGCGGCCGGCCGGCCCCAATTCCGCTCGGCGCAGCGGTTGATCATGAGATATCGCCTGTCCAGATCCTTCACCAGCATCTCGACCGGGGTATTGTCCATGAAGCCGCGCAGCCGCGCTTCGCTTTCCGCCAGCGCCATCTGAGCTTTCTTGAGGTCACGAATGTCGATGGCAACACCGCCGAGGGCGACCGTCTGCCCGCCGGCGTCCCTGATCGGGAACTTCACCTCATAGGTCCATTCAGGCCCCAGGTCGGTGAATCTCACCTCGCGCGCGACGGCGCGGCCCGACGCGACGACCTCGCGCTCCATCGCCTCGACCTGCTGCACCCCCTCGCTTTGCGCCAGCTCGCCGATGCGGCGCCCGAGGATCTCCGCCGCCGGCCTGCCCCAGGCCAGCTCGACGCCCCGATTGACCATGAGGTACCGTCCCTCGAGGTCCTTCAATTGAATATCGAACGGCGCATGGTCCATGAAGCTGCGGAAGCGGGCCTCGCTGTCGCGCAGTGCCTGCTCGATTTGCTTCTGGTGGGTGACGTCCTGGATGGTCGCGATCATCCGGACGGCCTTTCCGGAGTCGTCGCGCTGCACCTGATCGAGCTCGTGAATCCAGCGGACGCCGCCGTCCGGATGCCGGATCCGGTATTCGATGTCCATATCCGTCTTTTCGTCGATGGATCGGGCAAACTCAGCGGCGACGCATCCGCGATCCCGCTCGTCCACAAGCCTTAGATACTCGTCATCGTTTGACGGCAGCTGGGCCCGCGGCAACCCCAGGATGTCCACGCCCTCCGCCGACCATGTATAGCGCTGCTCCGTGCCGAAGTCCCAATGCCAATAGGCCAGTCGCGCACGTCGCTGAGCGGCGCGCAACGCGCTGTCCGCCGTCTGCTGCGCGGTCTGGGTGCGGCGCAGGATCCTCACCTGCCGGGCGAGCAGGGCGCCGAGTCCGGAGAACAGGCCGAGAAGGACAAGAAGGGCGGCGCCAAGGAATTTGGTCATCTGAGCCCCACCTCCGCGCGACGGGCCGTGTCGGGTCCGACGTCGTCCCCGATCGATCCTTCCGGTGGCCGCTTCCGGCGCTGCCGCATCGACTTCCTTCCCGTTCCCGTCCCTGCCGAATCGATGCTCGGCCCACACGCAGAGATAGAGCACCGGGCCGGCGATAAGCCAAGCTTCGTCGCGCAGGTCGAGAAGGACTCTGTCCGGGGCCGCGTCAGAAAACGAGCGCCAGAGTAGCGACGGCAGGATCGCGGTCGCGAAGGGCATTGCGGCTCATCGCGAGGCGGGGCCAGCAGCGCCGGTCATCGTAGGCATTTCCCCCGTGCGAATGGGTCGATATTCTCCCGGCAGCCCTCCGGGCGCACGGGACCCTGCCGGTGATCATCAGACAGCTGCAATACCTGACGGCCCTCGCGCGCGAGAAGCATTTCGGCCGCGCTGCCGCCGCCTGCCACGTCTCACAGCCGACCTTGTCGGCAGGCATCCGGCAGCTCGAGGCGGATCTCGGGGTGCCGGTCGTCGAGCGCGGCCAGCGCTTCAAGGGCCTGACGCCGGAGGGACGGCGCGTGCTCGACTGGGCGCAGCGCATCCTCGCCGACTGCGAGGCGCTGACCCAGGACCTGAGCCAGCTGCGGGACGGACTGACCGGCCGGTTGCGGCTCGGCGTCATCCCGGCGGCCCTGCCGGCGGTCTCGCTCGTGACGGCGCCCTTCTGCGCCGCCCACCCCGGCGTCTCCATCACGATCCTGTCGCAGTCCTCGATCGAGATTCAGCGCTGCCTCGACGCCTTCGAGATCGACATGGGCATGACCTATCTCGACAACGAGCCGCTCATCAACGTGCGCACGGAACCGCTCTACCGCGAGCGCTACATCCTGCTGACCTCGGCAAACGGCGCGTTCGCCAGGCGGAAGACCCTGACCTGGGCCGAGGCCGCCGCCGTGCCGCTCTGCCTGCTGACGCCCGACATGCAGAACCGCCGCATCCTCAACGGCATCTTCCGCTCCGTGAACTGCGCGCCGCAGCCGGCGATCGAGACCAACTCCGTGCTCGCGCTCTGCTCGCATGTGCGCGACGGCCATTGGTCGAGCGTCATGCCGCACACCTTCCTGCATGTCTTCGGCGTGCCCCAGGACATGCGCGCCGTCCCCCTCGTCGACCCCGCGCCCACGCACGAGATCGGCCTGGTGATCGCGGATCGCGAGCCGGCGCCGCCGATCGCGCAGGCCCTGATGCAGGCCGTGCGCAAGCAGAAGCTGCAGGCGATCCTCGACAAGGCGGTCGGGCGGCGAAGAAACCGTTGATAGACGTTGTCTATCAAACGATCCAACAAATCGATTTGATCTGCAAATTTCCTTGACCCATGATCCGGCCGCCTGGAGTTACATCGGCCGCACATGTCACGTCGCGTTTCCTGGGATGCGGGGACGGCGCGGGCGCTCATTGCCGAGCGCGCCGCGTTGCCGGGCGCCCTGTTGCCGATCCTGCACGCGCTGCAGGAGCATTTCGGCTATGTCGATCCGGCGGCCGTGCCGCTCGTCGCCGAGGCGCTCAATCTGAGCCGCGCCGAGGTCCACGGCGTCCTCACCTTTTACCATGATTTCCGGCAGACGCCCCCGGGGCGGCACGTCGTCCGCGTCTGCCGGGCCGAAGCCTGCCAGAGCATGGGGGCGGACCGCCTGGTCGAGCACATCAAGGGCAGGCTCGGCATCGGCTTCCACGAAACCACGGCCGACGGCCGCTTCACCCTGGAACAGGTCTTCTGTCTCGGCGATTGCGCCTGCTCGCCGGCGGTGATGCTGGACGGCAAGCTGCACGGCCGCGTCGACGCCGCACGATTCGATCAGCTCATCGCGCAGAGCGAGAGCGGCCGATGACCGTGCGTGTCTTCGTCCCGCGCGATGCCGCCGCCCTCTCCGTCGGCGCCCACGCGGTGGCGGAGGCCGTGCGCGCCGCCGCCGAAGCGCGCGGTGCCGATATCGAGCTGGTCCGCAACGGCTCGCGCGGACTGTTCTGGCTGGAGCCGCTGCTCGAGGTCGAGACCCAGGCCGGCCGCATCGCCTTCGGCCCGGTCCGTGCCGAGGATGTCGATCTGCTGTTCGACGCCGGATTTCGCCCCATCACCGATCACCCGCTCTGCCTCGGCCTGACGGAGGACATCCCCTACCTGAAGCGCCAGGAACGTCTCACCTTCGCGCGCTGCGGCATCACCGATCCGCTCTCGCTCGCTGACTACCGCGCCCATGGCGGCTATCGCGGGCTGGCCCGCGCCCTCACCATGCCCGGCGAGGCCATCGTCGAGGAGGTCGTGCAGTCCGGCCTGCGCGGCCGCGGCGGCGCCGGCTTCCCCACAGGCATCAAGTGGAAGACGGTGCTCGGGGCGAGCGCCGACCAGAAATACATCGTCTGCAACGCCGACGAGGGCGACAGCGGCACCTATGCCGACCGCATGCTCATGGAGGGCGATCCCTTCGTGCTCATCGAGGGCATGACCATCGCCGGCCTCGCCGTCGGCGCGACCGAGGGCTACGTCTACATCCGCTCCGAATATCCGCACGCCTTCCGCCAGATGACGCGCGCCGTCGACATCGCGCGCGCCGCCGGCTATCTCGGCGCCTCCGTGCATGGCAGCGGCAAGGCTTTCGACCTACATCTGCGCCTTGGCGCCGGCGCCTATATCTGCGGCGAGGAGACCTCGCTGCTGGAGAGCCTCGAGGGCAAGCGCGGCATCATCCGCTACAAGCCGCCGCTGCCGGCGCACAAGGGCCTGTTCGGCAAGCCGACGGTCATCAACAACGTGATCTCGCTTGCCACCGTCCCGATCATTCTGGACAGGGGCGGTGCCTTCTACCGCGACTTCGGCATGGGCCGCTCGCGCGGCACCCTGCCGATCCAGCTCGCCGGCAACGTCAAACATGCCGGCCTGATCGAGAAGGCCTTCGGCCTCACCCTCCGGGAGCTGATCTACAACTACGGGGGCGGGACCGCCACCGGCCGCCCCTTGCGCGCCGTGCAGGTCGGCGGCCCGCTCGGCGCCTATTTCCCGGACAGCCTGCTCGACCTGCCGCTCGACTACGAGGCCTTCGCGGCGCAGAAAGGCATGGTCGGCCATGGCGGCGTGGTCGTGTTCGACGATACCGTCGACCTGGCGCGCCAGGCCCGCTTCGCTATGGAATTCTGCGCCATCGAATCCTGCGGCAAGTGCACGCCCTGCCGCATCGGCTCGACCCGCGGCGTCGAGGTCATCGACCGCATCATCGCCGGCACGAACCGCGCCGCGAATCTGCTTCTGCTTGACGACCTCTGCACCACCATGCTCGACGGCTCCCTCTGCGCCCTCGGCGGCCTGACGCCGCTGCCCGTGCAGAGCGCCGTGAAGCACTTCCCGGAGGATTTCGATCGTCCGGCCCCGCGAGTGGCGGCGGAATAGGCCATGCGTCACGCCACGACCCTCAAGGCCGAGCAGCCCCGTTGTTCACGCGGAGACGCGGAGACGCGGAGAAGGTCAATCCTATCCACGCCGCGCCCGTTCCCCGGCTTGTCACCCCGGCGAAAGCCGGGGTCCATATTCCAGAGACCGAGCGTATGGACCCCGGCTTTCGCCGGGGTGACACCTCAAACTGACAATCACCGAGACTCGCTCACCTCCGCGTCTCCGCGCCTCCGCGTGCCAATAAAATCGCGCGCCGCGGCACGACGCCGAGGACGAGCGCCCCGACGGAGTTGGGAGGAATAGCCCCATGCCCCTGATCAAGGAACTCGACTACGGCACGCCGGCCAAGATCGCGACCCAGCTGGTCACGCTGGAGATCGACGGCCAGTCCGTCACCGTGCCCGCGGGCACGTCGATCATGCGCGCCGCCATGGAGATCGGCACCAAGGTGCCGAAGCTCTGCGCCACCGACAGCCTGGAAGCCTTCGGCTCCTGCCGCCTCTGTCTGGTCGAGATCGAGGGCCGCCGCGGCACGCCCGCCTCCTGCACGACTCCCGTCGAGCCCGGCATGAAGGTCCGCACGCAGACGGCGAAGCTCGGCAAGCTGCGCCGCAACGTGATGGAGCTCTACATCAGCGATCATCCGCTGGACTGCCTGACCTGCAGCGCCAACGGCGATTGCGAGCTGCAGGACATGGCCGGTGCGGTCGGCCTGCGCGAGGTGCGCTACGGCTATGACGGCGCCAATCACCTGGGGTCGGAGAAGGACGCCTCCAACCCGTACTTCACCTTCGATCCCTCGAAGTGCATCGTCTGCTCGCGCTGCGTGCGCGCCTGCGAAGAGGTGCAGGGCACCTTCGCCCTCACCATCGACGGCCGCGGCTTCGAATCGAAGGTATCAGCCGGCCAGGATCAGGACTTCCTCGACTCCGAATGCGTGTCCTGCGGCGCCTGCGTGCAGGCCTGCCCGACCGCGACGCTGATGGAGAAGTCGGTCATCGAGCTCGGCCAGGCCGAGCACAGCGTCGTCACCACCTGCGCCTATTGCGGCGTCGGCTGCGCCTTCAAGGCGGAGATGAAGGGCACGGAAGTCGCGCGCATGGTCCCCTACAAGGACGGCAAGGCGAACCACGGCCATTCCTGCGTGAAGGGCCGCTTCGCCTGGGGCTACGCGACGCACAAGGATCGCATCACTAGGCCGATGATCCGCGCCGCCATCACCGATCCCTGGCGCGAGGTGACCTGGGAGGAGGCGATTGCTCACACCGCCTCCGAGTTCCGCCGCATCCAGGCCAACTACGGCAAGGATTCCATCGGCGGCATCACCTCGTCGCGCTGCACGAATGAAGAGACCTACCTGGTGCAGAAGCTCATCCGCGCCGGCTTCGGCAACAACAACGTCGACACCTGCGCCCGCGTCTGCCATTCGCCGACCGGCTACGGCCTGAAGACCACGCTCGGCACCTCCGCCGGCACGCAGGATTTCGATTCGGTGCTGGACGCCGACGTCATCCTGGTCATTGGCGCCAACCCGACCGACGCGCATCCGGTGTTCGCCTCGCGCATGAAGAAGCGGCTGCGGGAGGGCGCGAAACTCATCGTCATCGATCCGCGCGCCATCGACCTCGTGCGCACGCCGCATGTGCAGGCGCAGTATCATCTGCAGCTGCGGCCCGGCACCAACGTCGCCGTCGTCAATGCGCTCGCCCACGTGATCGTCACGGAAGGGCTGGTGAACGAGACCTACGTCGCCGAGCGCTGCGAGCCCCACGATGTCGACGCCTGGCGCGCCTTCATTGCGCGGGAGCGCAATTCGCCGGAAGCCGTCGAGTCCATGACCGGCATACCGGCGGCCGAACTGCGCGCCGCGGCCCGGCTCTATGCCACCGGCGGCAACGCCGCCATCTATTACGGCCTTGGCGTCACCGAGCACAGCCAGGGCTCCACGACCGTCATGGCCATGGCCAACCTGGCGATGGCGACCGGCAACATCGGCCGCGTCGGCGTCGGCGTGAACCCGCTGCGCGGCCAGAACAACGTGCAGGGCGCCTGCGACATGGGCTCCTTCCCGCACGAGTTCACGGGCTACCGCCATGTCTCCGAAGACGCCACGCGCGAGCTGTTCGAGCGCGCCTGGAACGTGCATCTCGAGGGCGAGCCGGGCCTGCGCATCCCCAACATGCTGGACGCCGCCGTCGACGGCAGCTTCAAGGGCATCTACATTCAGGGCGAGGACATCGCCCAGTCCGACCCCAACACCCAGCATGTGACCGCCGGCCTCGCCGCCATGGAATGCGTGGTTGTGCAGGACATCTTCCTGAACGAGACGGCCAACTACGCCCACGTCTTCCTGCCGGGCTCGTCCTTCCTGGAGAAGGACGGCACCTTCACCAACGCCGAGCGCCGCATCAGCCGCGTACGCAAGGCGATGCCTCCGCTGGCGGGCCTGGCAGACTGGGAAGTGACGATGGCGCTGTCGAATGCCCTCGGCTATCCCATGAATTACAAGCATCCCTCGGAGATCATGGACGAGATCGCGCGGCTGACGCCGACCTTCACGGGCGTCAGCTATGCGAAGCTCGACGAACTCGGCAGCGTGCAGTGGCCCTGCAACGAGAAGGCGCCGACGGGCACGCCGATCATGCATGTTGACCGCTTCGTGCGCGGCAAAGGCAAGTTCATGATCACCGAGTTCGTGCCGACCGACGAGCGCACCACCGCCCGCTTCCCGCTCATCCTCACCACCGGCCGCATCCTCTCGCAATACAACGTCGGACAGCAGACGCGGCGCACGGAGAACAACGTCTGGCACGACGAGGACGTGCTGGAGATCCATCCCTTCGATGCCGAACAGCGCGGCATCCGCGACGGCGATATCGTCGCGCTCGCCAGCCGCGCCGGCGAGACGTCGCTGCGCGCCGTGATCTCCGAGCGCATGCAGCCGGGCGTCGTCTACACCACCTTCCACTTCGCCGGCACCGGCGTGAACGTGGTGACGACCGAGTACTCAGATTGGGCGACCAACTGTCCGGAATACAAGGTCACCGCCGTGCAGGTGCGGCTCACCAACCATCCGTCGGAGTGGCAGGAGCGCTACGGGCGCGACAGCATCGACCTGCGCCGCATCGAAGCCGCCGAATGAACGCCCTGCCGCCCGACGCCAAGGCCATCGCCGCGATCGCCCGCTCGACCAGCGTGGCGAGCGCGGAGCGCGTGCTGCCCAACGGCTCTTCGGCCGCGATCACCGAGGTCATCGCCGAGGAGGTGCCGGTCGCCCTCGTCTACAACAACATCAGCCACGCCGTGATGATGGCGACGCCCGCCGACCTCGCGGATTTCGGCGTCGGCTTCAGCCTCAGCGAAGGCATCCTCGCCGGCAAGGACGAGCTGATGGACATCGGTGTCGCCGAGAGCGAGGCCGGCATCGAAGTCCAGATGGCAATCGCGATCGAGCGCTTCCGCCTGCTGCGCGAGCGCCGGCGCACGCTCGCCGGCCGCACCGGCTGCGGCATCTGCGGCGTCGAGAGCCTGGAGCAGGCCGTGCGCCCCGTGCCGCCGGTCACGGCCGCCACCACGATCCCGGTCGATGCCATCTATGCCGCGCTCGCCGAACTGCCGCAGCGCCAAGCCGTCAACCAGCTCACCCGCTCCGTCCACGCCGCCGCCTGGATAAGCAAGGCCGGACAGATTCAGCTTGTGCGCGAGGACGTCGGCCGCCACAACGCGCTCGACAAGCTGATCGGCGCCATGGCCTGGCGCGGCGTCGATCCGGTCGGCGGCTTCGCGCTCATCACCAGCCGCTGCAGCGTCGAGATGGTGCAGAAGGCGGCCACCGCCGGCATCCCCGTGCTGGTGGCCATCTCGGCGCCCACGGCGCTCGCCCGCCGCATGGCGGAGGGCTGCGGACTCACGCTGGTGGCTCTGGCGCGCCGCGACAGCGTCCTCGTCGTCACCCACCCCCGGCGCATCCTGGGCGCCCGATGAAGACCGAGCGCCTCGTCCACATGGCGAACCAGATCGCCGACTTCTTCGCCGCCTATCCGCGCGAGGAAGCCGTCGCCGGCGTGGCCGACCACCTGAAGAAGTTCTGGGATCCGCGCATGCGGACCGCCCTCATCTCCCACGCGCAATCCGGCGGCGCCGGCCTGCGCGACCTTGTGCGGGCCGCAATTCCCAAGCTCGACTCGCACCGTGAAGGGAGAGCTGGCTTCGAGGTTCGGCAGCCGCCCGACCCGTCATTGCCGCGCTAGAGAGCGGCGACGAGATCTTCCGCGACGATCAGTAGGGCCGCGTATCCGAGTCGCCGTCCGCCCGTCCGAATGCAGGCAGGTATCGGCCGAAGTTCAATTCGAAGTCGCTGGGAACACCGTAACCGATACTGCGCACCTTGGCACGGCGTGCCTGCGCACCGGGCGAGGCCAGGGCTGAGAAGAACATCTTGGTGCTCGACTGAAGCTCGGTCGCTGTCGGCATCCCGAACCGATTGACCTGGGCCTTGGCCGCGGCCAGCGTTTCACGGTCGAACGAAGCCAGACGCCGGCTGAGCGTATCGACAAACGAGTCGAGGTCGTCATCAGCCAGCGTGCGGTTCACCCAGCCGTAGCGCTCGGCGGTATCGGCATCGAAATCGTCGCCGCTGAGCACGATCTCGAGTGCCCGCGAGCGGCCGACCAGGCGCGGCAGCCATTCCAGCGCTCCGCCGCCAGGAACCAGTCCGACGCCGACCTCCGGGTTGCCGAACAGGGCGCTTTTCCGGCCGGCGAAGCGCATGTCGCACGCCAGCACGAACTCGTTGCCGATGCCGCGTGTGCGGCCGTGAATCTTGGCGATGCTCACAACTGGCGTGGACGACAGGCGCAGCACAAAGTCTCGCCAAAGATCCAGCACCTCTGGCCGCTCGGCTGCCTTGGATACGTCGAGGTGGGCGACGAAAAAATCCGGATTCGCCGACTGGAACACCACGACCTTCACGGAGGGGTCCGCCTCGAGCCCGGCCATCACGGCGCCCAATTCGACGATCGTTGTGGGAGTGAACATGTTGATCGGCGGGTTGCTGAAGGTGATCGTCCATTGGCCCAGATGGGTGCGGTCGATGTTGAACTGCGAAAAATCAGGCATGGCACATCTCCTACATCCGATTGGCAGCCGGCGCGCGCATCGCTGGTCGCACGACCTGTTGCTGATACCCGACTAGGACAGCTCTCCACTTTTGGCAATGTCGCCAATGGCCGCTTGGGTCAAATCCGGCTATCACGCCAACGCTGTGCCGCCCCCGACGTCGACTCACCGCGTCGCCGGCACCTTGGCGGTCTTGAGCGCCTTGGCTTGGCGCCGCTCCAGGGCCTTCACGTCGAAGCCGTCGATCAGGTCGTGGAACAGGCGGTACCAGTTGATCTCGGCCTTGAGGTGCAGAAACACCGAGCCGAGGCCGATGGCGGCGCGGTCCATGAAGACGAACTCGCGCGGCGGCGTCACGGGGCCGAGGCGGCGCAGCTCGTGGTGCACGCCTTCCGCCACCTCGCGGCCGTAGACGCCGGTGGTCGAATCCTGGATGCGCCGCTCGCGATCCTCCATCAGCGGCCCATAGACGAAGTGCGCCCAGCGGTTGAGCACGTCGATCACCTCGCGGTTGAGGCCCTTGAAGCCCCAGGACTCGTAGGCATGCACGGCGAGGTCGCGGTCGTCGTCGATGAGCGCGTGATAGAGGTCGATGACGCCCTGCACGAACTTCGGCGGAAAGATGCGCACGCAGCCGAAATCCAGCAGGTTGATGGCGGCGTCCGGCCGCACCGTGTAGTTGCCGAGATGCGGGTCGCCGTGGATCACGCCGTAGTAGTAGAACGGCACGTACCAGGCGCGGAACATGTTGAGCGCGAGCTGGTTGCGGATCTCCTGCTCGGGATGCACCGCGATGAACGGCAGCAGCGGCTCGCCGTCGAGCCAGCTCATGGTCAGCAGCCGCTGCGTCGACAGCTTCGGCTCGACTTCCGGCACCTGGACGGCAGCCTCGTTCTTCAGCATCAGGCCGTAGAGCGCCATGTGCCGCGCCTCGCGTTCGTAGTCGAGCTCCTCGCGCAGGCGCGCGGCAATCTCCGGGTGGATCTCCTTGGTCGAGATCGCCCGGTCGTAGCGCTCGTAGATCGAGAAGATGATGCGCAGCTGGCGCAGGTCGGCCTCGACCGCCGACTGCATGTCCGGGTACTGCAGCTTGCAGGCGAGCCGCCGGCCGTCATGGGACGTCGCCCGATGCACCTGCCCGAGCGAGGCGGCGTGCGCCGCCTGGTGCTCGAAGTCCTTGAACCGCTTCTGCCACTCCGGCCCCAATTCCGCCGCCATCCGCCGCTTGACGAAGGGCCACCCCATGGACGGCGCGTCGGCCTGC
>Ga0335076_10000168_pt1 | contig 54580 bp, 48 predicted proteins | sample Lox_Sample_25_FD_206717 | JGI IMG/M metagenome (GOLD analysis project Ga0335076, IMG submission 206717) | Soil microbial communities from Loxahatchee National Wildlife Refuge, Florida, United States - Lox_Sample_2.5 | ecosystem: Environmental > Terrestrial > Soil > Wetlands | place: USA... | reverse complement strand
TCTGACTTCTGACTTTCGACTTTCAGTCTGACTGGACCGCTTCCGCCTGCATTTCGGCATGGCGGTCGCCGCGCTGGATTAAGACGATTGCACCCAGGATCACGGCGGTCGCCACAACGATCCGCAGACTCATCGGTTCCGATGCCCAGAGCCATCCCACGAGCACGGCCACGAGCGGATTCACGAACGTGTGGGTCGCTACCAGCGTGGGCGAGCAGTGTTGTAGGAGCCAGGTGTAGGCGGTGAAAGCCACTACCGATCCGAACGTGACCAGATAGGCCAATCCCAGAAATGAGCGGATCGAGACCGCGCTCCAGTGAACCTCAGAAAACTCGCCCGTGACCGCAGCGGCGACAAGCAGCATCGCGGCACCACAAACCAGGGGCACCGCGGCGCGGCCCATGGCATCGCGGGGCAAGCGCAGGCGTGGCCCAACACAGACCCCTACGGCCCACGACGCCGCCCCGACGAGCACAGCGATCACTGCCCAAGTCAGAGAGCTTGCAGTCAGGAGATCTCGCGCGGTCAGGATGACGACTCCGCCCAGGCCCATGAGAAGTCCGATCCCGTTCAGCCAGTTGATGCGCTGTTGGCGCATGGCGGCGCCGAGGAGGAGAATCCACAGCGGCTCACTGGCCACCAAGAGAGCGGCCAATCCAGAAGAAACGTATTTTTCGGCCCAGTGCAGACTGCCGTGACCGATCAAGAAGAATAGGCTTCCTAATATCACGCCGGCCCCCCAATGTTCGCGCCGGGGGCGAAAACCGCGCGACCAGGCGACCGCCAACAGGATCAACCCAGCGGTAGTGTGGCGAATGCCGGCGGTAACCAGCGGCGGGATGGTTTCGACGGCGTAGCGGATCGCGAGATAGGTTGTCCCCCAGACAAAATAGATGGCAAAGAAGGCCAGGCCCATGGCGAGGCGGGAGGGATGAACGCTGGGCGCTGTCAGATCCGGGTTCAGGGAGGTCGTCGCCATAACTACCTATTTACCATTTTACAGGTTATATACTATCCTACGGGGAATAACCTGTCAATAGCGTCCTAGCAGGTTACAATAGAACTTTGGATGAGGGGGATAAGGTGGAGTTTCAAATTATTGCGGGCGCGGTGTTCCTGGATTTCATCAACACGCTCGACAACCGGCCCGCGCCTGAACGTCACAAAGAATTGTTGTCAACGTATCGCGATCTGACGGATTGGGCGGTGCAGGCAGGAGTGATCGGCGCGCCCCGGCGTTCTGAGCTGTGGCGCGCGGCTGAAGGCCACGCCAACGCAGCTCGTACGGCACTCCGCAAGGCGATCGAACTGCGCGAGTGCCTCTACCGGATTGTCAGCAGCAGGCTGAAAAATCGACGCCCTGCGTCCGACGACCTCGCTCTCTTCAACCGCTTCCTAGGAGAAGCTCTTTCGAATCTGCAATTGCAGGCGGGCGGTGGGGGGTTCCGGCTGGACTGGGGAGAGACCTCAGAACAACGACTCGATTCCCTGCTCTGGCCAGTGATCAAGTCGGCTAGCGACCTGCTGACTTCACACGATTGGGGGCTTGTCCGCGAGTGCGATTCGCCGTCGTGCCGCTGGCTGTTCATCGACCGCAGCAAGAATCATAGCCGCCGATGGTGTGACATGAGCACATGCGGAAACCGCCTGAAGGCGCGGCGGTTCTATCGCCGGCAGCAGAGCGCTTCGTAAATTCCTCAGAAAGAAAAAGTCCCGGAAGGTTCCGGGACTTGGGTCACGACCGATTCACGTCTACCGCGATACAGCCATGAACAATTCGGAATGCAGCAGGGACTGAAATTTCTGGTCGTCGGTTTTGAAGTGGACCTGCAGGTTAGAGCTGTCGGAGTTTACGGTAGTCGCGTCGATGGCGGTCTTCTCGATGGGGCTGGCATTCATCTTCTTGTACAGCATCACGCCCTTGACGACGGTGGAGAGCGTGGCCGCGGTCATGGAGTCGGCGGTGGATACGGTCAGGTCGAGGTTCACGCCATTCTGGAAATTCATGGTGTAGCGGGAAGCCAGGATGCGCTTCTTGAGAGTTTCATAGTCGGCGACTTTGGAAGCATCGCCCATCGCCGAGCGCAGCATGGCCTGGGTTCCCTGCTGGTCGAGGATGCTCCATACGGGCGCGGCATCGACGGAAGCCATCTGGTCGTTCATGGTGGAGTTCGAATCGAGCGAGGGACGCTTGCCGTCGCGTGCGTCGAGCGCGCTTTTCAGCGAGGCGCTGGTTCCGAAAGCGAGCGTGTACTCGTCGAGGAAGGTCATGATCAGGCCGTTGTTCATGGGATAGAGTAGGGCCGTGCCGTATTTCGTCCCGGCGATCTTCTTGAGCTTCATCCTCTTGAGGACGGCCTTGGCAGAAAACGAACCCTGGGCCACGCTGACGACCTGCAAGCCCTGCTTGCCGGAACGGAATGAGGCGAAGGTCAACTGTTCGAGATCGCGGTCGGCGTCAATGCCGATGCCTTTGAGCGCGGCTTCGAATTCCTTCAGGTTGTCGGGGAGCACCTGGGCTTTCAGCGCCTGGGCGGTGGGCGAATCTTTCAGGGCGCGGTAGTCGACGCTGATGATCTGCTGGATTTCAGCGGGGACCATGGAACGGGCGGAGGTGCCCATCGGCATGGAGTGGGCGGCAGTGGCGCACAGCAATAAGGCAACGAAAAACCAATTCTTCATAACGTCCTCGAGAGGGTCTGCATCGTTGGATGCGGACGGCAACTTGGCGGTTAATGGGCTAAAGCTATTTTAATGCGGAAGCAGGGACCCTGGTCGGTACTAAAGTGCATACCTGGGTCCTGACATTAGATCGAGAGAAGGGGCGGAGCTTGCACGGGAAGCTGCGACTGAGACGGGGAGGGGCCAGAACCTTCTTGAGCAAAACCGCAACTTCGCGCGGCATGGTGTTCGTCTACCTCGAACCTAGGCTCCGAGCAGGGTCGTTTTTTTCTTGGTTTCGACCACAAACGCCTCGTCCTTCAGCGATTCGAGATTGATCTCGACGTTGGCTAGCGCTCCGGTTAGGGCAGCCTTGGCCAGGGCGATGGCGGTGGTGAGATCGGACTTCATGTTGGGATTGGTGATCGGAACGAGTTTTCCGGCGATCTGTGCAACTTCGGTCACGCGCTCGGCTACGCCCAGGGGGACGCTGGTGGCTTGCTTCAGGGCCGCGTTGATGGCGGCATCTCCGTCGGAAGATTCCTTCGCGGCCTTGTACGCCTTCATGACGAGATTGTAGGATTCGGCGTCGGCGTCGATGGCTGCTTTCAGCTCTTCGCGCAACTGGCCGAGTCGGGCGATGGCAATGCTCAAGGCCTGTTCGTGTTGCAGGTAGGCTTTTTTGCCGCGCGACATGGAGGCGACCATGTTGGCGAGTCCGGCGGCCATGGCGCCGCTGGCGGCGGCGGCACTGCCTCCACCGGGGGTGGCAGTGGGTGCAGCCAGTTGTTCGATGAACGGCTCGACGCCGGCGCGGAGGCCGCCTACAGCCATCTTGCCGCCCATGACCGCGGTGAGACGGTTCTCCAGAATCAGCGACGAATCGAAATTCTCCACCTGCAGGAACCATTCAGCTGCCTGTTCGAGAGCCTTCTTGGGGATGAGGCCGACGATTTCGCTGGACACTGGAATCACGCCGTAGCGCGCGGCTTCGCGCTTCACATATTCGAAGACGCGGTGGATCGGCGTCTGCTCGAAGTCGGTCAGATTCATTGAGACCTGGGCCAGGCCGCGGACCAGGAATCCGGCGCCTTTGACGAAACGCAGGCCGCCACTAGAGAAGCGGACAGCCTTGGCAACTTTTTTGGCAATGTCGACGTCCGGTGTGTTCAGAAATACGTTGTAGGCGATGAGGAACTTGCGCGCGCCGACGACAGTCGCACCGGCGGTTGGGTGCACGCGGGGCTCGCCGAAGTCGGGCTTGCGGGCGGGGTTGGTGGCGATTTCGTCACGGATGCCTTCGAATTGTCCGCGACGGATGTTTTCCAGGCCTTGGCGCTCGGGAGTCGTCGCAGCAGCTTCGTAGAGATAGACCGGAATCTGGTAACGCTTCGCAATCTCCGCGCCGACGTGGCGCGCCATGGCGACGCAATCTTCGATGGTCACGCCTTCGATGGGAATGAATGGGATCACGTCCGCCGCGCCCATGCGCGGATGGGCACCTTGATGCTTCGTAAGATCGATCAGTTCCGCGGCCTTTCCTACGCCGCGGATGGCAGATTCCTGAATCGCATCGCGCTCGCCGACGAGAGTAATCACGCAGCGGTTGTGGTCGGCGTCCATCTCACGGTCGAGGAGGTAGACGCCGGGAATTTTCATGGCGTCGACGATGGCGTCGACTTTGGCTTGGTCGCGGCCTTCGGAGAAATTGGGCACGCATTCGACAAGAGTGCTGGGCATACGTCGAGAAGGATAAAGGGGAGCCCGGGGCGCTGCAAGCGGACCTAGACGTCACGGTGCTAGAATCCGAAGTTCTTCGCGGGAGCAACGTCTTTACGTGTCCACATCCAAGCGACCCACCATTGGCGTATTTGATTCCGGCGTGGGCGGACTGACCGTCCTGCGAGCGCTGCTTGAACACGTTCCTCACGCCGACTATCTCTACTTTGGCGATACCGCCCGCCTTCCCTACGGATCGAAGTCGGCGGCGACCGTCGCCCACTATGCGACGGGCGCGGCGCATTATCTGCAGGACCATGGCGCGGAGATGCTGGTGATTGCGTGCAACAGCGCGACCGCTCTGGCGTTTGATGAGATCAAGGCGGCGGCGCGGGTTGAGGTGATTGGCGTCGTGGATCCCGGGGCCGAAGCGGCGGCTGCGGCCAGTCGGAAACGAAACGTCGTGGTGCTGGGGACTGAGGCCACGGTCAGCAGCCATGCCTACCGGCGGGCGCTCGAAGCGCGTGGAGTGGCAGTACGGGAGAAGGCTTGCCCGCTATTTGTCCCGCTGGTCGAAGAGGGGTGGGTAGAGCATCCAGTGACGGAGCAGGTGGCGCGGATTTATCTGTCCGAGGCCTTTGCGGATGAATCTCATGATGCCGATGTCCTGGTGCTGGGCTGCACGCATTATCCGCTGATCAAGCCTCTGTTACGGCGCGTAGCCCCGGCGCACGTGAAGATTGTGGACTCCGCGGAATCGACTGCGCACGCTGTGGCCGGTCGGGTTGGCGGCCTGACGGTTCCGTCGCAGGCAGTGCTTTCACGGCTGAAGTTCTTTGCTACGGATTCGGTGGAGAAGTTCAAGAGGATGGGATCGCGGTTTCTGGGGCAGGCGGTTGAAGAGGTGGTGCACGTAGACCTGAAAGAGTAGCGGCAGCACAGGCGGCCGATTGCTGCATTGGGACTGCTGCGAGGGCTAGACGCCGGGCGCTGCTAGTACAGCCTGAACTGGACTTCCACGTTGATCTGAACAGCTACTGGCTTGCCATCTTTCATGGCGGGTTCGAAGCGCCAGGTCTTCACGGCTTCAATCGCTTTTTCGTCGAGACCCAGGCCTAGCGTCCGGGCAACTTTGATGTCGCGCGGCTTGCCGTCGGGGCCCACGATCAGCCACAGAACGCAGACGCCCTGATACTTGGCTTTACGGGCTTCCTCGGAATATTCGGGGTCGGGCATGAAAATCACGCGCGGAGCGGATACGCCGCCACCGACGCGGAACACGCCGCCACCCGTACCGCCGCCACGGCCTTCACCGAATCCCGGTCCGGTTCCCACTCCCACTCCGCCGCCAGAGCCCGATCCAATGCCGGCACCGGAACCAACACCGTTCGACGGTGGGCCGGGGATGTGCGAAAGCGGATCACCCAGGTTGGGCATGTTGGGCTGGGTCAAGTGAACTTCAGGTGGAATCACAACCGACGCTTCCATCGGCAGCTTCGGCTTCTCGTTGCGAACGATCACCGTAGGAGGAGTGAATTGGTCCATCGACTTTTTCGGCAAACGGCCCTGGGATGCCTGCAGTTTGTCGCGGTCGCCGCCACCGCCACCGCCGCCGGAGAGGGTTTTCGAAGGCTCGAGTGTCGGAATGGTATCGGGTGCGATTAATTCTACCGTTTGCTTGGGAGCGATCACGTCAGTGACGACCCGGCGCGCGAGCAGCGTGCCTGCAATGATCAGCGCCAGCGCCGCAATGTGGACGAGCGTCGAACCGAACGCTCCCATTCCCTTGTAGTTGTAGAAGCCCCAGATGTCTTTTACGGGGACCGGCTTGGAAGTCAGTACGAGAGGCGGCAGCTTCTTGGGAAAGAAGAACTCGTCGAGTCCACGAAAGAGTCGCTTGTAGAGCGGGTCATCCAGCGCCTCGTCCTTCAAGAGGAGATTCAGTTCCGGTTCAGGTGGAAGACTCTGCTCTTGCGGATTTCGTGGTGTATCGTTGTCGCCCATGTTATCCAAGGATGCCCCAAGTGCACGTTTGGGAACTAGCTGTGATTACAGGGCCAAGCCCCAGCTCGCCCATAAACCTGCTTTACCGTCAAACAAATGACGGCAGAATATCTATCTTCACTCCCTTAGATGCTCGAACTCTTCAGTCTGACAAAAATTGTACACGCTTTTTCTGCGCCCGATACAGTTACTTTTTCAGGTCGCCGGCCACGGGGCGTCTCCAATAGACGTGTCCTTCCGCGCTCCCTATAATGAGAAGATTCAATCATTTGGGAGAACTCTGCTAGTGCCGATGGAGCTCAAATCCAGCATCAACCTGCCCCGAACCGACTTTCCCATGAAGGCGAATCTGCCGCAGAATGAGCCGAAAATCCTGGCTCGGTGGGAGGAACGGCGGATCTACGACCGCATTCGGGAAGCGCGGCGCGGCGCACCGGTTTATGTGTTGCACGACGGTCCCCCTTACACCAGCGGGCCGATCCACCTGGGCACGGCGATGAACAAGTGCCTGAAGGACTTCGTCGTCAAGTCCAAGACGATGTCGGGATTGGATGCTCCGTACGTTCCGGGATGGGACTGCCATGGTCTGCCGATCGAGATCAAGGTGGATAAGGAACTGGGCGGCAGGAAACTGCAGATGCCGGCATCGGCGGTGCGGGCGGAGTGCCGGAAATACGCCCAGAAATATCTGGACCTTCAACGCCAGCAGTTCAAGCGCATTGGCGTGTTCGGGCGATTCGAACGGCCTTACGCGACTATGGAACCGCAGTATGAGGCGGTGGTGCTGAGGACGTTCTATTCGTTTTACGAAAACGACTTCGTGTACAAGGGCCTGCGTGCGGTGTACTGGTGCATGCACGACGAGACGGCGCTGGCCGAGGCTGAGGTCGAGTACGAAAATCACACGAGTTCGACGGTGTGGGTGAAGTATGGGTTGCTCGATGATCCGGCCAAGATCGATCCGGCGCTGGCCGGGAAGAGAATCTCGACCATCATCTGGACGACTACTCCGTGGACGCTGCCGGCTTCGATGGCAGTCGCGTTTCATCCGGATGAAGATTACGTGGCGATGGAATCGGGGGGCGAGGTGTATATCGTCGCCGCGAGGCTGGCACCAGAAACGGCTGCCAAGTGCGGGCTTGCAAACCCGCGCGAACTGGCGCACTTCCCCGGGCGCAAGCTGGAGCGGCTGAAATTTCAGCATCCGTTTCTGGACCGGAAAATCCTAGGCGTGCTCGCTGATTACGTCACCATGGATACGGGCACTGGTGTCGTCCACACCGCGCCTTCGCATGGCGCCGAGGACTTCGCCACTGGTGTGAAGTACGGGCTCGATGCGACCAGCAACGTCGACGAGAAAGGTATTCTGCGCAACGGGCTGCCGGACTATGACGGCAAGCGTGTGTGGGAGGCGAATGCTCCCATCATCGAGCTGTTGAAGCGTCGCGGGGCGCTCCTGCACACGGAGAAGACCGAGCACCAGTATCCGCACTGCTGGCGTTGCCATAATCCCGTGATCTTCCGGGCGACCGAGCAGTGGTTCATTTCGATGGAGACTCCCATGCCCGGCGGAAAGGGCAAGGACGACACGCTGCGCACGCGCACACTGGAACGGATCAAGGACGTGAAGTGGGATCCAGCGTGGGGTGAAGAGCGGCTGTCGAACATGATCGAGACGCGGCCGGACTGGTGCATCTCGCGGCAACGCGTATGGGGAGTGCCGATTGCCGTCTTCTTATGCGTGCAATGCGGGAAGCCACTGAACGATCGGGCCGTGAATCAGAAAGTTGTCGAACTGTTCGCGCGGTCGGGCGCTGACTCGTGGTTCACGGGGGAACCGGACGCCATTCTCGCGGCAGGAACGAAGTGCCTGCACTGTGGCGGCACGAAATTCGAGAAAGAGACTGACATTTTCGACGTCTGGCTGGAATCGGGCGCGAGCTACATGGCTTTAGTCGATGACGAGCCCGCTTATCCGTGGCCTTCCGATCTCTATCTTGAGGGAGGCGACCAGTACCGCGGATGGTTTCAGTCTTCCCTACTGTGTGCGATGGGTGTGCACGGGACACCGCCGTACAAGGGCGTGGTCACGCCGGGCTGGACACTCGATGAAAAAGGCCAGGCCATGTCGAAGTCGCGGGGAAACGACGTGGACCCGGTCGATATCGCTGGCCGCCTGGGGGGCGAGATCGTGCGCTTGTGGACTGCCTCGGTTGATTTCCGCGAGGACGTGGTGGGCTCGGAAGCGCTGATGCAGCGGGTGGGAGAGAACTACAAGAAAATTCGCAACACGTTCCGGTACATTCTGGGCAATCTGGCCGGATTCGATCCGGAGCGTGATGCGGTTCCGTTCGAGCAGATGGAATCGCTCGACCAGTATATGCTGCGGCAGACATGCGCCTTCGCGGCCGATCTTCGCGCCTGGTATGACGAGTTCGCGTTTCATAAGGTCTATCACCGGGTCAATCACTTTGCGATCGTCGACTTGAGCGCGTTCTATTTCGACGTACTCAAGGATCGGCTGTACGTTTCAGCACCGAGATCTACAGGGCGGCGTTCGGCGCAGACGGCCGTTTGGCGGATCGGCGAGGCGCTGGTTCGGCTGCTGGCGCCGATCCTCAGCTTTACGTGCGAGGAAATCTGGCCATACATGCCCAAGCTGTCGGAGCGAGGCGAGAGTGTGCACCTCGCGGCCTTCCCGACGACAGCGGATGCCCTCGGCGGCAACGTGGCACCGAGCGACGAACAGCAGGAGCGGGATTGGACGACGCTGCGGTCGGTCCGCGACGACGTGCTGAAGGCGCTGGAGGAAGCCCGTAACCAAAAGCTGATCGGCGGCGGGCTTGAGGCTCAGGTTCACGTGACTGCGTCGGCACCGGTCTTCTCGGTGTTGAAGCGCCACGAGGAGCAATTGCGTTACTTGTTCATTGTCTCGGCGGTCCGGTTGAGCCAGGGCTCGGGCAACGGGACCGGCGGCGTCACCGTCGAGGTGGGCAAGGCCGATGGAACGAAGTGTGAGCGCTGCTGGAATTACTCGACCCACGTCGGAGAGGACAAACATTATCCGACGGTGTGCGAGCGCTGCAGCGCGGTGCTAGAGGAGATTGAGTCATCGGGTCATTGAGACATCGGATCATTGCAGCAATGAATCAAGGGCCCGATCACAACGCGGTAATCTATAGAGAAGCATCCAACGGCTCATGCGGAAGTATCATTTTCTGATTTCGGTAGCGGTGATCGCGCTGGACCGGCTGACCAAGTGGATCATCGCCCAGAGACTCTCCCTGCACGACGGCGTTCAGGTCATTCCGGGATTCTTCCGCATCATCCGCACGGAGAATCGCGGCGCCGCCTTTGGACTGTTCGCCGACTCGCCTTCGGAGTGGAAAGTGGGGCTGCTGATCTTGTTCTCGCTGATCGCCCTGCTCATTGTCTCGGCTCTGCTATGGAAGAACAGCCACAGCATGAGCACGACCGGCATCGGGCTGGCTTTGATTCTCGGCGGAGCGATCGGGAACCTGTGGGACCGGGTGGTCAGCGGACACGTAGTAGATTTTCTGCTCTTCTACGTCGGCCAGTATCAGTGGCCGGCATTCAACCTGGCGGATAGCGCAATCGTGGCGGGAGCGGGGCTCTTGGTATTTGAGATCCTGTTCACGAAATCGCCAGCGAGCGTGAAACAGAGCTGAGTCTGATTACTGGTCCACTTCGACACGGATGTTGCCAGGATTGTTCAACACATCCATCGTGATGCCATTCCGAGCCCGACAAATTCCCAGGTCGAGGGCGGCGTCGCCGACGCGAAGACCAGTGAGGGTGATCTCCTGGAGAAAATCTGGCAGCCGTGGAGCCGAGAACCGGACGGTCCTCTCCTGACTGATGGACTGAATTCCGAGACAAGCACTCAAGAAAAGATAGGCTGACCCGGCGGACCAGGCCTGAGGTGAACAGGCCACGGGGTAGAGTGTGGGGCCTTCCATGCCGGGGCGCTTATGAAACCCGCAAAACAGTTCCGGCAGGCGATTGAGTTCCATGAAACGGCTGGCGTCGAGGATGGAAGCGAGCAGCGTCCCTGCCTCTTCTTTGCACCCGTAGCGGGCCAATCCAGCCGCGATGATTGAATTGTCGTGGGGCCAGACGGACCCGTTGTGATAAGCCATCGGGTTGTAGCGGACCTCGTCGCTGCCCACGGTGCGAATGCCCCATCCGCAAAAGAGTCTCTCGCTGAGCAGGGTCGAGACCAGGCGATCGGCATGTTCGCGGCTGGCAATGCCGGTCAGGAGGGCGTGGCCGGCATTGGAGGTCAAGACGCGGCATGGTTTCTTCTCGGCGTCGAGGGCGAGGACGTAGGTGCCCAAGGCGTCATCCCAGAACTCGGCCTCGAAGTTCTGTTGCAGTTCCTGGGCCTGCCGTGTGAGTTTTGCCGCCAGCGCGTGCTGGTGGAAGGCGGCCGCCATCCGCGCTGCCGCAAGTCTTGCGCCGTAGACGTAGGCCTGGACTTCGCAAAGGGCAATTGGGGCGTTGGCAAGGGAACCGTCGGCGTGAAAAACGGCGTCGTGGGAATCTTTCCACCCCTGGTGAATCAGGCCCTTGCCGGCTTTGGCTTGATACTCGACGAAACCATCGTGATCCACATCGCCCCAGTGATCGATCCAATCGAGGGCGGCCAGGACATTAGGCCAAATTGTTTCCAGAAAAGGACGGTCACCGGTCTGGTCGAAGTACAGGCCGGCGAGCAACACAAACAGAGGAGTCGAGTCCACGCTGCCGTAGTAGAGACCAAACGGAACTTCTTTCAGGTTGGCCATTTCCCCCTGCCGGATCTCATGAAGAATCTTGCCGGGTTCGGCTTCCTGTTGGGGGATGACTTCGACCGCCTGATGAAGCGCAAGGTATTTGAGCACACTCTCGGCGATCCAAGGCGCGGCCCACAGGCACTGCATGGCAGTGACCAGCGCGTCGCGGCCGAATACCGTGCTGAACCATGGCACGCCGGCATAGGGGTAGGCGCCCTCGGGATTGCCGCTGATCATCATGAGCACATCTGCCTGGGAACGGCAGCACCAGCGATCAAACGCCTGATGCGGACTGCTCACCGAGCAGAACCGCGACTGTGTCTGTTCCAGTTCGAGGGAAGACTGATGTTGCGCTTCGTTAAAGCCAATTGCCGTGAAGCGAACGTCTTCCTGCTCGCACGCCATGGTGACGACGAACTCTTTCTCCTCCCGGGGCGCCAGAGCTACCGAATAGGAACCCAGGTCCGAGGTGAGGCTGGATGGTGGCGGAGAAAAATCCAATCGTGTGCAGCGCAATTCGCGATCCCGGCCGCGATACGCAAACGCTACGCTGGCGTCACCGACTTCGGGTGGCAACATGGTTCCGGCACTGTGGCGGTGCATACCTCGGACCTGAAAGATGTCGGAGTAGTCCGCAGAGAACTGAATGGCGAGGGTCGTATCCAGGGCGGCCATGCCGAAGTTTGCGAGGCGTAGTTTCTCGAAGCAGACGCCCTTCCACAGGAACTTGGATCGAAAGATGTGCAGCGAGCCGCGGGGAATCAAGAGGCGTCCGTCACGATAGACGTCGAGATTCATCATGTCGACGGTAAACAAGGTTCCGCTTTGCTGAATGGTCGAACATAAGAGTTGAGGGACCCCGCCTCCGACGCGCAGGGCAAGGCGCGACAGGTATCGTGTGCCGCGGTGGTACAGGCCCTGCTCCCCCATCCCCAGGCCCTCGATGTCGCCCAGACGATTGAATACGGCAAAAGTCTCGCCGTACTTGAGAACACGCGTGCGGTCATCCGCGAGCGAGGAGGTCGCGAGAACGTAAAACTGGTTCTCGACTCGAATGATGTCTTCCACAGCTACGCAACGTCCTCATTCAGAAGATGCGAAACTGGCTCTTCGGGGAGTTCCGATCCTGCGGCGGTGGAATCTCCGAACAGAATCTGTTCGTAAATGCCGAGATAGTCGGCAGCCATACGGGCAGCGGTGAAGCGCCGTTCAAATCCGTCGCGGCAGGCGCGGCGGGACATGAATCGAGCTCTGCGCACGGCCTCGACCGCTTCCTCCACGCTGTTCACCATGATTCCGGTGATGCCATCCTCAATAATTTCGGGGACCGAGCCGTGGGCGAACGCGATGGTCGGCGTGCCACAGGCCATTGCTTCGATCATATTCAGTCCGAAGGGCTCAGGCCAATCGATGGGAGCGAGAGATGCGATCGCATTTCCGAGAAAATCCGCCTTGGCCTCATCGCCGATTTCACCGATGAATTCCACATTCGGGCGCCTCAGCAGAGGACGAATCACATGGTCGAAGTATTCACGATCCGCGGCATCGATTTTGGCCGCGATCTTGAGCCGCAGGCCGGCGCGGGTGGCGATCTCAATCGCCCGGTCCGGCCGTTTTTCCGGGGAGATGCGGCCGATGAAGGCCAGGTACTTTCCCGGACTTTCGCGAAACGGCAGCGCGTCCGCGGGAAGACCGTGGTGGACGTTCCCGACCCAATTCGCCTGGGGAAGAGGATCGCGCTGGCTCATGGAAATGGATACGACGGGCATATCACTGAATTCGCGATAGAGGGGGATGAGGTCGGGCAGATCCAGACGTCCGTGCAGAGTGGTCACCTGACGCAGACCAGCCTGTCGGCTTAGTGGAAAATGGAGATAGTCAATGTGGAAATGCAGGATATCGAACTCATCCCGCAACTGGCGCACTTGCTCCAGCATGAGAATATGGTGGGCCAGCGGATCCTTGCAGGCAGGGCTGGTGCGGAGAGATCGGGGGGATCCGGGGACCAACAGGGCCCGGGTCAGCGAGTCACCGCTGGCAAACAGCGTGACGTCGTGTCCGTGACGAACCAGGTCTTCCGTGAGCCAGGAAACGACACGCTCGGTTCCCCCATAACCACGCGGAGGGACGGGTTCGTAGAGTGGCGCGATTTGGGCAATTCTCATTGTTGATGGTCCACGAGTGCTGCAGGCTGAGCGAGATGAACGTGAAATGTGGGCCCGAGAGAACCACTACGGCAAGTACTCTAGGCGGCCTTTCTGGGAACCTTAGCGCCCCTCTTTCGCGCTTCCGAAAGGCCAATGGCAATTGCCTGCTCGCGGGTCTTTACTCTGCCGCCCTTGCCACCCTTGCCCGAGCGCAGAGTGCCGCGCTTCTCTCTGCGCATCGCACGTTCGACACTCTTGGCCGCCGCTTTGCCGTACCTGCGTGTGCTCGATTTCTTCTTCGCTGGCATGTCCAAATCCCCGCCCTTTAGAGTCGCTGTTCACCTCGGAGGTTGTGCGAGACGGGCATCAGCGGCAAGAGCGTACGGGATAGCGGTCGTGATTTCTGCTTTCGCACACTCCGAGGACTAGCGCCGAGATCAGGGCGAAGAGTCCGAGACCGAGCCAGCATGCGACCGCGAATTGGAGGAACTGCGAGACGAGACGCAGCATTCAAGCGCTCCAGCGATGAGATGAACAGGGAGGGCGGCGGTTTGCCCGTAGCGGCTAGGGGATAGAGTGTAGTGATTGCTGGAGCGAACTGGATTCTCGGAAGACGACGGGGAGGCGATTGCATTTGGCTGCCCCCCAGGGATTCGAACCCCGATATGCTGATCCAGAGTCAGCTGTCCTGCCGTTGAACGAGGGGGCAGCGTTGCGGATGTAATGATTCTATGGGCGTATGAGGCCCGGGTCAACACGCTCTTGCGAACGTGGAACAGCACCAACATGCGATGTCGGGGACGGTCTCAGCCAGAGACACGCGGGCGCGATACAATTTTGCTCATCTTCTATTCTGTTACGCGAGGACCGGGCTATGGTCACTACCCTTGGAAATGTCGCTTCCCTTCCCTCTGAATATGCTGAGATTGCGCGGCGTCCGCTCGAGGCGGAACAGTGCGCACTCATCGTGGTCGATATCCAGGAGAAGCTGTTGCCGCCCATCTGGCAGAAGGAGCAGTTGCTGAAGAACTCGCAGTTGCTGATCCGGCTGGCCGGGATTCTGAAGATTCCCGCGATTGTCACAACACAATATGCCAAAGGGCTGGGAAACACGGCGCCGGAGGTGGCTTCCCTGCTGCCCGAGAGTTCGCCGATCGACAAGGTGATGTTTTCCTGCTTCGGCAGCGACGTGTTCTGTTCCATGCTGAAGCGTATGCCCGGGCAGCGGACCACGGTGCTGCTATGCGGCATGGAAACGCATATCTGCGTGATGCAGACGGCGCTGGCAGCGTTGCGGGAAGGGTACGTGGTGCATGTAGCGTCGGATGCGGTGAGTTCGCGCGCGGAATGGAACTGGCGGGTGGGACTGGACCGTATGCGTGGGGCAGGAGCGGTAATCTCTTCGACGGAGATGATGACGTATGAGTTGCTGCGGTCATCGGGCTCGCCGGCGTTCCGGGAGATGCTGCCGTACCTGAAGAGCTAAGGCCGTTCCGCGATATTGGGACACTCCCTTTCTGCCAGACCCTGTTGGGCCGATCGATGGTGTTTGCTGCTCCGTATCTCTAATTACTTTCCCACACCAGCCGATGAACCCTGCGACGATGTCGTGTCCGCAGCGGGAATGCGCCTGATCAACAAATTCCGAGTGATTCTTGCCATTGGAGCGGCAGGACTGGTACTGCTGGCGGGGTTCTGGCTGACCTTCGAGCGCTCGCGCATTGTCCGCGAAAAACAGGAGAAAGCGCGCAATCTGGTGGAAACTGCGTGTTCGGTGCTGACGCATTATCAGCAACTGGAAGCGGCGGGGCAGTTGAGCCGGGAGCAGGCTCAGGCACAGGCGCTGGTTGTTGTCGCGGCCTTGCGGTATGAGGGCAACAACTATTTTTGGATCAACGATCTCCGCCCGACGATGGTGATGCACCCGATGAAGCCGCAAATGAACGGCAAGGATCTGCGAGACTTCAAGGATCCGGATGGGAAAGCGCTGTTCGTTGAAATGGCGGAGACAGCGCGGCTGAGAGGCGAGGGGTTCGTCGCCTATCGCTGGCCCAGGCCGGGGACAGACGAGGCAGTAGCCAAGCTTTCGTTTGTGAAAAGCTTCGCGCCCTGGGGATGGGTGGTGGGGACAGGGATTTATCTGGACGATGTCCAGGCGATGTGGTGGCGGAGCGCAACCATCGCTGGCGCCGTGATGTTGCCGTGCTTGCTGGTGTTACTGGCGGCATCCTCGGCAGTTGCGCACTCCATGTTCCGGCGTCTGAACCGGACGGTGGAACGGCTGAAAGATGTGGCCGAAGGAGAAGGCGATCTGACGCGGAGGCTAGAGACGGGCTCCGACGACGAGGTCGGCCAGTTGGCGAAATGGTTCAACACGTTTGTGGAGAAGATGTATGCCATCATCGCGGAACTGGCGAGCGCGACGCATCGGCTGACGACGGCCAGCGAACAGATTTCGGCCAGTTCGCAACAGCAGGCCCGCGGCGCCCAGGCGCAGGAGAGGGAAACGCAAGAAGTAGCGCAGGCCATGCAGCAGATGTCAGCGGCGGTGCGCGACGTATCGGAGAATTCGAGTTCCGCGGCCAACGCGTCCGCGAAGGCGGCGGAGACGGCGCGCGAAGGAGGCCGTGTGATCGAAGAGGCGCTCAAACAGATGGGCGCCATCGCCGAGTCGGTGGCGGAGGCGGCACGAAGGGTGCAGGATCTGGGCGCACGGTCGGGAGAAATTGGAGAGATTGTCGGCGTCATCGACGGGATCGCCGATCAGACGAACCTTCTGGCGTTGAATGCTGCCATTGAAGCGGCGCGCGCGGGGGAACAGGGCCGCGGGTTCGCCGTGGTCGCGGACGAAGTCCGCAAACTGGCGGAGAGGACGAGCGCGGCGACCAAAGAAATCAGCACGATGATCGGCAACATTCAGCAGGAAACCAGCCAGGCGGTGGCTGCGATCGAGGCTGGATCCACTCTCGTTCATGCGGGAGTCGATTCGACCAATGCGGCCGGCAGTTCGCTGAAGGCAATTATTACGACCTCGGAGGATGTGGGCACCCTGGTCGACCGGATCGCAGCAACCAGCGCGGAGCAGGCGCAGTCGGCCGATCGGGTCAATCAGAACATTGAGCGCATCACGCAAGCGGCAACGCAGAGCGCGGCGGGGGCGCAGGAAGCAACGAGAGCGATCGATGAACTTCAGACGCTGGCGCGCGATCTGGCCCGGCTGGTGGGTCACTTCCGGCTGCATTCCGACTCCGATGGAAGTGACGCACACCATCGTTCATGGAATGCGCCGTCTTCTCGTGCGCTACGGGCCCGAGCGGCCGGGGCACCGTGAACCCGACGCTAACTTCTACTCCTTTTGCTTCACTCGCACGACAGTGATTTTCGAAAATCCCTCGTCGAAAGTCGGTGCCTTCAGCTTGCCCGCCATCTTGCGCATGATTTCTCCGTCGACCGCGCGGTTCCGGCGCTGATTGCGCTCCAGGCAAACTTCCAGAGGGACGTCGAAGAACACTCCATGCACCTCGTAGCCGTAGTCTTTCGCCAGCTTGATCCAGCTGTGGCGATCATGCGGAGAGAGGTTGGTAGCATCGACGTAGTTCAGGGGCCGCCGCGCAATCAGGCGCGCTTTTAGCATGGAGCGGAGGTTCGAGAACACCAGATCCTGAAAGCGCTGCTCCTGAGCATCGTCGAAGAGAAGCTCGCGCAGCAGATCGCTGGAAAGTGGTCGAATGTTGTGGCGCTTGAACCAGGAACTCTTGCCGGAGCCAGGAAGGCCGATGGCGAGAACGACCGTGCCTTTGCTGGCGGGAGGGGGCGCTGGCACAGGCTCGGGAACCGCAGCTGCGGCCATCGGCTCGGGAGCCGATGGCTCCTGCTCCGCGGTCGGCGGAGCGGTCGCTGCCGCTTGGGGGCGGGAGCTGCCGCGCCGGCCACGTCCGCGACGGCGGCGACGTGCGGGCCGGGTTGCTGCTGGCGTTTCGGATGGCTCATTGGCCCCACCGGGTTCGGATTCCAGCTCAGGCAGGGTTTCGGCTTCCGGCGCTTCAGCTGCCGACTCTTCGGGCTCAGGTTTTGCCGGCGACGGTTCGTTGTCGTAGAACTTCGGCTGCAATGGGGCTGGAGTACTCGCCTTTTGGGCTGGAGTGCTGCTTTCACCCTTCTTACCGCGTTTCAGACGCTCGCGCATCCATTTCCGCATATAGTCGCTTGTAGCACACCCTTCTGTTGAGCCGCAATCTCTGCCCCTTGGCGGGCCGGATACCTGAGAGCGGACTGTTCGTGTGGTCCGGTTGTGTCGCCCGAAGTTTACAATATGCGGATATGAACCCATCCCAGCACGCAACTGCTCCTGTCGCCGCTGCGCAACTGCCCGCGGTGCCGCTGACGATCGAAGGCTACGCTGCGCTACACCAGATGATGAGAATCCGGTGGACGGCATGGCGGGCGCTGGGCAACGACGAGCGCCGGCAGATCGCACATGATGCGGCAAAAGTGCTGTCGGAGATGGAATCGAGGACAGGCGGCCAATCGGCGCTGTTTTCGTTGTTGGGGCACAAGGGCGATTTGATGTTCGTTCACTTTCGGGATACGTTCGACGAACTCAACCAGGCAGAACTCGATCTGGGGCGGTTGCGATTGAGCGATTTCCTGGAGCCGACGACATCGTACTTGTCGGTGATCGAGCTGGGGCTGTATGAGTCCACGATCAAGACCTACAAATCGCTCGCGGAGCGGGGGGTTGAGCCGCACTCGGAGGAATGGAATCGCGCCATTCAGGAAACAATAGCGCGGCAGAAAGAAGCGATGGGGCCGCGGCTGTTTCCAGCGATGCCACCCAACCGGTATCTCTGCTTCTACCCCATGGACCGCAAGCGTGGCGAAGACAAGAACTGGTATACGTTGCCCATGGAAGAACGCCAGAGGCAGATGCATGAGCATGGACTGGTGGGGCGGCGGTATGCGGGCGAGGTGAAGCAGATCATCACCGGGTCGATCGGGTTCGATGATTGGGAGTGGGGCGTGGACCTGTTTGCCGATGATCCGCTGGTGTTCAAGAAGCTGATCTACGAGATGCGGTTCGACGAAGTGAGCGCTGTGTATGCGCTGTTCGGAAGTTTCTATGTGGGCTTGCGATGCCCGGCGAATCGTCTGTTTGAGCTGCTGGAAGGGAAACTACCGGAGAATGCCAAAGCGGGTGTCTGAGGACTGGCCTGCAGCCGCGGCATCAGCCTTGGGGTTCTGCGAAACTCTGGTTTCGATAAAGGTTCCACCGTTCTGGGTGTACACGCGAACGGTGCGGACTCCATCGGCGGCTTCCTGGGTTAGCGATCGTCCCTGACCGCGTTGCCGTTTTTCCTGCCAGCCCGGTAATTCCCGTTTGTAGAACTCCCAGACGACATCTGCCGAAGTTAAGGTCCAGTAGGTCGCAACCAGAATGCGATAGTCGCGTCCCAACACATGGATGTCGGCCTCGTACTCGGGAGGTTGAGATTCGGTGCGGGTTGCGCCGGGATAAATCAGGATGCTGGCCAGGGCGGGGTCGAGGGCTTCCTGCGGTTTCAGATCAAAGTAGCCGATGGGCGTCTCGATGTGCACTGCCTTGCCCGCCTTGCTGTCAGAGACGGTCGCGCGGATGCTCCTGGCAATGCGCACGAGAATCTGGCTGAGCACGACAACCACGACGAAGACCAGAATCAGCTTGACCACGAGCGCCTCTACGGTTGCGGGAACTTCCCCATTCTAGGAAGACGGGACCGGGGACGCGCATCACGAAGGTAATGGACCTTTCGGTGGGGGAAAATTCGGGAGACCGCCTGAGAATTCAGCGGCGGGGTTTGGCGAATTTGTGCTCGTGCAGCTTCATGTTGACGCGCGCACCACGGAAGGTTACGCCTTCCATGCGAAGCCGAAAGCGCTGCTCTGCTCCACCTTCGCCCGGAATTTTGATCGCGCCGCCGGAGCCGAGTACGCGATGCCAGGGCAAGCCCGGGACCTGTCGCAGGATGCGCACGACCTGTCGGGCGGCGCCCGGCCAGCCCGCGGCGCGGGCGATCGCGCCGTAGGTCGAGACAGTTCCCTTGGGCAATCCGCGAATGCAACGCACGACTCGCGCTTGCTTGTTGTCGGATGGAGAAGAGGATCGGGCTCGGCGCGTTTTCTTCACGGACGCAATGTACAGGGCAGCGGAAGACAGTATAGAGTCTGGATATGATTCGGCTGGGGAAATTGCTCGTGCCAGCGGCGGTGCTGGTTGTTCTTGGGTTCTCTTTGGCGAGTTGCGGTACGGACCATGCGCAGGTTCGGTACGTCCATGGATCGCCGGACGCCTTGAATCTCGACGTGGCGGTTGACGGAAAAACAGTGGTTACGGATCTGGCGTTTGGGACGGTGTCGCCTGCCAGCGGCTATCTGACTCTGAGTGCAGGCAGCCGGCGAGTCGAAATGCGGGACACCGGAACGACCACCGACGAAATCAATTCCACGATCAGCTTTGCCAGTGGGAAGGCTTACACGCTGATTGCTTCGGGACTGCAGGCGTCGATTGCGGGCGTGCTGCTGACCGATGATCATTCGGCGCCAAGCAGCGGCAACGCCAAGCTGCGGGTGGTGCATGTGGCGCCGGATTTGTCTCTCCGGCTGGACATCTACATCGTGCCGGCCGGAACTGACATAACCGGAATGTCGCCGACGGTGACAGGACTTGCCTTTACCCAGGCTACTCTGTATCAGACGATCGCGGCGGAATCGACGGAAGTGATCGTCACCGAAACCACGGACCAGGTTCCGATCATCGACCAGACTTTCGATTTGACGTCCGGTCAGAATCGGACTCTGGTATTGCTGGACAACGCCGGTGGCTCCCCGGTCACGAGCTTGGTGGAGATGGCCGATCTGAACTAGATCGAGGCAGCCTACAAACGGATCCATCCCGCCTGTATTAACCACAGCGACGTCACCGAGACCAGCAGCCATAGCAAGACGCCCTGCAGCAGAGGGCGGTGACCGACCTGCTTCAGTGTCGCGATCGAGATTCCACTGCCAATTAAGTAGAGAGTCACGGTCATGCCCAACCTCGCGGCATGGGAAATCCACGGATAGAGCTTCGTGCCTGCGCTCACGTAGGTGTTGCAGACGGCGGCTAAACAAAAAAGAGCGATAAACCACGGCCATTGAATTCTGGCCCTGGCGTGACGGGCAAGCGCGGTGCCGAGCGTCATGGGCACGATCCACAGAGCGCGCGCAAGTTTGACGGTGGTACCGACGGCGAGTGCGACTGTTCCGTACTTGGCGGCAGCACCGACGACCGAACTGGTGTCGTGGATGGCCAGGGCGGCCCACAATCCGAACTGCGATTGACTGAGCTTGCAGGCAGCGCCGATGAAGGGGAACGTCAACAGCGCCACCGAGTTCAGTACGAAGACTGTGCCCAGCGAAATGGCCATCTCTTCACTGCTGGCTCCGGCGACGGGGCCGACGGCAGCGATGGCACTTCCTCCGCAGATGGCGGTTCCGGTGGAAATCAGAAACGCAGGTTTGCGCTTTACCTTGAGGAGAGCGCCCAAGCCCAGGCCGGCTGTCATGGTAAAGGCGATGCCGAGCAGCGTGTAAACGAAGCCGCTGCGGCCGGCGCGAACGACGTCATGGAGATTCATGCCGAAACCCAGCCCGACGACGCTGGCCTGCAATAGCCACCGCGAGGACCTGCGAGCCGCTTCACAGAATGGATTGGTGAACATCAATCCGAAGGCCAGCCCGACCGCCAGAGCGAGAGGCGGAGAAGCCCAGCCGCTCGCAGCAAACCCCAGCGCCAACAGGAACACAATTTTCGGGATCATGAAAGGAATCCGGGCCCCGAACAGAGCCCGGACGATCTACGCGGCGGCGCTCTTGAAGGACTGAACCGCAGCTTGCTCGTTTTCGAACACTTCAAAAATTGTGACCAGCTTGGTGACCTGGAGGAGGTCGTCAACCCGCTGGGTGAGGCTGGCGAGTTTCAGCGCTCCGCCAGCATTGCGCGCCGTGGTGTAGAGCGAGACCAGCGTTCCCAGGCCGCCGGAGTCGATGTAGTTGACGTCGCGCAAATTCAAGACGACCTTCGGACTCTGACCCAGCAGTTTCTTGACATTGTCTCGCAGACTGGCGGACTCTTCGCCAAAGACGACGCGCCCACTGCAATCGACGACCAGTACGCCGTCGACGGTGCGAGTGCTCATTCGGAGTTGCATAAGTGCCTCCCTCTCCGGACCTTGTATAAACCCAGCGTAGAAGCCTACCGCGACAGAAGGCGCGGCGCAAGGAGCGATTGTGCCCGATCAAGCCAGCGGCAACCCCATGCGTCGCAGGAGGTCCTGAAACCGGGGATCCGAATGGAGGTCGTCCCAATCGCGCGCGACCGCGAGGTGGGCCAAGGGACTCTCATTTGCCGCATAGGCTTTTTCGAGCCAATCCAGAGCGTGCCCTTTCTCTCCCGCGTGAGCATAGAGACGAGCGATGCGAACGGCCGGAACATGGACGCGTTTGGAGCGGGTCGCCAGCGTATCGGCCGCCCGTTTCATGGCCCGGCGATAACCGCCCTCTTTGTAACCCTCCTGCAGCGCCCGCACGACTTCCTCATCGTGCAGTCCAGCAAAGAACCGCTCGGCGGCCTGCCCCGCTTCTTTGTCCATTCCTTTCTTGTAGTAGGCGCCCCACAGACCCAAATAGGCGGAAGACCACTCCGGCTGCGTGACGAGAACCCTCTGCATCTCAGCCACGGCTTCGTCATAGCGTCCGAGGTACACCAAGTGCCATCCGTAGAAACAGCGAAAGAAATAACTCAGAGGGTCGAGTTCGAGGGCCTTTTGCATCTCTCGCTGCCATTCCTCGTTCCGCCGCCGGGAAATCAGGTAGTCGGCATACATGAAATGTGCCATGGCATGGCTGGGATTGAGCTCAATGGCGCGCCGGAACTCTCTTTCTGCATCCCGACCGTCGCTTGCCAGGTTCGCCAGCGTGACGTGGGCATCAGCGAGCGTTTCGTCCAGCTCCAGTGCCTTGGCCGCGGCTGCCTTCGCTCTAGGGAGAGCCTCCTCTGGGGCTAGAAATCCGCTATCGCTGCGCGCCATCCACACGTCTGCCAGGCCCACATACGCCAAGGCGTAGTCTGGGTCTTTATCCAGGGCGAGCTGAAAGTACCGCTCTGCGTTGTCCAATTCATCCTTCGAGAGCTTGTACCAATGAAAGCGGCCCTTGAGATAGGCCTCATAGGCTTCCGGATCCACCGGACGAGCGCTGGTCAAGTGCCTGGTTTCTTCCGGTGTAAGCGCAACTTTGATTTCCCCGGCAACGGTTCTCGCGACTTCGTTCTGCAAGACGAGCACGTCCTGCAGATCGCGCTCGTAAGTCTCCGCCCAGAGGTGCGTATCGGTCGGCGCATGGATGAGTTGTGCGGTGACTACCACGCGCCCTCCCGAGCGCTGCACAGAACCCTCCAAGATGCCGTCCGCCCCCAATTCGCGGGCGATCTGGGGGAGGCTTTTCTTCGCTCCCTTGTATTGCATCACCGAAGTGCGGGAAATCACTTTGAGTGCCCGGATCTTCGACAGGTTTGCGATCAACGCCTCCGTCATTCCATCGGCGAGGAACTCCTGGCTGGGATCCCCGGACAAATTGGTCAGCGGCAACACCGCCAAGGATCGAATTACAGGGGTATGTCCGCGGCCCAGCAACCGATCTTGCACTCCGCCCAAATTCCAGATCAACGCGCCTGCCACCATCAGAATCGCCGCTACGACGCCAACTCGCACCCCAATCTGTTTTCGGCCATGGCCTGGCGTTGTCGGACTCACTGCCATGGCCGTGCTCGAAGGTAGCGTCAACCGGCGTAGATCCACTGCCAGTTCGCGAACGGACTGATAACGATTCTCAGGGTCTTTCTCCAGGCACTTGAGGATGATGTCTTCAAGTTTCGTGGACAGCCTGGGATTGAGCTTAGTCGGCGGGACAGGCGGCTTGCGCAAGATGGCGCCGACCAACGGTGCCGACTCGACCTCACCATGCGGCCTTTGTCCGGTGGCCATTTCGTACAGTACAGCGCCGGTGGAATAGATGTCGGTGCGCGGGTCCGCTTGTTCGCCGAGCAGTTGTTCCGGCGCCATGTACGGCAACGTTCCCGCCAAGCCAGTAGTTTGCGTGAGGGTTTCCGTTGGTGCAGTGGCCGAGATCGGCAGCCGCAGCCTGGCCAAGCCGAAGTCGAGGATCTTGAGCCGCCCGTCCGCCGTGAGCATCAGGTTCTTTGGCTTCAGATCGCAATGAATTACCCCGTGTTGGTGAGCGGCGGCCAGGCCTTCGACCAGTTGCAGTCCCAGGCTGATGGTCTCCTTGTCCGGGAGTGCTCCGTGCTCCAGCTTCTCGCTCAGCGCCACTCCCGAGATGTGTTCCATGACCAGGAAATCAACCTCATTCTGCGTATCGAAGTCATGGATGGTGGCGATGTTGGGATGATTCAGCTTGGAAAGAGCAAGCGCCTCTTTGTGGAAACGCTTGCGCGAAAGCTCATCGGCCAAGGTCCCCGGAGAGAGGACCTTGATGGCTACCTGGCGGTCGAGGTGCTCATCCTGGGCGAGATAGACATCGCCCATGCCACCGGCGCCGATCTTTTCCGCGATGCGATAGTGGCCGAGCGTCTGGCCGGCCAGCGCTTCTTGAGAAACCGTCTGCCTGGCCATGGGGAAAGTCGTCCTTTCCCCTCACCCTCTTACGCAACTCTAGGTCCGTTTCTCGACCCGCGTCAATGAGAAACTCCCTGTCCAAAATGCCGATCTTTGCGCCCAGTTTTGTCGGCGCGAAGGGGTACCGGCGGGGACTGTATAATCAGGAATTCCGATGAGCTACCAGGTCCTGGCCCGTAAGTACCGTCCGCAGAAATTCTCCGAGGTGATCGGCCAGGAGCACGTCACCCAGACGCTGAAAAACGCCATCGAGCAGGAGCGCATCGCGCATGGCTATATCTTCAGCGGGCATCGCGGAATCGGAAAAACTACCGTGGCGCGCATTCTGGCCATGGCCTTGAACTGCCGCTCTGCAGCCAAGCCCGTGGCGGAGCCCTGTGGGGTGTGCGAGTCCTGCACGGAGATCCGGGCAGGAAACTCGGTGGATGTGATCGAAATTGACGCTGCCACCAATCGCGGGATTGACGAGATTCGCGAGTTGAGGGAGGCGGCGCGGTACCTTCCGGCGCGTGACCGGTTCAAGATTTACATTCTCGACGAAGCCCACCAGATTACGGATGCGGCTTTCAATGCGCTCTTGAAGACTCTGGAGGAGCCGCCCGGGCATGTCGTGTTCATGCTGGCGACGACGCAGCCGGAGGATATTCCGCAGACGATCCGGTCGCGCTGCCAGCATTTCAGTTTTCGGGCAGTAAAGTTCGAGGACATTCTGGGCCAGTTGCGAGATTTGGCCGGCAAGGAAAATATCCCTGCGGATGAAGACGCGTTGGCATTGCTCGCGGAGGCCGGCGACGGATCCCTGCGTGACGCGCTTTCGATTCTGGACCAGGCGATTGCATCGTCGGCCGACCATTTGACGCGCGATGGAGTGCGGCGGTTGATTGGGACGGCTCCGGCGGAGGCGCTGGAGAATGTGATGCAGTCGGTCGCGGAGAGTTCGAGCGAGAAGATCCTGCTGCTGGTGGATGAGTTGATTGGCGAGGGGCACAGCCCCACGCACTTCGCGCGGCAGCTGGTTCGGTTCCTGCGGAATGTGACGGTGGCGAAGATTGCGGGCAAGGATTCGGCGCTGCTGCAGATTTCTTCCGACGAGCGTGAGCGGGCTGGACGCGTCGCGGAATTATTCACCGAAGAGGACCTGGCTCGGCACCTGCAGATCATGTTGCGCACGCACAGCGAACTGGGCTACCGGCAGGATCAGCGATTTCATCTGGAACTGGGACTTCTGAAGATGGCACACGCGCAACGTTTGCTGCCGCTCGAACAACTGTTGAGTGATGTGGCTCCGGCAACTGGTGCGGGGCGTCCGGCTGGTCGGCCTGTTCTGGCTTCAGGGGATGTGCGGAGGACCGAAGCGCCTCCGACCGCGGCGCGCTCGAATTATGTATCGCCTTTTGCGGCGGATACGGCGCGCAAGAATACTCCCAAGAGCGAAGTGGCGAGTGATGGTGCTCCGCGGGCGGGCGGTCCCGCGGGTGGCAACGTCGTCATTATGGGTTCGGCGGTTCCGGCGGTCACCGAGGCTGCTGTGGTGGAACCGGTGGCAACAGGCGATGTCAGTGCGGACTCACTGCGCGACGTTGTCCTGAACACCCTCGGCGGGCAGCCGATGCTGGTCTCAATGCTGGAGGCGGGACAGTGGAGCCTGGAAGGAAACTCGCTGGTGGCACGAGTCGGGTCGTCGAGCACGATGATCGAAATGTCGTTCCACACCGATGCCCGCCGCATAGCGATGGCCGCGGCGAGCGGCGCTGCGGGCAGGCCGATCAAAGTGCAGGTACTGCCCGGCGGAACGGCGCCGGCGGCATCGCCGGCGCGGCGAACATCATCGAATGGAAGTGCGCGCAGCCGCGCTGAGCAGGACCCGGTGGTGCGATCGATGCAGGAGAAGTTTGGGGCCGAGATTCGGACCGTGATCGACTATCGAGAGAAAGGATGAGAGTGATTATGCAATTTGGCAATCGGGTAATTTGGTAATTTGAAATCTCACGCGGTAGATTTTCGAATTGCAAAATTACCCGATTACAAAATTGCAAAATTCACTATGCCAGGCTTCAATCTCCAGGAACTGATGTCGCAGGCGAAGCAGCAGGCCGAAACGCTGCAGAAGAAGATGCAAGAGACCGTGGTCGAAGCTTCGGCCGGTGGCGGCACGGTCACGGTCAAAATGGACGGCCGGAAACAGGTGCTGGGGATTGTGATCGATCCGGAGGCGGTGAAGGCCGGCGATGTCGAGATGCTTCAGGATCTGGTCATGGCAGCGATGAACGAGGCTGGGCGCAAAATCGATCAGGCGATGCAGTCGAGCCTGGGGGGAATGCTGGGAGGGCTTGGGGGAATGCTTTGATTGGTAATTGGCAATTTGTAATTGGTAATTGAAAACCAGCAGAAGTCGCGGCTTGACCCGCATCTCGATTACAAATCACAAATTTCAAATTACAAATTCCCATGTCCAGGTTTGCCGAGCCGATGACCCGGCTCATCGATGAACTGAAGAAGCTGCCCGGCATCGGCAGCAAGAGCGCACAGCGGCTGGCGTTTCATATCCTGCGCTCGAGCGAGGACGATGCTGAGGCGCTGGCGGCTGCGGTGCGCGACGTCAAGGCCAAACTGCGGCTATGCTCGGTGTGCAACAACATCACCGACGTCGACCCCTGCGTCTACTGCAGCAGCGCTACTCGCAACCAAAAGCTGATCTGTGTAGTCGAAGAGCCCACGAACATCGCCGCAGTGGAGAAGACACGTCACTTCAACGGCGTGTATCACGTCCTGCATGGATCGATTTCTCCCCTACATGGAGTCGGCCCGGAACAGCTTCGGATCGGCAATCTGCTGAAGCGCGTCGAAGGCGGGCAGATTGACGAAGTGATTCTGGCCACCAATCCTACGGTTGAAGGCGAGGCGACTGCCACTTACCTGGCCCAGCAGCTACGGCGGCAGGGGCTGCGAGTGACGCGGATCGCGATGGGTATACCGGTGGGGAGCGATATTGAATATACCGATGAAGTCACGATGCTGAAGGCGATGGAAGGTCGGCGGGAAGTGTAGCGCAGGCAGCGTCGGCTAATAGCTGCGGCGACCGGCGGGTCGCCGGCGCCACTGTCGGGCTGCACACAAACGAGTGCAACGGATTGAACACGGCGGTGGCGCAATCCGGCGTCGATCGCGGGCGCACCCAGCATCTACGCGATTGACAACACCATTGTTATCAAATAGTTACAACAATCTCTCAAATCTATTGTTCAATGTGGACAGTTGGCACTTTGGATGCATTCTGACATAGCGTCTGTATCCTCGCTCCGTTTGAACACTTTTGCTGGCGAGGAGGAAATCTCCAAGGCCAGCGCGCCGCGCGTGATGTAACCGCATCCCACGACGCTACCGGAACCGGGCCAACCAGCCCGGTTTCTTTTTTGGGGGTTCTTCGGTTCCTGGTTCTCAGTTCTCAGTGAGGAAGCCGATCAGTTCTTCTTCAGGGAGCACCAGACCGGTGGGCAGCGCGCCGCCGTTGTATTCGATCATGCGGTTCTTCCACTTCAGGAAGTCGGTGATGCTCTGGGGTTCGATGCGCACTTCTACGCGGCGCAGGCTGGCGAGCAGCAAGTTCATTTCGTAGCGGAAGCCGATCTCGGTGCGCATCTTCTTGGCCGCGCGTTTAAGTTCTTCGACATCGCGCCCGCGAACTTCGAGCAGACCCCAACCGGCCGGCAATTCCTCCGGGTGGATCAATCCTCTTGGCGTCAGGTAGTAACGCTCACTGCCGACGCCTGTTTCGGGCTTCTGCCGGAAAGGCTTGTCGCGATCAGCAAGGAAGTCCGCGCGCGAGACTTTGCATTCGATCAGCACGGAATGGCACTGCTTCTTCCAGCCGATCGCGTCGGGCATCTCACCGCTGACGCAGGCCTGCTCGGAGAGAACGACTCCGCAACGATAACGGCGCAGCCAGCGGACGGCCAGGTCGACGAGCTTGGCGTGGGTCACGACAACCATGATGGAACCGGATTCGGTCCCTGGGAAGTGGCAGAGAGGCTACTAGCTTCTGGCAGCAGGTGCATTCTTCACCAGCACCGGGCGACGCAATACGATTTCCAGCAGATGGCGGGCGGCAGCGATGTCTTCGGCAGCGCGATCGAGCGGATGGTATCCGGGGACGTGCACTGTGACCATGCGATCGCGGGTCTCCACCTGGAGAGTGGGCTGCACTCCGTTCCGGAAGTCCAGTCGATTGGCCAGGCGCAAGACAGCTGACAGTTGGGCCGCGACTTTGCGGTCCGGCAGTTCGAGTCGCTGCAGAGGCTGGCTGCGCGGGCGAGGCAGAGCGCCGCGGTGAAAACGCGCGACTGCAGCCGTGAGTCCGAGTTCCCGCGCAGTCCAGCCGGCGGGTACGGCCATGTCCCGGATCAACTTGAAGGAATCCTTCTGATGGCCTTTCTCGCCTTTGGCGCGCCCGACATCGTGAAGCATCGCGGCCGCCTCGAGGACAAAGCGGGAATCGTGGTGGGGGCCGGCGCCGAGCAAACCGGCGCGCGCCAAGCCGTCGAACAGCTGCAAGGCCAGCCGAACCACACGCTGAGAGTGATCGAAATCCGGATCGAGGTAGCTGGCCCATACCCGCATGCGGGCCATGGCCGCTGCGCGCAGCTGCTGCTGGCCTGTTGGTAGTTCTGCTCTCCACACACGCCAGAGCGATTCCTTGCCCAACGTCTTTTCGCGGTAGCGGTCCACGCGCTTGGAGCGCTCGGAGCCTAATCTCTCGCGCCACCGGTTGCGGCTCTCCAGGTCGGGAAAAGCGGCGATCTGCATTGCGGTGGCCCAGAGCACGTCGAGATCATGGACCTCGCCCAGGAGGTCCTGCAGGTTTTTCAGGTCGTCGCCCCAGGCGGAGTGCTGCTGCGGCAGGAAATTCTCGACGGTGTAACGAAAGCGCTTGATACCGATGCGGAGTTCGTGCAGTGCGGTCTGCGAGCGGGTACGCATAGCGCGCTTGTGCAGATCGTAGGCCCCCATCCACTTCTCAAGCGCGAGATGTTTGAAAACCACGCTGCCCAGACGCACGCGAGCGGCACGGCGGGGAAGAGTGCGGCTCCATTGCCGCCACTGCTTGCGATCGAATTGTTGCAGGCTCTGAAATGCCTGCTGCTTGCTTTGTTCCTCGCGGGCATGAATGTGGTTCAGCAGTTTGACGGCAACGGGATCATCAGCATCGCCCAGTTTCTCGACCCATTCCTGCATCACGTGCATGTCGCGGAGATCGCCGAGAGCTTGAAAAAGTCTCTTCCCTGCCTTCTTCATGTCTTGCCAAGCCGGATCGGGGTCCATCGCCATGAGGCCGTCGGCGAGGGACCGGCAGCGGCGAAGAGCAACGCGGAGGTCGTGAACGGGATCGGATTCGAAGCCAGCGGCGGCGCGCTCACATTCGACGAGCACGCGTTCCATCCACGCGCGCAGGCCGACCCTGGGCTTGGGTCTTGCCGGGGCGGTGCTTGGTGTGGTTCCCATGGGAGCGGCGCGCGATTTCCTGCAACTATTCTCGCGTCTTTTGCGTAATACTTCCACAGCGCCTAACCAAACGGGGTGAGTCGCGTCCAACGAGATGACCGTAAGGACGAGAGTTTCGGGCCCGCCGCGAATCCTGCAGCGCCATTGGGGCATGGTCAGAACCGGATGAAAAAACTTCTCAAAATTCTGCTGGTAGTCGTGTGCCTGCTTGGAGTGCTAGCAGCGTTAGCCATTACAGTCACCATTGGCTGGAGGCCGTTCTTCGGCCCGCGAGCCCGCACTCTGACGAATCGTCACTTTGACGCAACGCCGGAGCGGCTGGCGCGCGGCGAGTACCTTGTCCGCGGAGTTCTGGGATGCATTGATTGCCACTCGGAACACGACTGGAAAACAGCCGCCGGTTCCGTGGTTACGGGACGCGAAGGCGCGGGCGGAATCTTTCCGGCTGAAGGGTTGCCTGGACGCATTGTGGCCACGAATATCACGTCGGATCACGAGACCGGTGTCGGCTCCTGGACGGATGATCAACTGGCTCGCGCCATCCGCGAAGGTATCGGACACGATGGACGGGCGCTGTTTCCGCTGATGCCGTATCAGAATTTCCGGCGACTGCCAGATGAAGATCTGGCGGCAGTAATCGTCTTTATCCGCTCGCTGCCCGCGGTACACAATGCCCTGCCGCAGACCGAAATTGCGTTCCCGGTAAAATACCTGATCCGTATCGTGCCCCAGCCGATCACGGACCCGGTGCCAGCTCCTGATCTTTCGACCCCGGCACACCGCGGAGAATATCTCGCGACACTCGCCAGTTGCGCCGATTGCCACACTCCGATGACGCGGGGAATGCCGGACGAGACGAAGGCCTACGCCGGCGGGCAGGTGTTTAAAGGACCGTGGGGAACGGCGACGAGCGCCAACATCACTCCCGACAAGACCGGGATCTCGTACTACAACGAAGCGTTATTTGTAGAAGCGTTGCGAACCGGATCGGTGATGGGAAGGCAACTGAATCCCATCATGCCATGGGATGGCTACCGGCACATGACCGATGAAGACCTGAAGGCCATCTTCGCGTACTTGCGAACGGTGAAGCCAGTGGAGAACCGGGTGCGGCGGGCGGCGGTGGAGTAGAAGCAGGCCCTTTCAAAAAAAAAGGCCAGCTCTTGTGAAGCTGGCCTTGCATTGTCTCTTCCGAACCTACCCGACGCCTTGTGTGCTGAGTACCTTCTCGCGTTCTTCCGCGTCCTGGCGCTCTTGCTTGGCGGATGTGGGCAGGGCAATTTCCAGTACCTCTTCAATGTTCTTCACGTAGTGGGGCGTCAGACCAACCAGTTGCTCGGGAGTCAGATCCTCATCGACATTGGTTTTGTTTTCTGCCGGCAAGATCACGTCGTGGACACCAGCGCGTTTGGCGGCAAGAACTTTCTCCTTGATTCCGCCCACCGGCAATACGTTGCCGCTCAGCGTGATTTCGCCGGTCATGGCGGTGAGCGGACGCACCTGCTTACCTGTCAGCAGTGAGACGAGGGCAGTCACGATGGTGACGCCGGCTGATGGGCCGTCTTTCGGAATCGCTCCCGCTGGGACGTGAATGTGGATGTCATGATTGGCGAAGACGTCTTCGTCGACGCCGAGTTGCGTCGCGTTGGAACGAACCCAGCTCAGCGCGGCCTGCATCGACTCCCGCATGACGTCCTGGATCTGGCCGGTGATCGTCAGTCCGCCTTTGCCCTTCATCAGATTCGCTTCGACGAACAGCACGTCCCCACCGGCGGGTGTCCAGGCGAGTCCAACGACAACTCCTGGGCGCCTGGTGCGCTCGGCGATTTCGCCTTCGCTGCGGATCTTGATGCCGCCCAGGAATTCCTGAACGATCTCCTTAGTAACAATCAGTTTCTCGGTCTTCCCTTCCGCCAGGCGGCGCGCCTGTTTGCGGCAGATGGTGCCGAGGTTGCGCTCGAGGTTGCGCACGCCGGCTTCGCGCGTGTAATGGCGAATAACATGACGAACGGCTTCTTCGGGAAACTCGATCTGCTCTTTCGTGATGCCGTTCTCGTCGATCTGCCGCGGAATCAGGTATTGGAATGCGATGTGGACCTTCTCCTCTTCGGTGTAACCCTGCAGTTCGATGATCTCCATGCGGTCGCGCAACGGTTCGGCGATGGGGTCGAGCATGTTCGCGGTCGTGATGAAGAGCACTTTCGACAGGTCGAAGGTGACATCGAGGTAGTTGTCGCGGAAGGACGCGTTCTGCTCGGGGTCGAGAGCTTCCAGCAGAGCCGAGGCGGGATCGCCACGGAAATCGCGCCCGACTTTGTCAATTTCGTCGAGCATGAAGACCGGATCCTTGGTTTCGGCGCGGCGGATGCCCTGAATGATCTGCCCGGGCAGGGCGCCGATGTAGGTGCGACGATGTCCGCGGATTTCGGCTTCATCGTGTACGCCGCCAAGGGACAGTCGCACGAACTTGCGGCCTAGCGCGCGGGCGATCGACTTGCCGAGCGAGGTTTTGCCGACTCCGGGAGGTCCTACAAAGCACAGAATCGGTCCCTTCATGTTGGGCTTCAGCCGGCGCACAGAAAGGTAATCGAGAATGCGATCTTTGACCTTCTGCAGGTCGTAGTGATCGGTATCGAGAATCTCTTTCGCTTTCGGAATCTCAATCTCGCCGCCCGAGGTTTTCGCCCAGGGCAACACGGCCAGCCACTCGATGTAATTGCGCGTGACCGAGTAATCGGCAGCCATGGGCGACATGCGCGAGAGGCGTCCGAGTTCCTTCAGAGCCTCTTTCTTGACTTCGTCAGGCATGCCGGCGGATTCGATTTTCTGTTTCAGATCTTCGGTATCGCGCGCGCCTTCGTCCTGCTCGCCGAGCTCTTTCTGAATGGCCTTCATCTGCTCGCGCAGGTAGTACTCGCGCTGCGTCTGCTGCACACGATCCTGCACTTCTGACTGGATCTTGTTGCGCAGTTGCTGAACTTCAAGTTCTTTGGCGAGATGCTGGTTCACTTTCTCCAGGCGCACATGGACATCGGTGGTTTCGAGTGTGTCCTGTTTGTCGGCGGTGGAGAGAGAGGGCAATGAGGATGCGATAAAGTCCACCAGGCGGCCAGGCTCTTCGATGTTCATGGCCACGGTAGAGAGTTCGTCGGAGAGCGTAGGCGAACCTGCGACGATCTGCTGAAACAGAGTCAGCACATTGCGCTGGAGCGCTTCAATCTCAGAATTCTTGGGCGGAATCGTCTCCGGGATCGGTGTGACCTGGGCGCGCATGAACGGAGACAATTGCGAGAACTCCGCCAGCCGGACCCGCTCCAGACCTTCCGCGAACACAAAGAGACTCTGGTTGGGCATCTTGACGACTTTGTGCACAACCGCCAGAGTGCCGACGCTGTAGAGGTCGGTGGGCTGCGGGGCATCGACGCGCGCCTCGCGCTGCGCCACCACGACAATCGTCTTGTCTTCGCCGAGGGAGTTGATCAACTGAACGGAACTCTCTCGTCCCACGGTGAGTGGAAGGACAGCATGAGGAAACAGTACTGTGTCCCTTACCGGCAGAATCGGGAGGGCGCGCTCTGTCGTGTCGTACGTAACTTCGGAGCGATCAGAAGTAGCCATAGTATGCCTTGAGTGACTTATACTCAACTTTGGATGAGCCGGTGTGACAAAAAGATGCAAGTTGCGGCTAGGGTGTTGAATTTTAGACGTTTTTTGGATTTTTGCAAGACACGGAAGGGATACGGCTTCGTGGAAGCCGCAAGGGTGAGGATGCAACACTCTCCCTGCGGCTCCCCGATAGGGTCACGACGCGTCAGCCTAACCTCAGAACACGTGTTTGGCGTGGTCGCCCTTGAAGATCAATTCCTGCAGCACCCATTCGTTGGCGGCATTTTCGGTGTAGATCTTCTGGGTATCCTGCGCCTTCTCTGTCAAAGGCACCAGTTTGCACTTGGCGCGAATTTCAATGGGTTTCTTCACGCCCAGTTGATGGAAAACCATGATGTGGATGTCGCCTTCCATAACATGGCGAATCTCGTAATTCCCCTGCGGCAGCAAAGTTTCGGCTACGCGGACGGGCTGGTTGAAGGTGACGCGATAGGTGTCGGAAATGCCCATCGAGTTCTGTCCAGCTACCGCGAACGAAGACATTAAGACGAAAATCAAGATGAGAAACCCTGCGATTCTGATCGGACGCATCGAAGCCCTCCTATGGCCTGCAACAGCACTATCCACATTCAGGATCAAGCAACAATTTCATAGCCGCAGTGTGGCGGCTCACCGGCGGGTGTGACGGAGGACCGTGCGGTCGGTGACGGAACGTCAGTTCGCTTGCGTAAACGGTGGGCAATATGGGCTTTGGCGCTGCGTGTCACCGCTTCTTTCGGGTTGGGGTGACTTGCAGTCAGCGCGCTGCCGGATAAATCCCTAGTACCTTAACTAACTCGGCAACCTCTCCCAAATGACGTAGAGCGTGGCGGACAGCATCGTCGTTGCCACGGAGCAGATCGACGAAGAATACGTACTCCCAGGGGCGCCCGCGGAGCGGCCGCGACTCGATTTTGCTCAGACTGATATCGCGCAAGGCAAACACACTCAGCGCCTTGAACAACGCGCCAGGCAGATTGCGAACGCTGAACGCGAGCGAAGTTTTCGAGGCGCGCGGCGTGGCTTGGGCTCTTCCTCGCTGAATCAGAAAGAAGCGGGTGAAATTCTTCTTGTCATCCTCGATGCCGGCTTTCAGGATCCTTCCGCCATAGACTTGGGCGGCACGCCGGCTGGCGATTCCCGCCGCATCGCGTAATCGATTGCCAACCACATGCTTGACGCTTCCAGCGGTGTCGTAGAAAGGAGACGATTCCAGCTCGCGATTCCTGGCAAACAGGTCGCGACATTGGTCGAGCGCCACGGGATGGGAGAACACGCGACGCAGGTCGCGGAACTTCACACCGGGTAAAGCAATCAGGTTGTGCACAATGCGGAGGCGGAATTCGCGCACGACGTGCACGTTAGAGCTCAACAACAGATCGAAGTGCTCGGCCACTGATCCGGCCAGCGAGTTCTCGATTGGAATGACCGCGCCGTTCACGGATCCGCGCACGACGCGATCAAAAACTTCCCGGGAGCGCGCGCAGGGAACAACCTCCGCGGACGGCACCATGTCTTCCGCGGCCTGGTGGCTGAAGGAACCGAGTTCACCCTGGATGGCGAGTTTCATGAGGCAGCTCTTGGCTTTTAGCTCTTGGCTGAATTTGGGGAGCTAAGAGCGAATGGCTAAGGGCTAGTCGCGAATCTCGAGGTTCCTGGTACCAACTCCTTGCTCATCACCAGCGCATCCAGTTGGTTCGAATAGTAACCGGGGACAGTCTTTTCCACGAAATAGCCTTTTCTTTTGTAGAACTGGATCGCCGTCATGTTGTTGACCGGTGTCTCCAGCTCGACCAGGGCTGCACCGCTGCGGCCTAGCTGGTCCTCGGCAGCCTGGAGCAGCATTGATCCCACCCCGCCCCGACGCGCGGGCGGGACAACGTCAATGGTGATGATGTGGCCCGTCCGGCGTCGCGCTTCGGCGACAATGAAGCCGACGATTGTACGATCCGATCCTCCATTGCCACCCGGCACAGGAGCCGATTCTGCCACCAAGGTGAACGAATCCGGACGGCGCATATAGAAGGCCAGTTCCGGGCGCGAGTAGGCCAACTGGGGATCGAAACAGATCTGATCGATCTGCCAGAGAACCTCGAAATCCGCTTTTTGGAATGGCCGGATACGGAATGCCACACCCGCATTGTAGCCGCAGGCAGGCTCCAGCCGAGCGCTGCCAATTTTCCCTCTGCTACCCCTTGCACAGTCGTGTACCCCGGACGTACGATTTCGCATCAGAGGAAGCGTGGGGCGCTTGGTACTTATTGACGGTGCAGTAGCCGCAGGAATCCTGCTGGCAGTCTGGTACGCCTGGTTTGTGCGCTACAACCGGCGTCGCGGGACGGCGTTGCTGCAGTGGGTGCAAGCAGCGTGCCTGGGCAAAGGCCGCATCCTTGCTTCCGAATGGCGGTCCAGCAGCTCGCAGCTGAAAGCCAGCATGCGTCTTTCTTCGCGCTGGTTCGAAGACATTCGACTTACCATTCATCTGCTGCCGCGCGCATTGCCGGTGCAATGGCTGCTCAGCCGCTGGCGGCAACAGGGTGAGACGCTGACGTTCGAAGCGGACCTTGGTTTCCCGCCCCATTTCAGTCTGGATGTGATCCGGAGAAGGTGGTCGGGACACTCGCTGAAAAAACCGTCGTCGGCGACGCGGGTGTGGACCATCAGCCGCCCTGGCCCGGTGATTCTGACGACGAAAGACGACTGGCCGATGGAGTTGACTCCGCTGATCAACGCGCTCACTTCCTGGCGCGACAAAGACTTCCTCAGCGTGCGCTTCAATCCTACTTCGCCGCACTTCACGGCGACGGTCGCGCTCGAGAGCTTGAGCGACGAAAACACGGCGGCTGCTCTGCTCGGACTGTTCCGCGAGCTGGCGATGAGCTCCTCGGCAAAACAGCACTAAATCAGTGGTTAGTGTCAGTCGTCAGGCGCCAGGTCGCCGAAGGATTGCTGCGAACGAGCGACCACTAGCAACCAACGAACTGCCCCTTTCATTCCGGCTCTGCTACGAACCGGTACCCTACCCCGCGCACGGTCTGGAGGTGCTTCGGTTCGGATGGGTCCTCTTCGATGTAGCGGCGCAGGCGCACGACAAAGTTATCGATCGCGCGGGTGTCGGTGTCCTCGCGCAAGCCCCACACTTCTTCGAGAATCGACTTGCGTGAAACCACTCGCCCATTGTTGCGGATGAGGTGGCGGAGGAACTGCGCTTCCATCAGGGTCAGGTGAATCGTATTGCCCAGGCTGCGCAGCTCGAGTTCGGCAAAGTCCATGGTTTTTCCGCAGAAAGTGTAGGTGTCGGATGCGGTGGCAACGTCCGGCTGAGGTTCGGCGCTGGGCGCGGCAGGGTGCGCGGTTTCCTTCATCCAGGCACTTCGCCGGAGGAGGCCATCGAGGCGGGCAATGAGAATGGGCAGCTCAAAGGGCTTGGGCAGGTAATCGTCGGCGCCGGAGGCAAAGCCATTGAGTACGTCTTCGGCGCGCCCGCGCGCGGTCAGCATGAGGATGGGGACATAGTTCTTTCGCTCACGAAGCTCGGAGGCCACGTTAAATCCGCTTTTGCCTGGCAACATCACATCGAGCACCAGGGCGTCATAGGGCTCTTTCTTGTCCAGCAGGCGATGAAGGGCGGACTCGCCGTCGCCGGTGACGGTGACGGCGTGGCCTTCGGCTTCGAGATTGAAGCGAAGGCCCTGGGCGAGATGAGCCTCGTCCTCGACGATGAGCACGCGGCTCACGCGGCGCTCCGCGGCAACTCGAGGGTAACCGTAGTTCCCTTCCCTACACCCTCGCTTTGCGCGAAGACCTGGCCACCGTGCTTGCGTGCGATGGAGCGCACGATGAACAGGCCCAAGCCGGTCCCTTTGACTCCCGCGAGCGAGCGATGAGCCACTCGGTAAAAGCGCTTGAAGATGCGTTTCAGTTCGTGCTGCGGTATGCCCACCCCCTGATCGCGCACGCGCAGCACAACGTGTTCCTCGTCGGGCACCTCCAACTCGACGGAAATGTGTACCCCTTGGGGCGAGTACTTGACAGCGTTGTCAAGCAGATTGGCGACCGCGGTCCGGAGCTGCTCGGGGTCGCCCGTCACGGCGGCTGAGCCAGCGCCATTGAATGATTCCTGGTAATCGAGAGCGGTCTCCTGCAGATGATGGCGTGTGCGTGCCAGGTCAATACACTCGCGAACCAGACTGTTGAATTCGAGGGGAATGCGCTGCACAGACTTCTTTTGAGCAGCTTCGCCGGCTTTCAGGACCTGCTCCACTGTGTGAAGCAGACGTTCCGTGTCATCGAGCATTGACTGATAGAACTCGCGGCGCTGTGGTGCTTCGACTTCGCGCCGCTGCAGAGTTTGCAGGTAAAGACGGATCGACGCAATGGGCGTCTTCAGTTCATGCGTGACTGCATTAATGAAACTGTCGTGCTGCTCGTTGCGCCGGATCTCACGTACCAGGAAGATTGTGTTGAGCAACATGCCGGCGATGATGGCCAGGAACAGGACCGCGCCGAAAAAGAGCTTGATCTCCTGCCGCCAGTTGAGGATCACCCAGCCGACGTTGAGGGCGATGGCGGCCGCGACGACGCAGACGCCTAGAGTGATGACTAGATAGATCGCCCGGCGGCGGCTGATGATGCGCACGGATCGATTGTAGCGAGTTCATGGCTCGGGAGAGAAGGTCACAGGTGACAGGTCACAGGTCACAGGTCACAGGTCACAGGAAGACGACTCCTTCCAGGACCCTTTGTCGATATTTGCTTCGAGGCTGGAACCTGAAAATGGACCAAAATCATGGTGACGGCAATCACCGACACTGCGAGAAGATTGGGTTCTGATATGTGCCTCTTGAGCACGGATTACAAGGAATTGGCTGCCTGGCAGCGGGCGATGGAACTGGTGCGGGAAGTCTATCGGTGCACTCGCTCGTTTCCGCGCGATGAGGTGTATGGCCTTACCTCCCAGATGCGGAGATCTGCCGTCTCTGTTCCCAGCAACATCGCCGAAGGGAAAGGACGATACTCGCGGAAAGAGCTGGTTCAATTCCTCTACAAGGCTCGGGGATCGCTGATGGAACTCGAAACCCAAATCTGTATAGCCCGTGATCTCGACTACCTCGACGAGGTTTCTGGCCAGGTTCTAACGACTCAAGCGCTTGAAGTAACGAGAATCCTGAACGGCCTGATCAATCGTTTTCAGCAAGACCTGCAAGCGTAACCCTCCACATAGCATGGTTCGGTTCTCCTCTGACCCGTCACCTGTGACCTGTGACCTTCCCTAGTCGCTCCCGGCAGCGGTTGCCAGGGCCGCCGCTTTCAGATCGCGGGTCAGGGCCGGTTTGGGCGGCAGATTGTCGAGCGAGATTTTATAGACGTGGCGAGCCAGGCCCAACTTCTTCAGCGCCCAGATGCCGTACCAGTTCAAGTCCACTTCGTACCAGGCGATGCCGTGGCGCGCGGAGACCGGATGCGCGTGATGGTTGTTGTGCCAGCCTTCACCGAAGGTGAAGATCGCGATGAACCAGTTGTTGGTGGAGAGGTCTTTGGTGGCGAAACGGCGCGATCCCCAGATGTGGGTAATCGAGTTCACCGCCCAAGTGGCGTGCAGGCCGACAACCACACGCAGGAAAACGCCCCAGAACAGCCACGGCAATCCGCCGATGGCAAACAGGATCGCGCCCACGATGATGTTGGACGTGTAGTGATACTTGGTCAGCCACACGTGCACTTTGTCTTTGGTCAGGTCAGGAACGTAGCGGGCAAGTGTGGTTGTGTCGTGATGCATGGACTTGCCCATCAGAATCCAGCCCATGTGAGACCACCACTTGCCGTCGCGCGGGGAATGCGGGTCACCATCTTCGTCGGAATATTGATGATGAATGCGATGTGTAGCGACCCAGAAAATTGGACCGCCCTCCAGTGCCAGGGTTGCACACCAGGTGAGGAAGTACTCGACCCACTTCGGCGTTTTATATCCGCGATGCGTGAGGAGACGGTGGTAGCTCATGCCGATGCCAAGGCTCCCGGACACCCACCAGAGAAACATCGAGATGAAGAATGCCTGCCAGGTGAAGAAGAAAAGAGCGGCGATCGCGCCCAGGTGAAACAGGAACATCGCGGTGGCGGTGCCCCAATTGATGCCGTCTTTGCTGGCCCGTTCGTGATGCAGGCTGGTGTCTTCCATGTTCAGGTGTCTCCCCACAAATGTCTGAAATCCGGTGAGAGTGACGATAGCAGGGAAGACCACGCGGCTCTGTAATACTTGTGTAATCCCGCGGACTTCAGGGGGTTACGGGCGTAACGCACATCCGAAACAGAAAGTTTCAAACCCCAGAGAGGCCCTTGTATACCGTGGTGCGCGACACACATCTGTGTGACGTAGTTCGCTTTCCGTGGTCCGTGGCACGTCGTAGAATGGAGTCAGACTGTCGACCGATCTTCCGTCGAGGAGGTGGCTGTGTTCAGACGAAGTGTCCCGGTCCTTCTCGCATCGCTGATTTTCGCCTGCATCCTGATCGCGCAACAGGCGCAGGAACCCGCCAAGCCAAATCCGCCGAGCGAGGAAAAGATCCCTCAGAATGCGGCTCAGAAAGCCAATCCCGTAAAGCCGACGCCCGAGCTGATAGCCAAGGCCAAGAAAACCTACGCGATCGACTGCGCCATGTGCCACGGAGAAAATGGCGATGGCAAAGGTGACATGGCCTCTGACATCAAGAACGTCACCGATTTCACCAAGCCCGATGCCATGAAAAACCGCACGGATGGCGAACTGTTCTACATCATCCGCAAGGGCAAGGGTGACATGCCACCCGAGGGCGACCGCGCCAAAGATGACGACGTCTGGAACCTGGTGAACTACGTTCGGGCGTTCGCGAAGAAGTAGGCCTGCGATTGCAGAAGTGGGGTGCGGCAGAGAAGACGCCCGAGCCTCCTGCCCCGTTAGTCGCTGACCCGGCTATTCCTGTGTGATCCCCCGCTTCTCAGAACTCGAATGCTATTCCTGCAGTCGGCGTAATCGGTAAACCCTCGCCCGTGACGACCGTCGCAGTGCCATCGGGATTAAAGGCGGAATAGAAGTAGCGACGGTTGGGGTGGTCGGTGAGGTTGAGAACCTCACCGTAGAGGGCGAGTTTCCAGCGTGTGAAAGCCCAATCTTTTTCTCCTCTGATGTCCAGGCGTTGGTAGGTTCCCAAGCGGGTGGCATTGTTTTCGCTCGGGATAGGAAAGCCCGAACCATACAGCCACTTGCCACTCAGGTGCACCGTCGGACGAAACCTGTAGCTGGCGAACAGATTGAGAGTGTGGCGCTGATCGGCCAGACTCGGGAAATATGGGGTGAAAGATGATTTCCCGCCTGAGCCGACCAAGTCACTCTCACTGGCGTAGGTGAATGTGTACCCAAGCCAGCCGGACAGTCGATTGGCGGTCCTGCTCTGCAGTACGACTTGCACACCCCGCGAGTGGTTGTGCTGAAAAGCGCTAAAACCATGCGGCGGGAGAACTGGATTGCAGTTGTCTGGACGGTTCATCGCCGATGACATCTCGCCCTCACGATCAAAGAACAGCGCTCGGATGCGCGTCGTTTCTCCAAGCCGATGCTCCAGACCGGCTGAGTAATGGTTTGCTGTTTGCAGGACCTCGAAGGCCGGATAACACAACCCACCGGCCAGATCTGCAACTGGAGCCCCGGGAAACCGAAACTGGTTATAACGCCCCACACCAAACTGTAGTTGTGTGGAAGGGCCGACCTGCAACGAGGCGGAGATCTGTGGTGACACCGGGTGAATCGGAAACTGCTCGGCAGTATCCACGCGCAGACTGCCCACAAGGTGAAGATGGTTGTTGAACAACGTCGCACCATCTTGCACATAAGCATCATTCTTCCATCCTCGGTTGGTCTGATCGGATTGACCTTCGATCGTGTCGTCCGGGTTGTAGAAAACGGACTGGCTGCGATCGCTCACGCGCCGAACCATCCATCCCCCCTCGAAGACATGATTCGAACGCCAATTCCATACCATGTCTGTTCCACCTACCCATTCAGCGTGGTGGTTGTGACTGAGCATTTCATGAAATACGTTTCGGGTTTCGTCCGGCGCCTGCAGGTATGCAGCGCGAGCGGCAAGTGACAGGTGCGGGTTTGCCGTCCAACGCCAACCCGTACGAGCCATGACAAAATCATTGGTGCCGCGCTGGAAGTTGTTGGGGTCGGCGCCCAGCGGGGCGTTCACGAGATCCGCGAAGGTGTGCCCACCGACGCCATAGAACGTCACCGTCTGATTTGGGCGAACGTCGTAAATGAGTTTCAAATCACCGTCATAGAACGAAACATCGGTGTAATTGTCGTGTAAACGGTTCCGCAACAGGTAACCCAAGTAGCTTTTTCGCGCGGAAGCCAACCAGGAACCGTGGCCATTGCGACCGAGTTTCCCTTCGCCGAGCAGATCGCTATCGACCAGACCGACGGATGCGCGAAAGATGGGTACCGTGCGGCTACCGTCGCGTGTATGGACATCTAGAGCGGAGCCGACTGCGTCCCCGAATTTTTGCGGGTAGGCCACCGGCAGCAATTTCAAGTCTTCAATCGTTTCGCTGGTAAGAATGCTGAGAGTGGCGCCTTCGCTGATGTTAGTGAGTCCGTGGAACGGCTGGGGCACCAGGATGTCATCGAGGTAAGTGCTGGTATCTTCGAACGGCACTCCCATCACAGAGAACTGGGCGTAGAAATCGTTGTTGCCGGATGCGGAAACTCCCGGCAGCGCCTGAATGGAACGGAATGGATCGTCGGCGAGAACGGTGGAGGTCTCGCGGATTTCAGTAGCGGTGAGATTGATCTCGTTCACCGCCGGGGAATCCGGACCGTGGAAGATGTCCCCTTTCACCTCGACTTTTTCTGTTCGGCGAAAATTGTCGGGGACCAAGGTGATGTCAAATTCCTTGGCCGATTCCTCGACTGCGAGTGTGAACGGAACCGTCAAGAGGCGGTATCCAACCGCGTTGAAGCGCAGCGTGTACGTGCCGGTAGCAAGGTCGCGGATGGTGAAGGTGCCATCTTTGGCGGTGACGGTCTGAGCCTGCGTTTCAAGAACCGACACCTGGACGCGAGCCAAAGCCTCGCCGCCATCGACGGCTACGACCTTGCCGCGGATCTCGGCCGCACGAACCAATACTGAACAGAAGACAATGAGGGCGACGAAGCGAGCGTTCATTCCGGCCCCGAAGGCAACATGGCCCAACTACCGCCTGGGACAAACTATGCCCGGCTTATATAGAGAACGAGCACCATAACACTTGGTTGCATGAACAGTCTGTGAGATGCGGCTGCCGCGCTAGCTCGCTGCCTTCACTTCGACGCCCGCCCATTTCTCGAGCAGAGTCAGGGTAGCGGCGTAGTCGAGATCTTTCTGGCCTTCTTCAGCAGCCAGGTCGTACACCTCTTCGACCGCTTCCAAGCCGGGCAGGCGCACGCGCGCTTCTTTGGCGGCCTCCAGCGTGAGGTGGATGTCCTTTAGCATCAGGCGAAGCGGAAAATTCGGGGAGAAGTCTCTCTTCAAGACAAAAGGCGCTTTGTATTCGACGACGCCGGAGCGAACCATGGATGCCTGCACCAGGGGCAGGAGGCGATCGATTTCGACGCCGAGTTTGGTGGCCAAGGTCAGGGCCTCCGCGAAGCCCTCATAGATCAGCGCAATCTGCAGGTTCATGGCGAGTTTGGTCGCCTGACCCTTGCCGGTTTCGCCCATGTGGAAGACCTGTTTCCCCATCGCTTGAAACAGGGGCTGGAGTCGGGCCAGGGAGGCATCGTTCGCACCCGCCATGAAGATGAGGCTGCCGGCTTCGGCGGCGATCTTGGACCCTGTTACCGGCGCATCGACGTAGTCCGCGCCGCGAACTTTCACCCGCTCCGCAAAACGCAGCGTTGCGGAAGGGGAAATCGTGCTGGAATCAACGACGATTGCCCCTGCGGCAAGCGATTCTTCCGCGCCGCCGGGACCGAATAAGACACTCTCTACCGCTTTCGTATCGGAGACGCACATCCAGACGACATCGGCGCCGCGGGCCGCATCGGCGGGAGTAGCGGCGGTGCGCGCGCCTTCCAGGTCTTTGCCGGGAGTGCGGTTCCAGATGCTGACCTCGTGTCCGGCTTTGACGAGGTTGGCGGCCATCGGCCGTCCCATGATTCCCATGCCCAGAAAAGCAACACGCATTCGTTTTATGTCCTCCAAACTTTGGATTAGATATGACCACGAAAGTCACGGTCAAGGAAAACCAACTTGCATTACACTAGGTACACACGATCCGCATCTTAAAGAGGGCTCGGTTCGCCTGCCTAGCGGCGAACCGTGTACCTGTGAGTATTCGGGATTGAGAACAGTCCGCGAAGCAGAGCGGATTGGTTGAACTGATGTTAAAGGCCTCTTTGGAAAACCGGGCCCTGCGCAAGCGGGCCAGTCAATTCACGCGGCTGGTGCGGCACTCTGCGATCACGCCGCGCACGGGGCAAACCCATAAGCCCCGGCTGGTCACCAACGGCGAACTGGGCGTCACCTTCATCGGACATTCCAGCTTCTTCCTGCAAATCGCCGGACACAACGTTCTCATCGACCCGAACTTTGCGCGCTGGCTGTTCTTGCTAAAGCGCCTGCGGCAACCGGGTCTCCATATGCGCGACCTTCCACCGGTCGACGTGATCCTGGTCACGCATGCGCACTTTGACCATCTGCACCGGCAATCGCTGCGGACGATCGCGCGACAGACACAGCGGCAAACTGGCGTCACACCGACGCTGGTGATTCCCCATCACGTCTTCGACCTGGTGTCCGATCTTGGATTCCAGGACATCGTCGAACTGGAGTGGTGGAACACGTATCGCCATCGCGGGCTGGATATCACGCATGTGCCGTCGCGCCACTGGGGCGCGCGCATCATCAAGGATTCGCATCGTGGCTATGGCGGCTTCGTGCTCCGTTCGACGAAACACTCCGTCTATCACGCGGGTGATACGGCGTATTTCAACGGGTTCCGGGAGATCGGGCGGCGGCTGGAGCCGGAACTGGCGCTGCTGCCGATTGGGGCCTACAACCCGCCCCAGTTCCGGAACGTGCACACCAGCCCGGCCGATGCCACCCGGGCCTTCCTCGACCTCAATTCCAGGTGGATGGTTCCCATGCATTACGGGACCTTCCGGCTCTCGCACGAGCCGATTGACGAACCTTTACAGTTGTTGCACAAGGAAGCCGAGGCTGCGGGTGTCGCCGACCGGGTAGTGGTACTGGAAGAGGGCGTCACGCGGTTTTTCTAGAACGCTTTTTCGCCCCGAAGTGGCGGACCCGGGGTAACTCTGGCCCGAATCTTGCGTCTAACGAGATAGGCGCTTTTGCGTGCTATACTGCGCTCAGATGCGGTGGCAGGATCCCTCCACTTTGCACTGCCTGAGGAATTTACAACATGGCCGGTAGTTCTCGTCGCTCACTCTTCCTGGTAGTTTTTGTCCTCACCCTGTTCGGACTTCTCGGATTGGTCTTCGCCCAAAGGGTCAACCCACCGGCGACGCCGAGCAGCGATTCCGATGTCCGGGACAGCTACAAGCAGTTCACCCAGGTCTACGAAACGGTGGAGGAAAACTACGCCGAGCCAGTGAACGCCGACAAGGCCATTTATAACGGCGCGATCCCGGGCATGTTGCACTCGCTCGATCCGCACTCGAACTTCTTTGATCCGAAGTCCTATTCCCTGCTCCGCGAAGAACAGCGCGGCAAGTATTACGGCGTGGGCATGACTGTCGGCCCGCGCAACAACAAAGTGATCGTGATCGCGCCGTTCGTGGGCACGCCTGCGTACCGGGCGGGGATTCATCCCGGCGACATCATCGTCGCGGTCGATGGCAAGCCCACCGACAACATGAGCACGTCCGACGTCGCCGATCTGCTCAAAGGGCCGAAAGGAACCACGGTCCGAATCACCGTCCTCCGCGAAGGAGCAGATCATCCGCTCGAGTTCAGCGTGGTGCGTGACGAAATTCCACGCTACAGCGTGGACCTGCACTTCATGATCAAGCCGGGGATCGGTTACATGCACGTCTCGGGCTTCCAGGAAACGACGGAGCACGAGGTTGCCCAGGCTCTCGACGAGATGGGCGACGTCAAGGGATTGATTCTGGATCTTCGACAGAATCCCGGCGGGCTGCTGAGTGAGGGCGTCGGGGTCGCCGACAAGTTCCTCAAGAAGGGGCAACTGATCGTCTCCCATCACGGACGGTCTTCTCCAGAGAAGCGGTACACGGCGGCGCACGGCAACGGCGGCAAGGATTATCCACTGGTGGTGCTGGTCAATCGGGGTACCGCCTCGGCGGCAGAGATTGTCGCCGGAGCGATTCAGGATCATGACCGCGGCCTGATTGTGGGCGAAACCACGTTTGGCAAAGGGCTCGTGCAAACCGTGTATCCGCTGGCCGAAAACACGGGCCTGGCGCTGACCACTGCGCGCTACTACACCCCAAGCGGACGGCTGATCCAACGGGACTACTCCAACCTTTCTCTGTATGACTACTATTACAACCGCGAGAAAGAAGAGAACAACGCCAGCCATGAAGTGAAACTGACCGACAGCGGGCGCACGGTATACGGCGGCGGCGGCATTACTCCGGATGTGAAACTGCCCGCGATCAAGTCCAACAAATTTCAGGACACCCTGCTGCAGCACTACGCATTCTTCAATTTCGCCAAGCGGTATGTCGTCAATCACAAAGTGGGTCATGATTTCACCGTGGACGACATGGTCATGCAGGACTTCCGCAAGTTCCTGGAAGAAGAGAAGGTTGCTTTTACCGAAGGCGAATTGCTGGAGAATCAGGACTGGCTGCGTTCCAACATCAAGAGCGAGCTGTTCGTGGATGCCTTCGGTCAGGAAGAGGGCCTGAAAGTCCGTGCCGAGACCGATCCTGAGGTCGTCAAAGCCCTCGACCTAATGCCGCAGGCAAGAGCGCTGGCAGAAAACGCTCGGAAGGTGATTGCCGAGCGGAACTCTGCGCTGCCGGTGTCGCGGTAGGAGAAGCATCGCAGAGGTCAGATTGCGGAAGTGACGGCCTCCAATCCCAGCATTTCTGCCGATCCAATGAGGTTTTCACCTCTGCAATCTGACCTCCGCAATCCTCAAGACTTCTCTCTTGAGAGTGCCGAGGAAAAGCCCTACAGTATTGTCAGCACGCCTGCGGAGGCGCCGGTCTGCCCTCGGCCACTATCCCCCAACTTGGACCCTGGATTCCGGCGGCGCTGGTCGCCCTGGCCGCGGGAGTGCTGGATTGGCGTTACCGGAGGATCCCTAATTGGTTAACGGTGTCGGGGTTGGCCGCAGGTATCGCGGTCAACACGGCGTTTTTCAGATGGACAGGATTGAAGTCGGCCCTGCTGGGAGCGGCGCTGGGACTGGGATTGCTATTGCCTTTCGTTCTGCTGCGGAGCCTGGGGGCGGGCGACTGGAAACTGGCGGGCGCCCTGGGGGCTTGTTTGGGCCCGCGAGAACTCTTGGCGGTGATGATAGGAACGATTCTGGTCGCGGGTATGATGGCCCTGGTCGTGGTCATCTGGAAGGGTCGCCTATTGCAGACTCTGCGCAACATGGGTCAGATCGTGGCGGCGCTCTTTCAGTTGCGGCTGCCAGGCGGCGAGGTTTCGCTCGACAACCCTCAGTCCACCAAAATACCGTTTGGCGTGGCGATGGCAGCAACCGTTATCTTGCTGAGTGCAGGCCGGGCTTTGGGAAAGATGTGATCTGGTGAGGCTGTGAGTTGGTGATGCGAAGATTTGTGCGCAAACTCGGGAGCGCGGACGGCGCAGAAATCGCCGAAGTAGCGTTGGTCCTGCCCGTGGTTTTCACCTTCTTGCTGGGAATTGTGTGGTTCGGACGCGCCTTTCAGATCTACTCCACGATCACACAGGCAGCGCGGCAGGGGGCGGTAACGGCGGCGCGTCCTGTTTGCGGATCGTGCGCACTCGGAGGAGGCACGTGGAACAGTACTGGCTTCCCAGGCGATGCGTCCGTAGAGAGCTCCGTGCTCGCCGTGATGAGATCGTCGAATCTCGACCCGGCCCAGATCGTCGCGTATACGCCTTCCGGACTGCAGGCCTGCCCCACTCCGCAGCCTCCTATTCCCGCGCCACCCCCCATGGATTGCCCGCACGCAATCGCCAACATCTCGGTCTGCCGGTCGGTGTGGCTGAACCCCTCGACGGCAAGCGATCCTCCTCCTCCCCAGTGCGGGGTCGTGGTGAGCTTTCAATATCCGTTCCACTTCAGCGTGCCGTTTACCAGTCTGGGCACGCAACCGACGCTGTTGAAGGCGGTGGCGCAGAGCCGGATGGAGAACTGATGAGAAAAGCCGTCTACGTGATCCAGCGGACGGAAGGGTCGGCCTTACTCGAGTTCGCCATCGTCCTTCCCCTTCTGGTGGTATTCGTTGTCGGGATTTACGACTTCAGCGGCGCCTACAATCAGAAGCAGAAAATCGAGCACTCGGCCCAAGCTGCCGCGCTCGTGGCGGGCACGGCGTCCACTGGCGACATGGATGAATCCGTAACCAATCCGGATTCTTTGCAGCCGACTCTCGCCGTGGTACTTAACTCGTTGGCAGGGGATGGCGTACTGCCGCAGGCCAACCAGGGGACTTGCCAGTTGCCGGTAGGCACGGGCGGAGTAACAAACAGCGGACTCGTGTGGACCTACACCTTATCGGGATGTTCCAGCAACCCGGCTGACAATCTGGTGATTACGATCAACCGTGGCGTTGTCTCCGGCAGCGCGCCAGCGACCATCAGTACTTCCGTGACGGTGAGCTTTCCGTACCACTGGCGGTTCAACAGCGCTATTCAGTTGTTGTTTCCCGGTGCTTCCTATGCGGCAACCACGAACTTGCAGGAATCTGCAACGGTTCACAACCAGATGTGAGGCTTTGTGAGACGAAGGCGAAACATCTCCATACGTCAGGGTGAACGCGGCGTTGTAATTCTTCTTGTCGCGATCATCCTGCTGTTCGTTGTCGGCGCCATGGCCGTGCTGGCGGTTGATCAGGTGACCAATTACACCGCCCGCAGCGAAGCCCAGCTGGCAGCGGATGGTGGGGCTCTGGCAGGAGCGCGCGTTCTGGCAAACTCTGGAATAACGTCGCTTGCGGTCGACGCCGCATCGGTTTCGGACGCAGAGAATCTCGCTCGCACGGCCGCGACACAGGTGGCCATGAGTAATAAAATTGGCGGAGGAAGCCCGACTGCAGTCACTGTCAATTTTCAGGGCTCCTTCAGCACCAGCGGACTTGGATCCAATCCTCGGATCACGGTCCAAGTGACCAGGGATGACCTGCCAACCTTCTTTGCCCGCATCTGGGGAACGACGCAGACCACAGTGAGCGCCTCGGCCACGGCCGAGGCTTACAACCCTTCGGGGCACAACGTGAGCGCCGGGCTGGCTCCGCCCGTGGCACCTACATGCGTCAAACCGTGGGTCCTGCCAAACATCAGTCCTGTGGACAACACCAGTCAGATGTTCGACCCGGCTAGTGGGGCAATCCAAGGTGCGCCAGCTCTGTTGGGATGGACCGATGTTTCGGTTCCAGCAAGGTTCTTCGCTCGTTGCAGCGGCAACGCATGCAATAACTGGGCCAGCCTGAACCCCCAACCGTGGCAATACTATCCTGGAGCGCCATCCAGTTTCTCCGCTCCGACACAGTCGCTGCCCACCTGTGCGGAGGCGCTCAATTCGTATCAGAAGAGCATTGCGGGCTGTGTAACCACTCCCATCGCGTGCAACAGCCAAGTCCAACTCGATCAATCTAACTATGCTCAACGTAATGCCAGGACATCTACCGCGGCGAACTGCTTGACACATGCCGGAAACCAGCAGGGAGACCGGGTGATAGCGTTTCCGCCGGAGTCATTTCAGTTCCAGGCAGGAGACGACAATCCCGTTCCAGACGCCGTGTCGAAGAACGTTATGGTGAGTGACTCCCTAGTGACCGTTCCGGTTTACAACAGTTCGAATGGTGTCGCGCCGGGTTCCACGGTGCAAGTCATCGGTTTCGTGCAACTCTTTTTGAGTCCCGACGGGAGGTCGGCGCAGTTCGGCCCGGGCCGCGTCACAACCACCATCGTGAACCTGGTGGGCTGCGGTACGAACGCTACGGGACAGCCGGTTTTCGGTAACGGAGCTTCTCCGGTGGCGGTACGCCTGATTAGCCAGTGATTACACGAGAGGCAACGCATCCCTAGCGCACGCTTAGGATCGCCTTCTGCAAATTCCGTCCGCGATTGTTTCCCACGAAGATGAAGTTGTAGCGCGAGCCGTTGAGGAGCGTGGCCAGCACTTCGCGGGCCGGGGCGGGTCCGAGTTCGGCAGCGATCTCTTCGCTTTCGGCTCCCGCTGGAATGGCGATGTCCGCGCCGGTTTGTTTCTGCACTTCGAATAACACCTGGGCCAGCGTCGCCCGCTCGACGTGGATACGGAGCAGGCCGTTGTGGAAGGTCACTTCCATCGGCGGTTTCGGCGGTTCGGCCGGCGGAACTTCTGCGGGCGAAGTTTCTGCGGCGATTGAATCCGGTGCGGGCTCTGGTGCATTGATCGTGGCCGCAGTCACCCTTCCGACTTTGAGCATGACTGCATTCCGGGCAGAGAAAATCTCGTAGGGTTGAGGCGCAGCCAGGTCGAGCACGATGCGAGTCACCGGCGGATTGGTGGAGAACAGTCCGGTGCGAATCGCTTTCAATGCGCCGCGATTCACGTTAAGAGCGCGCAGTTCCGGGGCGGGAAGAGCGCCCGGAAAATCGACGATGATGCGGTCGGGCCCGGTGATCACCTGCGTCTGCGGCGCCACCGGGGCGGACGTCCGAATCTCGACTTCGATCGCCTGTCCGCTGCCCAGCACCGAGATGTGCTGTACGCGGGTAGCGTTTTGCGCGGCGACCGGTGCCGCCATCAACGTCCCCGCGGCCAACAGGCGCCCGCAGCCAGACCAGAAAGTCATAGGGGTCCTGGGGACAAGTTTAGCAGCGAGCGGAACTCTGTTCAGCACCCGGAAGTCGTAGTCCCTCTTCTAACACGGGCCAGGCAAAGCGCCATGGGCGGAGCGAAGGTGAGCGCTAGGCGATCAGGGTCGTACGGTGCGGCAGGTTCGCCGGTAGCGCCAGCCGACGATCGCCATTCCGGATGAGATCAGCACGAGACTGGCAGGCTCAGGAACAGCCGGAGGCTTGTGGTGATGTTTGCATTTCTTCCTGTCATCGCCCTGGTCGTCCCCGGGTTTACAGAGGCCGTGCGGAATCGGCACACCGAATTCCACGTACGGAAAGTGGAAGCCACCGGCGAACAGTTCCGGCGCTCCGGGCGCAATTGCTTCGGCACCCGGCAAGTTGGGCCTCACATAGGGAAAGCGGAAAGGTAGCGACGGCCCGATGGCCGCGATCTCCGCGACCGGTTCGTCGAAAACGTCCGTGGCGGGCTCCTGGTCGGACACGTCCGGCTTGGGTGTTTCCGAAACCTGGTTCCCGCAGCGGGTGCGGGCGGTGATCTTGCCGTCGGTCAAGAGCAGTTCCGCTGCGAGCAGGCGGACTCGTTTGCGCGTCCAGTAGACACGATCGCGGATGCGGTAGGAGAGATAGACCTCGCGGGCGCGACCCGCACGAACCAGCCGAGCGTGACTGAAATCAAATCCCGCAAAATGCCGGCGTACAACGTAGTCGCGGGCGGCCACTTCACGGAGTTCGGCGACGCTGCGCACGCCTCCGGGAATCACCGAATAGGCATACGTTTCTTGCCCCGGCTGCCCGACATGCACCACGCGGGCATGCGGCATCAGGGCGAGATTGCTGCGCACACTGCCGCGGGTCCAGAAGGACTCCGGCAAAAAGCTGGATGTATGCAGGGTGGGAAATCCAAAGAAGCGGCCAGCGCTCTGCCAGCAGGCGGCGGCCAGCAGGAGCACCATCCCGGCCGTGACTAAAGCTCGACGGATGCGCAGGCGCCGGCGGTACCAGCTCCGCTTTCTGCGGACCTGCTTTCCGTCAGTATCGTCGTTCAAAAGCACTCCTACCGACAACAGGGTCTCGGTCTGGCAGTGGGAGAGCCGGCCAGGGTGAAGCACTCTGGCTTCCAAACCCGAAGCGACAAAGCAGAGCAAATCCGGGCACTTAGCCCCGTAAGTCGAAACATTCTAGCAGGACTATGAACAGAGGTTCATACCACGAACGAGCCATTCCCTCCCCCCAGGACGGACCAGCTTGCGCCGGTTACCGGACCGAACCGCATCATGAATAGCATTGTGCTTGCCGAAGGAAATTCTGCTGATCGGAACCGATAGCAACACCGTGGTTGCCGGAAATATGCAGACGTAGCAGAGTTGGGAGCGCGAGGTCGGCGCAGGCTGCGCTGCTGATGGAAACTCTGGTGGAGCTAGTCGGGATCGAACCGACGACCTCATCGTTGCGAACGATGCGCTCTCCCAGCTGAGCTATAGCCCCACTTCATTCAAACGCTGGAATATCTATATTTTAACATCGGGTCCGTATTTCGCCTGCATGCCGGCTCAACATTAGTGACGGGCAGCGCATCGAATTTCCCGGAGTCGGGTTCAAAGACATTAAGGGTTTGGCAAGGGACCGTGCTGCGCCAGCGCGATGGCATTTCATTCCCTGACTGGAGGTAGGCATGGCACGGCTCAGAATCATACTCTTGCTCGCGAGCACGATGGGAATCGCAGGCTTTCTCATCAGCCTGAATGCTTGTGGGAGCACGGCCTCCAGTTCCAATCCGCCGCCTCCGGGCAAGATCAATCATGTCGTCATTATCTTTCAAGAGAACCGTACTCCCGATAATCTGTTCCATGATCCGGTGCTGATCACCCGCGGCGCCGATATTGCCAGCAGCGGAAAAACTTCCACCGGACAAACGATCCAGCTGACTCCAGTTTCTCTGGTCACCGAGTACGACCTGGGTCACAGCCATAAGAACTTTCTTCTGGAATGGGACAACGGCGCCATGGACGGCGCGGACCTGGTGAAAGTCAGCTGTCCGCCGGGGAACCCCAACTGCGCTCCGGCAGATCCGCAGTTTCAGTATGTGCAGGCGTCGGAGGTTCAGCCGTACTTCACGCTTGCGGAAACATACACGTTCGGCGATCGCATGTTTCAGACGAATCAAGGACCCAGCTTCCCGGCGCACCAGTACATCGTCTCGGGAACGTCGGCGGTCAGCGAGAAGAGCAATTTCGATGTGTCCGAGAACCCCACGAACACCGACTCCGGAAACACAGGCTGCATCGCACCTCCTGACGTCTTGGTAAAGATCATCGACACGACCGACTCGAATCCCGACACGAATGAAACCCAGACCATGTATCCCTGCGTTGAGCATCCCGCGCTGACCGACCTGCTGGACGTAAAGTCGATTGGCTGGAAGTACTACACACCGGTGCCGGGCTCGATCTGGACGGCGCCGAATGGGATCGAGCACATGTGTGGACCCAACGCACCGCCACCAAATGGAACCGCGTGCGTCGGCGACGAGTGGAACAACCATGTCGTAATTGGCCAGACACAGGTGCTCACGGACATCAGCAATGGCCAACTGGCGCCGGTGAGTTGGGTGATTCCGACCAACGCTGCGTCCGATCACGCGCATGGCACGGACGGCACCGGCCCTTCGTGGGTGGCGTCGGTGGTGAATGCGATTGGCACGAGCCAGTACTGGAAGGATACCGCGATCATCATCACCTGGGACGACTGGGGAGGATGGTACGATCACGTACCGCCGCCGTCGATTCACAATTCTTACGAGTACGGGCTGCGAGTGCCGCTGATCGTTGTTTCTCCTTACGCCAAGGCGGCTTACATCTCGCACGTGACCCATGATTTCGGCAGCATCTTGAAGTTCATCGAGAAGGTGTACGGCCTGGGAGAGATCGATCCTGCCGTTGGCTACGCCGACTCACGGGCTGATGATCTCTCGGATTGCTTTGACTTCAACCAGACGCCGTTGCCGTTCACACAAATTGCCGCGCCCTTGAATGCGCAGTATTTCCTGAACGACAAGTCCCCTCCGGAGGGGCCCGACGACGATTAGGAAACGCAGCCGCGCGCTACACGTCCTGCTGAAAGGTCTCGACCGCAGGGACAGGTGCAACGATCAGAGGCGAGGGCTCAACATCAGTCTTGGGGACTAGTTCGCCCGTCTGGAACGCTTTGTTCGTGCGGTACGCCCATAGCAGTCCCGCGCCATACACCGCCCCACCAATCAGGAACTGCAATCCGAGCTGGCGATAGTTATGCGGAATGAACCATTTCTTCAGCAGCAGGAACGCACCGGCAAGCGGAATGGTCAGCAGGAACGGCAGGGTGTAAGCCTCGCGCAGGTAGGTCCAGACGCGAATCCCCAGCAATCTTGAGACGTGCCGCGGCATGAAGAAAATCGTGCTGCACGCAAGTGGGATTGCCGTGCCGTACGCGTCGCCGACGATCCCGAATCGCGGGATGAGAGCAATGCTCAGGATCAGGTTGGCTACGCCTTCCATGAGCGTAATTTTGGCCCAGGTGCCGTGCTTGGACATCCCGAACAGCACGCGCCCCGAGGCGCTCTGCGACCACCAGAGGGTGCAGGCGATAATCATGATGACGAGCACGGGATAGCTGGCGGCCACATAGCGCTTGCCCATCCAGACTTCGATCACGGACTTACCGAGAATCAGAAGCGTTGCGCAGATCGGAAAGATAATCAGCGCGCAGACGCGGTTCCCGACCACGAAAATCTTGCGGAGCCGGTTCATGTCACCCTTCGCCTCAGATTGGCTCGACATGGGCACGAACACTTGCGCGAGCGTGGTGACGACCTGTCCGGCGTAGTCAACGATGCGGTTGCCGATACTGAAGTACGTGATCGCGGCGGCCGACATCATGGTGCCGATGATCACTTCGTCGCTCTTGAACTTGAGCCGCCCGGCCACCATGATCAGAAATGTCGAGCTGCTGTAGTTGGCAATGCGGCGGAAGGTTCCCTTCTCCACGTAGTGCAACCCGATGGGAACAGGGCGCAAGTGAAGCGCGATGGCAGCGCGCACAATCGCCGCGATCAGCGGCAGGATGATGGTGATGAACGCCAGCATCACCAGGCCGTAACCCCGGCCCAGCAGCACGAAGATCAGGATGGTTCGGGCCAGGGTGGCGACGATGTTCGTCCAACTCAGAATGTAGAAGCGCTGCAGACCCTCGAGAAATCCGCCAAACACGCCAAGCGGAAAATTGATCGCGACGGATGCGCCGACCATCAGCAGCAGGAGGCGCGCTGTCGGCAGCATCTCTGCCGGAACCTTGCGGAAGATATGATCAACGTTGAAGGCGAGAATCAACGTGAGCAGGAGCGTGGCCAGACC
>Ga0335076_10000167_pt1 | contig 54665 bp, 43 predicted proteins | sample Lox_Sample_25_FD_206717 | JGI IMG/M metagenome (GOLD analysis project Ga0335076, IMG submission 206717) | Soil microbial communities from Loxahatchee National Wildlife Refuge, Florida, United States - Lox_Sample_2.5 | ecosystem: Environmental > Terrestrial > Soil > Wetlands | place: USA... | reverse complement strand
TCGCCGGTGAGATCGTCTTCGCCCGAGAGCGACTCGGTCGAGACCCTGATCAAGACTTCTTCGGGTTCCGCATCGTCGTCGAAGTCGTCGAGACCCAGCTGGAACCCAGCCGGGCTCTCGACCGGAAGCGACCGCAGACCGCCGGGGTCGCGCCGACCGGAATCCGCCGGCAGGCCTCGACCATCGCCGGCGTCCGGGGCGTCGTCCTGCCGCGGTTTCCGGCCGTGTCTCACGCCACTCCCCCCGGCAGCCTCAAGAGAGATTCGAGCCGGCGACCCCTCCGCGGCGGGGCGACGACCGCGAGTCGAAGGCCGTCGTCACGGACGAGCTGTCCAGCCAGCGTCTGTAGACCTGCGCTGGTCACCGCCTGGAGCTCGGCGAGAGCCTGGTCCATCGTCAGGACGCGCTCGTGGAGCGCCTCCTGGCCGCCCAGCCAGGACGACACGTGGCGCGTCTCCTCCATCCGGAGCTCGAGGCGACCGGCCAGATAGCGCTTCGAGCGGTCCAGCTCGTCGTCCGGCACAACCTCGTCCCGGAAGCGCGCCATCTCCTCGAGGATGGCCGCAACCGCGGGCGCGATCCGATCGGGATCGACGCCGGCCGAGATTACGAAGGCGCCGGTATCCGCATAGTCGACCACGTAAGAGCTGACATCGTAGGCCAGCCCCTTGTCCTCTCGGACCGACTGGAACAGGCGGCTGCTCATGCCGTCTCCGAGGATGGCGTTAAGAACCTCCAGTGTCCAGGCCTGCGGATCGTCGCGGCGAAGTCCGGGGACACCCAGACAGATCTGAGCCTGGCTGGTATCGCGCCGGACGGCGATCACCCGCTCCCCCGCCGGTAGGGCGGGCGCGGGCTCGTAGGCGGAATGGTTGGCCGCGCCGCGGCCGAAGGCCCGCTCGGCCAGGGCGACGACGTCGGCGTGAGCAATGTCGCCAGCGGCCGAGACGACGACGTTCCCGGGTCGATAGGCCGACGCCCAGAACTCTCGCAGGTTGGCCTCGGGCAGCGCTCGAACGCTCTCCTCGCTGCCGGCGATCTCTCGGCCGAGCGGCGTGTCGCCGAACATCGCCAGGTCGAAGAGGGTGTGAACGTGCTCGCCCGGATCGTCGAGATACGACCGGATCTCCTCGACGATGACCGCCCGTTCCGACTCGATCTCGTGGCTCCGGAGCTTCGGCCGGACGATCAGCTCGCCCAGCACGTCCATGCCGCGGGCCATCTCCCGGAGCGGGACGCGAACCCAGTAGACGGTTGATTCGCGGTCGGTCGCGGCGTTGAAGCTGCCGCCGAAGCCTTCGATCGCCTCCGAGACGGCGCGAGTGGTCGGATACGCCTCGGTGCCCTTGAAGGTGATGTGCTCCATGAAATGCGCGGCGCCGGCCTCGGCGGCCGACTCCAGGCGCGATCCCGCAAGGACGTATGCTGCGATCGAGACGGAGAGGGCGCCGGGCAGGCGTGAGGTGATTACGCGCGGTCCACCCGGCAGCGCAGTGCGTTCGTACATCGAACCAATGCTAACTGAAAGGGGCGGGCGCCCAATACGGGCCGATGGGCCCATCGCGGAAACGAAGCGGCCGGCACCCTCCAGGGCGCCGGCCGCTCATCGCCCCTCCTTAGTGAATGAAGGTCAGGATCCAGGCGTTGGCGAAGTAGACGACGAACGCCGCGGTCACGATGTACATGAGCCAGTGGACGTCGCTGAACTTGCGCTTGAGAAGCTTGATGAAGACCCACGACACGAAGCCTGCGCCGATACCGACCGTGATGTCGTAGGTGAGCGGCATCAGGACGATCGTCAGGAGAGCTGGGAGCCCGTCCTCGATGTCGCTGACGTCGATGCCCTTGATCTGAGTGAACATCAGATAGCCGACGACTACCAGGGCCGGCGCCGTGGCTTCGAACGGAACGATCTGGGCGAGCGGAGTCACCAGAATCGCCACGAGGAAAAGGACTCCCGTGACGACCGAGGCGAAGCCGGTCTTGCCGCCCTCGGCGACGCCGGCGGCGGACTCGATGTAAGTCGTGTTGGAGCTGACGCCCATCCAACCGCCGAAGAACGCGGCGAGCGAGTCGACGAAGAGGACGCGTCCGATGCCCGGAACCGAGCCGTCCTCCTTGGCCAGTCCGGCTTCGGCCGCGATTCCGGTGACCGTGCCCATGGTGTCGAAGAAGTCACTCAGCATCACGGCGAAGATCGTGAGCAAGGCCACGATGATGCTCACCTTGCCGAAGAGCGCCCCGTACCAGTCCGCATGGTTGAAGGTGCCGAATGACGGAGCCGGGTTGATGTTGGCCGGAACCTTGGCGACTCCGACGATCAAGGCCACGATGGTCGTGACGACGATGCTGATGATCAGCGAGGCCCGGATCTTGAGCGTGTAGAGCGCCACCGTGATGGCCAGGCCCAGGAGGAATACGAATTGGGCGGTCGTGGTGGGGAAGGACAGCGCCATGGCCGGCGGGCTGGCAACGATGAGGCCCGCGTTGACGAGTCCGATGTAGAGGATGAAGAGGCCGATGCCGACGCCGATCGACCGCTTCAGCACCAGCGGCACGGCATCCATGATCGCCTCTCGAAGGCCGGCGACCACCAGGACAGTGATCACGGCGCCCTCGATGACGATGATGCCCATGCACTCGGCAGGAGTGAAACCCTTGCCGGGCAGCGTGAAGGCCACGAGTGCGTTGATACCAAGGCCGGCGGCGATCGCGAACGGATAGTTCCCGACAACGCCCATAGCGATGGTCATGAGACCGGCGATCAAGCAGGTCCCCGCGGCGACCGCGATCGGGTCCAGCTTGAGCGGCCCGGCGATGATCGAACCGTTCAGGAAGATGATGTAGGCCATGACCATAAACGTGGTCAGGCCGGCGCGGGACTCCGTGACGATGTTCGTGCCGCGTTCGGCGAACTTGAAGTAGCGCGCTATCGGCGCCAGTACTGCATCCAACGGACTCTCCTCCTTGGTGTCTCGCCTGGTCGATGCCACCGATCGGCGGCCACCCGGTGACGCCCCGGACGGCTCGCCACTCCTCCCAACCGCGCCGCTGCGCGGCCCACCTCGCCCTCTACCGGGTCGATCGCCTTCGATTCCAGCAGCTGCCTGTCGAGGCTTAAGGGGCCCCCTGCTCGCCCTCGATTGGATCGTGACCGAGCAACTCCATCTGGACGTAGCCGGCGGCGTCGAACCCCAGCGGGTTCGGCTCGAGCGAGTCCCCAACCGGTATCCCGGTCGGGGCGAAATCGATGACCACGGCTTCGTCCCCCTGAACCAGACGATAGGTCAGCAGCTGGTCCGGACGGGTCTCGAACTCGAGGTGCTCGAACGAATCGACGTTCAGGCAGATCGAGAGCGGGGTGAAGAACGTCGATGTCTCCGGCTCGTTCGCCACGATCCGCTCTACCCAGCCGAGCCCATGCTGAATCAGCTCGTGGCCCCGGTAGTACCGGTAGGCCACGGTCTGCTTCTCGAGGGGTCGGAGGACGTTGAGCAGGTCGATCCGGCTGGACACGATGCCGCGATTCACGAAGAACTTCGCAGGCGGCACGGACGACACCACTCCTTGCGTGGGGACAGCGGGGTGGACGATTGGGATGCCGGTGACGGACCACCGGATCGTAACTCAGCCAGACACGTCGGGACAAGCGAATCGGCGATTCCGGGTCCGGGGGGGTGGCCCGCGACGGCGGCGCGCTATCATCGGGACATGCTGCTCGCCCTCGACATCGGCAACACCAACGTCACCCTCGGGCTCGTGCATGGGGAGACGATCATGGCCGCCCGCCGAGCGGCCACGCGGCCGGCCAGCACCCCCGACGAGCTGGAGGTCCTGATCGACAACCTGCTCCGGCTCGACGGCGCCTCACTGGCCGACGTCACGGGCATCTCGCTTGCGTCCGTGGTCCCGTCCCTCACCGGAGTGGCCACGGTGATCGCCGAGCGCCGCGGCTTCCAGCTGCTCGTCGCCGGCTCGGGCAACATGCCCATGCCGATCCGCGTCCAGCGCCCGACCGAGGTCGGGGCCGATAGGCTGGTTAACGGCGTCGCGGTCGCCCGCCTTTACGGGACGCCGGCCATCGTCGTGGACTTCGGCACGGCCACGACCTTCGACTGCATCTCGCGTGACGGCGCTTACGTCGGCGGAGCCATCGCCCCGGGTCTCGAGCTCGGGCTCGAGGCGCTCACCTCCAGAACGGCCCGCCTGCCCCGAATCGAGCTGGTCGAGCCCGAGAAGGTCATCGGCACCGACACAATCTCGGCCATGCAGGCCGGGGTGGTCCTCGGCTACCGGGCCTTGACCATCGGTCTGCTGGAGGGCATTCGCGCCGAGCTGGCCCGGACCGAAAAGGTGGACCCGAGCCACATTCAGGTGGTCCTGACCGGCGGCCTCTCGGCGGCCCCCTGGGCCCGCGAACTGCCGGGGGTCGACGCCATCGACCCGGAGCTGACTCTGAAGGGCCTGGCCATTCTCTGGGCATTCGCCAGCGGCGAGCCGGTCGACGCCGCTCAGGCCTCCTTCGGCTGGACGGGCAGCGCCGCCGGATCGATCCACATCATCACGGAGCGGGCCCAATGACCGAACCTCGCGGGCGGCTCCGCGATCGCCGAATCGCCCTCGGGATCACGGGTTCGATCGCCGCCTACAAGGCCGTGGAGCTGTTGCGCGCCTTCCAGAGCGAGGGCGCCGACGTTCGAGTCCTGATGACGACGTCGGCCGTCGAGTTCGTCGGGACGCTGACCCTCGAGACCCTCAGCCGCCACCCGGTGGACACGGACGTCCTGTCGCTCCGCGGCGACGGCCGGATCGGACACATCGCCGCGGCTCACGACGTCGAGGTCATCGTCGTGGCGCCGGCCACGGCCCACTGGCTTGGCTGCATGGCCAACGGCCTGGCTGGCGACACGATCACCGCCGCATGTCTCGCGGCCGCGGTGCCGGTCGTCGTGGCGCCGGCCATGGACGGCGGCATGTACGCCCACCCGGCCACTCAGGCCAACCTGGCGACGTTGCGTGGCTTCGGTTACCGCATCGTCGAACCGGAGACCGGCGAGCTGGCCTCGGGTCTGGTGGGCCAGGGTCGCCTGGCCGCCCTCGAAAGCATCGTCCAGGCCACGATCGAGGCCCTCGCCGCCTCCCCAGTCTCCTCGGGCGCCGCGGCCAGGACCCTCGAGATCGAGATCGTGCCGCAGCCACGCTCGCGGACCGACCTGATCGGGCGCCACGTGGTGGTCACCGCCGGCGGAACCTCCGAGCCGATCGACCCGGTCCGCTTCATCGGCAACCGCTCGACCGGCAAGATGGGCATCGCCGTCGCCGAGGACGCGCTCGACCGCGGCGCCGCCGTGACGCTGATCCTGGGCAACGCCACCGTGGAGCCGCCCAGCCAGGCCCACGTGGCCAGGGCCGAGACGGCCGCCCAGATGCAGGCGGCGCTACAGGCCCTCACCCCGCCCGAGGGTCCTCTCTTCGACATCCTGGTCATGGCCGCGGCCGTGGCCGACTTCCGGCCTCGCTCGCCGTCGGCTAAGAAGGTCGGGCGTGCCGGCTCGCTTACCATCGAGCTGGACGCGACCCCCGATCTTCTGGCCGAGACCGCCGGACGGGTCGACGCCGGGATCAAGTCGTCGGGCGGCAGGCGGCCGATCCTGGTTGGCTTCGCGGCCGAGACGGGCTCGTTCGACCGCGTCGCCGACAAGCTCCGGAGCAAGGGCGTGGACCTGCTCGTCGCCAACGACGTCGACGAGCCGGGGTCGGGCTTCGGGACCGAGACCAACAAGGTCACCATCTACTCCACGGACGCGCCGCCCGAGGAGCTGCCCCTCCTACCCAAACGAGAGGTCGCCGAGCTCCTGCTGGACCGGGTCGTGGTCAGGATGGCCCGCGGCGAGCCGCCGGCCGCCCCCGGCGGCGCCGAAACGCCCGCGCCCGAGCCAGCGGAGGTCGGAGAGTGAGCCAGCCACCGTCGCCGCAGCAGGCGGCTCGAACGACCATCGCCTCGATCGGGCGGATGTACGCCCGAGGCGAACGGATCGCCATGTTGACCGCCTACGACTACCCGACCGCCAGGATCCTCGACGACGCCGGGATACCGATGCTGCTGGTGGGCGACTCGCTGGGCCAGGTCATGCTCGGCTACGACACGACAGTTCGGGTCACGATGGCCGAGATGCTCCACCACGCCAAGGCCGTCGTTCGGGGCACGCGCCACGCCCTCGTCGTGGCCGACATGCCGTTCCTTTCCTACGGCGTGACCCCCGAAGCCAGCCTCGAGCACGCCGGCCAGCTGATGCGCGAGGCCGGCGCCGGGGCGATCAAGCTCGAGGGCGGCGAGCGGAGCGCCCGGACCATCGAGACCATCGTTCGGGCCGGCATCCCGGTCATGAGCCACGTCGGGCTGACGCCCCAGTCGGTCCATCAGCTCGGCCATACGGTCCAGGGCAAGACCCGTGACGCGGGCCGGCAGCTCATCGCCGACGCGATCGCGGTCCAGCAGGCCGGCGCCTTTGCCGTGGTTCTCGAGCTCGTCCCCGAGCAGCTGGCCGCGGCGATCACCGAGCGGCTGCACATCCCGACGATCGGGATCGGGGCCGGGGCCGGCTGCTCCGGTCAGGTCCAGGTCGTCACCGATCTGCTGGGTATGAGCGCCGAGTTCACGCCTCGCCACGCCCGCCACTACGTGGAGCTGTACTCGATCATCAAGTCCGCGGCCGAGGCCTACAAGGCCGACGTCGACAACGGTGTTTTCCCGGGCCCGGAACAGACGACCCGGATGGACGACGCGGTGCTCGCCGAGATCCTGGCCCAGCCTTCTCGCGAACGACCCGAGATGGTCGAGGTAAGCCGCGGCATTCCGCTCGATCGGGATCTCTAGGCGGTGGCCGCCGCCGCGCCGCGGGTCGTCCGCAGCCGCGCCGAGTTGCGCGCCGCCCTGGCCGGTTCTCCCCGGCCGGTCGGGCTCGTCCCGACGATGGGCGCGCTCCACGAGGGCCACGCCTCGCTGATCCGCCGGGCTCGAGCCGAGAGCGCCACGGTCGTGATCTCGATCTTCGTCAACCCGCGCCAGTTCAACGACCGGTCCGACTTCGAGAAATACCCCCGCGACGAGAGGGCCGATCTGCGGCTCGCCGGCGAGGCGGGCGCGGACCTGGTCTGGATCCCCGGCGTCGAGGACGTCTACCCGGCCGGCTTCCAGACGTCGGTCCGGGTGGACCGCCTGACCGAACCGCTCGAGGGCGCCGCCAGGCCGGGCCATTTCGAGGGCGTCACCACGATCGTGGCCATACTGCTCGGGCTGGCGGGCGCCGAGCGGGCCTACTTCGGCCAGAAGGACGCCCAGCAGCTGCTCGTCGTCCGGCGGATGGCCGCGGACCTGGGGATCGGCACCGAGATCGTGGCCTGCCCGATCGTCCGCGAGCCCGACGGTCTGGCCCTGAGCTCGCGCAACGTCCGGCTCACGCCCGCCGACCGGGCCGCCGCGCCGGTCCTGCGGAAAGCGCTGCTGGCGGCCCGGGCCCGTTACGACGCCGGTGACCGCGACGGCGAGTCGCTCCGGTCGGCGATGCGGGCCGTGCTCGCCGCCGAGCCCCTGGCCGATCCCGAGTACGTCAGCTGCGCCGATCCCGCGACGCTCGCCGAGCTCGCCGCCTTCGACGGTCCGGCGCTGCTGTCCATGGCGGTCCGGTTCGGGACCGTCCGGCTCATCGACAACGAGCCCCTGCCCTGACCTCTTGCGGTCCGGCGCGGCCGCAACCCCGAACCTGGCGGCCTGTCCGGCCGCAACGCCGAACCCTCTAGCGCTCGCTGGGAACCGCTGCGGTCCGGCCGGCGTCAGCAGGTCGAACAGCCGGCACCCGGCTCAGACCTCGCAGCGAGGGCGCAACCGTGAACAGCACCGACGATCGACCCGAGCCAACTCCCCAAGCCGACGAGGTCGAGCCAGCGGCGGCCGCCTCGATCGCCGCCCGCGCCGGCGGAGCCCTGCTCGGCGCTCTGCGCCGCCACCGCGTCGTCGCCAGGACCCTGGCACTCGCGGTCGCTGTCGCTGTCGTGGGCGCGGCCTACGTCGCGGGCGGCGCCCCGGCGCCCGGGAGCTCCGGCGTCGTCCCGCCGGATGCCAGGAGCGCGTTCGACTCCACGGGGAGCCTGTCCGTGGCGGGCCAGCCCGTGCCCGCCGCGACAGCCGGCCCAGCCGACCTCGCCGAGCAGAAAGCCCTGGCCGGCACCGGCGGCTCGGTCGCCGGCGGCGACACATCGACCGACAGCGCGGGCGACGTGATATCGACCCTGGTCGCGAGCCAGATCGTCAAGACCGGCCAGATGAGCCTCGAGGTCGGCGGCATCGACGACGCGGTCGGCCGCGCCGAGGCCGCCGTGACCGGACTCGGCGGCTTCGTCGATTCGTCCAATCAGTACGGCACCGGCGATCAGACGGTGGCCTCGATCACCTTCCGGATCCCGGTCGCAAAGTGGGACGAGGCCCTCGCCGACATGCGCAAGCTCGGCTCCAGGGTCCTCTCGGAGCAAACAAGCACCGCCGATGTCACGACGCAGGTCGTCGACCTCGACGCCCGGATCAGCAACCTGCAGTCGACCGAGACGGCGCTCCAGGCCATCATGGCCCGGGCCTCCGCGATCCCCGATGTGATCGCGGTCGAGAACCAGCTCAGCGACACCCAGGGCCAGATCGAAGAGCTGACAGCCGAGAGCAAGCAGCTCAAGGACCAGGCAGCGATGAGCACTCTGACAGTCTCGTTCCAGCTGCCGTCCTCCGTGATCAGCCAGGCGACCCAGGATTGGACGCTCTCGAGCCAGATCGATCAGGCCGGCGCGGCGCTCGTCCGCATCGGTCAGGGGCTGGCGACCTTCCTGGTCTGGATCGTGGTCGTCGCCCTTCCGATTGGCATCGCCCTGGCGCTGCTGGTCGGCATCGGTCTGGCCGTCCGCCGCCTCCGGCGGGGCCCGAGCCGCCGGTCCGCCCAGGCATGAACGGGCGGCGGTTCCGGTCCTGATCCGCCGCGCGGTCAGCCACGCATATCAAGTTGTAGACCGCTCGGGCAGAGCCCGACAGCCGGTCGCAGAGAGGGCAAGAGAGGGCAGCCATGCGCGCTGGTAAGTTCTGTTTCGCCATGCTCGTCGCCGGGCTGGCAGCCGCCGGATGTTCGTCGGCGTCGACCTACAACCCCTACGACTACGGATCTCAGGGCCAGCCGCCAATGGCCAGCGCGGCCGCCGCGGTGCCCGCTGCGAGCAGCGCCGGCGGCTACTTCCCGGCCGGCGACAACGGCCTCCCCACGGCCGGTCCGGCCGCGGCCGCCACGCCCGCCGCGGGCGGCGCCGACAACGCTCCATTGATCGAAGACCAGATCGTCAAGACGGGCACGATCAGGGTCCAGGTTAGCTCGGTCGATGACGCCATCGCCCGGGCCACGGATCAGATCCACGCGCTCGGCGGCTGGCTGGCCGGCTCGGACCGGAGTGGCGACTCGACCAGCGAGGTGGCCTCGGTGACGTACCGGATCCCCGTCGACCAGTTCGAGAACGCGCTGGCCGCCATGCGCAAGTTCGGCACCAAGGTCCTGTACGAGCACACCGACTCGACCGCCGTGGGCGGCCAGATCGTCGACCTGAAGGCCCGCATCGAGAACCTGCAGGCCAGCGAGAAAGCCATTCAGTCGATCATGAACAAGGCGACTACGATCACGGACGTGCTGGACGTCCAGCAGCGGCTCTCGGACGTCCAGGGCCAGATCGAAGAGCTGTCTGGGCAGCTGACGGGCCTGACCGACCAGGCCACGTACAGCACCCTGACGGTCCAGTTCGAGGTGCCCTACAGCCAGCCGACCCCGACGCCAACGCCGACTCCTTCTCCCAGCCCGACCCAGGTAGCCTGGAGCGCCGGCGATCAGGCCGGCCAGGCGGCCGGGACACTGCGCGGCGTCGGCGAGGCCGGGGCGACGGCTCTGATCTGGATCGTGGTCCTGGTCCTGCCGATCCTGCTCGTGACGGTCGTTCTACTGGTCCTGCTCGGTTTCTCGGCCCGGCTGCTGGACCCGTTCCGGCGCCGCCTGCTGCCGTTTACCGTGGCGCCGGTCGCCCAGGCCGCCGGATACGGGACGCGACCGTACCCGGGCCAGCCGGTACCGGGCCAGCCGGTTGGGGGCACGGAGGAGAGACCCAAGTCGTGAGATGCAAGAGCTGGCGGCTGCGATATCGCGGGCGTCGGGCTTCCGCCGGGCGGTGACTCCCAGTCCGGCGCGTGGGACGGCGACTCGGCTTCAGCTCCGGGTCGCCGTCTTGCGTTCCACGAGCTGGATGGCGTCGCGAAGCCGGCTGAGCGTCTCGGCGTCCACCGCATCGGGACCCAGATAGGGCCCGAGGCGCTCGAGGATGTCGACCACCAGGCCGAAGAAGACGCCGGCGTCGGCCAGGAAGAACTGCGGCTCGTTGTTGTAACGGACCAGCGTCAGCCTGCCCTGCAGGACCTGACGCTCGTCGGCATGGGCGATCTGGGTCGAGAAGTTGTGGCCCTGGATACCGTCCGGGTTGTTGAGGTAGTTGAGGGCGTTGTCGATGGCCAGCCCGAACCGGGCCCTCCAGGCCACCAGCCGTTCCTGGACCTCGGGCGGGATCCTTACCTCGGCCGTCTCGTCGAAGACCTCGGGCGTGACCGTCAGCAAGCCCACCAGGGTCGCCCCGGCCCGAGCCCCGAGCATCACCTGCAGCGACCGTTCCAGGGTGAACACCTCCGAGTCGAAGCGCGGGCTGGTGATGACGTCGGTCAGCAGGTCCTCGACGTTGTCGAGAACGCCCGGCTCGGCCAGGGCATTGGCCAGATGGAGGGTCTCCTCCTTGAACAGGAACTTCTCTTCGTGGTCGAGCATCGTGCTCCTATCCCGAGCGGGTCCGGTTCCACGATGCCAGTCGGCTCGGGTGGCAGCGGTGGAAATCAGCCTCGGGATCGTAGCACTGCCCCGATCCGCCTACGGATCGCCGACGATCCGGCAGGACGCAGCCGCGGCGGTGTCAGATGGAAAGCGGCCCCGGCGCGAGGGGTACGCCGGGGCCGCGGTTGGATCGACCGAATGCCGTCTTTACGGGTACAGCCCGCGGACGGAGGTGGCGTCGGCGACTCGCTGGACGGCCAGCATGTACGCCGCGGTGCGCATGTTGACCTTCTCCTTGAGGCTCATCTCGAGGGTGCTGGCGAAGGCCCTGGTCATGATCCGGTGGAGCTTCTCGTTGACCTGGTCGACGCTCCAGAAGTCGCGGTCCAGGTCCTGGACCCATTCGAAATAGCTGACGGTCACGCCGCCGGCATTGCAGAGGATGTCGGGGATGACGAACTTGCCGTTCTTGTACAGGATCTCGTCCGCTTCCGGAGTCGTCGGGCCGTTGGCCGCTTCGCCGATGAGGCGAGCCTGGATCCGGCCGGCGTTGCGGGCCGTGATCTGATTCTCGAGGGCCGCCGGGATGAGGACGTCACAGTCCAGCTCGAGCAGCTCTTCGTTGCTGATGTCCTTGGTCCCGGGGAAGCCGCAGACCGTGTGATGCTCCTGCTTCCAGGCCAGGACGGCGTTCGGGTCGAAGCCCTCGGGCCGGTAGATTGCGCCGGTCGAGTCGCTGACGGCGATGATCCGCGAACCCTCGGCCGCCAGCAGCTGGGCGGCGATGGCACCGGCGTTGCCGAAGCCCTGGATGGCGACGCGGGACTTTCCCAGCTGCATGTCGAGATGCTTGGCGGCATCCTGCAGGGTGTAGACGGCGCCTTGCGCCGTGGCTTCGTTACGGCCTTCCGAGCCGCCCAACGGGATGGGCTTGCCCGTCACGACGGCCGGCGAGGTGTACCCGACGTGCATCGAGTACGTATCCATGATCCAGGCCATCGTCTGGGAATTGGTGTTGACGTCCGGCGCCGGGATGTCCTTCTCCGGGCCGATGATGATGCTGATCTCGGTCGCGAAGCGGCGGGTCAGGCCTTCGATCTCGCGCAGGCTCAGCTTCTTGGGATCGACGATGACGCCGCCCTTGCCGCCCCCGAACGGGATGCCGACAACGGCGCATTTCCAGGTCATCCACATGGCCAGAGCCTTGACCTCATCGAGGGTCACGTTCTGGTGATAGCGGATGCCGCCCTTGGCCGGTCCTCGGCCGAGGTTGTGCTGGACCCGAAAGCCCGTGAAGACCTGGACCGAGCCGTCGTCCATCTTCACCGGGAAGTGGACGGTCAACTCGCGTTTCGGCTCGCGCAAGACCCTGCGCAGCCCCGGGGAGAGGTTGAGATGCTCGGCAGCCAGATCGAACTGGCGCTGGGCGACGTCCCAGGCGTTGATCGCTGCTGCGATCTGCTCGGTCGCCATCGGCCGGATACCCTCCATGGTCTGAGCCGTGACTTGGCGGCGGCGCCGCCGGTCGGATCGGTCTCGCCCGGCCAGCCGCTCCCGTCCCCAACACGGGCCCGACGATGTCGCGACGGCCTTCCGCCATTGAACCGGAAAGCGGCGCCGCAGGTTCCACTTGGGGCCAAGTATAGACCCGCCGCCAATTGTCGCCATCGACAGGAGTCCTCGGCGGACATGCCAATCGGCCTAACGATTCAGTGTTTGACGACAAGATTCGGCCGACGAATCGAGAGTACCAGCGGTCCCTAGCCTATCGGGTGGTCAGAGTGGTCCAGAAGGACCACGGCCCCCAGGGCGCCTGGCCCGACGTGCGTCCCGATGACCGGTCCGATGATCTGAGTGGTCACCACCTCAGGCGCCGGTCCGGGCATCCGGGCCAGCAGCTCGGCCCGGAATTCCTCCACCGGGGCGGGCGGCGAATGCAGCACGTGGAGCTGTCGGACCGGCCTGGCGGTGAGCAGCTCGACGACCCGTTCGCGCGCCTTGCCTCGCGTCCGCGGCCTGTCGGCCACTTCGACGACGCCCTCCTTGACGGTGATGATCGGCTTGACCGAGAGCAGCCCGCCGATCGCCGCCTGGGCGGCGCTGATCCGGCCCCCCCGGCGAAGGAAATCGAGGGTCTCGAGGGCGACGTAGAGGTCGACGTCCTCACGGGTCGCGGTCAGGTCGGCCGCTATCTCGGCAGCCGAAGAGCCCCGCGCCGCCAGCTCGGCCCCGCGGATCGCCAGCAGGCCGATGCCCATGCACGCCGACTTCGAATCGACGACGTGGATCTCGCGGTCGGCCAACATCTCCCTGGCCATCTGGCCGCTCCGGAGGGTGGCGGACAACGCGTCCGAGAGGCCGACGTAGACGATGCCGTCGGCGCCCGCAGCGAAGGCACGCTCGAAGGCGAGCTTGAACTGGCCGGCGCTCGGGGCCGCTGTGTGAACGGGCGGGCAGTCGGGCTCGAGCACCCGGCGCCAGAACTCTTCGGGCGCGAGCTCGTCGGGCGAGAGAAACCCGGTCGGGCCGAAGGAAACCGTGAGGGGGACCTGGGTCAAGCCGGCCTCGACTGCCTGAGCCGGTACGAGTTCGGCACCCGAGTCGGTGACGATGGCGACGGTCATCGATCCTCCTTGGCAGCTGCTTCGGTCGGCCGCGAGCCCAACCCGGCCGTGGCCGAGACCGTATCGAGCAGGCCCCGCTTCAAGACCGAGCTATTTTGTGCGTCCCCGTCCACCAGGGCGGTCTCATGCACCCGCAGGTTGAGCAGGGCGCCGACTCCGATAGCCAGCAGGGCGAGCGTGGCGACGACCAGGCCGTCGATCCCCCGCCAGGTCGCGGCTATGCCGCCCACGAGCGCGCCGACCACCTGACCCAGGCCCAGGAAGACCGAGTACAGGCCCATGATCGCGCTCCGGTCGGCCTCGTAGCCTTCGGTGACGTCCGCCAGCAAGCCCAGCGCGGCGGGCGTCACGCCCGACAGGGCGAACAGCGCCGCGGCCGCAACGGCGACGAGACAGGCGAGCAGCGGCAGGTAGACGTCGCCCAGGTGATTGATCGCCAGGACGTCGAAGGTCATGACCACGAATGCCGCCACGCCCATCAGCATCAGGGTCGTGCGCCGGAAACGGGCGTAGACCATCCCCCAGAAGAGCAGCCCCGAGCCGAAGATCACGGCCAGGACGGCCTCGCCGATGCCGATCGTCGTGGCGGACACACCCCGCATCAGGAACTGGCTGGGGTCGTGGATGTTGCCCTTGAGCAGCAGCGGCGCCTGATTCGCCCAGATCCCGAGAATGGCGTTGATCGAGAGCCAGGTCGGCACGAACAGGAGCACCTTGCGGCTGGTGGCGATGCTCCAGTAGCGCGAAGCAGAGCCGGCCAGGCGGCTCACTCGAGCGGGCGCCGCAACCATCGCCGGGCGCACTCGTCGGACCTCCGAGACGCCGTAGGCGTACATGGTCAGGGCCACCAGGTAGAGCCCGCAGTCGAGGAAGAAAGCGGTCCGGCCGAAGGCGTCCCAGAGCAGCCCGCCCAGCGCCGGACCCACAGCGAGCATCCCGCCCAGCGAAGCGAACTCGAAGAGCGAGACGACCCGGCCGCGCAGCCGTTCGTCGGCCTCGGTCTCGGCGGCGATGAAACCCAGCGTCGACGGTATCGACGCCGCGGTCGAGCTGCCCTCGAGCAGACGGGTCACGAACAGGGTCGGCACGTGGGTGGTCAGGCCGGTCAGGAAGACGGCCATGGCGCCGAAGACGGGCCCGAGCAGCATGATGACCTTGCGGCCGTACCGGTCCGCCAGAACCCCAAAGACGATCGCTCCGGTCAGCTCGGTGGTGTAGAACCCGCCGGTCAGGAGCGACACCGTCCCCGGACCGGTACCGCGGTTGCGGGTCAGCTCGTCGATCAGGAAGATGAGCAGCACGGCAGTGATCGCCGTGCTGACTCTCAGCACGAACGTGCCCAGCAGCATGGAGACGATCGAGCGGTTCACTGGCCGATAGCCTAGCGGTTGGCCGGCCGGCCGCATGCCCCCTAAAGGATCACTGCTCGTGGCATTTGCCGGGGCGTTGCGAGGGCCGGTCTATACTCGAATCCGCCGGTGGCTCGCCGCGCTCACATCGCCCCTGCCACCGGTGCGGCCGTGAGGGCCGGAGGCCTTCCGGACGGAGGCCCGGCACCACGCGTGGGCGCCGGCGCACCGGACCCGACGTTCCGGGCGCCAAGCCTCTTGCGTGTCGGAGCCACGACTCGCATCATCGACCCGACCGATTTGCAGGAGGAGCCGGCCATGCCATCGCGCCGCGCCGCACCCTCCGCCGCTCGCCCCGAAACCGCCGCCACCCGCGCCCAAGCCGGCGGCGAGCAAAGCCTCGAATCGCGCCGTGAGCGCGTCCGGGACCTCGTTTCGGAGAAGATGGCCGGGCTGCCGGCGGTGGCCCGGGTCGACGCGCCGACCAGACGCCGCGCCGGCGTGTTCAGGCGCGCCCTCCGCCACGAGATCAAGCGCATCCAGGACCCGCGGCGCCTGACCATGGTCTTCATCCTGGGCGTGGTCGGCGGAATGGTCCTGGCCGGCCTGCTGGCCCGCGGCGAGGCCGCCGGGGCCGACACGCGAGCCTACTGGGCGGCGGGTCGCCTGTGGCTGAGCGGTGGCGATCCCTACCACCCCCTCGGCCCGTTCATGCCCTACGTCTATTCGCCCTGGATGCTGCCACTCTTCGTGCCCTGGTCGATTCTGCCCTGGGACGTGGCCTGGTTCGTCTGGCGAGGGGCGACGATCGTCGGCCTGCTGTGGAGCATCCACTGGGCTTATTCGCGACGGCCGATGACCACGGCGATCCTCCTCGTGCTACTCGCCTTCCCGCTGGCAGCCAATCTCGACACCGGCAACATCAACCTGCCCCTGACCCTGCTGCTCTTCGGCGCCCAGTTCTCCGGACCGGTCATGGCCGGCTTGCTGTGGATGGTCGCGACCACGGTCAAGTGGGTCCCGGCCGTCTTCTGGCCCTTCATGTCTCCTCGGGGCCGCCTCTGGGGCCTTGTCTGGCTGATGCTGGCGCTGGTGCTGACGGCCATCACCCTCCCGGAGACGCTCGTCCAGCTCCAGGTGCTGTTCTCCTTCCAGCGACCGATCCGGGTCGACTACCTGGTCTTCATCTGGGCCATCGTGCCGTGGGCCTGGCGTCACCCCGAGGCTTTCCGGTGGTTGATGCCGTCCACCTGGCGGGGAGCGGCGCAGGCCGGTACGGCGGCAGCCAGGGTGTGGCGGACCCACTGGCGGCGCAGCCCGGAACGAACCGCCGAAACCCTGCGCCGGGTCATGCGGGCCAGGGTCCGAGCCTTTCTTGGCCTGGGCGCCTGAGCCCAGCCGGAGCCCCGGAGCCGTGGTTCCGACATCGCGCCTACGCCGCCGTCCTCGATCCTCGATCCAGAGCCGCCGTCGATCCGAGCCCATCTTGACGCGTCGTTGATACGTCTCGCCTGATCGGACCCGTGCCGCTGCGGCGCCCCTGCAGGCTAGGATGAGCCAATGTCCCAGCCCGACCCGCTCCACGCCATCCGGCCTGCTACGGTCCTCGTGGCAGACGACGAATCCACGGCGCGTAAGCTCTTGCGCCGCATCCTGGAGCCGGCCGGCTACGACGTCGTGGAAGCGGCCAGCGGCCGGGAGGCAGTCGACCTGGCCGACGAGGCTCGGCCCGATCTGTTCATTCTGGACATCACCATGCCGGACATCGACGGCGTGACGATCTGCGAGCGGATCAAGAGCGACCCCGCCACTCACCTCACGCCCGTGATCCACATCACGGGGATGACCACTCGCGAGCAGCGCCTGCGGGCCCTCGCCGCGGGATCGGACGAATTCGTCGGCAAGCCCTTCGACATCGAGGAACTCCTCGTTCGTGTCCGGTCGCTCCTCAGGACCAAGGACCTGACCGACCACCTGGTCAGCGTCGAGGCCGTGGTGGTGGCCCTGGCGCGTACAGTCGAAGCTCGCGATCACTACACGGAGCGGCACCTGCGGCGCGTCGCCGATCGCTCGGTCGAGGTCGCCCGGCGGATGGGCATGTCCGACCGCGAGATCGAGGGGGTGAGGTTCGGCGGCCTGCTCCACGACCTGGGCAAGATCGCGGTACCGGACAGCGTCCTGCTGAAGGCCGGGCCGCTCGATCGAGCCGAATTCGCCCTGGTCAAGAGGCACCCCGAGGCGGGCGCGGAGATCGTCCGGCCCCTCCGCGCCTTCGAGGGCCCTGAGCCGGCGGTGCTCCACCACCACGAGCATTTCGACGGGACGGGTTATCCGTACGGGCTCCGAGGCGAGGCGATCCCGCTGGCCGCCCGAGTCGTAGCCGTGGCCGACGCGTTCGACGCCATGACGACCGATCGGCCCTACCGGGCCGCGATGGCCTCCGCCGAGGCGTTCCAGAGGCTCGAGGATGGTCGCGGCGAACAGTGGGATCCCGGGGCGGTCGACTCGTTCCTGGCGGCCTACGCTGGCAGCGGCGCGGCGGCCGAGATCGCCGAAGGCCCGTAGCGGATCAGCGCCGCCGGATCTCGCGCTCGAACTCGGGGTAGTAGCGGCCGATCGCCGACAGCCCGAACGAGCGCAGGATCGACTCCTTGGGCTCGCGGGCGAGGAGGAACTCGAACGAGCGCCGCACGAGCGGCGATGGGTCGGTGGCGCCGGGATCGAAACGGCCGAGCTCGGCTGCCGATACGGCGACCTCGTATTCGACACTCCGACCATGGTCTGTGACTGTCACGCAGGCCACCCAGCCATCGGGCGTCGACGAGCATTCGACCTCGATACGGCTCATCTCCGGTCCTCCCACGCGGACGCAGAGCCCCGGCCGCCCGCGAGTCCGACACGGGATCCGAGGCGCAGCACGTAGCCACGATACCCCGGCACGAAGCCGGCTCCCGCGAGCGTATCGCGCCAGGGCGACGAAGCGACGGGCAGGCCGTCGACACGGGCCAGGACGAGCTCGCGCAGGCGGCCATCCTCGAGAAGGGCCCGGAGGGCGGCGAAGGCGATCTCGGCCAGGCCGGGGTCGTCGGCGGCCGGAAGCGTCTGGAGCGAACGCCCGCCGCGCTCGAGGTACAGGGCCGCGGTGCCGTCGACGAGGACGACGTACGCTCCGGCGGCGCGTTGCAGAGGCCGCCGGTCGGACTCGCCGCGGCGCGGCCAGGCGAGAGCGGCGCCGTAAGGGTTGGCCGGGTCCGCGGCGGCGAGCAGATAGACCGTCACCTCCCCCGCCGCGGTCCCGGCCGCATCGCGCATCGCCCGCAACCGGTCCACCGCCCCGGGCAGGGCGAACTGCGCGGCGCCGAGACCGTCGACGAAGTAGCCCCGCCGGATTCGCCCCGATTCCTCCATCGCCCGCAGCACCGGGTAGACGGCGCTGAACCCGCCGGCGACCTCTTCCGACGCCACCGCTTCGCGCGTCAGGACCCCGTGGCGATCGAGCAGGGCAACCGCCAGAGAGTGGAGCCGGGCCGTGGCGGCGGCGCCGGCAATCGCGTTAGCCGCGACCGGGGGCACCGGGCCCGTGGCCCCCACGCCTGGCGCCGGCCCGCGGCCGTCGACCAGCGACCACCGCCCCACGGCTTCCGGGGGCCCGAGCTGGAGCCGCCCCGGCCGCGGCCGGCGCTCGCCCGAGGGACGCCGCCAGCGCAGGGCCCGGAGCGGCGCGAAGGTGTCGTTGGTCACGAGGCCGGCCCAGACCAAACCCCACAACGCGTCGAGGACGTCGCGTTCCGGGGCGCCGCCGGCCGCCGGCGCCAGCTCCCTGTAGAACGACGCCCCGCGGTCGCGCAGCCGCTCGAGGAGCCGACGGCCCAGTTCGCCGGGCGGTTCGCCGCCGGCGGCTGGATCGGACGCCGGAGCGGGCCGGCCGGGCCGGTACAGGACTATCCGCCCATCGTCGCGGCCCAGGCTGCCGCCGCCGACCCAGGCCACTTCGCCCATAGCCCCCAGCTCGTCGAGGAGGCGCGGCTGATAGCCTGGGACCCTCGTCGGGAGGACGTCGCGCTCGAGCACGGAGGCCGGGATCGGGACGCCGGCCAGCTGGTCGACGACCTCGGCCAGCCTCTCCAGCGCCGCCTCCCCGCGGGGGCCCGCGGCCAGGCCGGCGCCCAGCGGCCGGACTCCCTGCCAGGCCGGCAGGAACCTCGCCAGAACGACCTGATCGACTGGCTCGACCTCGCGCCTCAGGCGCGCCAGAGAGCGGCGGCGAAGCTGGCGCAGAACGTCCGGATCGCACCACTCGCGCTCGGTGCCGTCCGGGCGGAACTCGCCGCGCAACAGCGTACCCGCCGCGAGCCGAGCCTCGAGCACTGCCTCGACCGGAGCCACGAACAACGCCCAGCGAGCAGCCACCTCCTGAGCGTGGAACGGGCCGTGGCTGCGCGCCCAGCGGGTCACGAGGCCGCTGAGGGCCGCCTCGACCGGCGCCAGGAAGGCCGTCGGGACGCCCACCGGCAGCGCTACTCCCAGGGCGTCGCGGTAGCGGCCGGAGTCCTCGATGGCAATCCAGCGCTCCTCGCCGGCGATCCGGAGCGGGATCGCCCGACGCGAGCCCCGGAGCGCCGCGAGCCAGTCGCCCGCTGCGCCCGGCTCGGCGATACGCGCCGCCACCTCGAGCTCGGTCAGGTCGCCCAGCCGACGGAAGAGGTCGTGGAGAGCGTCGACCGATCGGGCGGCTCGCTCCGGCGCAAGCGCCTGGAGGGCCAGCTCGAGGTCGGCCAGCGCCGCCGGGTCGATCAGGTCGCGTAGCTCCTCCTGGCCGAGCAGCTCGCGAAGCAGGTCGCGATCGAGCGCCAGCGCGCCGGCACGGCGCTCCGCGAGCGGGGCGTCGCCTTCGTACATGAAGGCGGCCAGGTAGTCGAAGAGGAGCGAGCCGGCGAAGGGCGAGGCCGCGACCGTCTCGACCTCGCGAACCTCGATCTCGCGGCGGGCGACGCCACCCAGGACCTCGCGAAGGGCGGGCAGATCGAACAGGTCCGCCAGACATTCGCGGTAGGTCTCGACGATTATCGGGAAGGAGCCATACCGGCTGGCCACGGCCAGCAAGCCGGCCGATCGCTGCCGCTGCTGCCAGAGCGGGGTTCGGGACCCCGGGCGGCGGCGCGGCAGCAGCAGGGCCCGGGCGGCGTTCTCGCGAAAGCGGGCCGCGAACATCGCCGTGGAGCCAAGCCGGCCGACGACCAGGTCCTCGACCTCCTCCGGAGAAGGAAAGAGCAGCTCGGCCAGGCGGTCGCCACCGGCCGCGACCTCGCCTTCGGGCAGCCGGATCGCGATGCCGTCGTCCGACCAGATCGTCTGCGCCCCGGTGCCGAGCCGGTCTTCCAGCCGCGACTCGATGGCCTGGGCCCAGGGCGCGTGGACCCGGCCGCCGAAGGGCGTCAGGACGACGATCCGCCAATCACCCAGCTCGTCACGGAAGCGCTCCACGACGATCCGCCTGTCGGTTGGCAGCGACCCGACCGCGGCGCGCTCGTCTTCGAGATATCCGAGGACGTTCTCGGCCGCCAGATCGTCGAGGTCGTGATGCTCGAGCAGGCGGCGGCGGGCCCGCTCGCGGCCGCGCTCGCCGGCGGCCAGGTCGGCCTCCAGATGACGGACGAACTCGCCCATAGCCCGCCCGAGCTCGATCGGCCGGCCCAGCCCGTCGCCGTGCCAGAAGGGGATCTTGCCCGGCACGCCGGGCGCGGGCGAGACGATCACCCGATCGGGCTTGATCTCCTCGAGGCGCCAGCTGGTCGCGCCAAGGGCGATGACCTCGCCGACTCGACTCTCGTAGACCATCTCCTCGTCCAGCTCGCCCACGCGCCGGCCCGGAGTGCCGGCCTCGCCGACGAGGAAGACCGGGTAGAGGCCGCGATCCGGGATCGTCCCGCCGCTGGTGACGGCCACCGTCCGGGCGTCGCGACGGCCCTCGACCCGGCCGGTCTCGCGGTCCCAGGCAACGCGCGCCTTGAGCTCGGCGAACTCGTCCGACGGGTACGCCCCGGCAAGCATCCCCAGGACTGCCTCGAAGGCGTCGCGAGTCAGGCTCTCGTAGGGCGCCGCCCGCCGGACCGTCTCGAACAGCTCGTCGGCGGTCCAGGGCTCGCGGACGGTCATGGCCACGAGCTGCTGGGCCAGCACGTCGAGGGGATTGCGCGGCAGGCGGGTCTCCTCGATCGCCCCTTCGTGCATCCGGGCCGTCACTACGGCCGTCTCTAGCAGATCGCCGCGGTACTTGGGGAAGAAGACTCCCCGACTCGGCTCGCCGAACCGATGGCCGGCCCGCCCGACGCGCTGGAGGCCGCTGGCGACGCTGGCCGGCGACTCGACCTGGATCACCAGGTCGACCGCGCCCATGTCGATGCCCAGCTCGAGCGAGCTGGTGGCCACGATCGCCGGCAGGCGGCCGGCCTTGAGCGCCTCCTCGATCTGAACGCGCTGCTCGCGCGCCAGAGAGCCGTGGTGAGCTCGAACCAGCTCCTCGCCGGCCAGCTCGTTGAGCTTGTTGGCGAGCCGCTCGGCCAGGCGGCGCGAGTTGCAGAAGACGATCGTCGACCGGTGGGACTTGATCAGGTCCAGGATCTCGGGGTGGATCGAGGGCCAGATGCTGTGGCTGGCCTCGGGTCCGAGGGGCGCGTCGCCGCGCTGGTCTCCGGCCGCGACGTTGTCGCCCGGGTTGGTCATGTCCTCGACCGGCACCCGAACCGAAAGCTCGAGGGGCTTGCGTGAGCCCGAGTCGACGATGTGGACGTCGCGCGCCTCCCCCGCTCGACCCGGACCGATCCCGCCGAGGAAGCGGGCGATCGTCTCGACCGGTCGCTGGGTCGCCGAGAGCCCGATGCGCTGGGGCGGGCGGGCCGTCAGGCGCTCCAGCCGCTCCAGGCTGAGGGCCAGGTGGGCGCCTCGCTTGCTCCCCGCCAGAGCGTGGACCTCGTCGACGATGACGTGCTCGACCCCCCGCAGAGTCTCGGCCGCGGCGCTGGTGAGGATCAGGTACAGCGACTCGGGAGTGGTGATGAGGATGTCAGGCGGATGGCCGACCAGACGTCGCCGCTCGTCGGCCGGGGTGTCGCCGGTCCTGACGCCGACCTCGATCCGCGGTGCGGCCACGCCAAGACGCCCGGCGGAGAGGGCGATGCCGGCCAGCGGCGCCCGCAGGTTGCGCTCGACGTCGTAGATCAGGGCCTTGAGCGGCGACACGTACAACACCCGGACGGCGCCTGGATCGGTGCGCGTAGCCGGCCGGCGAGGCTCGCGGGCCAGGCTGTCGAGGGCCCACAGGAAAGCGGCCAGGGTCTTGCCGCTGCCCGTGGGGGCGTGGATCAGGGCGTGGCGCCCGGCGGCGATGCTCGCCCAGCCGCCCGCCTGGGCCGGCGTCGGGGCCTCGAAGGCCGAACGGAACCACTCCCCCACCGCGGGGCTGAAGAGGTCCAGCGGATCGCCGCGCTCGGGGCGCGACCCGGTCGAGGCATTCACGAGGGGCCCAGTATATTCGGGCCGGCTCAATTAGACCATCCGTTCTGGGACCGGACGGCGTGCCGGCGCGGCCGCGCTGGCTGGCGCTCGACTAGGCCTCCGGCATCAGCTTCTCGCCGACAACCTTGGCCACGTGGCGGACGATCTTCCAACCGGTCGAAAGGGCGGGGTCGCCGGCGGTGTAGACCGACAGGATGTATGTCTCGCCGCCAAGGGTCACGATCCCCGACGTGTTGACCACCCAGGTGCCGGTGCCGTCCAGAGCGGTCGTCCAGCCGTCCTTCATGGCGATCGTCGCCCCGGCCGGGCTGCTGTCGCCGATGCCGACCAGGCCCGCCGAGTCGATGTGCTCCATGTAGCCGAGGGCCAGCTTCCGGTGGGCGTCGTTGAGTACGGTCCCGTCCTGGAGCCTCGTGAGCAGGGCCACCATAGTTGTCGGAGAGATGGTGCTGTGGCCCCACCAGCCCGGCTTGCCCGGCGTCAGGCCGGCAATCCCGACTCTGGCCATGAAGGCGTCGATCCCCTTCTGGGCCCCGATGTCCTCGTAGAGCTCCTCGGCCGAGTTGTTGTTCGAGTTCTCGATCATCGTCTGCAGGAGCCACACTTCACGCCCCGTGGGCTCGCGGCCCTTGGCTTCGCACTGGCTCAGGAGGGTGAGCATGATCGGGACCTTCATCGAGCTGGCCGCGAAGTAGGTATGGGTCGCGTTGTAGGTGTAGGTCACGCCCCGCGTGACGTCGTAGGCGACGACGCCGATCCGGGCACCCAGGTCGGTCAGGTAGTCGGCCAGGGTCGGGTCCAGGGCGTCGAAGCCGGCCGTGGCGATGCCGGCGGGCCGGTCGAGCGAGACGGCCGAGGCGGGCAGCCAGCCCGTGGCACTACGGCTCGGCGTGCCCCAGGAGATCTCGTCCCAGATCGCTCCTTCGACCGCCGCGGTCCGTGAAGTCAGGTAGACCGGGAAGGCGCCCCCTAGATGGACCTGCGCGGCGACGTCATCGCTGGCCTGTGGATACACGGTCACGGCTCTTGTGGTCCAGGCGAGGCCCGAGGTCCTCGGAGTCGGCCTCGGCGTGGGCGTTGGCGTGGGCGTCGGCGTGGGCGGCACGAGCGAGTCCGTCGCAACCGTGGCGACCGGACTGGGGCTGGGCTGCGGGCTGGGGGCCGACGACGAGCAGCCCGAGCTCAGCAGCGCCACGCACGCGACCAGACACGCCAACCGACTCATATCAAGTCCCCAAACCAGGAGGCCGGGCCGACAGCTCTAGATGCTGTCCGGATTATGCCCGGGCCATCGACCGAGCGGCCTGCCATCCACTCGCGCGGCTCCGCGCCGCGGCCCGGCGCGGGCCCGGGCCGCACGGATCCGGACACAAAAAGAGACGACGAGCCTTGCGGCCCGCCGTCTCGTTGTGCAGGGAGGTATTCGGGACGGACTTCTCCCCGCGAAGGTGTACTCGGTGACTAGCCCAGAGCGTACTTGACGACCGGGATCCTCTCGAGGATGGGCAGCTTGGCGACGACGGTGTCGAGGGCATAGGCGCCGGCGCCGACGTAGGCGATCGTCACGGCGATCAGGCCGTACATGAACTGCTCGTTGAACGGGCCGTTGGCGAAGCTCCAGTTCGAGACGAAGAGGAGCGCCATCAGGATGGTGCCCATGACGCCGGCGAAGCGAGTCGCCAGGCCGAGGATGAGGGCGATGCCAATCGCGCACTCGCCGAAGACGACGAGGGTGTCGAAGACGTGGACGAGCGAAGCGTTGCCGGCGATGTTGACCCAGAAGTCATGAGTCGGGTTGACGACCGACTTGGGATCGCTGCCGAGCCAGACTCCGGTGGTACCGAACTTCAGGTAGGACGCAGACGTGAACGGCACGCCGCTGGCCCACATGAAGAACTTGTCCAGGCCGGCGAACAGGAAGCCCAGACCGAGCCCTGCCCGCAGGAGGAAGATCCCGCGATCCTTCGTTTCCATCGTAGTTCCCTGCACCTTTCTTGCTGGCCGGCGGCTCCGGCAAATCCCGGGCGCCCGGCCCATGAACTCGATGGATCGAATGTAGAGTCCATTACTATTTGGGAGGGGTGCCGTAGGTCCCTATTAGGGTGGGCCGGTCGTACTCTTTCAACACTTGCGGGCTCAGTATTCATTACCGGAAGCGCCGGAGTCAGGTTCCGACGGCGGCCCGCAGGCGGGTTGCGGCAGCGGCTCACCGCCCCGCAGGCGGGGGCCGGATCCAGCGGCTGGTGGGTCGTCCGGTCTGCGCCGGCTGGCCGGATATGGAGTCATGCGGGAGCTAGAAGCTGCTCAGCCACTCCCGGATGTGCGCCTCCGTCTCCTCGGGCGCCGCGGCGTGGGGATGGACGGCGACGAGAGCGTCCGGATCTATCGAGGCCAGCCTGGCCGGCGCCGGTGAGGTCGTCATGGCGGAGTAGCGGGCCAGCCGCTCGGCCACTTCCCGGCGCAGCGCCCGCGGCAGCGGATCGAGGTGGTCGCGCTCGGCCACGGTGTGGAGCCAGACCAGCGAACGGCCGGCGCGGTCGAGCTCGCCGATCAGGGCGGTGAGCATCGCCGTGGCCACGCCGCGGCGGCGCCACTCGGGGGCGACGCCCAGAGCCGCGAGCCGGGCCACGCCCGCGCCCGCGCCCGCACCTCCGAGTGGCTCCGGCACCGCCAGAGCGAGCCCGACCAGCCACTCCCCGGCGAACGTGGCCGCGGCGGTAGCGCCGTCGAGGAGCGCCGCGCGCAGGATCGAGGTCGCTGCCTCGGGATCTGCCGGGGCCACGACGCGGCGGGCGAGCCTCGTCCGGTCGAGTATCGCGGGCATCAGAGGCACGACGAGCGTCGGCGCCGTTGCAGCCTGGGGCGCCGCGTCGCCGAGGGGCGGGCGGGCCGCTTCGGCGGCCGGCGGCGCTTCTGCCGCCGGCGCGGCGCCGGACCACGTCCCCGACACCTCGCCCTCGAACCGCCACCAGCCCCGATCCTCGGCAACGCTCAGCAGGGCCGGCACCGTGGCGGCTCGAACCAGTGCCGCCGTCTCCTTCGCCCGTTCGGCCGACCTCGAGCTCAGCGTCTCCGCGGGTGGCAGGTCGGGGCCGTCGTCGAAGCGGCCGGGCAGCGGCGCCTCGTGCCATTCCGCCGCGTCGGCCGCCCAGCGCGCCCGCCACGGTTCAGGGAGCTCCAGGGGCGTCTCGCGATGGTCGGCTGCCAGCCAGGTCAGAGCCCAGACACGCGGGACGACCCGATAGACCGCGTAGCCCCCGCCGCCCGTGGCCAGCCAGCGACCGGAGGCGTAGCTATGGGCCAGCCGATCGACCAATCTGGCGGCCTCTCCCTGAACCGTCGTCGTCAGCGAGAGGTGGGCCAGCGGATCCCAGACATGGCCGTCGGAGCCGTGCTGGCTGACGATCAGACCGGGTTCGAAGGCGGCGGCCAGAGGCGCGACCACGGCCCGGACCGCCGCCAGCCAGGCGTCGGGACCAGTGAACGGCTCGAGCGGGACGTTGATCGAGGTTCCGGCGGCGCTCCCCTCCCCCAGCTCACCCACGAACCCGGTCCCGGGAAAGAGCGACCGGCCCGATTCGTGGAATGAGACGGTCATCACGCCCGGATCGCGGTAGTGGAGCGCCTGAACGCCGTCGCCGTGGTGGACGTCGAAGTCGAGATACAGCACCCGAAGGCCGTCGTGGCGGGCTCGGGCGATGGCCAGGGCGACGTCGTTGTAGACGCAGAAGCCGCTGGCCCGATCGGACATGGCGTGGTGAAGACCGCCGCCGGGATGGTAGGCGTGCTCGCAGTTGCCCCGCAGGATCGCTTCGACGGCCCGGATCGATCCGCCGGCGACCGTCGCGGCGGCCTCGTGCATGCCCGGGAAGGGCGGATCGTCTCCGGGGCCGATGCCAGCTTCGGAGCCGATTCTCGGGTCCCCGCGAGCAAGGGACGAGAAGCGCCGGACCGTGGCGATGTAGTCGCGCGAATGGAGCCACTCGAGCTCGGCGTCGGAGGCGGGCTCGGGCGCCAGACCCGGGCGTGCCCCGACGGCGCGAAGCAGCTCGATCCCCGGCCCGAACCGGCGCGGACTCAGCGGGTGTCTCGGCCCGAAGTCGTATTCGAGCGAGCGGGGCCCGAAAACCAGGAGCGGTCCGGACGGCATGGTCGAATGATGGCGCGGCCGGCGGCCGTTCGCCCGGCGGCTGCTCGACTGTCCGGCAGCCGGTCTCGCTCGGGGTTACGCTGCCGTCGTGAATGCCCCCGAAACCACGTTCCGGATCCGCCCCGTCAGACCCGAGGAGTACGAAGCCCTGGGCGACCTGACCGTGGCCGCGTACCGGACCATCGAGATAGTCGTGCCGCATGAGAGCGAGTATGAGATCCAGCTGCGAGACGTGGCCCGGCGGGCGACCACGTCCTGCGTGCTCGTGGCCACGACCCCCGCCGGAGAGCTGCTGGGCGGGGTCACGTACGTGAGCGGCCCCGACGATCCATATTCGGAGGAGCTGCGCGCGGGCGAAGCGGGGATCCGGATGCTGGCCGTGGCCCCGGGCCAGCGGCGCCGTGGCGTCGGCCGGGCCCTGACCCAGGCCTGCCTCGACCGGGCCTGTTCCGACGGCCGCCGTCGCGTCGTCCTGCACACCGGCACGTGGATGCCCGACGCGATCCGCCTGTACGTCCGGATGGGCTTCGTCCGGCGCCCCGAGATCGACTACTCGCCGGTATCGGGCGTGGACCTGATCGCCTACTCGTTCGATCTGACCGGCCTCTGATTAGTCCGGCGGGGAGTGGCGCCGCTCCCCGCTAGTCGGGCGTCGGGGCCGTCGTGCCGATCGGCGCCGGCGGGACCACCCCCGCGACCGGCCGCGGCGTGCGCGACCCCGAGGAGCCCGGCGCCCCGGAGCTGGCAGATCCCGCCGAACCGCCGCTGCCGACCTTGATCCCGCCCCGCAACACCGCCACGGCCGCGGCCAGCTCGGAGACGAGGACCACGCCGCCGTTCATGACCAGCGCCACGGGCGTCCCCCACAAACCGCCGAAACCGCCCGTGAGTCCGTTGCCGATCGGCGTCGAACCGGCGAAGACGGTCGTGTAGACGCTCATCACCCGGCCCCGGAGCGGCCCGGGGACCGTGATCTGGACCAGCGAGTTGGCGCTGGCGGAGCAGGCGATCGCACCCACGCCCGAGAAGAACACCGCTGCCAGAGCGATCGGGAAGGAATGCGTGGCCGCCAGGACCAGCTCGGCGATCCCGAGCACGATGCCGCCGACGACCAGCACCCGGATCCGCGGTCGGGTGAGAGTCGCCACGACCAGCGCCGCCGTCAGCGCGCCGGCGCCCATGGCGGCGTAGAGGATCCCGTAGCCTCCCGATCCGACGTCCAGGGTCTGGGCGGCCATGACCGGCAGGACGACGTTGAAGTTCATGCCGAACGTCGAGACCAGGCCGATGACCGTGATCGCGAGCAGCACGACGGGAGTCTGCCAGACGTAGCGCAAGCCTTCGGCCAGGTTGTCGCGGACCGCGCCCAGGCTCCTGGGCATCGCCAGCCGGTCGGCCGGCCGCAGCTCGGAGTCGCGCATGGCCAGCAGACCGACGACGACCGCGCCGTAGCTGAGCCCGTTGAGGGTGAAGCAGACGGCGGTGCCGACCAGAGTTATCAGCACGCCCGCGACCGCGGGCCCGACAATTCGAGCGCCGTTGAAGACGGCGGAGTTCAGGGCGACCGCGTTGGCTACGTCCTCGTGGCCGACCATCTCGACCACGAACGATTGCCGGGACGGCATGTCGACCGCGTTGACCAGCCCGAGCAGGAGAGCCAGGACGAAGATCTCCCAGATCTGGACGACGTGGAAGTAGTCGAGCCCGCCCAGCGTCAGGGCCAGGATGCCGGCCGCCGTCTGGGTGGCGATGACCGTTCGACGCTTTGGCCAGATGTCGGCGATGATCCCGCCGAACAAGCCCAGGATCATGACCGGCAGGAACTGGACCACCCCCAGCAGGCCGATGTAGACGACCGCCTGATCCCAGCCCACGAGGGTCCCCATGAGCCAGCCGAGGGCCAGGCTCTGCATCCAGGTTCCGGTGACCGAGACCAGCTGGCCAAAGAAGAAGAAGCGGAAGTTTCGGTGGCGCAGGGCCCGGCCGGCGGCCTGAAAGCGCACGCTTCCGCCGACGATCACCTCGCCGCCTCGCCGGTCGGCTCGCCGCCACCGGCGCTGGCTTCGGCTGGAGTGGGCACGTAGGACCGGTGCTCGCCGCGCATCATCGAGGCCACGGCGCCCAGCAGGCTCGCCACCACTCCGGCCAGGAAGGCAATGTGGAGGGCGTTCATGAACGGGGCCATGCTGATCCCCTGCCCGCCGACCTGCTCGCCCGAGAAGATCGCCACCATCACCTTGGGGTCCATCGAGCTGGTGACCAGGCCGATGGCCAGGGCAATCGAGACGACGAAGCCCGACTGCATCAGCATCATCCGCATGCCGGCGCCGGCGCCGCGCTTGTTCGGCGGCACGACGCCCATCACGGCGCTCGTGTTCGGGGAGTTGAAGATGCCCGAGCCCGCCCCGACAACAAGCTGCCAGAAGGCCAGCTGCCAGTAGGGCGTGTCGGTGCCGATCGTCATCAGGCCGAACAGGCCGGCCGCGGTAATCAGCATCCCAAGCGTCGCCAGCTCTCGGGACCCGTATCTGTCGGCGAGCGCGCCGCTGACCGGCGACAGGACGATCAGCCCGACGGCCAGGGGCGCGAGCATGATCCCGGCAGTGACCGGATCCTCGCCCCGGGCGCCCTGAAGATAGAACACCAGCAGGAATAGCACGCCGTTGCGGGCGATGGCGTTCAGGAAGCCGGTCAGGTTGCCCATGGCGAACAGCCGGTCCTGGAAGAGGGTCAGGTCCAGCAGCGGGGCGTGGTGGCGCCACTCGACCCACAGGAAGATCGGCAAGGCCACGACGAAGGCCAGGATCCCACCGACGACCCACCAGGTCGTCCAGCCGTACACGCCACCGAAGGCCAGGCCCATCATCAGGCCCATCAGCCCGACGAAATAGAGGATGGAGCCCAGCCAGTCGACCTCGACGTGGGCCTCGGGGCGCGCCTGCTCGACAAGGATCAGGGCCGCGCCAAGGGCGCCGACGACGCCGATCGGGACGTTGAACCAGAAGATCGTCCGCCAGCCGAAGCCGGTCAGCCAGCCGCCCAGGATCGGGCCGAGGATCGCCCCCGCGCCGATGACCATGGCGTTGATGCCCAGCGCCCTGCCGAGCTCGATGCGCGGGAACGCGTCGGTGACCAGGGCCGTGGCGTTGGCCATCAGCAGCGCGCCGCCGACACCCTGGGCCAGACGCCAGAGGATCAGCACGTTCGCGTCGGGCGCGACCGCGCACAGGATCGACGCCACGGTGAAGAGGACGAAGCCCAGCGTATACGAACGCGCCCGGCCGACCATGTCGGCCACCCGCCCGGCGTTGAGCACGAGGACGGTGGCCACCAGGGTGTAGCCGACCACGATCCAGAGCAGGCTGAAGATGTCGGTGTGGAGATCCTTGAGGATGTCGGGCAGGGCGATCACGAGAGTGCCGGAGGTCAGTGAGGCCATGAGAGCGCCCACGCTCGTGACGGCCAGGACCCACCAGCGGTAGGAGGGAGCGTTCGGATCGACGAAGCGGCGCATGAGGTTCATCGGTCGGCTCCGTCGGCCGCCGCGGCCGTCCCGATCTCGGGCGCGATCCCGAGCTCGGCGATCAAGGCCGCGATCCTGGCGTTCGTTCGGGTCCGCCGCGCCTCGGTATCGTCGACCATTGCCTGCAGCCGGTCGATCTTCGTCCGGAGCATGTCCATCTGCTGCCCGTACCGGGCGGCCCGATCCCGGAGAATGCGAAGCCGCTCGGCCGGGTCGGTCGTAGCGTGGTATGCCTCGTGGCCCCGCTCGCGGGCAGCCTCGTCCTCGAGCAGCTGGGCGATCTCGGCCAGGGAGAAGCCGGCGTCGTCACGCAAGCCCTTGATGAACTGCAGCCGTTCGACATCGGTGGCGTCGTACAGGCGGTAGTCGCCGTCCGAGCGGGCGGCCGGAGTGAGAAGGCCCTGCTCCTCCCAGTACCTGATGGACCTCGGGGTGGCGCCTATCTGGGCCGCCACCTCCTGGATGCGGAGCAGCCCGGTGGGGGCTCCGGAATTGGTCTTCGTTTCAGTCATCGTTGCATGTTAACGCAACATTGCCGTTTACGTGAAAGTACGGGTTGGAGGCGCCCGGTCCCGAGACCTCCGGCTGTGACACGCTAGCTGTCACTGCCACCGGTCAAGATCCGTGGCATGGAAACCGCCCGCCTGGTCCCGCTCCCGTCGCAGTCAAGTCGCCAGCCCGCCATTCGAGTCGAGTCCGATCGGGTCGTCATCGAGCACCTCGTCCTCGGGGACGCAGCGCTGGCGGCGTTCGTCGCCGATCGGCCCGCCGAGGAACGGGCGGCGCTGGTCGAACGTGCCCTGCGGGTCGGCCTGACGGCCATTCAGAGCGTCGGCGTGACCGTCAACGTGGACGCCGTCCGGGCCGAGTTCCAGGGGCTGCTCCGCCAGACTGAGGCCGCCAACGAGCGCGCGGCGACGGCGCTCGACACGGTGCTCCGCCAGAACTTCGCCGACGGCGAGGGCCGGCTGCCCCGCACTCTGGAGAAGTTCCTTGGAGATCGCGGCCAGTTGCGCGGTTTCGTAGACGACCTGTTCGACGAGACCAAGCGGGACAGCGCCATCGGTCGAATGAGGATCCTTCTCGGCGCCTACTTCGACGGCGACTCGTCGCGGCTGGCCCAGCTGCTCGACCCGACCCGCCTCGGCTCGCCGCTCCACCAGTTCCGTGTCGAGATGGCGGACGGTTTCGCCAAGCTGAACGAGCGGCTCGCCGCGCTCGAGGCCGCGGGCGCGGCCCGGGCTTCGGAGCGGGCCCGTTCAACCGCCAAGGGCGCCGATTTCGAGGGCGCCGTGGAAGATCTCCTCGGGGAGCTGGCGAGGGGCTCCGGCGACATCCTGGAGCGAACCGGCACCGAGACCGGCACCCTGCTCACCTCCAAGAAGGGCGACTTCGTCCTGACGCTGAACGCCGAGGCGACGGCCGGTGCCGAGTTGCGTATCGTCGTGGAGTGCAAGGACCGCTACGTCTCGGGCCGGGCGATGCGCGACGAGCTGCGTGAGGCCAGGTCGAACCGCGACGCGTCGGTGGCCCTGGTAGTTTTCAGCCCCGCCCACGCCCCCGCGGGCATCGCCCCGTTCGACGTCCGGGCCGGCGACGTCTACTGCGTCCTGGATCCGGCGGCGCCGGAACCGGCCACGCTCGAGGCCGCCGTCCGGCTGGCCCGGCTTCTGGCCCTCCAGACATTGCGAGACCGCGACGTGGACGTGGACCCGGCGGCGATCGCCGAAGCGCTCAAGGGCGTCCGAGAGCAGCTGGAGCTGTTGCGGGCCCTGAAGATCACGCTTACCTCGATCGGGACGAGCGCAAAGGAGGTCTACGCCGGTCTGGAGAGGCTCCGCGACGGAATCCTGGCCCGTATCACCGAGGCGGAGGCGGAGTTGCGACGGGCTTGAGTGGCCCCCGCAGCCCACCCCACACCACGGGACGCCCGGGACGTCCCATCGACATCGAGCGCGGCGGCGCTATGCTCAGCCTCCGCGAGCCCGCCGAGAAGGACTCGTGCTTCGAGGTGACGTCCGATGCCGCGTTCAATGTGGAAGGGAGCCATCCAGTTCGGCCTGGTGACGATTCCGGTGAAGATGTATCTGGCCACGGAATCGAAGGGCGTCAGCTTCAACATGCTGCACGCCAGCTGCCACGGCCGAATTCAGATGAAGACGTACTGCCCGACGGACGACGTCTACATCGAGCGTAGCGACACCGTCCGCGGCTATGAGATCGGCTCCGACCAGTACATAGTGGTCACCGATGACGACCTGGCCGCGGTGCCGCTCAAGACCGTTCGGTCGATAGAGATCGAGCAGTTCGTTCCCGTCGACGAGGCGGCCGAGGAGACGCGCTTCGTCAAGCAGTCCTACTACCTCGAGCCCGACCCGGTCGCCCGCAAGGCGTTCTACCTCCTCAAGAGCGTCCTCGCCGAACGCGGCCTCAGGGCGATCGGCAAGATCGTCCTTCGAGACCGTGAGCAGCTGGTGGCCCTCGATCCGTTCGCCTCCACGATGCTCCTCTCCACGCTCTACTGGCCGGACGAGGTCCGAGGCACCGAAGAGCTGAAGCTGCCCGAAGACGAGGTCGACATCAAGCCCGCCGAACGCGTCATGGCCGAGCAGCTGGTCGCCGCGATGACGGCCGCATTCGATCCCGCCGCCTATCACGACGAGTACCGCGAGGCGCTCCTCGAGATCATCGAGGCCAAGGCCGCCGGCGCCGAGATCGCCACCCAGCCTGAGGCCCCCGCTGCCGCGCTCGGCGACCTGATGGCCGCGCTCGAGGCCAGCGTGGCCGCGGCCAAGGCCGCTCGCCAGCCGGCCCAGCCGGAGCCGATGGTTCGCGCCGCGGGCAAGGCCGCCCGCGAGGCGGTCGCCGTCGGGCCGGGCAAAGGCGAGGCTGCCGCCGAGGAGGCCGGGCCCGAGGTCGAGGCCGTACCCGCCCGGCGTCGCAAGTCGGCCTGACTGCCAGGCCGCCCCGCGCCGCCAACGCGCCACGCCGCGCCGCCAACGCGCCCCGCCGCGCCGCCAACGCGCCCCGCCGCGCCGCCAACGCGGCGGCATCTCCCCCGCCCAACCCGGACGACGCGTCCGGGCTAATCTGAGCCGATCATGTCGGGTCATCCCTGGCCTCTATTCGACCTCCGGCTGCGCACTCCGCGTCTCGAGTTGCGACTGCCCACCGACGACGACCTGCTGGAGCTGGCCCGCGTAGCCCGGGCCGGGATCGTCGACGCCGACCGGACCGTCTTTCTGGTGCCCTGGCACAGGCTGCCATCGCCCGCGTTCGAGCGGCAGTTCCTGCTCCACTGGTGGTCCAACCGGGCCCACTGGGACCCGCGGCGCTGGTCGTTGGGACTGGTAGTCGTCGAGGCCGGCCATGCCGTCGGCGTGCAGGAGGTCATCGCCCGCGACTTCCCGGTCCGGCGGATGATCTCGTCGGGGAGCTGGATCGGCCGCCAGTTCCAGGGCCGCGGCCTCGGGACCCAGGCTCGGGCGGCGATCCTCGCACTCGCCTTCGAGGGCATGGGCGCCCTGGCCGCCGAGTCGGGCTATTTCGAGACCAACGCCGCCTCGGCGCGGGTGTCGGAGAAGCTCGGCTACCGCCAGACCGGCGACGAATTCGTCTCGGTGGAGGGCCGGCGGCTTCGCGAGGTCAAGGTCCGCTGCACTCCCGAGACGTGGGCCCGCCACCTCGTCCCGGTCGAGATCGAGGGCCTCAACCCCTGCCTCGGCCTTCTCGGCGTGCGTGAGATGTCGGCCGAGGAGTGGGCCACGCTCTAGTTTGAGCGGATGGAGCGCGGCCCCGACGGCGCCGCACTCAACATCGTTGGCGGCAATGCTACGCGTCTCGGGGCGCGCATCCGGGCTCAGAAATAGGGATTCGGACGGTGTCCGAGCCGGGTCCTCGTCTCAGATATCGGTTCGCGGCCCGGTCTGGACAGTCCAACTGGCCGTCCGGAGACTTTGCATCGACGGGGCCGAAGATGAGGGCTCGAAACAGCCCACCGCCGCTCGGCGCCGGGATCTCCGCGCCTACCGCGGCCCCGCTGCGCGCGCCAGCGAACCCAGCCGGCGCCCCGGCCGCGCCCCGGATCTCCGTGCCTGCCCCGCCTGCCGCGGCCCCGCTCCGCGGCCCGCTCCCGCGACCCGCGCCCCGTGCCCCCGCTAGCGGTCGCCGGTTCCGCGCCCCACCAGCCACCAGGCGAAGGGGAAGATCCCTGCCGCGATGGCGAGCTTGAGGGCATCGCCGACGATGAACGGCGTGAAGCCGAGATCGATCGCCCTGGCGGGCGAGACGTGGACCGCCAGGGCCAGCCACGGGACCCCGATGGCGTAGATGACGATCTCGCCGAGGATCATGGCCCCGACCGCACCGCCGATGTGGCGGTCCCAACCGTTCTCGGCCAGCCAGCCGACCAGGGCCCCGGCGAAGAGGAACCCGATCAGGTATCCGCCCGGCGCGCCCAGGACCAGCCCGGAAGAGCCGAAGCTCAGGATCGTGCTCAGGCCGTGGGCCTGCCCCGCGTAGACGGGCAGGAACAGACCCAGAACGAGATACAGGGCCACGGACATGCCGCCCCTGCGCAGCCCCAGGGCGCCGCCGACCACCAGGACCGAAAGCGTCTGACCGGTTATCGGCACAGGATTGTTCGGCAGCCAGACTGTCACGTTGGCGGTCAGGGCGATGAAGACCGCCCCGAGACAGATCAGGGCGATGTGGCGGATTCGGGCGCTGATCCTCTCGCCGATCCTGATCGGGACGAGGAAGTCGGCGATGGTGATGCCCCGCTCGGTGGCGGGCAGTCGGTTCAGCTGGCGGGTCGCGAGCATGCGTCGTTGGTCCTTCTGCGGTACGGCTGCGGCGCTTTTCACGATCGGGGGGACCCTTCTCCTGGTCCGGTGGTCGGAGTGTAGCAAACCGGCCGCGCGTCGCGAGCGGGCCACGCAGGCGACGCAACTCCCCGCCTGGACTTACTCGTGCTGGAGGGCCCGAACGATCGAGAGCCGGCTGGCCAGGCCGGCCGGGTAGATCGAGGCCGTGATGCTCACCAGGATGCCGAAGACGACGGCCAGGCCGATCGAGAGCCAGGGCGGATCGACCGCCGGCCCGAAGCCCTGACTGGACCAGGCGACCAGAACGGCGCCCACGATCAGCCCGACCGCGGCCCCGACGAAGGATCCGATGAGCCCCAGGACGCCGGCCTCGATAACGACCATGCTCCAGACCTGGCGGCCGGTCATGCCGGTGGCCCGCAGGACGCCGATCTCCCGGACGCGATCCATGACGCTCATCGAGAAGGTGTTGACCATGCCCAGCCCGGCCACCAGAACGGCGATGAGGGCCAGGGCGTCGAGCAGCCGGAAGATCCTATCCAGCGCGTCGCCGACGGTCCCCGAGACATGGTCGAGCTGGTTCGGCTCGAGCGCATAGGAGACCGCGGCCGAGTCGAGGGCCGGTCGGGCGGTCGCCTCCTGGCCGGTGTCGTAGCGGACGGCGAAGAAATCGGCCCCGGCGACGCCGAAGTCGCTCTCGGCGTCGGTCCAGCCAACCAGGATCGCCTCCTGTGACTGGGCCGGGATCGAATGGGCGACGATGCCGGCGACCTTGAGCTGGGTCAGGGACGAGCCGGTCGCGAAGTCGAGCGTGTCGCCGACGGTTATGCCCTCGGCGTCAGCAAGCGACCTCGGCACGATCGCGGAGCCGCCGGCGTCGATGGCGCGGAGCGCGCTGGCCGGATCGCCCGCGACGAAGTCCAGACGGCCATCGGCCAGATAGTCGGCGCCGACGATCGCGGCCGCCTCCTGCCGGACGACCGATTTGACCTGCCGGCCATCCTCCTGAGCGGTCATGACGTACGGCGTCGCGAAGAGCCCGATGGGCGAGAGCGACTTCACGCCGGGCGTCGAGGCCAGGTCGGAGACGATGGCGTCGTCGGTGGCGACGGGCTGGATCGAGGTCAACAGCTCACTCCCGGGAATGGTCTCGACGAGCCAGTTCGAGCCGATCTCGCGGACGTCCTTGGCCGCGGTGCCAAGAGCCACGATCATGGCCACGCCGACGACCAGGGCCCCGACCGTCAGGGCGGTCCGGCTGCGATCGCGGGAAAGCGAGCTGCGGGCCAGCCGCTCCTCGTTGCGGAAGATTCGGAAAGGCAGACCGCCAAGCCGGCCCAGCGGCCCGATGAGGCGGGGCACGAGCAGAACCGCGACCAGCAGCAGGCCGTAGACGACCAGCGGACCGAGGACGCTCGAACCCCCGCTCGAGGTCAGCACCCCGCTCGCCGAGCCTCCGGCGCCATTCGGCCAGACGGCCAGACCCGCGACCGCCAGGACGGCGAACACGACCACCAGCCAGCGCAGCCTGGCGGCGCCAGCGGCCGCTCCGGGGGGTCCGCGCCGGAGCGCCTCGACCGGCGGTATTCGGCCCGCTCGCCAGGCCGGCTCCAGCGAGGCGGCCAGCGTCAGGATCACGCCGATGGCGAGGGTCATGGCGATCGTGGCGGGCGATATCGTCGGCGCGGCCAGCGAGACGGGTCCGGACGTGCCGACCCAGCTGAGCGTCGCGACCGCCAGTCCGACGCCGGCGGCAACGCCGATGACCGAGCCGACCACTCCCAGGCCGAGCGCCTGGAGCATCACCAGGCCCATGACCTGCCCTCGGGTCGTCCCGGCGGCTCGCAGCAGGCCGACCTCTCGAGTCTCCTCGGCGACCGTCATCGAGAGAGTATTGAAGATCAGGAAAGCGCCGGCGAACAGGACGACGGCGGCGACGAGCAGCAGGGCGCTCCCGAAGTCGGCGATCTCGTTTCGGAGGTCCGCCGCCAGGTCCGCGGTCCTGGACAAGAGGTAGGGCTGGGTCTTGATGCTGGCCTCGAGCTGGCCGATCAGCTCGTCGACCGAAGTGCCCGGCGCGGCCTCGAGGTCGACGCGGGTGACGCTGGCGGTCCCGAAAAGGGTCTGAGCCGAAGCCAGTGGCACGAAGACCAGCCGGCCGTTGGCTTCGGGCAGGGGTCCGTCACCGCCGACGATGCCGACGATCCGGTAAGCCTGCGGACCGACTGTGGCGTCGCCGTCGAGGGTGATCGAGTCGCCCAGGGCGAGCTGCTCCTGGTCGGCCAGGGTCTGGGTCACGACCGCCGAAAGGGTGTCGGCGGGCGTGAGCTCGCGACCCTGGACGGTCGACATGTCGTGGAGCCGCGACTCGGCGACGGGATCGATGGCCAGCACGGTCACCGGCGGCGGCAGCTGAGCCGCCGCGGTCTGGGTCGGCGAGACGGCCAGGTACGTCATCCGCTCCAGTGCCGGAGCGGCCACGCCTACGCCCGCGACCTGGCCGATGGTCTGGACGGTAGTCTGGTCGAAGCCCTGCTCCTCGAGTGCCGCGACGCGCAGGTCGGCCCAGCCCATTTCGTCGGCCGCCGCCTTGTCGACGGCGGCGTTCAGCGTCGCCCCGGACGAGAGCGAGGCGAAGAGCACCGCCACGCCGAGCCCGATCCCGGCGGAGGTCAGGAAGCTGCGAAGTTTGCGCGCGCCCAGGCTCCGCCAGGCCAGCGACGAGAGGCGCCGCACCGGCTACAGACCCAGCTGGGCCAGGCGGTCAATGAGCGGTCTGGCGTCGCGATCGACCCGCCGCCCGAGCACGATCTCGTCGCGGATGCGGCCGTCCCCTACGACCAGGACCCGATCCGCATGAGCCGCGGCCCGAGCGTCGTGGGTGACGAGCACGATGGTCTGGCCCAGCTGGTCGCAGGACCGCCACAGCTCGTCCAGGATCTCGCCGCCGGTGGCATAGTCGAGGTTTCCGGTGGGCTCGTCCGCGAGCAAAATCGCCGGCCGGCCGACGAGCGCTCGGGCCAGGGCCACTCGCTGCTGCTCACCGCCGGAGAGCTGGGCGGGGCGATTGCGCTCACGGCCGAGCAGGTCCAGGAGCTCCAGGACGGCGTGGATGCGGTCCGCGGCGTCGCCGCGGCGCGGGTCGACGCCGGCGATGGTGAACGGCAGGGCCACGTTCTCGTAGACGTCGAGGAGCGGGATCAGGTTGAAGAACTGGAAGACGAAGCCAGTCTTCTCGCGGCGGAGCCGGGTGGCCTGCGAGTCGCTCAGGTGGCTGACGACCTCGCCGTCGAGCACGACCTCGCCGTCGGTCGGGCGGTCGAGACCGCCCAGGAGCTGGAGCAAGGTGCTCTTGCCCGACCCGGACGGGCCCATCAGAGCCACGAACTCGCCTCGCCGGACGACAAGCGAGACGCCGCGCAGGGCCTCGACGTCCCGGCTGCCGAGCCGGTAGCGCTTGGTCAGGTTGCGAGCTTCGAGGATCGGCGCTTCGGAACGGCCGCGGCCGCTGAGCGCGCCGGCGGGCATTGCGCCGCCTGACGGCGCTGGCTGGGGTTCGTGTGACACCCGCGCAGTGTAGTCAATCGGGCGCGACCGAACCGGATTGGCCCGACATTCCCCGCGTGACGGAAGGCAGGACGGTCCCTACCAGCCGAACAGGCCGCCGAAGAAAGAGTGGAACAGCGAGTCGACCGGGCCCTGCTCGACCGGCTCCTCGTGGACTCGAAGGCTGCTCACGTCGGTCGCGGTCGAGGGCCCGGGGGCCGTCGAGGGGGCAGCGGTGGACGTCGGAGCCGGCGTCGGAGCGACCGTCGGCGTTGGCGTCGCGATCGGCATCGGCGTCACGATCGGGACGAGGGTCGGCGTAGGCGCCGGCGTGGGCTTGGAGGTCGCCTTGGCGGCAGGCTTGGCCGCGGGCTTCGAGCTGGTGCACGGCAGCGAGAACAGGACGACGTAGAGCTTCCGGCCGTCGGCGGCCTTGTAGGCCCCGACCCCCATGCGGGTCCAGTTGCCCAGAATGTTGTCGCGGTGATCCTTCGAGCCCATGAACGCGGCTTCGATGCTGCTCGTCGCCGTGGCGTCGTCGTAGGTGCTCAGGCCGATGTTCTCGCCCGCGACCTTGAAGCAGTAGCCGTCCTTCTGCATGTACGTGAAGACGGTCGAGTTGCTGGGCGGGATCTTGTGGGAGAAGTAGTCCCGATCGCCCATGTCCTTGGCCCGCCACTCGGCCTCCTTGTGGAGGTAGGAGTCGTTGGAGAGGGCCTTCAGACCGGCCGCGGCTCGGTCCTGGTTGGTCAGCGAGAACAGGAGATGCTCGTCAGAGCTGCTGAACGAGCCGGGGCTCCAGGCCAGCGTCGAGCTCGAAGCGCCGACGACCAGCGCGATCGCGAAGAGGGACGAGGCGGCCGTTACTCGCCACTTGCGGGGCGAGGGCCGTGTCGAGGAGGCGGACCGGGTGACGAAGCCCAACATTTTCGGCGATTACCCACACTTGCCTGGACCTCGTCACCTTAGGCGGCAGGCGCGCGTGGCGACCCCCACCGCAGGTCCCGCTCGACCCTGGCGGGTGGTACCAGACGCTCATGCGATTGATTTAGGTCGAGGCCGCAGGACCGCAGACTCGCGCCTGGCCGCGCCGCGTTGGCGGGCTCGCCGATGCCCGGGCCGGGTCGCCCGACGCTACTGCTCGGAGCCGCCAGCCGCTATACTCCCGTCGCCCCACCGCCGGCGTCAGCGGACCTCTCGCCGCACGGACGGGCCAGCGACGGTGGCCTTAGCTCAACCGGCAGAGCAGCGGACTGTGGATCCGCAGGTTACGGGTTCGACCCCCGTAGGCCACCCCAATTCCCCTCGTGACGGACCGTCATGCGCGGTCATGAGCGGTCATCCTCGGTCAGGGAATCGCTCCAAATCGCTCCACCGAATTGCTCCACTTTCTGGAGCGCTTTGCGACACACGGTCCCCTCCAAGTTTGCTCCGCCGGCGCGCCGGATCTAAATCAGAGGCAGTAGAGCGGCCATGTCGGCCAGGACTGCGGTCCCAAAGCGCTCGCCGAGCTTCGCCCTGCTCGCCTGCCGGACGGCATGCTTCTCGGTGACGACGACGTCGCAGTAGGCGATCGCGCGGCCCAGCATGGCGAGGTCCAAGATGTCGTTGGACTTCCAGCGATAGGATCCGTTCTGGAAGTTAGCGACACGGATCGCGATTTCGACCTGCATGGAGGGCATATCCCTGAGGATCTGGTCGAAGGCCGATCTGCCAGCGTCGAGGAGCTTCTGGCGGGGGATGCCGAGCTCGTCGAGGAGAGTGGTCAGCATGTCGCCGATCTCCCATACCCAGAAACGAGCGGCGACGATGTCCTCAAGCTTCTCGCGTCGGGCGGAGCCTTGAACGAGCGTGTCGGCCAGTTCCTGCTCCCGCTTCGTGATGTCAGCGATGAGGTTCGTGAAGGTCTCGGGTCGGTATCCGTAATCGCGTCGAAGTTCGTCCACATCGGCTGGGGCTGGTCCGCGTAGCAGCCGGAAATCGGCGCAATCCCTCAGGGCGCCGATCACGAGTTCCTCGCCAGAGCGCGCACGAGACCGATCGAGATAGGTCCACCCGTCCCCGACCTTGCGCTCCAGGACGTCGACGAACTCGTCCGCCCGCGCGAAGAGGTCGGCCTTTGCCTCAGCCGGTCCGACGATATTCGCGCGCCCTATGGGCTCCCCAAAGGCAAACCCGCAGCCTCGCCCAAGGAAGTTACCCAGGGTGGGCTTCGGTATAGAAAGACCTGCCCACCGCCCGAGGGCGTAGCGGAGCTCCGCACGCAGGACTGCCTCTCGCGACGCCAAAGTCGCATATCTGGAAAGTCGATCCATGGTCAGCGCGACGTCGGTCCTCTGGCGGACCGAAGCAGTGTTGGACGTCTCGTTGTAATGGACATCGGCAAGCGGGAGGACGACCCGACCCTCCGTCACTGCGCAAGTCAGTTCCTGGAACGCGTCTCGATAGGCCATGCCATCGGGATGGTTCACCCGAGCTTTGGCGAGGCCGATCCAGTGCATCTGGTCGAGGTAGACGACCTTCATCGAGACCCTCCGCCCTAGCTCCCCTTGATGAGCTGCAGGACTTCTGCGCACTTCTCGCGGAAGAGCTCGTCGTATTCGATGACGTCGTTTGTTCGGCCTGTCTGAGTGTGGCGCTCGTCGTCGGCCAGCCAAGCTTCCAGCTTCGGTGCCGCCTCCCGAGCCGCGGGGCCTAGCCAGCCGAGCGCTTCGACCGCGCCGATCCCGCATTTCGATGGTTTGGCTTCCTCGAGGAGCGTTGGCAAGACCGCCCCGGGGTCGCCAGTGACGCGCCAATAGGCTCGGGCGGCAGCGACGCGATCCCACATGTTGACCGTGTCGAGGTCGCGGACGATTGCCGGTGCCATGAACGAAGCTCTAGGACCCAACTCCTCGACCATTCCGAGAACCGCTCTGACGCCGACGCGCCGGTAGCCGACCTCCCGGCTAGCGACTTCGAGCAGGGGAGCCGGATCGCCGTCGATCCGCCACAGTGCCCACGCCGCATAGGCATCGGATGTGCGTTCGAGCACACGTCTGAGGCCATCGACCGATTGCTGCGCAATCGGCCCCAGCTCGCCCAGAGCTTTGGCGGCAGCCCTGCCCGCCTTGGTCGGGAGGAGCGCCTCCAGCCGCGCAACTGAAGCCTGGGTCGATGCTCCGAGCTTACCGATCCATTCCAGCGTCGGCACCAGTCGGATGTCCCCGGTCTGCTCGGGTGTTGGCAATCGATCGACCATTTCGATCACTTCCGGCAGCAGTTCGACGGCGGAGCCGCCGAAAGCATTCAGTACCTCGCCGACCCAGCCGGGAGGATCGGACGCCCCGACCGCCGCCTGGAGCCGTGGCAGCAGACGCGGGTCTCCCAGCCGCCCTAGGGTCACAAGAGTCTGCCAGGTCGGATCGTAGTGCCGCCACGTCCAGGAACCGCGCGGTGGATTGAAATCCTCCGTCCGTCGTTCGATGTAGTAGAAGAGCACGTCCTGGGAGTTACGGCAGAGTGGATAGGCCGAGAACATGCCGATGATCGCTGCCGACCGGACCTGATCCGACTCGTCGCTCGAAGCCTGGGAGTAGAAACGGATGCAATCGGGCGTGATGCTCCGCCAGCCACGAGCCAGTTCCTCGGCCTTGCAGACCGCCGTCCATCGGATCTGAGCATCGGTGTCGCGGGCGAGAGTTCGGCAGTACTGCAGGCGTGCGGGAAGCCTGTCGCCGATAACCCAATCGAGAATCGCTGGCCCGCCCCGGAGTGGGCGCAGACCCGGTTCTCCTTCCGCGACAGTGTCCAGTATCTGGTGTAGGGCCGCCTCGTCCGAGCGGTCGGCAAGGAAGCGAGCCGACGCGGCGGCCAGCCTTACTACCGGGACGTCGTTAGCGGTAGAAGGCATGATCGCCGGAAGCACGCCGAGGTTTCCAGTGCGTGCGGCGAGCACTCCGAGCGCGATTAGCAGCCCAGCGCGCGTGGTCGCATCCTCCTCTTCGGGCCATCGGTCGAGTATGGCGGCGGCCGACATATCGGCTCGTTCCGGCAGGACGGCGAGCGCGTACGCGGCCGCTCTCCTGACCGAGATGTCGGGATCGGATAGCAGCTTCGCGATAACGTCGGTGCCGGCGAGAACTGCCTTGCGGGCAGCCTTGACCTCTCGTCTCTCGCGAACCTCCGCAGCGTCGAGCTCGGCGCTGTCGTCGAAGCGGTCCATCTCCATGAACGACCGGTGTACCTGGACATAACCGGCACCGCCGGCGATGTCCGCCAGAAGGTCCACGATGCCCGCCCGGTCCGGAACATCGGTGGATGCGGCGACACGGAGCAGGAAGGGGACGGCACGCGCGGTCGCCCTGTAGACGGTGCCCTGATGGCAGATATGCCAGCGGCAGTCACGCAGCGATTGTGTCCGAATCTGAGCATCCGGGGAGACAAGGCCGCGGATTAGCTCCGGGACAGCCGAGGAATCAGATCCGCCCGCGCTGCCCAGCCGAAACCAGGGGACCTCATCCAGGCCAATCAGCAAGTCCTGGTCCATGGGCTCATCTCCAGGGAAACTCCAGCTTGATCGACATACCATGGCAGCGCCACACCGGCATCATGATCGCGGGCGGACGCGCGCGCTCGGCCCTCACGCTGATTCCGCTTCTGCCCTCGCCCAATTCGCCGGATAGCCTGCGTCAGGCTGGCCACTCTTGATGCAGTAGAGAAAGTCGTAACAAGCCCTCGCCCCTCCCCGGTGTGCTTCTACGAGCGGATCGCGGCGACAAGAGGCGGACCCGCCCGATGACCCCGCGCATCGGGCCATACTCGCCGGTCGCAGCGATCTAGCGAAGTCCGTCGTGAACCATTCCGCCGTCAGCGGGCCGGTTTCAACGGGTCTTCTGGGCCGTCGTTCGAGTTCATGAGTGTCGTTTCCGCGCCGCCTGACGGTGTCTCGGCCGGATTCCGTCGCCGATGGTACGCCCAATGGTACGCAGAAGGCCTTGACCCTCCCGATTGGTCGGCCTAGCGTCTGGGATGGCGACTGGCGCAGGTCCCGGTAATGCATCCGGACCGAAGAACGAGCGCTCGCCCCCACTTCTCGGAGCCGTACGAGCTCCTCAGCTGCGATAGCTGTGAGCAAATCGTCGGCTGGTTCTGGCTGTTCGAAATCAGATAGGAGGCCAACAGATGGCTCTTGGCAGACACATCCCCGTCAACATGGACCAGGTCTTCCCCTCAGGCGCGTACGCGGTCGGAGGCGTCGAGCAGGTCATCGACTTCGACGCCTCGACGCCCGAGCAGCGCGTGCAGGCGCACGATCGTGACACTGGTCTGCCCGTCTGGGCGGTCTCGGTGTTCGACGCCGATCCGGAGGCGCGGGCCAAGGTCGTCCGGGTCAAGATCGCGTCGCGGACTCCGCCTGTGCTTCCGCAGGCGCCAGCGGGGTCGCCGTTCCCGGCCGTTTCGTTCGAAGGTCTCACGGCAACCGCCTACGTGGATACCTCAGGCTCTCGGCCTCGCCTGGCGTGGTCGTTCCGGGCGACTGCAGTCCGCGCAGCGGCGCCAAAGGCCCAGGTCCCTCAACCTCTGCGCCGCCCAGAGCAGGCTGGCTAGGGGCGGCGTCCGTGGCTGTTCCTGCGTCCCCATCAACGCGTCTACCGCCGGCGTCGCTGGCGGTCCTTACACGCCGCTATGGCGCCGGCGCGCCTGCGGTCGTCGAGCTGATCCGGCGAACCGGTGGCTGCACCTCGCCGATCCGCCTCGAAGGCGAGTCGGTCGCAGTCTCGGCTCGGACCGGTTCAGTCCTCGCCCGGCGATCGACGCGGTCACAGGCTCCGGGCTTCGTCCTCGTGGCCTGTGGCAACCGACGGGAGTCCCGCTGTCCTCCCTGTTCGGAGCGTTACCGCCGGGACGCCTACTTCCTCGTTGCGGCTGGACTTGCCGGGAGCGAAGAGAAAGGTGTCTCGACTGACGTCGCCTCGCACCCGCTCGTGTTCGCGACGTTTACGGCGCCATCGTTCGGCGCGGTCCATCGCCGTGTCGTCGATGCCGGTGGCGGTGCTCGCCGCTGCCGGCTCGGTGGCCAGGGCGAGACATGCCATCACGGCATCCCGATGAACTGTCTCGAGCGTCATGCCGAGGGCGATCCCCGGATCGGCCAGGCACTCTGCCCAGCCTGCTACGACTACGAGGCCGCGGCCCTGTGGAACGCGAACCTCGGAGCCCTGTGGCGGCGGACGATCACGTACTTGCCCCGCGAGCTAGCAGCCTTGTCGGGTATGAGCGTGGCGGCCCTGCGGACCGGGGTCCGCATCGCCTACGCCAAGGTCGCCGAGTTTCAGGCTCGTGGATCGGTCCACGTCCATGCGGTCATCCGGCTCGACGGCCCCGACGGTCCCGACACCGCGCCGACGGGCGGAGCGACGGCGCAGCGGCTAGCGGGAGCCGTCGCCCGTACCGCGGCGCGCGTAGCGGTCACGGTGGCGGGACCCGGTGGACGTGAGCTAATGATCCGCTGGGGTAGCCAGATCGACGCGAGACTGATAACCCGCAGCCCCGACGGCGGCGAGGGGCACGGAGCCGGCGTCGCGGGCTACCTCGCCAAATACGCCACCAAGGACGCCACCTCGGGCGGGGGTCTCGATCGACGGATACGTGTCGAGGGAGTGATCGAGCAAGCCGAGCTATCCGATCATGCCCGAGCCCTCATGCGATCGGCCTGGACTATCAGTCCTCGCTGGGCCCATAACCTCGGTTTCCGCGGGCACTTCCTGACCAAGGCCCGTCGCTACTCGGTGACCTTTGCCGCCCTGCGAGCCGTCCGGGCGAACTACCGAGCCCAGGCCGATCCCTGGTTGGCCGCGATCCGCGCCAGGGCCATCGGCGACCAGGTCGTCATCCGACGGAGCTTCCACTACGCCGGATCTGGCTTGAGCCCAGTTGAGCGGGCGGTGGCGGCAAGCTTTCGAGTGAGCGAAGTCGGCGCGAAGGACAGCCTCACGGCCTGGGGCAATGCGCAAACCTTCGCCTCCACGCCCAGGCCTACTGCACGGTCACCCTGGGCGCTCAGAGCACATGGGTCGGCGCCATGACCGGCCGCCCCGCTGCCATGACCTATGTCCGGCAGTCCGTTCCGCTCTCCGATCGTATCGCCCTGCGCGAGGACGAAGCCGCCGAGTTGCTTGGGATGAGCGCGAGCACACTGCACCGCCTCGCGATAGCCGGCGTGGTGCCGCGTATCCCGCTGCTGCCCGACATGACGACCGCTCTGTACTCCCGCCTCGCACTCGAACGCTGGGCATTCGATCGGAGTGACTATGCTGATCCGAAGGAGACTGGACGTGGCTACGAAGCGCAAGCGGTCAATCTACGGGGCGGGCAGCGTCTACCAGCGGAGCGACGGACAGTGGGTCGCGGTCGCTCTCGTGCCGGGACAGGCTCCCAAGCGCCTGTACGCCTCCTCGGAAGAGTCGGCGACGGAACGACGCAACGACTACCTCGCCGGACGGCGTCTGGGCATACCGGCCTATGAGAGCAAGTTGTCGCTTGCTCGCCACCTCGAGACCTGGCTTGAAAGCAAGCGCCCGCCGACCGTGCGCCCGTCGACGTACGTTAGCTACGACCTCCACGTCCGGCATCTCAACCGCTCGATCGGCAGCATCGCCCTGGTGAAGTTGACCCCCAACGACGTCCGCCGACATTCACGTCGGCTACTCGACGAGCATCTCTCCCCGCGGTCCGTCGCGCTGAACCTGACGGTTCTTCGGATGGCCTTGAGACAGGCCGTCGACGATGGTCTGATCCCGCGTAACGTCGCGGCGCAGGTGGACAAGCCTCGATTGGTGCGGCCAGAGCTCGACATTCTCAGGCCACTCGAAGTCAAACGCTTCATGGCGGCAGCCCGTCGAGATAAGAACGGCGCGCTCTGGATGGTGCTCATCGGAACGGGGATCCGGCTCGGCGAGGCGCTCGGGCTCCGCTGGACAGACCTCGATCTCACAGATCGAACCATGCGGGTTTCTGGATCAGTGCGTCAGGTCCGGCAACTCGTCCGCACGCCCGGCGAGAAGCGCTTGCAACGAGTCGAGCCGAAGACCGAATCGGGCTGGCGGACGCTCGCGGTTGCCCCGACCGTGGCTGCTGCGCTGACTAAGCGCAAGGCGGAGGTTGCAGCGCAGCCGCGCAATGTCGAGTCCTACGTCTTCACAAGCCAGAACGGGACGCTGCTTGATCCGCGCAACGTCGATCGGTTGTTCCACGCCTTCCTCGAGACGGCCGGCTTGCGCCGTATCCGGATCCACGACTTGCGGCACTCAGCGGCGTCGATCATGCTGACGTCTGGCGCGACGCTCGATGACGTCAAGCGGTACCTCGGGCACAGTTCGATAAGCGTCACGTCAGACATCTACGGTCATCTGGTCGAGGGCCGCTCGGCGGAGGTTGCGGGCGGCATCGAAAGAGCGATTCGAGCGAAGCGCTAGCTCGACGTAGAGCCGGAAATTGACGGGGGAATTGCCGTGACGACTCCAACCGGGTTCTGGTCGTACGTGCATGCGGACGACGACGCAGAGGGCGGTCGAATCAGTCAGCTTGCAAGGCTGGTGAAGGCCCGATACGAGCTGCTTACGGGTGAGACGATCGAATTGTTCCTCGATCAGGATTCGCTCGGGTGGGGAGAAGTGTGGCGTCAGAAGGTAGAGTCCAGTCTCGCCACGGCGGCCTTCTTTATCCCCGTGCTGACTCCGCGATTCTTCTCAAGCTCCGAGTGCCGAAACGAGCTGCAGACCTTCACTCGTAAGGCCACCAATCTCGGCGTCCGCGAACTGGTTCTGCCAATCGTCTACGCCGAGTTTGCGGGGCTTCATGACGACTCCCCGACCGACGAATTGGTCGCCCTCGTTAAGACCTTTCAGTACGTGGACTGGACCGATCTGGGCCTGACTGACGCCGATTCGTCGGAACATAGGCGCGGGGTTAATCGCTTGGCCACCCGCTTGCGGGAGGCCAACCGCGCCGCGGACGACGCTGCTCTTGGGGCTGAGGCCGTGGCGCCGATCGTGGTTGCCGCGGTCGAAGACGAACCCGGCCTGTTGGAACGCCTTGCCACGGTCACTGAGACGATGCCGAGACTCGCTGACACAACGCTCGCAATCGGTGCCGAAGTACAGCAGATCGGGGAGGTTGTATCGGCCGGGACTGCCGAGCTGCAGCGTTTCAATGGTGCGAGCAATGCCATCCAGCCGGCGCTGATGATTGTCAAACGCTTGTCCTGGTCGCTGCAGCCACATGCCGACCGGATACTGAGTCTGGGAAGCCAGTTCGAAACCCAACTCCACGATGTCGACGACCTGATTCGAACGCTCGTCGCCGCTGCGCCATTGCTCGCCGCCAGCGCTAATGGCCGCGAGTCTATGTGCGGCTTCTTCGATGGGGTGAGGTCTGCTTCTCGATCCTCCACATCCGGACTCGGAGCACTCGAGACTTTCATCACTCAGATACAGCCAATGGAGTCGTTGTCGCGGGACCTCCGTAAGCCCCTACGGACTCTAAGGCAGGGCCTGACCGTGATTGCGGAGGGTCGTTCGATAACCGACTCATGGATTCGCCTGATGGACGAATCCCCTCTCCAGTGCGAAGGCTCGAGCCAGGATGGCGACCAAAGCCTCCCTAACCCGACGTAATCGCGCTGAGGCCACTCGGTGGCGTGCAATCACTCCACCGATCGCTCCACTTTGGGCAGATTCGTGCTCAAAACCTTGTGACTGTGGATCCGCAGGTTGCGGGTTCGACCCCCGCAGGCCACCCCAACCCCCGCCACAGGCCGCTCGCCTGCGCCCGACCGGCCGCGCATTTGCCCGAGTCCGCGAGACGGTGTTACCCTGCCGCCGACTTCCATTGGCCCGGAGCGCTCCCGCACAGGAGACCGGCAGATTGCGCGAAATCACGACTGCCGTCCAAGGCCTCGCCGGAAGGGGCCTCCGTTTCGCGGTTACGGCGCTGGACCAGCCCGTCGCCGGCCGGATCTCGATCCTCAGCGGGGCCGTGGCGGTGGCCGTAGCCGGACTCCTCATCGGCCTGCCGGTCAAGCCCGTCGCCGCCGAGCCGGTCCCTTACGTGACCCCCCTCGCGCCCCAGGCGGCAACGCCGGCAATTGAATCGAGCCTGCCGCTCGACGTCGCCTTCCAGGTCGACTTCTCCAAGCCCATGAACGAGGCGACGGTCGAATCGGCGCTCACGATCGCGCCCCCGGCGAGCGTCACCTACTCGTGGGACGCCCTTGGTCAGATCCTTTCGGTGGCCCCCGACCCGCACTGGCAGCCCCAGACCGACTATACGATCGAGATCTCGACCGACGCCTCGGACCACGAGGGTCTGGGCCTGACCGCCCCCATCGTCACCGGCTTCCGCTCGGGGCCGCTGACGTCCGGCCAGATCAGCGCCACGCGCACGGTCGACGGCCTGGCCGCCCCAACCACGGCTTTCCAGGTGACCTTCACCCGCCCGGTAAAGCTGGCCACGGTGATGATGCGCCTGGCCATAGACCCGCCGATCGACGCTACCATCGCCGGCGACGATCCGACCGACTCGGCCTCCCAGGTGTTCACCCTGACGCCGAAGGCGCCGCTGGCCACCAACACGACCTACACCGTCGGATTCGTCGACGGCGGCCTCGACGCGGCCAGCTCGCCGCTGCAGCCGGTCGCGCCGATGACCATCACCACGCTCCAGGCACCGTCGGTGATCAAGGTCTCGCCCCAGGACGGGACCTACTCGTACGACACGAACCAGGTGATCTCGGTCGAGTTCTCGGTGCCTATGGACGAAAAGGCCGCCTCGGCCGTGTCGATCAAGGCCAACGGCCGGGCTGTCTCGGGCTCGACCGCCTGGACCGAAGACGACACCGTCCTGGTCTTCACCCCTAGACACTCCTTCTACCTGGGTACCACGGTCTCGATCCGGGTGGCCTCGAGCGCCCGCTCGGCGGGCGGCCTGACCATGGCGGCCACGGTCGACTCCTCGTTCGTCGTCACCACGCCCCGGAGCAAGCTGGCGGGCCGGCCGATCACCGGGACGAAGATCCCGTGGACAGGCGGCATCGCCTCATCGAGCGCGCCCTGGCACAGCGCCGAGATGTACTACCTGGCCCTGCTCAACTGCACCCGGACGGGCAAGTGGGTGACGTCGACCGGGCTGTGCTCGACGCAGACCCACCACACTCTCCCCGCCCAGCCCGCCCTGCCCTACCGCAGCGACGTCGCCAACGGCGTCGCTCGGCCCTATGCCCGCGAGCTGGCCATCCGCAACGCCCTGACGCACACCCTCGACGGCACCACGATCCACACCCGGCTCGAGGCGGCGGGCATCTATCCGTCGACCTATGGCGAGAACATCTCGTCGCCCGCCAACGCCAAGTCGAGCGGCATGATCTCGGTCGAGATCTTCTTCCAGAACGAAGCCTGGGACCGCGGCGGCCACTACGCCAACGTCATGAATCCGCGCTACAAGGGCGTCGGCGTGGGCGTTTGGCAGGAGGACGGTCGGACTCGAGTGGTCATCGACTTCGTCGGCTGACGGCCGGAGCGGCCATGCCGCCGCCGCTCCGCCAGCGCCCCACGAAATGCCGGCTCAGGGAATCTGGAAGTCGAAGTGGGCCCAGTGATCGCCGATCTCGGCCTGCGCCGCGGCCAGGGTGATCGTGCCGGCGCAGACCTGGTTCTTGAGCTTCGTCTCGAAGGCGTCCTTGACGTGCGCCCCGTCCTTTCGACCGTCCGTGAGAAAGCTCGTGTAGGGCTCGGGCCAGAGGTTCCGGGGATCGGTCGGATTGCCGCCCAACTCGAGCGAAATCAGGTGGTCCTCCTCGTACGAGGCCGGCGAGGTGTCCGAGTAGCCATACTGGGCGATCTGGGTCACCTTCAGCGCGTTGGTGTACGACGTCGGCGGCCGGATCGTGGCCGTCCAGCCGGACGAGCAGATCGTGGTGGCGATGTTGGCCTGAGTCACGTTCGGGTTGAGTGAGCCCGGGGTCAGCAGTGGATCCGGCTCGCCGGGCAGCCTGGCCATGGGCTCGGCCGAGACTGTCGGGACGGGCAGCCCCGTCGGACCGGGCGTGAAGCCGATTGCGGGCGTCTCGGAGACGAGCGGCTCGTCGCCCGGGTCGTCCGTCTCGGCTGGCGCGGATGCCGGCGCGCTGGCGGGGGGCATAGACGCGACGGCGGTGGGCGGCGGTGTGGGCGAGGGTGTCGGCGATGGGGTCGCCTGACCGGGCCCGCAGCCAGCCAGGAGCCCCGCTACGGCGAGGCAAGCGCCCAAGCTCAAGGCGCAACGTCGGTGGCGCATTCCGAGTGACCTCCTCTCGAAGCTCACTTCCCCCGGGCGGAAGGGCTGCCGCCAGCCTAGCCGCACCGGGGCCCGCCTACAACACGCACGCGGCCCCGGTCGCGCGGGTCGGGTAGCATCGGCGGGTGAGAACTCCTCCCCTGGTCGATCGATGACGCCCGCCATCGCGCTAGCCATCCTGGCCGCCGGCGTCGCGGCCGGAACGATCAACACCATCGTCGGCTCCGGATCTCTCATCACTTTCCCGACGCTGCTGGCCTTCGGCTATCACCCGCTCGACGCCAACGTCTCGAACACGGTCGGCCTCGTCCCCGGCTCGCTCAGCGGTGCCGTGGGCTACCGCCGGGAGCTAGCCGGCCAGCGCTCGCGGGCCGTCTCGCTGGGGATAGCCTCGGCCGCCGGCGGTCTGACCGGCGCCGTCCTGCTCCTGGCGTTTCCGGGCGCGTTCGCCTCGATCGTCCCGGTCCTGATTGCCGTGGCGCTGGTCCTGGTGGCCGCGGGGCCGCGCCTCGCGGCTTCCCTGTCGCGGCACCGCCACTCCGAATCGCACCGGTCCTGGCCCCTGATGGCGCTCTTCTATTCCACGGCCATCTATGGCGGCTATTTCGGGGCGGGCATGGGCATCATCATGATCGCCCTGTTGACGATCTTCGTTCCGGACACGATCCAGCGCCTCAACGGCCTCAAGAACGTACTCGCGGCCTTGATCAACGGTATCGCCGGCATCTTCTTCCTGGCGGTCGCGCCGGTCCACCTGGACGTCGCCGTGCTGATCGCGGCGGGTTCGATCGTGGGCGGCCAGCTGGGCGCGGGGGTCGGCCGGCGCCTCCCCGCGCCGGTCTTGAGGCTGGCGATCATCGCCGTCGGGCTCGTAGCCGAGGCGAAGCTGCTGCTCGGTTAGGTCCGGCCGGCCGAGGGGGTGTCTGACGGCGAGTCGCCTGCCGGGGGCTCTCCAACCGGGCGCAGCCGTGGAGGCTCGCTCGGTGGCGGTGGGGCGGCCGGCGGGGCCCAGGCCTCGGGCGGGACGGGCACGTCCGCGGTATCGGTGGTTGCCACGCCTTCCGCGACGTCTGCGCCGTCCGAGACGTCCGGGCCGTCTGCGGCGGGGCGCCAGGCAACGCCCTGACCCGGAGCGGCCGGCAGCCAGACGCGGAAGCTCGCGCCACCCTCGTCGCGGTTGAGGGCGCCGATCTGGCCGCCGTGCTGATCGACGATCCACTTCGCGATCGCCAGGCCCAGTCCGGTCCCGCCCGCCGGGGCGTTGTCGGCCCGCCAGAAACGTTCGAAGATGCGCGGCAGGTCCTCGGGCTTGATGCCCGGTCCATGGTCGTCGACCTGAAGGATCGCGCCACCCGCGACCGGCCGGACGAGGGCCTCGACCGTGGTGCCGGTGGGACTGTGCCGGATGGCGTTGTCGACCAGGATGGTGACGAGCTGGCGGAGCCGGAGCGGATCGCCGGAGACCTGGGCCGGCAGCGGATCCAGGACGACGTTGACGCCGCGCTCCTGTCCCAGCAGCGCCAGCGACGAGGCCACGTCCGCCGCGACGTCGGCGAGGTCGAGCGGCACGCGCTCCATCTGGACCGCGCCCGAGTCCGTCCGGGCGAGCAGGAGCATGTCCTCGACCAGGGCGGTCATGTGGCGGACCTCGGCGTCGATGTCGCCGAGTGCCTCGCCCACCTCTTCAACCTTGCGTCGCCGGTTGCGTTTGAGGTCCTCGACGCTCGCGGCGATGACGGTCAGGGGCGTCCGCAGCTCGTGGCTGGCATTGGCGGCGAACTCGCGCTGGCGCTGGAGGGCGGCCTGGCGGCGGTCGATCGAGGCCCGGATCGGCACCAGGGCCCGACCGGCATACAGATAACCCGCGAGTAGGGCGGCCAGCAGGGCCAGCAGTCCGCCGCCGAGGATCACCGTCTGAAGCAGCCCGAGCAGGCTGGCCTCCTCAGTCCGATCGGCCAGCGTCTGGATCACGTAGCTCGTTCCATCGGGCAGGGTCACGGACTCGGTGTAGACGCGGACCGGCGCCCCCGAGGCCGTGGTGACGTCACGGACGTCCGACCCACCGTTCGCCACCGCACCGAGCCCGGCCTGGACGGGCAGTATCCCGGCCGGCAGATGATTGGTCAGGAACAGGACCTTGCCGTCGTTATCGATGCCCATGACGTACAGCCCGGCGAACCGGTTGCCGACCTGGAGGTCGCGGTCCTGTGGCAGGACGGAGCGGCCGGTCCCGCTGACGTAGTTCTCGAACCACTTCTCGTTGAACGTCGCGTAGTCGTGCAGACGGCCGACGCTGTCGTTGGTGAAGGCGTTGGCCGCCGTTGCGTACACGGCACCGCCCAGTACTACCAGGATCAGGAGCGTGACCAGGCCGCTGACCGCCATCAGGCGCAGCCTGGTACGGCGCAGCAGCCGCAGGTCCTCGTCGTGGCCGTTCTGCACCGACGACGGTCCAACTGTGTCGGACACGCCGTCCCGGCCGCGGCGCCACCGCCACGGTCGAGGGAGGGCTGGCCGCCTCATCGATCAGGCCTCACGAAGCCGGTAACCAACGCCTCTGACCGTCTCCACGTGCGCGGCGGCATCGTCGCCGAGCTTCTCTCGCAACAGGTGTATGTAGGCTTCGACCGTGTTCGGGGTGAGAGCCACGCCGTACGGCCAGGCGTAGTCGAGCAGCTGGTCCCTTGACAGAACCTGGCCGGGCCGGCGCAGCAGGCACTCGAGGATCGAGAACTCGCGCTGGCTGAGATCGACCGGCCGTCCGGCGACCGTGACCCGACGAGTCGTCTCGTCGAGCTCGATCGGGCCGGCCTTGAGGGCGGCCGACTTGCGCGACGGCGGGCGCCGGGCGAGCGCCCGCAACCGGGCCAGGAGCTCCTCGTAGGCGAAGGGCTTGACCAGATAGTCGTCCGCGCCGGCATCCAGGCCTTCGACTCGGTCGCTGACCGAGTCTCGAGCGGTGAGCATTAGGATCGGCACCTGAGAGCCGTCGCGGCGCAGCGCCCGCGCGACTTCGAAGCCCGATCTGTCGGGCAGGCCGACGTCCAGGATCAGGGCATCGAGTTCCAGGCTGGAGGTGGCGATCTCGAGCCCCTCCTCGGCGGTGGCGGCGGTCTCGACGACATGCCGATCCTGACCGAGGAGGCGCTTGAGGAGCCGGCTCAGGCGGGCGTCGTCCTCGACGACGAGCAGGTGCACGATCGACTCCTACGGGTTCGTGATCAGGATGTCCTTGGCGGTCAGGGTCCGGCCGCCGAGGTCACCCGACGCGCTTGGGTTGGGCGTCTCGCTCGCAAGCGCGGAGGTATCGATCTGGATGGTAACGCTGGTGCCGATCTTGACGTCGCTGGAGCTCGCGGCGGCCTCGCTGTGATAGGTCGTATCGCCGGACAGATCGATGGTTACGGACGTTCCGCTGGCTTCCTGGATGGTGATCGAGGTCGGGGTGACCGACTGGACGGTCCCGGTGATGCCGCCGGTGATGCCACCGAGACCGCCGGCGCCACGGCCGGCGAACTGGGCGGGGTTGAACGACCCGCCCGGGGCGAAGGATCCGAAGAACCGTCCGCCCTGACCGCCGCGGCCGGCTATCGCCGAGGTCGGGTTCGCCGAGCCGCTGCCGGCCGTGACGTGCCCGACGGCGAAGCCCACTCCGGCGACCGCGATGAAGGCGGCCACGAGGAGGAGCGCCAGGGTGGTCCGGTCCTGCTTGGCGGGCGGCTTGACCGGCTGGCCCACGGGTCGCCTCACCGGCTCGTTCGCGGGCGCTGGCATGTCTGTCATTCGATCTCCTCTTCCTGCGTTTCTCTATTCGTATCTGAGTGCCACGACCGGGTCGAGCCGGGCGGCCTGGCTGGCGGGCCAGACCCCGAAGACGACCCCGACGATGAGGCTGAAGCCGACCGCGACAACGACCGTGAAGGGGTTGAAG
>Ga0335076_10000166_pt1 | contig 55197 bp, 44 predicted proteins | sample Lox_Sample_25_FD_206717 | JGI IMG/M metagenome (GOLD analysis project Ga0335076, IMG submission 206717) | Soil microbial communities from Loxahatchee National Wildlife Refuge, Florida, United States - Lox_Sample_2.5 | ecosystem: Environmental > Terrestrial > Soil > Wetlands | place: USA... | reverse complement strand
CGGCGATACCGATGAGCGCGGCGGACATCGCGCCGAACGCGTGGCTCAATGCGGTTCGCTGCGGCACAGCGGTCATCTTCACCATGCCGAGCGGAACGCCCACTCCGGCGCCGATGATGAGCGCGATAATGATCCACTTGTAATGCGTGACCTGCGGATCGAAGAGAGTCGCGGCCACGGCCAGCGCGGAGGCGATTTCTCCGATCAGGACGCCGCGCATCGCGGAAACCGGAGAACTCAGCCACTTGAGCGCGAGGATAAATCCAATGACCGCGATGATGTAGCTGAAATCAATGAGCTGCTGCAGCGTAGCTGGGCTCATGGTTTCTTCGCCTTCGCGGTCTTGAACATGTGCAACATGCGGTCCGTGATCAGGAAGCCGCCGACCATATTGCTGAAGGAAGCGGCGACGGCAACCAGGCCGAGCAGCGTCGAGAGCTTTGTCTCATGGCGGCCGGCGATGATGATTGCCGCGACCACTACGATCGCGTCCAGCGCGTTGGTGAGGGACATCAGCGGCGTGTGCAGGAGCGGAGACACACGCTTGATCAGATCGAGTCCCAGAAACGCCGCCAGGATGAAAACGAACAAGCTGGAGATGAAATCCGCTGGCATCATTTCCTCCTTAAACCTTGGCTGCCAGAGCGGGCAGCGAGAAAAATTCACGGAGCCTTGCGTTCACGATTTCACCTCCGCGGGTGAGCAGCGTATCGCGATGGATTTCATCGCTTTCGTTGATTTGGAGCTTGCCGTCCTTCACCAGGTGCACCAGGAACGCCGTGATGTTGCGCGCGTACATCTGGCTCGCGTGATATGGCACGGTGCTCGCAAGATTCACCTGACCGATGAGGGTCACTCCATGCTTCACGACGTTTTCTCCAGGCACCGTAATTTCGCAGTTTCCGCCACGCTCGGCCGCGAGGTCCACGATGACGGAACCGGGGGGCATGCTTTTCACCATTTCTTCGGTGACCAGAATGGGAGATTTTTTTCCGGGAATGACGGCGGCGGCAATGACCACGTCGCTTTTGGCAACAACTTCGCCCAGCAATTGCCGCTGCTTTTTGTAAAACTCTTCGTCCTGTGCGCGGGCATAACCTCTCGCGTCCTGCGCATCCTTGGCTTCGATGGGAAGCTCGACGAATCGTCCGCCGAGACTCATGACCTGTTCTTTGGCGGCGGGCCGCATGTCGTAAGCGGAAGCCACAGCCCCTAAACGCCTCGCCGAAGCAATCGCCTGCAAGCCCGCCACTCCAGCGCCGATGATGAAGACGCGCGCGGGGGTAATCGTGCCCGCGGCAGTTGTCAGCATCGGGAAAATACGCGGCAACTTGTCCGCGGCAGTGACTACGGCTTTATAGCCGCAGATCGTGGCCATCGAAGACAGCGCATCCATGCTCTGCGCGCGCGTAGTGCGCGGCATGAGTTCGACGGAAAACGCCATCGCACCTGTTTTTGCAATTTCCTCAAGGGTCGAAACCGCCCCGAGCGGGCGAAGGAAGCCGATCAGTACCTGATCGCGGCGCATCAACGGAACGTCGGCTTTCCCCGTTTTGTCGTTGGATCCGTAGCACAAAACTTGCACCACGATATCGGCGGTGCCAAAGACCTCAGCGCGGCTCGCGATTAGCTTCGCGCCTTTTTCCGTGTACTCGGCGTCCGGATAGCCCGCCTCGACTCCCGCTCCCGCCTCGACGATCACCTGCAATCCGGCTTTCGCCAGATTGGGAATCACGGCCGGAACGAGCGCGACGCGCCGCTCTCCGGGATAACTTTCGCGCGGAACACCCACAATCATGGAGATGCCTCCCTGCCCTGCTTCAGGAGCACGTTCAAGAATTCCTCATAAAAATGTTTCGGGGGAGCGAACCCGGTGCGCTGCTTTCGAGCCGTTCGCGTACTGATTTGCTTACTGCAAAAAATCCGAAACCGGCGACATGCTGAAACACGCGTTGTCCGTGCACAGCTTTACTTCGCCAGCATTCTATCGCCAATTCGCTCAAAGTCCAAGCGGGTCGTCCCTTCCGTGCAGCTGTTTCATCACTCCTTTGAACGAAAGATTGCCTGAGCCTCGCGGAGGCGCCTCAAGACGCCCTCTTTTTGCCCAGGCGAATTCCAGTCGGGGTAGCGCGAAGTCACTTCAATCGTCTGCCCGATCCAGGCATCGAAATATTTGGCATCTTCAGGAGATTTCAGCGGATGCCCGGCAATGTTTACGTAGATCGGGCTGGTGGTGGCGTAAGGATATTTGTCGAGCACGGGATATTCGGCTTTGTCGCTGTAAGCGCGGAGGACGCACCAGCCGCTTTCGGCAAGAGGCAGCGTGCCGATGACATCGGCTGACTCTCGCGCGGAATCCAATTGGAGAGATCGAGCGACGCGGCCATTGCAAACAACTTCCAGATGATCCACGGGAACGATGGAGCGCAGCTTCGCGGTGAAGGGGACGGCGCTGCGCGGGGCGTCGAAATTCAGCTCATCGCCAACCCTGTGTCCGTCCAGCGTGAATTCGACGAGGGGCCCGTTCGTGGCAAACGTACGGCCTTTTTTCAGGGCGTCCATCCAAAGCTCGAGATTCAGCGGCCATTCCGGCACCCAGGCGTAGACGCGATCGAATCCCACATTGCCGCGTATCGGCGCGGCGTAATTCGTGGTGGCGTCGGTACCTGCCCCCGCCGGAAGGTGAAAGCCCAGATTCAGTAGGCGGTACCAGACGGCAGCGGTGGATTTGTGGTCGCTGAAGCCGACGATTTCCATGTAATCGAGTTTGCCGAGAGCCACGTCCACAGGAAGTTCGTCCGTGATGCTTTGCGGAGGGTTAGCAAAAGGATCAGGCTGTTCATCAAACGGATGCACAGCGCCAACAAGAGCGCCCTGTTCATGCGCCATGTCGTAGACGTCGGCATTCATCGGGAAGAGGCTAGCCGCGGCGGTGTTGGGATAGCCCGCGTAGCCGGGCAGCAGAATGTGATTGAGCGGTCCGAGAATTCCGCGGTGACCCCAATAGCTGGTGTGAAATTCCTGCCCATGAACGATCATCGTCTCCGCGTCGGAAGCCGGGTCAATTCCCTTGCCGTTGTACGCGATGTCCGGAAAGCGCTGCTCCTTGTTGACGATCAGATTGTTGACGATGCTCACGTCCTCCGCTTTGGCCATTTGCGCAAGGATCGCCGGATTGCTGCGATAGGTTCCGCCATAATCCATGTGCACGTGTAAGTCACTGCTCACCCAGTGCCCTTTGTCAGCGCCCATCGGCCACTTCGGAGCAAGCCTGACGACCACAAAATAATTTCTCCCAGAAACATGGGTAAACATCTCGGAATGGAGGGGACGTTCAAAGCCCTGCACGACCTCCACGTGAAATTTGCCGAGCGGCAGGGCCATGTTCACCCTGCCCTTGGCATAGAAATAATGGGCTTCAAACGGCCTTTCGCTCCGGTCGTAGCCATCATCCGCGAAAATCCACGAGTTCTCCGGCGCATAAAAACGGCCGTCCTCACCAGTGACGGAGATACGTGCGGGAGATTCCTTCCCGTTTTCATCTGTGACATCAATAACGAGGTTCAGGTTTGGCTTCAGGTACGTGCGCTCGGCAATGGTGACATTGCGCTGTCCTCCGCCCTCAAATGTCTGGAACCAGAGTTCGGTGTTGCCGCTTCGATTGGAAATGAACGCCAGCGTTTTGGCGTCGGGCGACCAGCGAACGTTCGTGTCGTCCCAATCGCCATAAGAAATTGGGAAAGCGTCACCGCCCTTCGCGGGCATGACCCAAAGCTGGTGCCACTCGCGCCCAAGATACGAGCTATAAACCATGCGCGAGCCGTCGGGCGAGAAATCCGGCCGGGCGTTCCAATTTGTTTCCTCGTAATGAATCTCGCGGGCCAAAGCGCCGGGCTCGGCTTTCATCAGCCAGAAACCGCCCGTGCCATGAATGTGGCCTTTGTTGGAGACGAAAAGAATACTTTGGCTGTCGCGCGTCCACACGGGATTGATTTCCGTGTCATAGGCGCTGTAGTAGTAGCGCGGCAGATCGCTTTTCGTTTCGCCCGTGAGGCGAACGACGTTTTCGAGCTTGCCGTCAACAACATCCGCGCGAAAAATGTGAAATCGTTTGTGGTAGGAAGTCGAAACGAAAACGATTTGTTTTCCGTCGGGAGACCAGCGCGGCTCGACATTCACCGCGCCTCCTTCGGTGAGCTGGTGCGTTTTCCCCGTGGGCAGATCGAGTAGCCACAACTCCATCGCATCTTTCTGGTAAGAAACGTAAATCACGCTTTTCCCGTCCGGCGACCAATCCGGCTGGTAGTCGTAGCCGGGACCGTCCGTAATTTGAACCGCTTCCTTCGAATCGAGCTTCTGCCTCCACAGCGAGCCCGCCATCGAGTAGATCACTTCTTTCGAGTCCGGCCCCCAGGTGACGCTGCTCGGCCCGCTGGTCAATTGGGGCAAATAAAGTTCGCGATAGTAATAGGGATGAGGAAGATCAATTTGGGGCAGAACCGGCCTGCGCTGGGCGTGCGTGGGAAGTGACGCGACCGTGCACGCGCCGAGCAGAAAAACGAGCTTCTTGAGCAATAGGCCCTCCGCGATTTTCGCCAGTAATTGCGGAACGAAGAACAGGGAACGCTATGCAAGATGCGGCGGCGAAACAAGTTTGAATTTTTGCAAATCCGGTTTCAGGCCAAGCCCATTTTCGTGAGCGGCAGTTCGCGAACGCGCTTGCCCGTCGCGGCAAAAATCGCGTTGCACAGCGCGGGCGTAAACGGCGGCACACCCGGTTCTCCCACGCCTGCCGGAGGCGCTTCGCTTTCCACAATGTGCACGTAAGCTTCGCGCGGCGCCGTGTTCATGCGCGCCATCGGATAACTGTCGAAGTTGCCCTGGTTGATGACTCCGTTCGTCGCTGTGATTTCACCGTAGAAAGCAAGGCTCGCGCCGAACGTGGCCGCGCCTTCGAATTGCTGATGCACCATCTCCGGATTGACGATGGTTCCCGCATCTACGGCGGTGTCCACGCGCGGAATCGTCACTTTCCCGTCCTTGTCCATTTCCACCTGCACCACCGTGGCGACATAAGTCAGAAAACTGCGGTGAATTGCGAGGCCCATCCCGAATCCATTTCCGCTTTTCCTTTTGCCCCAGCCGGCTTTTTCTGTGGCGAGTTCCAGCGCGCGCCGGAATCGCGCGATATCAATGGGATATTCCTTATAATCGCCATCGTAATTCGGATAGTCTTTCGCAAGCTCAGATTTCGGAATGATCCTGCCCGGTCCGAGCAATTTGAGTTCGTATTCGAGGGGATCCATCCCCGCCGCGTGCGCGAGTTCGCCTGCAAACGAATGCTCCGCAAACGAATGGAAAATGTTGCAGACGCTGCGCAGCCAGCCGATGCGCACGTGAGCAGCGGCTGCGCCGTTCTCCGCGCGATGATTGGGAATCGCGTAAGGCAGATCGCTCCAGCCCAAGCCGATCTCCCCGGCGTCAGCGTGCTCGGCATTTGCGTCAAACGTGGACGCAATCGGAGGAAACGTACTGCGCTGTAGCCACGCCGTCGGCATTCCCTCCGGTCCCACTGCGGCTTTCATATACATGGCGGCCACGGAATGATACGTGTCGAATTGGATGTCGTCCTCGCGGCTCCAGACGACCTTGACCGGCTTACCGGTCTTTTGCGATAGGACTGCCGCCTCGATTGCAAAATCCGGGAACGACTTCCGGCCGAACGCGCCGCCAAGAAGCGTCACATAAACGGTGACGTCTTCCTTCTTCAAACCGGTCGTGGCGGCCACGGCATCGCGCATGCCTTGCGGACTTTGCGTCGCGGCCCAAACTTCCATTTTCCCATCGTGAAAATGCGCGAGTGCCGCGGGAGGTTCCATCGAAGCGTGCGCCAGCATCGGCGCATAGTATTCAGCCTCGATAATTTTTCCACCTTTGGCGAAGACTTCGTCCACGTTTCCGATTTCGCGTACGACTTTCCCAGGCTTACGCGAAGTCTCCTGCAATTCTTTTTTGTAGGGATCGGATGAATAAACGCTGTGCGGGCTATCGATCCATTCGATTTTCAGTTTTTTCTTCCCCTCGATGGCCGCCCAGGAATTATCCGCGATCACCGCCACGCCTCCGAGCGCCTGCATCGTAACGGGCGGCTTGAACCCCTCGATCCTTGCCGTTTGCTTGACGCCCTTCACCGCAAGCGTAGCGGAATCGTCCACAGATTTTGGAGCGCTGCCGAGTACCGGAGGATGAGCCACATTGGCAAAAAGCATCCCCTCCATCTTGGTGTCAAACCCATAGACCACCTTGCCCGTGACCATGTCCTTCAAATCGTAACTGCGGATGCCTTTTCCGATATAGCGCCATTCGCTACGCGGCTTGAGCTTCACTTCTTCCTTTTTCGGAACAGGAAGCTTCGCTGCGGCGGCGGCCAGCTCTCCGTAGTCGAGTTTCTTGGCGGTACCTTTGTGCAAAACTTCATGGACGCCGGTGCTGCACTCGCTCACCGGCACGTCCCATTCTTTCGCCGCAGCCTGCAACAGCATCAGCCGCGCCGTCGCGCCAGCCTCGCGCAGCGGATTGAAGAAGCTCCGCACCGAATGCGATCCGTCTGTATCCTGATCGCCGTATTTTTCGTCCCCGGTCGCCTGGACGATCTTCACCCGCCCCCAATCTGCATCCAATTCGTCCGCAACAATCCGCGGTAGGGCGGTTCGCGGGCCACTTCCCATCTCCGAGCGATGCGCGATGATGTACGCGGTGCCGTCTGTGTCAATGGCCAGATAAACGCTTGGCGCGAACGGCCCCTTCATCGAAGGATTCATCGCCGATCCCGCGACGGAATCATCCGCGGCGAACAACTGTTCAGGCAGCAACTGCACGCTCAGCACAAACGCTCCCGCGCCGAGCATTCCCTTCAGGAAGCCGCGCCGCCCGACATTTTCGATTCGCACCATCGTGCCCTCCGGTTTTTCATCCAATTTCAGCTTCACATCCTAACTCCATTTGTTTTCCGCGCAAATCTCCCAGGTCTGCGCGCGGGAGCGACGCCGGTTTACGCCCTTGGGCAGCTGCAATGTTTAGCACTTCCTCGCACCAACTCGCGAGCCAGCTTGAGAATTGCCGGGGAGAGGGGCACTCTGGTCTGCGGAGCTTATCTCGCGAATGCAGCCGGATCTCATGAAGCGCGCCATCGCGCTGGCCATTGAAAACGTGCGCACAGGCCGGGGCGGTCCGTTCGCTTGCCTCATCGTCAAGAACGGGCGCACGATCGCACAAGGAGCAAATCTTGTCACCGCCACGAACGATCCCACAGCGCACGCGGAGATTGTCGCCATTCGCGCCGCCTGCCGGGAGCTGAATTCTTTTCAGTTGGCGGGTTGCGACCTGTATGCGACTTGCGAGCCCTGTCCCATGTGTCTTGGCGCAATCTACTGGGCGCGACCGGAGCGGATTTACTTTGCGGCGAACGCGGACGACGCTGCCGGGGCGGGTTTCGACGATGCATTCATCTACGCCGAATTGAAAAAGCCGCCTTCGGCCCGCCGCATCCTCATGACCCAACTCCTGCGCGATGAATCCTTGGCCATCTTCGCCGCCTGGAAAGAACAGGGGGATAGAAAACTTTACTAGAAGGAATTCGAGCGATTAGGAATCGGGCCACGCGCCGAGCGCGCGGCGCAAATACACCAGTTCGCCAAGATGGTACGCGTTGTGATCGGCGGCCAGCAGCGCTTCGCGCAAGATCGTCTGACCGTCTCCCCAGGGGAATTTCGCGGCCAGATCATTGCGCGGATTTTTCACCAGCTTGATCAGCTCATTTAGGTCGCGCTTGAACTCGCGCACGCTTTTATCCCATGCCGAGTCGCTTGGCGGCACCGGCGTCTTCGGCCAATAGCCGCCGGGAAACGGCGGTGAAACGTGCTTGGCGTCGCAGCTGAACTCCAGGATGTCCCATTGCGCGAGCCGCATATGTTCCAGCAGTTGCCAGCCGGTATGCGGCAGGCCCTTGGCAAAAACGCCTCGCTTGCGCGCGGGGAATCCGTCCACCGCATCCTCAAAATGCACGTGCGCGCCGCCGCCTTTCAACAGATAAGCCAGGTGTTCGCGCAACTCTCGGTCGCCGCTCCTCACTACATGCGCCGTGCGCTTCGCTCTTCTTTTTTGCATGCGGACTTTTTCTCCGTGCAATCACTTGCAGGGGATTCCGGGGCTTGGACACAGGTTCGACTCCTGATACCCATGCACATCGACATCTTCTCACAATTCAGTGACGCCGGAAAATGGGCTGGCCCGTTGCCGCAACCTGCCTTCCGCTGGCATACTCTCTGTTCCCTGCAACACCATGAGGCGCTCCGAATGAAACGCGAAATTCATCGCTGGTATTCGCATCGGCTCGGACTCGAGCTCGGCGTCGTTGTCTATGGACATTGGGGCTCGCCCATCGTGGGATTTCCGACCAGCGCCGGAGATGAATGGGAACTCGAAGGCCAGAGCCTGATCGGAGCGCTGGCCGATTTCATTGACTCCGGCAAGATCAAGTTCTTCAGCGTCAATTCGATTAATGCTTTGAGTTTCTATAACAAGTCCGCCCATCCGTTTCACCGCAGCTATGTCCAATCGGTTTTTGACACCTACATGCGTGAAGAAGTCGTTCCTTTCATCTGGGACAATTGCAAAACTCCCGGGATCGCCATCACCACAATGGGCTCTTCCTTCGGCGCTTATCACGCCGCAAATTCCCTCTTCAAGCATCCCGATGTCATCAAGCGGTGTCTGGCGCTCTCTGGCGTCTATGACCTGAAAAATTTCATGGACGGCATGTACGACGACAATTTTTATTTCAATAATCCCGTGGATTATCTTTCCAATTTGAGCGATCCCTGGGTCTATTCGCAGCTCGCCACCTGCGATATTCACCTCTCCACGGGCACGGGACCCTGGGAAAACAGCGCGCCTACGTACCGCTTCTCCGAAGTGCTGTCTCACAAAGGCATCCACCATCACTTGGACAATTGGGGCCCGATGGGCGGCCACGATTGGCCCTTCTGGAAGCACCAGATGCGCGAATACGTTTCCCACCTGTTCTGATTTTCGTCCGCAGATTCCGATACATGGGCCCCGTCCACAGGTTCGCGGCGCGCTTGTTCCCACAATTTGGAGAGGATTTTAGGCCAGTCCCAGACGATCGAGCTGGTAGTGCCCGTTGGAGATGACCTGGTCGTCGTCAATCCACACATTACAATTGCGCGTCAGCACGTCCACGTGCGTCCTGGATGTCCAGTCCGCATGCGTCTGGCTTCCGTAAGGATCGCCGAAGGCGATATGCACGCCGGGGAACTTTTCATCCTGAAGCAGGATTCCGATCATTTCCGAAAGTCCAAGATTCGTCCCGAAGGCAAGTTCTCCCACGCGGTCACTGTTCCCGTCGGTGTGGCAATACTCCCAGAATTCGTTCTCCAGATCCTTGCGCTCGCATTCAACGCCTGTTAACCGCCCAGATTGAATCTTCAGCCGCATCGGCGTGCCCTGCAAGTCGCCGTATTTGCCATTGAAATAATCGCCCGCCGTCGCGTCGCAAACAAATGTGCCGTCCACGCTCGCAGGAGTCGTGAAGACCTCCCCAGCCGGCAAATTGGACCAATACCTCGGGCTGATCAGCCCGCTCGTTTTCACCCAATCCAGTTTCCGGTCGAAATTCGCGGCAAGCGCGGTGCCTGCGTCCGTTTTGACCGTGAGAGTCTCCGCCCGAAGCATGCGCTCGCGCAATTTGTCGCTCAGCCGGTCCACCATCCGGTAATCCGCGCACATGCCCTGTTGCATGATTTTGGGCGTCACGCCAATCATGTGCGCGTACCGAATTCTTCGGCGTTCGACAACCCGCACAATCGCCATGCGGGCACCAAGCTCCCCCGGCTGCGGCGTCATCGCCAGAATTCCGGCGTCCGCGGTTTCCAGAGCTTCCAAAACCGCATTCGGAGCGCTCTTCAGCGGCCTGGGTCCGAAATCTTCGAGCAGCAGCGGCGCGGTTTTTGCGTGATTGCGATCGAGCGCGGCTTCCAGCGCTGCGGCCACGGCGCAGCTCGTTTCGTCCGCAATCAGCGCGACTCTCTCACCGGGAGACACCGCGAGGCACGTCTCCACGGCGTTCTTCGCGCCGGCCATCAGTTCTGTTTGAATGGGTCCGAACGACATTGATGTTATTCTACTGGCTGTTTATTGCCTTTGCCAGAATCTTGAATGGATTGGTTCCTTGTTTACGAAGGTTCGCAAGACCTTCAACCGGCCAGCCGGTTCTTCAGGCTCGGGCGCTCACACGAAATGCGGGAACCTGCCCGCCACCGCTCGTCACATTGGCCAGTCCCGTGGCGCTCAAGCGGGTGAGGAAGCCGCACAGCTTTCCGCGATAAAGATACGGCGCGAAATCCACCAACATGTCGCGAAAGCCGACGAGGCCCTTTTGCTCGACGTATGGAAAAACCTCGCGTCGAATGGGAATACGTTCCTGCACGATCCAGCAGCCGTGCGCGCCGGAGATCGCTTTCTCGATCGCGAAATCCCAATCGCTCTCATTGGTTTCCCAGCCGAGCGTCACGCCGCTTCCGCCGTATTCGTCGCTCGGCTTCAAGACCAATTTTTCCCGATTACGGCGGATGAAAGAGAGCAGATCAACGTGCTGACCGTAATGCGCTGTCGGAACGTCGGCAACCACGCGCGTCCAGGGCACGTGCTTGCGGATCAACAAACGTTCGTCGAACGAAAAGAGCGAACCGTTGCGCTCGTCCGTCAGCACCGCAAAGTACGCTTTCACGTGTGGAATCTTGCAGCGGAAATGGTTCGCCACGCAGACTGCTCCGGCTTCATACGCATCCACCAGAGCCTTGCACTCCGCCGGGCGCGCCACAATATCGTTCATCAGCACGCGGCGGTACACCAGATCAGTCTTCTTCCCGTTGGCAGTAAGAGTTTTCCCGTCGAACACTAGCTCAGCTGGGTCCGCCAATTCCACCGGTACGCCCATCGCTTCAAAGCGTGTTTGCAGAATTTCGAATTCGCTCCAGGTCGGCACGCCGCGCCAATCCACAATCGCGATTTGCGGCCGCGACGTGGTGCCGCCCCAATCGAGATAGCTTGTCACTAGCGCGTCCAGCAGCTTCGCGCTCAAAGGATAGTTGTGCACGTCGAAACGCTTCGCGAACTCCCGCATCACCGGAAGATCGCTAAAGACGTTTGCCAAAGTCTCCGCGTATCCCGCCCCCGCCGGCGATTCTCCGTTGTACTCCGCGAACATCAGCGAATCGGGCAGAAGAAACGCGTCCAAACGGGAAGCCGTGCTCGCGGGACCATATCCGCCGCTGATGCGCACAAGCCGCTCTTCCTCTGGCCGAAGATGGAACTGGGCGAGCAAAGTGGGATCCTCAAGCGCCGCCGCGGTCACTCGCTCGGCAAGTTCTACCATCGTTTCGGCAACGATGCGCACGCGTTGCTCATCTTCAGGAGAAAGAAAAAACGGCCGGAGAAATGGGCAGTGGACGCGGTCGCCAAACACGAGTTTTTCCGTTCTCAACTTTTCGTAGAACTGTTCCGTGAAACGCGTGGAGGTGTTCAGCGAAGTCCGCAGCAACTCGTGCCAGGTTTGGGCAGGGTCCGGACTGATTGAGGTCAAGGCGGCGCTGGAGTTCATCTACGTCTTCGTCCCTGGGAGAATGCTTGACGTTCCCGACGCGCTCGTCTGGCTCGCGGCCGCCGCTTTCGGTGCTCCCGTAAATCCACCGGCAGCCCCAACTCCCAGCATTTCTTCCCATCGCGGCCAGGAGTTCGAGGCCACGCCAAGAAGCGCGCGGTCAATCACCAGATTGGCCATCTTCTCCACCACCATATCGAAATAGAACTCGGTGATGCGGTCGCGCTCAAAATCGGGTGCGGGATTCAGGAAGTCGATCGCATACGGCAGCTCGCCCTTGATGGCGAATTCAATCGTGTTCATCTCGTAGCCGAGGGCCTGGTTGATGGTCTGCGCATCCTTTACCACCCGCATCCCCAGCGATGCCGAAAGATAATCGTGGTCCACGTGATAGCGGCGCTCTTTCGGATCGTAGCGCACCGGAATGATGTCCGTCTTGCCGAACGTGAAGCACCGCACATAGCGGTCGAAGTCAATGAATTCCTGCAGCGTCATGCAATACGGCGCGGTTTTGTCGTACGCGGCAATCAACTCTTCCTTGTCATGAACCTTGTAAACATGTTTCCAGCCGCCTCCGGCAAACGGCTTGAGGATGGCCGGCCTCCCGACGTAATCCAGCAAAGTGTCCCACTCGATCGGGTAGTTGAGGTTGTGCAGCGACTCGCCGGTGATGTCCACTTCGCGGGGATAACCTTTTTGCGGCAGTAGAACGGTCTTGGGAATAGCGACCCCCAGCTTCGCGGCCACCGCATAGTTGAAAAATTTATCGTCGGCGGTCCACCAGAACGGATTGTTGATGACGTATGTCCCTTGAAGCACCGCGTGTTTCAGGTAGCCGCGGTAATACTCCACTTCGTGAGAAATGCGATCCACGATGACGCGATATTCCGCGCGCTCGCCCATTGGCGTGCCGCCGAGCTTCACGAATTCCGCGGCCACCCCATCCTTTTTTCCAAGCTGATTCACGCGCGCGATAAAGGCCGGGGGAAAAGCATACTCGCGGCCGCACAGCAAGCCGATTTTTTGCATGGGAGAAGCTCCTTACCGCGATTCTCGCGTCTTAGCGCTCGCCGCTTTCCTCAGTTGACGGCATGCGCGGAAGACTGCCGAGGCTCCGTAACACCGCCCCGCGTTTCGGCGACGAGATGTCTCACCACTGCTTTCAAGTCGCCGGTCTGCTCGAAGACGCGCAGCTGGCGTTCGGCGCTGGTTCCTTCGTGCAGAATGGTCTGAATGTATTCGACCGCGCTGCGGCTGCCGAGGTCGTCCACGACGTCGTCCACGAGCTCGAGAAGTTCTGGAATCAGCGACCGCATCGGCACTTCGGCCTCTTTGCCAAAATCAATCATCTTGCCTTCGATTCCGTAGCGCGCGGCGCGCCATTTGTTTTCTTCAATGAGCGCGCGCCGGTAAACTCGCCAGCTTTGATTGTGGGTGTAGAGCCGGTGCAGCTTTACCACGATCGCTTGCGTCAGCGCCGCGATGGCCACGGCTTCCTCGATCTTCGTGGTAACGTCGCACATCCGGAATTCCAGCGTCCCAAACGCCGGATGCGGCCGCACGTCCCACCAGATCTTCTTGCCGTTATCAATACAATTCAGGCGCACTAAAAGATTGATAAAATTTTCGTATTCGCTCCAGGACTCGAACTGCTCTGGAACGCCGGTCCGCGGAAAGCGCCGAAAAACGGTTGTGCGAAAAGATTTGAGCCCGGTGTTGCGCCCCATCCAGAATGGAGAACTCGTGGAAAGCGCCAGCAGGTGCGGCAGAAAATAACGGACCATATTCATCAGGTCAATCGTGGTCTGCCTGTCCGGCATGGCCACGTGAATATGCATTCCGAAGATCAGAAGCGAGCGCGCCAGCTGCTGCAATTCCTCGACGATGTTCTGATAGCGCTCGCCGGGAGAAATCACCTGGTCAATCCAGCTGGAAAAGGGGTGCGTGCCCGCCGCCGCCACTTGCAATCCGGCGCGCTCCGCCGCGGCCACCAGTTCGCCGCGCGTCCGGTGCATTTCAATACGCAGGTCCCCGACGTTTTCGCAGATGCGCGTTCCCGTTTCGACAATGGACTGGTGCATTTCCTGCTTCACCTGGTCGAGAATATCCGGCGAAGCCGACGACACCAATTGCATGACATGCGAACGCAATTCGCACGTCACGGGATCAATGATCTGGAACTCCTCTTCGACACCGATGGTAAAGCGGTGAGCCATGACCTGGCCCTCCGGGCAGTTGGGCTTTCGATGGGGACGCCGCGCCTATGATACCTTGCGACCGGCGAAATTACATCCCCGCTCCTAGGCTTGTCGAAAAACTGGCCATGCTTCAAGGTTGACCGCGGGTCAGATATGACAGCGGGTCATTTTTCCGCAAGGCAGGGTGGCCATCCCACCGAGCCCCCCATATAGCGCTTTGCGCATTACTCCAGCACTGTTTGTTTGGAATCCACGGAGAAAAAACCAAGGTAAGTGCAGGCAAATCTGACGGTTCCCGGCGTGAGAAGCAGGAAGCCGCCCCGATCCGAGTTTCCGACCGCGATTTGAACACTTGAACTTTCTCAGGCTGCTCCCAGCGCCCGGCGCTGCTGGAAGCATTCCCTGCAAAAGACTGGACGGCCCTGGGTCGGACGGAAAGGCACCGTCGTTTCCTTTCCGCACTGCGAACAGGTGGTTTTGGTTTCTGACCTGACCGGTCCGCCGCCTCCGCTACCGGTCTCCGCACGCTTTGCTTTGCAGGCTTTGCACCGCTTGGGCTCGTTCTTGAAGCCCTTGTCGGCAAAGAACATCTGCTCGCCCGCAGTGAATACGAATTCGGCGCCACACTCCGAGCACTTCAGAACCTTGTCATGGTATTCCATGAACCGCTCTCCCCCCGTCCCCGACGGGGCAGAGGGAAGAGCAGTCTCGGCACGAAAGGCCTGGATATTTGGGGAAACCTGTAGTCCGGGGAAGCCGGGCTGGGGTCCCTTGGCCTGCGGGCGCGAATCGGCTGCTACAATCCAAACTACTCTGCCTAACCGGGGCCTGACTCGCGGAGACGCGGCGCTGAACGGCGGGCGGAACAGGAATTATTCCTGTTCCCTCCGCTGCTTTTTGCGCAAACGCTTCCGCGAAAGCGCTTCCTTTGCCCGGCGCTTCTCGCCGGGCTTCATATAGAAGCTGTGCTTCTTGATTTCCTTGATGATGTCTTCCTGTTGCACTTTGCGCTTGAAGCGGCGCAGTGCATTTTCCAGAGACTCACTTTCCTGGATAATGACTTCGGCCACGAATCGTTCACCCCCAATCCGGTTGGGATTGGTTCCTTTCTTGACCGGCCGCAAAGCGGCCGGCGCGGTTCCGGTGTTTCATACGGACACCGTCCCCTGTCATTATCGCACGGCTGTCGTCGGCTGGTCACATTCTCCATGCCGACGGAGCGCTCAAATGCTGTCGTTGTCGAGAACACCTTTGATGAGGTAGCTGGGCATTTTCTAATCAATTCGCTGCGGCAAGTCAAGCAATCTTTCGCGGCGGGGCCGGCGTGGAGGAGAATGCCGGCCTGGCGTAACACTCTGGGTACTCCTTTAATGATGTGGTAAATAAAACGGATTGTCGCGTTGCGATCCTACGTTCGCATAAGCTGCGGCGTCCTGGCGGGCTCTCCGGTTTCTCTTGTTTCTTGCCTCTGTCTTGGAGTTAGAATGAGCCTGCATTTACAAAATGCGCGCCCCGGGGGCCATTCATGTCCGACATGCGAGATGCCATCGTCGTACTTCTTGCGGGAGGCCAGGGCGAACGGCTCTGGCCGCTCACCCGTGACCGCGCCAAGCCTGCCGTTCCTTTCGGCGCGCTCTACCGCATCATTGACATCACGCTCTCGAACTGCATCAACTCGAATCTGCGAAAGGTTTTCATCCTCACGCAATACAAGGCTCTCAGTCTCAACCGGCATGTTCGCGCCGGCTGGTCGCCGCTCGCCGGGCTCGGCGAATACATCGAACTGCTGCCGCCGCAGATGCGCGTTTCCAAGGAGTGGTACCAGGGAACCGCGGACGCCGTGTACCAAAACATTTATTCGATCGGCAGCGAACGCTCGAAATACGTCTTCATTCTTTCCGGCGATCATATTTACAAAATGAATTACGCCAAAATGCTCCAACAGCACCTGGATTCCGCCGCCGACGTTACCGTGGGGACCATCCAAATTCCCGCGCCAGAGGCAGCGAGACAATTCGGCGTCATCGAAGTGGATAAGGACTGGCGGATCATCGGCTTCGAGGAAAAGCCCGTCCAACCCAAGGAATCGCCGCACGCTCCCGGACAGTGCAACGCTTCCATGGGGATCTATATCTTCAATACGCAGTTGCTCATTCCCATCCTTCTTGCGGATTCCGAGGACCCCAAATCCCACCACGATTTCGGCAAGGATATTCTCCCGCGCATCATTTCCAAGCACAGGGTGTTCGCCTACAATTTCGTGGATGAAAACAGCAAGTCCACGCTTTACTGGCGCGACGTGGGCACGATTGACGCCTACTACGAAGCGAACATGGATCTGGTGGATGTATCGCCCATTTTCAACTTGTATGACAAGGAATGGCCGCTGCGAACCTGGCAGCATCAGTATCCGCCGGCAAAATTCGTTTTTGGCGATCCGGACCGCATGGGAGTCGCTGTGGATTCGATTGTCGCGGGCGGATCGGTGGTTTCCGGCGGGCGCGTTTCGAAGTGTGTAGTGGGGAACGACGTGCGGATCAATAGTTATTGCGACGTATCGGAAAGCATTTTCTACAATCACGTGAATGTGGGCCGGCACTCGAAAATTCGCCGAGCCATCATCGACCGGCACGTCAGCCTGCCGGAGCGCACCGAGATCGGCTACGATCTGGAAGCCGACAAGCGGAGATTCCATGTCACCGATTCCGGCATCGTAGTTGTGGTCCGTCAGGAGTCGTTGATTGAAGAGCCCGAAACTGCTTAGGACCGGCGCCGGAATAAGCGCTTAATTCTGTGACCTCACCTCTCGCGCGTGCATCCAACCGCTGCAGCGTGTAATTTGGAAGTGTACGATCTCGTCGGACCGGGCGCGGGGAAAGAACATGGCCAAACCAGTGCTGATGGCCGTTGATGATGATGCAGAAGTCTTGCGTGCGGTGGATCGCGACCTTCGCAAGCATTACGCCGAGAAGTACCGAGTCATGCGCGCGGATTCCGGCGCTTCGGCTCTCCATGCGCTGCAAGGGCTCAAGAAACGCGGCGAGGCCGTCGGGCTTTTGCTCGCCGATCAGCGCATGCCGGAAATGAGCGGCGTCGAATTTATTCGCCGCGCCATGGAGTTTTATCCGGATTCGCGCCGCGTTCTGCTCACGGCCTATGCGGATACCGATGCCGCGATCCAGGCCATCAATCAGGCCAAAATCCACCATTTTCTTTTGAAGCCGTGGGATCCGCCCGAGCAGCAACTCTATCCGGTGCTGGATGATTTGCTGGAAGACTGGCAAGCAGGTTTCCGGCCCGCTTTTTCTGGAGTGCGCGTCCTGGGGCATCGCTGGTCGCCGCGTTCTTATGCCGTGCGTGATTTCCTCGCGCGCAATCAAGTGCCGTATCTTTGGCTGGACGTAGAGAGCGCGCCGCAGAACAGCGAGATTCGCGATGCGCTCGTCTTGGTGGGGGGCGAAGCAGCGAAACTTCCTTCCGTAATTTTCTCCGACAGAACGTTCCTTCCCGATCCCACCACTCTGGAAATAGCCGCGCGCCTCGGTCTTCGCACTCGTGCGGAAACTTCTTTTTATGATCTCCTCATTGTGGGCGGCGGGCCCGCGGGACTTGCCGCAGCGGTCTATGGCGCTTCCGAAGGTTTGCGCACGGTGATGATCGAGCGCGATGCCCCCGGCGGCCAGGCGGGAATGAGTTCGCGCATCGAAAATTACCTAGGGTTTCCCTCCGGCTTGAGCGGAGCGGACCTTGCGCGCCGCGCCGTAGCCCAAGCGCGTCGGTTTGGCGTGGAAATTCTTACTCCGCAGGAAGTCAACAAGTTGCGCGTGGAGGCCGGATCGAAATTCCTGACACTGGCGGATGGCACGGAAATTGGCGCAAAGGCGCTCATTATCGCCACGGGCGTTTCCTATCGGCGGCTCGACGTACCCGGAATGGACCGCGTGCAGGGCGCAGGCGTATATTACGGCGCGGCGATGACCGAAGCAGCAGCTTGCCGCGGCGAGGACGTCTACATTGTTGGCGGCGCGAATTCCGCGGGACAGGCAGCGATGTTTTTTTCGCAGTACGCCCGGCGGGTCATCATCCTTGTGCGCGGCAAATCGCTACAGGCCAGCATGTCGCAATATTTGATTGATCAAATTCGACAGACGGAAAACATCCAGGTAGAGCTGAATTCGCAGATCGTCGAAGTCTTTGGCGACGATCATCTCGAAGCCATTTCCATTCTCTGCTCCACGACGAACGAGATACAAAAAGTAAACACCAGCTCCTTGTTCATATTCATCGGTGCCGCTCCGCGCACGGAATGGCTTGCCAATATCGTCGAACGCGACGAGAAGGGCTTCATCGTGACGGGGCCGGATCTCATGCGGGACGGCAAACCTCCTCGCAGTTGGCCCCTTGAACGCGATCCCTGGCTTCTCGAGGCCTGCATCCCGGGAATTTTCGTCGCTGGAGACGTGCGCTATCGCTCGATCAAGCGCGTGGCCTCGGGAGTGGGCGAAGGCGCCAACGCGGTTCAGTTCGTGCATCAGTACCTGAGCACCGTCTGACATGGGCGAACCGCAAACAGCCGACCAGCTTGCCCGAGTGGTCGCGGATTTGCGCGGCGTCTCCATCTTCAGCGATCTGGCGAGCGAGGATCTTGAATGGCTTGCCGCCCGCATGGAGGAATCGAAGTTTCAGGCGGGGGAAACATTGTCGCGTCCCGGCGATCCCGCCGAGCATCTGACAGTGATTCTCGAAGGCGAGCTGCAGTTTGAGCGCGCCAACGCTCCGGGTTCGCCCATCATCACGGCCTTTGCGGGCCAGGTCACGGGCACCCTGCCTTTTTCGCGTCTGACCCAGTTCACTGGCACGGCTCGGACCGTGCTTCCGACACGCATGCTGCGGCTTCATAAAAAGCATTTCCCGGAAATGTTGCAGCGCATGCCCCTTCTCGGGCAGCGGCTGGTGGGCATTATGTCTGACCGCATCCGCGAAACGACGCGGATCGAGACGCAGCAGGAAAAGCTCATGGCCCTCGGCAAGCTTTCCGCCGGGCTGGCGCATGAGTTGAACAATCCGGCGGCGGCTGCGCGCCGCGCGGCGCAATCCCTGATTGAAGCAATGGAAAGCGTCCGCGCGGCCAGCATCAAACTTCTAAAGCGTTCGTATTCAGACGAGCAGCGCAATGCGCTCCTTCAATTTGAGCAGGAAGCGGTGCTGCATGCTTCCTCCCCCGCATCGCCGTCCGCGGATCCGCTCGAGTTCAGTGACCTCGAGGATTCCATCACGAACTGGTTGGAACGCCATCAGGTTGAGGAGCCCTATAAAATTGCGTCGGTGCTGGCGGATGCAGCAATCTCAGGGGAAAAGCTCGATGCGCTGGCTGCGTCTACGGGTGAGGAAACCGTGGGCTATGCGGTGCGGCGGGTGGCGGCCCTGATTACGGTCTACGGGCTCGTCCGGGAAATTGAAAATAGCACGCGCCGCATCAGCGATCTGGTTACCGCGATCAAACGCTATTCCTATATGGACCAGGGACCATTGCAGGAAGTGGATCTCCGCGAGGATCTGGAAAACACGCTGAAAATCTTCGGCCACCGATTGAAAACGGGCGTGACAATCGTCCGCGATTACGATCCGCAGCTTCCGCGAGTTTGTGCTTACGGAGGAGAGCTTAATCAGGTCTGGACCAACTTGATTGACAATGCCATTGACGCAATGAAGGGCGAGGGCGAGTTACGAATGAAAACGATGCGCGAACTCGATTGCGCCGTGGTAGATATCGGGGACAATGGGCCGGGCGTGCCACCGGCTATCCAATCGCGTATTTTCGAACCATTCTTCACGACCAAGAAGGTAGGAGAGGGCACCGGACTAGGTCTTGATACCGTCATGAGGATCGTCCGGAAGCATCATGGCTCGATCGAGCTGAAATCACAGCCGGGCGATACGCGCTTCCGCGTCCGGCTTCCATTCAAGCAACCGACTGTCACATCTTCCGTTCAGGAGGTAAACGAAACGTGAATTCCCTCTGCGTTCACCTGAAGCAGACCAAACACGCCAAACCCCATACGAAGGGCTGCGAAGAGTGCCTGAAGATGGGCGATACCTGGGTCCATCTCCGGTTGTGTCTCGAATGCGGCCACGTGGGTTGCTGCGATTCTTCAAAGAATAAGCACGCCACAAAACATTTTCACGCCACGAAACATCCCGTGATCCAGTCCATCGAGCCGGGCGAAGACTGGATGTGGTGCTATGTGGACGAAATGATGGCGGAGCCGTAGGAGAAGCGCAGCGCCACAATTTCCAGTGTTTTCCTTTTCGCGGCGCTTAAATCTCAGACTTTCCCGACAAAACGGTGCTTTCTGAAACGGACAACGCGAAATCCCATGCACTCGTCCATTCCCGCCGAAGGGTTGAGGTTCGTCCTCTGTTACAATCGGGGGTTCGAATTTCCCGAGGAGAAGCCACAGTCATGTCCACGAAGATTGCGAAGGTCCATGCGAGGCAGGTGCTTGATTCCCGCGGCAACCCTACTGTCGAAGCCGATGTTGTGCTCGAGTCCGGAGTATTGGGACGGGCCATCGTGCCTTCGGGAGCGTCCACGGGCGAAAACGAAGCGCTTGAACTGCGCGACGGCGACAAAAGCAAATATCTCGGCAAAGGCGTGTTGAAGGCTGTTGCCAACGTGAATGGCGAATTGGGCAAAGCCGTTGCCGGCTTCGACGCCGCGGATCAGGCCGGCCTCGACCACAAAATGATTGCGCTCGACGGCACGCCAACAAAATCGCGGCTCGGAGCGAACGCTATTCTCGCGATCTCCATGGCCGCCGCGCGCGCTTCCGCTGCCGCGGTGAAGCAGCCACTTTACAAGTATCTATCGCAATTTTCGAGCGACAAAAGTGCGAATCTTCTTCCGCTGCCGATGATGAACATCTTGAACGGCGGAGCGCACGCAGATAATTCAGTGGACTTCCAGGAATTCATGGCCATGCCCGTTGGGGCATCGAGTTTTTCCGAAGCACTGCGCTGGGGCGTCGAGGTGTTTCATTCCTTGAAAGCGGCGTTGAAAAAACACGGCTATTCCACGGCCGTCGGCGACGAGGGAGGTTTCGCACCGAATTGCAAGTCCAATGAGGAAGCGATCCAGATCATTCTGGAAGCCATTTCCGCGGCGGGATATAAGCCCGGCGAGCAGGTGGCCATTGCGCTCGATCCCGCGGCGAGCGAGTTCTACGACAAAGCCAGCGGGAAATATGTATTCAAGAAATCGGACAAGAGCGCGCATTCGCCCGAAGAGATGATCGAATACTGGGCCAAATGGGTGGAGAAATATCCGATCGTTTCGCTCGAGGACGGCATGGGCGAGGAAGACTGGCTCGGATGGAAAAAGCTGACCGAAAAAATGGGCTCGAAAACGTCGAAGAAGCGGATCCAACTGGTGGGCGACGATATTTTCGTGACCAACACGGAGATTTTCAAGCGCGGAATCGATCAGGGAATTGCCAACGCCATCCTGATTAAGCTGAATCAGATCGGCACTGTCACGGAAACAATCGAAGCGGTCGAGATGGGCCGAAAAGCCGGCTACAAGTCAGTTATTTCGCATCGCTCCGGCGAAACTGAAGATACGTTTATCGCGGACTTTGCCGTTGCCACCGGCGCCGGGCAGATCAAGACCGGATCGGCGTCGCGCACCGACCGCATCTCGAAGTATAACCAGTTGCTGCGCATCGAGGAGGAACTCGGTGCTGCAGCGCGATTCCCTGGCAAATCCATTCTGGGAAATTGAAAAGCGAAAAGAAGCAGGAAATATCCCAAGGGTAGCGAAGGTTGCAATCTTCGCTTGCAGGCTGCGGCATCCCGCGAAATAATCCTCCCCGCGATCCGTACGCGCCGCGGGGACAAGGAACTAGCGCAGCGGATTTTCAAAACACTGGGGGCAACTGATGAAGCAGTTCATTCGAGTGGGAATTGCGGCAGCTTTGTTCGCGATAATTTTGCCGATGGGATATCGCATTGTCGGCGACGAAAAGCTCCTTGCAGGCTATTCGGCGGATGCTTCGCGCGCGGAAAGAAGCTGGGAAGAGCAGCTTCGCGCCATCCCGAACCCAGACAACATGCGCGCGAACATGCAGAGGCTTTCGGCCTATCCTCACCATGTCGGGTCGCCCTACGACAAAGAGAACGCGGAATGGATCCTGGCGAAATTCAAGGAATTCGGGCTGGACGCGCACATCGAAACTTTCGATGTGCTGTTTCCCACGCCGAAAGAGCGGCTCGTCGAACTGGTGGACGGCGGACCGAAATTCACAGCGAAACTGCAGGAGCCAGGACTTCCGCAGGATCCCACTTCGAATCAGCAGACGCAGCAACTGCCGACGTACAACGCGTATTCGATTGACGGAGACGTGACCGCGCCGCTCGTATACGTCAACTATGGAATTCCCGAGGACTACGATCAGCTAGCGCGGATGGGAGTTTCCGTGAAAGGCGCGATCGTGATTGCGCGCTACGGCCATTCGTGGAGAGGGATCAAACCGAAAGTGGCAGCGGAACATGGAGCGGTGGGTTGCTTGATTTTCTCCGATCCGTCCGACGACGGCTTCAAGGAGGGCGTAACGTTCCCCCAGGGAGCGTGGCGCCCGGACGAAGGCGTACAGCGCGGCAGCGTGGAAGATATGCCGATTTACACGGGCGATCCGCTGACGCCGGGAATTGGCGCGACGAAGGACGCGAAGCGCCTCGATATGAAGGATGTTCCAGTGTTCACGAAGATTCCGGTGCTGCCGATCTCATACGGAGATGCGAAGCCGCTTCTTGAAGCGCTGCAGGGAGAAATTGCTCCGCACTCGTGGAGAGGCGGGCTCGGCATTACTTACCGCGTGGGACCCGGCCCGGCGAAAGTGCATCTGCTGGTGAAAGCGAACTGGGGTCTGAAGACGATTTACGACGTGATCGCGAAAATTCCAGGCTCGACGAATCCGGATGAATGGGTGATTCGCGGCAATCATCACGACGCGTGGGTGAACGGAGCAGAAGATCCGATTTCGGGGCAGGTGGCGCTGCTGGAAGAAGCGCGGTCGTTCGGAGAATTGTTGAAGAAAGGCTGGAAGCCGAGGCGGACGATCATTTATTGCGCGTGGGACGGCGAGGAGCCGGGGCTGCTCGGCTCAACGGAATGGGCGGAAGAGCATATTGGCGAGCTGCAGAAGCACGCGGTGGCGTACATCAATTCCGATTCTAATGGGCGCGGCTATCTTTTCGCCGATGGTTCGCATTCGCTCGAAAGATTCATCAACAATATCGCGAAGGATATCCAGGATCCGGAAACGGATCTTTCCGTGTGGAAACGGCATCAATTGGGGGAAATCGCAGATGCGAAAACCGCGGAAGAGCGCAAGGAATTGCGCGAACGGCGCGACTGGCGCATCGGGGCGCTGGGATCGGGCTCGGATTTCGCGGCGTTCGAACAGCACGACGGCGTTGCGGCGCTGAATATCGGATTCGGCGGCGAAGACGGCGGCGGCATTTATCACTCGATTTACGACGACTTTTACTGGTACACGCATTTCAGCGATACGAAGTTCGTCTATGAAAAGGCGCTCGCCCAGACAGGCGGAACCGCAGTCATGCGGCTGGCGGACGCGGAGCTTCTGCCGTTCGAGTTCGGCGATCTATCGGATACGATCCAGATGTACGCGAAACAGGTGAAGGATCTCGCGGCGACAATGCGCGAGGATGCGATCGAGCGGAACCGCGAGCTGGATGAAGGGGTTTTCGAAGCGATCAAGGATCCAAAGATCGTTTCCGTGCCGCCGCCGCGGGAAGATGTGCCGCCCTTTCTGAACTTTGCTCCCCTGGACAATGCGACAAGCGCGCTGACGCAGGCGAGCGCGGAGTTTCACAAGGCCGTGGAAGCGGCTACGGCGAATGGCGGAGCCGATCTGGCAAAAGCTTCCATGGATGAAGTGAACAAGCTGCTCATGGAGAGCGAGCGCAAACTGACTCTCGAAAAAGGCCTGCCGGGGCGCCCCTGGTATAAGCACTACGTGGATGCACCGGGACAATATACGGGCTATGCACCGAAAACTTTGCCGGCCGTGCGCGAAGCGATTGAATCGAAAAAATGGAAAGAAGCCAATGAGGAGATCGGCGTTACCGCGGAAGTGTTAAACGCGGAAGCCGCGCTGATTCACGACGCGGCGGAGACGCTCACGAACGCCACGCGCTAGCCTGCGCGCGACCCGTTGGGAACAGGTTTTTCCGTGAGGGCGAGAACGGGAGTGATGCCGTCGGCGTGGCCGATATCGAAGAGCATTCCTTCGGATATTTCGCCAGCCATCCGGCGCGGCTCGAGATTCACCACGAAGAGCGCCTGGCGTCCGACAATTTCTTGTGGAATCGAGCGCTCCTTGCGAATCCCCGCGAGAATCTTTCTGGAATGATCGCCGAAATTCACTGTGAGTTTCATGAGCTTTTCCGAGCGGGGGACTTCTTCGACGCGCTCGATTGTACCGACGCGAATGTCCAGGGCATCGAGCGCGGAAATACCGATGACCGGCTTGATGGGTGCTGGTTGAAATTCACTCATGGCTCACCGTTCGTATCTCACTGCGTAGGATGGCGTGGGAATTGAAGAATCGCAACGTTCATCGCGGACCGCAGGATCGGCGGCGAGATGCAGGGGAATTACGCCGGCCCAGACGGGGAGCACATAATCCGCAGCGTCATCTTCTACAGAACCGGTACGGACTTTTGCGGAAATCTCTGTGAGCGGTAGACGCAAGATGTTCGTGGCTTTCAGTTCTTGCTCGTTGGGCTGGCGCGCGTCGTTCCATCGGCTGGGAAGAATTTTTTCGGTGAAGGCGCGGAGGGCGGCGAGCTTTTCCTCGGGCGCGTCAACAGAGAAAGCTTTGCCGAGGGCGACGACAGAACGGTAGTTCATGGAGTGGTTGAAAACGGAGCGGGCGAGGACGAGGCCATCGAGAAGAGTGACCGTGATGCAAATGCCGACGCCTTCGCTCAAGAGGCGCAGCATGCGGCTGGCGGCGGAGCCGTGAAAATAGATGAAGTCGCCAACGCGCGCATACATGGTGGGAATGACGTAGGTCTGCCCGTCAACCGCGAAGCCGACGTGGCAGACAAATCCTTCGTCAAGAATTTTGTGGATGGCGTCGCGATTGTAAACGCCGCGATGCGGCTCGCGCACGATACGTGTGCGTTCCGATGACGGAAGAGTGTCAGGCATGAGGAACACCCGGATGAAACGGGGCGCAAAGTTGATAGCCGGCGCCGCCGCGGCATGAGTGGAGAGCAATCGTTGAGATGCTATCACGCCGCGCAAGTTATGGCGGCGAGGGTGCAGCAATGCCGCGCCCCTTCAAGGCGAGTGACAGGTGTGAGAAACTGACAGACCGGAGAGCGAGATGAGCACGGGAGCAATGCGAGAAGCAGGGAAAAAGCCACTGGATTTGGAGTGGGTGCGGGAGCAGTTCCCTTCGCTGAAGCTGCAAGTGAATGGACAGGCGGCGGCGTTTCTGGATGCGCCAGCGGGAACGCAAGTGTCGAAGCGCGTGATGGATGCGATGCAGGATTATCTGCTCAATGCCAACGCGAACACGTGCGGAGCATTTCTGACCAGCCAGCGCACGGACGCGATCATCGCGGAAGCGCGGGAAGCGATGGGCGATTTTCTGAATTGCAGCGCGGAGGAGATCAGCTTCGGGCAAAACATGACAACGATCACGTTCGCGTTGGCGCGGGCGATCGGGCGCGAACTGAAAGCCGGATACGAGATCGTGGTGACGACGCTGGATCACGACGCGAACGTGGCGCCGTGGAGAGCGCTCGAAGAAAAGGGAGTGGTGATCCAGCAAGTGGGTATTCACGAAGAGGATTGCACACTGGACATGGAGGATCTGCGACGGAAAGTTACGGACAAAACCAAGTTGGTGGCGGTGGGCTATGCATCAAACCTGGCTGGAACGATCAATCCAGTAGAGGAAATTACAAGGCTGGCGCACGCGGCCGGCGCGCTGATGTTCGTTGACGCGGTGCACTACGCGCCGCACGGAGCGATCGACGTAAAAGCGCTGGATTGCGATTTTCTGGCATGTTCGGCGTACAAGTTTTTCGGGCCGCATATGGGAACGCTGTATGGAAAGAAGGATCACTTGTTGCGGTTTCGGCCGTACAAAGTGCGACCTGCGCCGGATACGCTGCCGGACCGCTGGGAAACGGGTACGCAGGTGCAGGAAGGGATTGCGGGGATCGGTGCGGCGGTGGAATATTTTGCGAAACTTGGCCGACGCTGCGATGCGACCGCGAAGACGAGGCGCGAGGCGATTCTCGCGGGGTACCGGGCAGCACATGAGCATGAGATGGGGATGCTGAAAGAGTTGATCGCAGGATTGCTGCAGGTTCCCGGGTTGACACTCTATGGAATTCGCGATGAGAAGCGATTTGGCGAGCGATGCTCGACCGTGTCCGTGCGCCTAGCGAAGGGTACGCCGACCGATGCGGCAAGATTCCTGGGTGAGCGCGGAATTTTCACCTGGGACGGCAATTTCTATGCGCTGAATCTGACGGAGCGGCTCGGCGTGCAAGATCAGGGCGGGGTGCTGCGAATCGGACTGGTGCACTACAACACCAAGGAAGAGGTTCACCGTCTGCTCGATGCGCTCCACAAATTCGCATCGTGTTAGAGGCCGCGCCTTGAAGGCGGCATCAATTCCCGTTGCCTCCGGCGGACATCAGAGTTAACCTCCCAGCTACTGTCCCGCCAGGAGAAACAATTGCTGGAAGCTCTGCGCCGCGCGGCCGGATTGACGATAACGGTGGTAATGCTCGGTGCAACCGCGTTTGCCGGGCAACGGCCGTGGATCGAAGTGCGCAGCCCGCATTTTCGAGTGCTGACAGACGGGAGCGCGGGAGATGCGCGGAGGGTGGCGCGAGAGTTCGAACAGATGCGCGCCGTATTTGCCGTGGGTTTTCCCGGCATGCGGCTGGAAACGGGAGCGCCGCTTCTGGTTTTCGCGCCGCGGGATGAAGCAAGCATGAAATCACTGGCTCCCGCGCAGTGGAAAGTAAAGGGAGCCCCAAAAGTAGCGGGGTTTTTCCTGCATGGATGGGACCGACAATTCGCAGTGATTCGAGTGGATCAGGATGTGCCGGGAGCATACCAGGTCGTCTATCACGAATACGTTCACACCCTGCTCCATGCAAATTTTCGATGGCTGCCCACGTGGCTGGATGAAGGGCTCGCGGATTACTACGGCGGAACGCGCTTTGAGAAAACTAAAATTTACATCGGTGCTCCCAGCATGCGGGTGTACGCGGTACAAGGCGAGCCGCTGATCCCAATCGAAAAGCTGATCAGCGAAAATCCATACACGGCGTTCAAGGGAGACGACCAACGGATTGATCTTTTCTATAGCGAATCGTGGGCCCTCATACACTATTTCATCTTCGGTCCGAACATGGAGCGGGGTAAAAAGCTGACCGGGTTCTTCAGAAAGCTCCAGATGGGAGAAGAGCAAAAGAAAGCCTTCACGGAGACCTTCGGGAGTTTTCAGTCCGTGCAGAGCGCGCTTGAAGCGTACGTGCGCAAATTTGCGTTCGAAAGTTTCGTTATGACAAACCCCGAGCAGATCAGCGAAAAGGAGTTCGCGGAGCGGAAATTGAGTGTTGCGGAAACGGAGGCGGCGATCGGCAGCTTCCGGCTGTGGTCCCATGATCCCGTGGAAGCGCGAGAAATCGTCGAACAGGGGTTGAAAGACGATCCGAAACTGGGAGAGCTCCATGAGGACATGGGGTTGCTTGATTTCACGGAGGGGAAGGATCAGGATGCAGCAACGGAATTCGCGACAGCGAATGGGCTGGACAATCAGAGATTTCTTTCCCGGTATTTCCAGACCATGATGGCGCCGACAGCACTTGGCAACACGCCCGCTGATGAGGCCGACCTGCAGGAGGGGTTGCGCCAAACACTCAAAATAAACCCGGAGTTTGCTCCTGCCTTTGTGCAGTTGGCGTTTCTTGTTGTGAGGCAAGGCGATCTAAACACGGCGCTTGCCGTATCGCGGAAAGCGGAAGAACTGGAGCCGACCCGCGCCGGATACCATCTTTTGAGCGGGCGAATCCTACTGCGGCTAGGAAAAGGCGCCGAGGCGGCGGAATATGCCAAATTTGTGGCAGAGCGCTGGCGAGGCCCGGACCACAACGAAGCGATCGAATTATGGAAGAATGTCCCGGAAAGCGAGCGGCCTCCGGGACCCGCGCTCGATCTCGAACTTTCCGCACCGCAATCCGCCGAAGGAAAAATCGCCGACATTCGTTGCGGAGACAAAGATCACCCCATGGTTGTCACTCTGCGGCGACAAGCCGACTCATTGAAATTCCGTGCCGCCGGTGGATTTATGGTGGGGTTCTCGGACAAAGTTTGGTATGGCAGCGATCATTCCTCGCTCTGCCATCACACCGATGGGATGAGAGCGCAAGTCTGGTACAAACCAAGCACAACGAAGGAATACAACGGAGACTTGACCAGCATAGAATTACGAGTGGACTTGCCTGCCAGTCCTGAAAAAAATGGGCCTGACGCGCAGCAACCTGCAGCGCCGAACAAGAATTGAATTCGGCAACCAAATAATAAAAGAGAGAAAGTCCACTTTCGGTGCACAGGATTGGACTGTGCCCTGCGGGCAAGATTTGTGTATTCTGATGAGTCATGACGAAAGGACCGAAACCGATTGTATTGACTGTACTGGATGGATGGGGATACCGCGCGGAGACGAAGGGCAACGCGATCGCAATGGCGCGGAAGCCAAACTATGACGAACTGCTGCGGAGATTTCCGAACACGCTGATTCACACTTCAGGACCCTATGTGGGACTGCCGGAAGGGCAGATGGGGAACAGCGAAGTGGGGCACATGAACATCGGCGCGGGAAGAATCGTGCACATGGACATCACGCGCATTGATTTGCTGGTGGCGAACAAACAACTCAATCAAGTGCCGCTTTTCCAGAAGGCGATGGAACGCGGGCGGCAGCGGCAACTGCACTTTCTGGGGTTGCTGAGCGACGGCGGTGTGCACTCGCACATCAACCATTTGTTCGCGCTGCTGGAAATGGCCAAGCAGCACAAGGTCGAGAAGGTATTCGTGCATTGCTTCATGGATGGGCGCGACACTCCACCGCACAGCGGACGCGAATACGTACAGCAACTTCAACAGAAAATGCGTGAGCTTGGCATCGGGGAGATCGCCACGGTGGTGGGGCGTTATTACGCGATGGACCGCGACAACCGCTGGGAACGCATCGAGCTGGCATATCGCGCGATGGCGCATGGCGAAGCAGAGGCGCACTCAAACGATCCGGTCGCCGCGCTGCAGAGGAGCTATGAAGACGGAGTGACGGACGAATTTGTGAAGCCCGTAGTGATCGCGCGAGGCGAGGGCGCATCGGCAAAACCGGTGGGACTGATCCGCGACGACGATGCAGTGATCTTTTACAACTTCCGGGCGGACCGCGCGCGGCAGATGACTTACGCGGTGGCGGGGCCGGATTTCGACAAGTTCGCGGATGCGAAGCGGCCGAAGAATCTCTTTTACGTGGCGATGACTCAATATGACAAGCACTGGCCGTGGCTGCAGTTCGTGATCGCTCCGGAAAAGCTGGAGCATATTCTGGCGCAGGTGTTCGCGGACCTGAATTACAAGAATTTGCGGACGGCGGAGACGGAGAAGTACGCGCACGTGACGTATTTCTTCAACGGCGGAATCGAGAAACCGTTCGCGGGCGAGGAACGAATCCTTGTGCCATCGCCGAAGGTGGCCACTTACGATTTGAAACCGGAGATGTCCGCGGAGGGAATCACGGATACGGTTGTGAAGGCGATCGAGAAGGGCGAATTCGACGCCATTATCATGAACTACGCCAACGCGGACATGGTGGGGCATTCGGGAAAACTGGAAGCGGCGATCAAGGCCGTGGAAGCCGTGGACGCGGGACTTGGAAAAATCTATCAAACGCTGAAGGCGCGGACCGATCCCGGCGCATGGATCATCACCGCTGACCACGGCAACGCGGAGACGATGATTGATCCAAAGACCGGCGGGCCGCACACGTACCACACGACGAACCCTGTGCCGCTGATTCTGGTGAGCGGCGAAGAAGGAGTTCAGCTGAACGGCGGAGGATCGTTGCGAGACATTGCTCCGACGATGTTGAACATTTTGGGCCAGAAGAAGCCCGCGGACATGACGGGTAAGGACCTGCGGATTCTGCCTGCGCGCTGAGCTCCAGATGCGGACCAAGCCGGAAGAGACAAAGCTTGTCATTTGCGTGTGGCACAACTTTACGGAGTGGCGTCCAAAGCCTTTCATGGCGGAGCGCATCCGCGAGCGCTGGCCGCAAATGCTCGTGCTGCATTTGCCGAATTACGACACGTTGCCGCAGGAATTACCGGACACGGACATCTTCATCGGCTATTCGCTGCGCGCGGAGCAGCTCCAACACGCGCGAAAATTGAAATGGGTGCATTCGACGGCGGCGGGCGTGACGCAACTGGTGTATCCGGAGCTGCGTGATTCGGGAATCATGGTGACTAATGCGAGCGGGATATTTTCCGTGCCCATGGCGGAACACACGATGGGCCTGCTGATCGCGCTGGCGCGGAATTTTCCCGATACGGTGAGATTCCAGGACAAGAGCCAGTGGGCGCCACAGCTGCTCTGGGACAAGCCTCAGCATTTGACGGAGCTGAATGGCGCGCTGCTGCTGATCGTGGGCTTTGGATCCATCGGAAGAGAGCTGGCGCGGCGGGCGAAGGCGTTCGGGATGCGAGTATGGGGAGTGACGCGCTCCGGAAAGGGCGATGCTTCGCTTGCGGAACGGATTGTGCTCGCCTCGCAACTCGATGAGGTACTGCCGGAAGCGGATTACGTCGTGATCTCAACGCCAGACACGGCGGAAACACGAAAACTGATGGGAGAAACGCAGATTATCCGAATGAAGAGAGAAGCACGACTGGTAAATGTGGGCCGCGGATCGCTGCTCGACGAAGCGGCGTTGATGCGCGCGCTTGAAAGCGGAGCGCTCGGAGGCGCAGCGCTGGATGTGGCGAGCATGGAGCCGTTGCCCGCCGAAAATCCGCTTTGGAAAACGCCGAATTTGCTGATTACACCGCACACCAGCGCGATCAGCGGAAGACTGTGGGAACGTGAAACGGAGCTGCTGATGGATCTATTGGAGCGCTGGTTTGACGGCCGCCAAATGACAAACCAGGTTGAACTTGCGCGGGGATATTGACCAAACAGTTTCCAATTTTTGCGGGGACCGAACCCGTCAGTCCGCGCCCTTGGGAGCGACGTAGCCTTCGCGCACATATACTTCAGTTTTCTGTTTCTTTTTCTTCTGGTTCAGGACGATAAGCGGGCTGCCATCCGGGGCCACCAGGTCCACCTTGATTTTGCGGTAGGAGCCGTCACGCGCGCGGTTCGTGGGCGTGTAGGTGAGGCTGTATTGGTTTCTCAGGAACGCAGCAACCTCTTGGAAAATACCGGGAAGTTCACCGTCGAATTGAGGAAACCACGCGCTGCCGCCGGTTTCCTTGGCAAAAGTGGAGAGCTGGTTCTGGTCCTGCACGAAATTGATCTCGGAACCGTGGTAGCCACTCATTTCAAGAGCGTTGGTGATGTAGCGGCTCAGACCGACCGCGAAGACGGTGACGTCCGTCTGGCGAAGCTGCTTGATGGTTTGATCCAGAGTGTGCTTCGAAAAAGTGTCCCGGCCGGTGCAGATCAGCAGGATGGATTTCTTGCCCTTGACGTCTTTCAAACGGTTCACGGTGTCCAGCAGCGCATCGAAAACGTTGGACTCGCTGAAGCCCGGAAAATACAGATGGAAGAGGGCGTTGCGCACTTCATCCTTATTCTGCGTGAAGTCTACTTCGAGATGAGGCCTCATATCAAAGGTGACCAGGGCGACCCAATCCTGCTGTTTGAGATTCGGGAAGAGGGCGTCAGCCCAGTATTTTCCCACTTGGGAGAAATAGCCGTAGTATCGGGCACTGAATTCCATGAGGACGACCATGGTGATGGGGGAATCGGTGGGGCCGAAGCTGGTGATGGTCTGGGGCACGCCATCTTCAAAGACACGGAAATTTTCGCGCTTGAGGCCGGTGATGATGTCGCCGTGATTGGTGGTGGCGACTACATCCAGGGTCACGATGGGCACTTCGACGGCGATGGATACGCCGCCCGAGGGGGGTTGCTGCTGTTGAGAGGGAGCAGCCTGGGTGGGAGGCGCCTGCTGCGGCGGCTGAGCGTCCGTTTGCGGGCCAGTCTGCGACTGGGCTGTCGCATTTGGAACTATCCCGCCCGCAGATAATACGATCAGAAGAATCAGAAAAACTCTCACCGAGGCAGTGGCTTTCATCCCATCCCCTTTTCCGAGGCCAGACCCGTTTGAAAAGATTTCTTAAAAAATCGTTCCTGCTTGGGGCACATCCGGTGAAATATTCGAAACCGGTTTCGAATGCGGCCAGGAAGCGTCCCTCCCGCATGTTAGTATGAAGCACAATTGGAACAAAACGGTTGTCGAAGGGCAAGCGAGGGGTGAACGCGAGGCCCGGGGGACAAAAGAGTGCTGAAAGGGAGGGAGCGGTGATCCGCAAGTCGAGAGCAGTGATGTTGATCCTAGGGGCAGCGCTCTGGTGCAGCGTAGCGACCGTGCGCGGCCAAATGCCGGGAGAAGGGCAAACTCCGATGGCCGCGCCTAGCGCGCCTCCATTGGGAAGCACCACCGCAGTTGCCACGGAAGCGGCCGGGTGGCTGGCCGGCCTGATCAAGATCAATACGACGAATCCGCCTGGGAATGAAGATGCGGCGGCGAAATACGTCGCAGGTGTGCTGCAAAAAGAGGGCATTCCGACGGAGATCCTTCCGGTGATGCCGGGACGCAGTGCGGTGGTGGGGCGGCTGCAGAGCAGCGTGGTGGCTAACCCGTCGCGGGCGCTGCTTTTGGTCGCGCACATGGATGTGGTCGGAGTGGACCGTTCGAAGTGGACGGTAGATCCGTTCGGCGCGGTGGAGAAAAATGGCTACCTGTACGGGCGCGGATCGCTGGACGACAAAGGAATGCTGGCGGCGAATATGGCCGTCATGGTGGCACTGAAGCGCGCAGGCGTGCGATTGAATCGCGACGTGATCTTCCTGGCGACGGATGACGAAGAGCAGGGGGGCGATGCGAGCATTCGAACGCTGATCGCCAAATACTGGGAGAAATTTGCGGCCGGCTTTTCGCTGAATGAAGGCGGAACCGTCTTTCTGAAAGACGGAAAAGTGCAGTACGTGGGCGTGCAGGCGAGCGAAAAGGTGGCGATGAACGTCGCGGTGATTGCCGAAGGCATATCCGGACATGCTTCCATTCCGACGAATGATAACGCGGTGGTGCATCTGGCGGCGGCGATCGAAAAGATCGGGAATTATTCGGCGCCGGTGCACTACACCACGATCGTGCAACGGTACTTTGAAGCGCTGGCGCCTCTGGAGCCAGACGACGTCGCAAAATGGATTCGCTCGATGGATAGTTCGGACCGCGGAGAGCACGCGGCGCGGGTCATCTCCGACGCCAACCCGATGTGGAATGCCATGATCCGCGACACGATAGTGCCGACGATGCTCAGCGCCGGCGTGCGGGCCAACGTCATTCCCGGGGAGGCGCGCGCAAATTTGAATGTCCGATTGCTGCCGGGTGATACGATCACCACGCTACTGGCGGATTTGACCAAGCTGGTGAACGATCCGAAAGTGCGCTTCGAGCTGCAGCCGGACGCGGGGCTGGCCGCGCCGCCATCCTCGCTGGATTCGGAGCTCTACGCGACGATCACGAAAGCGACAGCGGAAGAGTTCAACGGCGCTCCTGTCCTGCCGATCCAATCCGCCTGGGCGACGGATTCCGCGCAGTTGCGGCTGCACAATGTGGAAGCATACGGATTGTGGCCTTTCCCGCTCACCGATGACGATCTGGTACGCGTGCACGGCAACGACGAGAGAATCCCACTGGCATCATTCACCAAAGGCGTGGATTATCTCGCGAGAATCGTGGGGGAATTCGCGGTCGCGAAGTAGCGGAGAACGAAAGGAAAAAGGTGAACGGGTTCCGGCACTCCAAAATTGTCTGCACTCTGGGTCCCGCAAGCAATTCTCCCCGGATGATTGACCGGCTGTTGCGCGCCGGAATGGATGTAGCGCGGCTGAACTTTTCCCACGGGCAGCACGAAGAGCACGCCAGGAGCATCTCGCTTCTGCGGACGAACTCGGGCCAGATCGGAAAAACGATTGCGATTCTGGCCGATCTGCAGGGGCCCAAAATACGGACAGGAGTCCTGGCGGGAGGCGGCCCGGTGATCCTGCGCACGGGGCAGCGGTTCACCATCACGACGGCAAAGATCCTTGGAGACTCCACCCGCGTGGGAACGACGTTTTTGCCTTTACCACGCGAAGTGCGCAGGGGAAGTCGAATCCTGCTCTCGGACGGCTTGATTGAATTGCGGGCCGTGGAAGTTCGCGAGCGGGAAGTGATCTGCGAAGTATCGAACGGCGGCGCGCTGGGGGAAAACAAGGGGATCAATCTGCCGGGCATCAAGCTGCGAGTTCCGGCGCTGACGGCGAAGGACAAGGGAGATCTGAAATTCGCACTGGCGCACGGAGCGGACTACATCGCAGTGAGTTTTGTGCGGCGCCCCGAGGACGTGCTGGAAGCAAAGAGGCTGATTCGCAGGGCGGGCAAGGAAACACCGGTCATCGCCAAACTGGAGAAACCGGAGGCGATCGAAAACCTCGAAGAGATCCTGCGCGTCTCCGACGGCGTGATGGTGGCGCGGGGGGACCTGGGCGTGGAAATGAGCCCAGAAAAGGTGCCCGTGGTGCAGAAGAACATCATCGCCCGGGCACGCGAATTCCGGAGGCCGGTGATCACCGCGACGCAGATGCTGGAATCCATGACGGAGAATCCGCGGCCGACGCGCGCCGAGGCCTCCGATGTGGCCAACGCAATCTTCGACGGATCAGACGCGGTGATGCTTTCGGCGGAAACCGCGACAGGCAAATATCCGGTGGAAGCGGTCAGCATGATGGCGAGGATCATCGAGGAGGCCGAAGCTAGTGTGAAAGAGTACCCGCACCCGGCAACGCAGGAGCGTCTGAAAGTCGCGGAGACGGTAACGGAACTGGTGTGCCACGCTTCCAAGGAGCTGCACATGCGGGTGATCGCCGTGTTCACCCACAGCGGGTTCACCGCGCGACTCGTCTCGCGGTACCGCCCGATGGTGCCGATTATCGGATTTTCCCCGGAGGTGGCCACGCGGCGGAAACTGGCATTGATTTGGGGAGTGTTGCCGGTGGAGATCGGCGACACTCGGAGGATTGACAACTTGGCGGCGATTGCCGAGAAAAAGCTTCTGGTCGAGCGGCTGGTGCGCAAGGGCGATGTGGTGGGAATCATTGCGGGAACACCGATGGGCGTGCGCGGCACGACGAACTTCATGAAGTTTCACGTGATCGGCGGATCGAAGTGAATTTAAGTGTCAAAAGTGCGGGGTAGCAGCCTGGTTCGGGAAGCGGCGCCTAATTGACCCAGCGGTCGGGGCGAGAAGGCGGGTTGTTCTTGTGCTTATTGATATAAACTTCGAAGCGTTTGCGGTTCCGGTTATACTTCCAGTCGGAAACTTCGTTGCGCAAGCGGTAAAGGTAGGAATCCCGCCGCAGGTAGAGATATCCGACAAGCATTCCGCCAAGATGGCAGATGTGGCTCACCCGGTCGTCGCCGATCCCGAGGGTGCCGAAAAACGTGATGGCCGCCATGATGAGGACGACCGTGCGCATGCGCAACGCAATGGGAATCGGAAACAGATAAACGCGGCGGTCGGGAAAGAGGACCGCGCACGCGATCATGACGCCGAAGATCGCTCCGGAGGCCCCGATCGTAGGGGTGAAACGCGAGGCATAGTCGCGGCCCCACAGCAAGGGTACGGTTTTTACGAAGACGTTGATGAGTCCCGCACCGACGCCAGTCAGGAAGTAGTAGCGGAGAAAGCGGTTCTTTCCCCAGACGAGTTCCAATTCGCGGCCAAACATCCAGAGCATCAGCATATTCACCAGGATGTGCCAGATGTAGGTCGCATCGTGCAGGAAGAGGTAGGTAAACGGCTGCCAGAGGCGCATCAAAGGGACAACCGCTGCCGGAACCAAGCCAAACCATTTCAGCAGCCAAGCGTAGCTGTTGATTCCGCCAAAATGATAGAGAAAGGCCTCAAAAATGAAAACCGCGAAATTGGCGATTAGCAGCAGCTTCACGCCCGGCGTGATGTAAAAGTCAAAGCTCACGCGGTAGCTGCGGATGTTAGGACGGCTCGCCATACTCCGCCAGTTTACGGTGCAAGGGGAATGCAGTCAAAGTACGAGAGTACCGCTTAGTTAAGCTTCTTCCTGCCGAAGTGGAAAAGGGAGAAAGCCAATAGAGCAAACATGGTGATGCCAAATAAATTGCTTTGGGAAAGCGATCCAAGAACTTTGGGCCCGAAAGCGAGAAGGTCCGGGCGCCAGGGAAGGCGGAAGATACTCGAAACCCAGTGCGGCACATGATTGGGGATTTCGGGGTCCTGCAATAAATTTATCGCGATGGCCAACAATCCAAACACACCCCCGGCCGCGATCAGTCCCGAAGAATAGAGAGCACCGGGGCTCGCCTCGCTTTCCGACTTCGCCTCTTTGGATGTGCGCTCTACGATCCATCGGACGAGGCCGCCGGCAAAGATGGCCGCCGTTGTGGCGATGGACAGATACGATCCGACAGCGAAGGCCAGAGAGCGGACTCCCAGGAGTTCCACCGCAAGAACCATGGCCACACCCATCAGAACCAGGCGCCACGGCAGGCGCTGGTTCAGGATTCCGTTGATCACGGTAGCCATCAAGCGGGCCTGGGGCGCCGCAGCCTTGTCGCTTCCGATGCCGTGAACCCATTGAACTTCGATCTTCTTGTCCCCGGTATCGTAAAAATAATCGCCATCCGGAATCGTAGCGGAGCCTAGCGAGTTGATCACGCGGTACGTTTTTCCCTCGTAGGAATAAGAGCCCTTGAGCGTGACCCCAGCAGGCAAAGATTGAACGTTCACCGGAATTTCCGTTGGGACGAATTTCTCGAGGCCTTTGTTCATCAGGGTGAGCGTGCCGCCCACAGCGATCGTGGATACGGTTACGCCAACGAGCAAGCCCCATTGTTGCGCACGCGGCGTCGCTCCCACGAGATAGCCGGTCTTCAAGTCCTGGGAGGTCGCGCCAGCAATCGCGGAGGCGATGCAAACCACGCCCCCGATGGTCAGCGCCAGCACGGAATAGCGCGGGGCGGTCCAGCCAAGGATGAGGAACACGGCGCACGTCGCCATCAACGTGGCAATGGTCATGCCGCTGATGGGATTCGAAGAATTGCCGAGCAGCCCGCTGATGCGCGAAGCCACGGTCACAAACAAAAAGCCGAAGACCACGACGATAATGGCGGCAAGCAAATTGGATATGACCCCGGTCTGCGCGCCGGCAATGGGCCGGAAGGTGAGCAAGAGCCACATCAGCACGACGATCACGGCAGAGCCGATAATCAACGTCCGCATGGGCATGTCGTGGTCAATGCGGCTGACCGCGGTTTCTTTCGAGCCCGATTCCAATCGAAAATCCTTCAATCCCGCCATCAGAGCCGAGACGATCGTTGGAATGGTGCGGATGAGAGTAATCAATCCCGCCGCAGCGACGGCGCCGGCTCCCATCGGCCGAATGTAGCTGGACCACAGCTGATCCGGAGTCATCTGCGGAATGGGGACCGTCGAAGGATAGATCGGAGTATTTCCCGCGAGCTGTCCGAAAAACTTGATCGCGGGCATCACGAGCAACCAGGAGACGATTCCTCCTGCGAACAAAATCCCAGCCACTTTCGGCCCAATGATGTAGCCTACCCCGAGATACTCGCTCGTGACGGCGGCGCGAAACGATGCGCCGGGAAGCCACTTCGGTCGGTACTCTGGCTGGCCCGTCCACGCTTGAGCCGAATTCATCAGAAACGTATACACGCCGCCGAGTCCCAGGCCCCAGAAAACGCGGCCCGCGAACGATCCGCCCCGCTCTCCCGCCACCAGCACGTCCGCGCACGCTGTTCCTTCTGGAAAGCTCAAGTTGCCGTGCTCCTTCACGATGAGCTGGCGGCGCAGAGGAATCATGAAGAGGACGCCGAGCCATCCACCCAGGAGCGCGAGCGGAAAAATTCGCCAGTAATTGAAGTCGTCGGCAAAACCGAGAAAAATCAGCGCGGGCAGCGAGAAGAGCACTCCGGCCGCGACCGATTCTCCAGCCGAGCCGGTGGTCTGCACGATGTTGTTTTCGAGAATCGTGGAGCGGCCAAACGCACGCAAAATGGAAATGGAGAGCACGGCGATCGGAATCGAAGCCGATACCGTGAGTCCCGCGCGCAGGCCCACATAGACCGACACCGCCCCAAACAACAGCCCGAAGAGCGCTCCAAGGATCACGGCGCGCAGACTGAATTCCTTTAAGGTTTCCGTAGTCGAAACGTAGGTCCGAAATTCGCCGGGGGGCGCAGTGGAACTCCAGGGACGATCGCTCAAGAAATCCTCCTCGCATCGAGCTGGTCTGGACTGCAAGAGGTGCGCCGGGATTATGCCCCACCAAACGCGGAGGGGGAAGGGTTTCCTCGGAGAATACCTGCCCGCGCGTTCTCTTGACAGATCGGGTACGTCCCGGTATTTTCCCCGCATATACGGGTCACAGGTCGGAAACAGTACCCACAGCGCTAGCGTTTTTTTGAACCCGGAGTCAGGCTGCCCCTGCAAAGCCGAAAGCGCGCAGCCATCGAGTTTAGCTGTTCGATGAATAGGGAGGCCTCTCGTGCGAATTCGCCGCTTGGGAATGGTGTCCGGCTTTGGTTTGCTCGGCCTGTTTGTCGGCCAGTTGTACGTTCCCGCTTGTGTCGCAGATGAATGGAAACCGGTCACGCCCGAAGAATTGAAAATGACCAGCGAGCCTCTCGCTCCGGGCGCCCCGGCGATCTATCTGTATCGCCAAGTGGACCGCGATGACAGCGGCCAGGCGACCACAGAATACAATTACGTGCGGATCAAAATCCTGACGGAGCAAGGCCGGGACTACGCAAACGTTGAAATTCCTTTCGAGAAGCAGAGATTCAGTGTAAGCCACCTGAAAGCCAGGACCATCCGTCCGGACGGTTCCATTGTGAATTTTGACGGCAAGGTCTATGAAAAGACGGTGGTCAAATACAAGAGCCTCAAATATCTCGCAATGACCTTCACGATGCCCGACGTATCGGTTGGGAGCATCATCGAATATCACTTCAATTACGATTTCCTGGACAGCTACATTTTTGATTCGAACTGGATAGTCAGCGGAGAGCTGTTCACGAAACATGCAGAATTCACCCTGAAACCCTACAGGGAGTGGAGCGTTCGATGGATGTGGCCGGCCGGTTTGCCCCCGGGCACCCTGCCCCCCAAAGAGGGATCCGACGGTGTCATCCGCATGACGGGAAATGATATTCCCGCGTTTCAGGAAGAAGAGTACATGCCTCCCGAAAATGAGCTTAAATTCAGAATCAACTTTGTGTATAGCCCCGACAGGCAAGAGATGGACGAGGGAAAGTACTGGAAGCAATTCAATAAGAAAATGGACGACCGCGTCGAGCACTTTGTAGGCAAGCACAAGGAGATGGAGGAGGCGGTAGCTCAGATTGTTTCTCCTGGGGATTCTCCCGAAGTGAAGCTCCAGAAGATCTACGCCCGAACCCAAAAGATCCGCAATTTGAGTTTCGAGACGAGTAAATCTGTCGAAGAGGAGAAGCGCCAGAAAATCAAACCGGCCAACAACGTCGCGGACGTCTGGAAGAACGGGTTCGGCACCGGCGAGGACATTACCTGGCTGTTTCTGGGACTCGCGCGCGCTGCCGGATTTGAAGCTTCCCCCTGCCTGGTCTCCAGTCGCAGAGAATATTTCTTCCACAAGGAGAGGCTCAACGGCCAGGAATTGGACACCAACGTTGTGCTCGTGAAACTGAACGGCAAGGATACATATCTCGACCCCGGAACTGCTTTTGCTCCATTTGGGCTCCTGCCTTGGACCGAATCGGGTGTCGGCGGATTAAAGCTCGACAAGGAAAGCGGAACCTGGATCCAGACGGATTTGCCGGACAGCGACGTTTCGCGCATTGAGCGCACGGCGCGCCTGAATCTCACCAGCGAAGGCTCACTGGAAGGAAAGCTAACGGTCACCTATACCGGCTTGGAAGCCCTCTCTCGGAGGATGGAGGAGCGCAATGACGACGAGACGGGAAAGAAGAAATATCTCGAGGACGAAATAAAGGATTCGATCCCTGCGGGGAGCCAGGTTGAATTGACGAACACACCCGAGTGGAATGGCTCCGCAATGACGTTGGTAGCGGAATTCAGCTTGAAAATTCCGGGATGGGTTTCCGCCACGGGCCACCGCGGATTTTTCCCGATCGGTTTCTTCAGCGGGGACGAAAAGCATATGTTCGAGCATGCCAGCCGCGTGTATCCGGTCTATTTTTCGTACCACTTCGAAAAGATTGATGATGTGAGCGTCGAGATGCCCTTCACTTGCGCGCCCGGCAGCATCCCGAAACCCTTCGATCTGAACGCGAAAGCCGCCGAATATTCGCTCAGCATCGTGGATGACAAAAGCAATTTGCACATCCGGCGCGAATTGCGCAGCGATGTGATCTTGGTCCCCACAGACATGTATGATTCTTTGCGGAATTTCTATCAAATTGTAAGGTCCCATGATGATCAGCAGGTTGTCTTGCAGCTAGCCGCGGTATCGGCGGGAAATTGAGACCGGCATGAGGAGTTTGGGATTCGTTCTGGCGTTTTCTTGTGCGGCACTGATCGTTGCGGGGGTCCCGCCCGCGGCGCGCGCGTCCGACGCTCCCGCGTGGATGCATGCGGCTGCCGGCGCTCCTCTGCCGCTCCATGACGAAAAAACCAATGCCGTCCTCCTTTATTCGGAGGACATAACCAGCGTTCAAGCCGACGGCAAAATGAAATACATCGAGCGGCGCGTCTACAAAATTCTGAGGCCGGAAGGGCGGGACTACGGCACGGTTTCGGCTTACTTTGATGCCAATCGCAAGATTACCGGCATGCGTGCCTGGTGCATTCCGCAGCAGGGGCCGGACTATGAAGTGAAGGAAAAAGACGCGGTAGAAATTTCGCTGGCCGGCATCGCCTATGCGGAACTCGTCACCGATGAAAGGGACAAAGTGTTAAGCATTCCTGCGCCCGATCCCGGCAACATCCTCGGTTATGAAATCGAGTCGGAAGCGCGCCCTTACATCCGTCAGGAATCCTGGGAGTTTCAAGAATCCGTTCCGGTCGTCGAAGCAAGATATACGCTCCAGCTCCCGCCCGGCTGGGAATTTAAAGCGGCCTGGCTGAATCATCCAGAAGTTCAGCCGAGTCCCTCGGGGGGGAATCAGTGGCAGTGGGTGGTTAAGGATGTGCCGGGGATTCGCTGGGAGCAGAGTATGCCTCCCTTCAATGGATTGGCGGGGCGCTTGGTGCTTACGCTTTTGCCGCCTTCCGGAACCCAGAATCAAAGCGGTTTGACCTGGGAGGACATCGGAAAGTGGCAAGCGGCATTGGCCAGCGATCGTTTTCATGCCTCGCCAGAAATCAAGCAAGAAGTGGCTTCCCTGACGGCTCCCGCTGCCACGCCGCTCGCCAAGATGCAGGCGCTCGCCAAGTTTGTACAGCAACAGATCCGCTATGTGGCTATCGAATTAGGCATTGGAGGCTGGCAACCGCATCCCGCGCCTGACATTTTCGTACACCGCTACGGCGACTGTAAGGACAAAGCCACACTGATGAGCACCATGCTCAAGGAGATCGGCGTAGATTCCTATTACATCGTCATCAACACGGACCGGGGAGGCGTGAATCCGCAGACTCCGCCGTCGCCCTTGCTTTTTGATCACGTCATCCTTGCCATTCGTTTGCCCCAGGGGCTCGACGAGAGTTCAATCCAAGCAGTCATTCAGGATCCCAAGCTCGGCCGCCTATTGATCTTCGACCCCACCGATGACCTCACTCCTTTCGGCCATTTGCGTGGAGAGCTGCAGGACAACTACGGTTTGCTCGTCACTCCCGATGGCGGAGAATTGATCGAATTGCCCCAACTTCCGGTGCGCACCAGCGGCATCAGCCGAATCGCGAAAGTCTCCCTCGACACCTCGGGAAATCTGAGGGGCCAAGTCCACGAACTTCGCCGCGGCGATTTCGCGATGGACCAACGATATGCACTTCGCTCTGCGACCAGAGACACCGACCGTATCAAGCCTATTGAGGATCTTCTGGCCGCTTCCCTCCCCGACTTTCACATCACGAAAGCCAGCATCACCAATCTCAGTGACACTTCTCTTCCATTCATCTACGACTATTCGATAGACGTGCCCAGCTACGCGAAGACCGCCGGCAACCTCTTGCTCGTCCGGCCTCGCCTCATTGGCACGAAGTCCAGCGATCTTCTCGAAACCAAGGATCCGCGCAAATATCCCGTAGAATTCGATTCCGTCGAAGGCGACGTGGACACTTTCGAATTCGCTCTGCCCCCCGGCTACGTGGTGGACGATCTACCTTCGCCCACCGACGTGGATTACAGCTTCGGCAGCTATCACAGCAAAACGGAAGTCACGGGAAACGTGCTGCGCTACACCCGTTCGTTTGAAATCAAAGAACTGACGGTTCCGGTGGACAAGCTGGACGAACTGAAGAAGTTTTACCGGATCATCGCGACCGACGAACGCTCCACCGCCGTTCTAAAACCCGCAGGAAGTTGAACCTTTTCTCCTAACGCGAGCCGCCCGGATCGCGCTTGAGAACGTACATGACGGCCGAAGGCGGGTTCAGCCGCCGCCAGCCCGAACGCAGTTTGCCCGGAGCCGCGGCGAGAATTTCCCGCAGGAGCCTTCGCGCGTCGTCGTAGTGCAGAGCGATCCGGAACCGGTCGCCGCGCCGTCCGTAATCGTATTTTTCATACCGGGGAGCAAATTCTTCCGCGAACGCCAGCAGGACGTCCCACGGCGATCGCCGCCCGAACAACCGCCGCGCGGAAGCCGCTCCTCGCGGGATTTCCACCAGCATTGTCTCCGTGCCCCCGCCGCTTTCCAGAATCGCCGCGCTCGCCGCCGCTGGCTCGAACGCCCGCGAAGGATCCTCGTCCGGAAACGCCGCCAGCAACTCCCCAAGTTCCGCGGCGCTCGCCGCGAATCCCTCCCATTTATAGTGATAACCCTTGTAGGTGGCCGCGCCCGCTCGAAGGACGTGCTCCACTTGCGCCGCGTCCTTTCCCGCCACGCTTACGGCCATGTCCACTAGCTCGCCCAGTCGGAACGTCTGCTTCACCACCGGCGTCATCGCCAGGTAGCCCGCACTCTCCTCTGTGTATTGAACGGAAATGCTTTCCGGCAGCCCCACATCTCCCAGTTTACGCGGGTGCGATCTCTGCGTGCTAGGCTCTCCTGGCGTGTCTTACTTTAGAGGCCGGGCTCCAGCCCAGCTCTTTCAAGCCTTGCCTCTGGGAACTTCTTACGGCATCTTTCCCAGCCGCTCCTGCACCCGGTCGCTCAACAATTTCCCATCCACCGTCTTTCCTTCCAGCGCCGCCTTCGCCGCTTTCACCACTGCGCCCATCTGTTTCATCGAATTCGCGCCCGTCTCCGCAATCGCCTTCTCGATCGCCGCATCCATCTCTCCCTCCGAAGCCCCCGCCGGAAGGTAGCCTTCGATGATCGCCAGCTCTTTTGTCTCTTTCTCCGCCAGCTCCGGCCGGTTGCCCTTGGTAAATTGCTCGATGGACTCCTTCCTCTGTTTCACAAGTGTCTGCAAAATCTGGATGGACTCCGTCCCGTCCAGCTTCCGCATCTTCTCTACTTCCTTCAATTGCACCGCTGCCTTCACCATCCGCAGCACGCTCAGCCGCAGTTCGTCCTTCGCCTTCATCGCCGCCACTATGTCCGTCTGGATCTGTTCCGCCAGTGTCATCGTCTCTCCCCCGCCAAAAATATAGCAGAGCGGCAACCGGCCCGCGCCTGGATTCCATCACAGATTTCTCTTGACTTCTCGTTACTCTCGTGATACTATATCTCAGGAGTTAAGCGCGGAGCCCTCGACATGCCTGTTCGTTTCCCTTTCCCGCGCTCCTTCCGCAAACCCTCATCCTTTTGTCCTTCTTTCCCCTGCATTCCGAACCCCTGCCACCGCAAAACCTCGCCAACTTCTTTGGAATCAACACTTGCAAAAAATGGGCCTGCAAGTCCCTTTAGAATGAACACTTGCAAATCATTGCACCTCAACTTCTTTGGAATCAACACTTGCAAAAAAATAGGGGGGAGGGGGGTACCGAAGGATGCTTCACCCGTTTGGATGCTGGTAATCCATGGCAAAAACCAGCCGGAATCCGTACAGGTCTTCAATCTCCATCTCCACACAGTTGTAGACGCGCAGTACCGGGCCTTCGAGAATCTTTGCGCCGCGCTCCTTCAGTTCCGCACACAGCGCATCCAGGTCAGTCACCCAAAGATAGGCATCCACACCGAGGCCGCGCCGGCGCAACGAATTCGGAGCAGGAGACATGCCCTCGTCCAGTTTGGCGAAATGAATTTCCGCGGCGTCCCGCGCCACCATCGCAAAAACCGGCGGCTCGAGAAAATAGCCGAGAATCTTGAAGCCCAGAACGTCGCGGTAATATTCGGCGGCAACCTTCGGATCAGGAACCACAAAGTGCGGGCAAATCGCGGTCAGCTTCGCTGCGGTCTTCGCTTGGGCTTCAGTCATATCCCGAACTCCTCCGCGTCACTTGCGGCGCTTTGTGTTTCTCCGCTTGGAACTCTTTCGCCGTGGCTTTCCCGCTTTTTCGGCGGCAAGTTCGCGACGTCTCTTGGAAGCCCAACCGGGCTTGTTCACCTGGCGCCCGCGGGCGATTCCCAAGCCATCGGCCGGAACATTCTCGGTGATCGCCGAGCCCGCCCCAATATACGCGCCGTCGCCGATTTTCACCGGCGCCACCAGCACCGAATCGCTGCCGATAAACACCTTGTTCCCGATGGTGGTCTGGTGCTTGTTCACGCCATCGTAATTGCAGGTGATGGTTCCCGCGCCAATGTTGGTTTTGGATCCGAGTTTCGCGTCGCCGATATACGAAAGATGCGGAACCTTGCTGCCTTCGCCGATCACCGCTTTTTTCGTTTCCACGAAGTTGCCGACCCGCGCTCCCGCTTTCAGATGCGTGCCCGGCCTCAGCCGCGCGAAGGGACCAACGGTTGTGCCGCGTTCGAGCCGGCTCTCCTCGATCAGGGTGTGCGGCTGAACCATGACCTCGTCATCGAGCGTCGCATTCAGGAGCACGCTTCCGGCGCAGATGGTGCAGCGCGCCCCGATCCTGGTTTTGCCGAGAAGCTGCACGCCCGGCTCAAGAATCGTGTCCTCTCCCGCGGCGACGTCCGGATCAATCAGCACGGTTTCCGGCAACTGGATCGTTACTCCGTTGCTCATCAATTCGCCGCGTTTGCGTTCGCGGAAAATGCCGTCCACCTCTGCAAGATCGGCGCGTGTGTTGCATCCAAGAACTTCGCGCGGATCGGCCGCCACCTGCGGAAGAATCGTTTCTCCGGCGGAGGCAAGGAGCGCAATCGCGTCGGTGAGATAAATTTCCCGGTGTTTGTTTTCCGGCTTGACGTGCGCGAGAGCGGGCCAGAGTTTTCCCAGCGTGAAACAGTAGATACTGGAATTGATCTCGTTGATTTCACGCTGCTCGGGAGCGAGCTGTGATTCCTCGACAATCGCCGCGACGGAGCTTTCCGATTTGCGCACGATGCGGCCATAGCCGGAAGGATCGGCGACTACGGCCGTCAAAACCGTCGCAGCTGCGTTGGCATCGCGATGCGCTGCGATCATCGCCCTTAACGTATCCGGGCGCACAAGCGGTGCGTCGCCGGGAAGCACGATGGCGATTCTTGCTTTCCCCAAAGCCCGGCGCGCCACCTGCATGGCGTGGCCCGTGCCGCTCTGCGGCTGTTGCAGAGCCGTTTCCGCACCCAGAGGCTCAACGGTGGCAGAGACCTGGTCGGCTTGGTGGCCGACGATCACAATCGTTTTTCGCGCGCTGATTGGCGCCGCGGCACGAACTACATGCTCGATCAGCGAGCGTCCCCCGGCGCGATGGAGCACCTTAGCGAGGGCCGATTTGAGCCGGGTACCCTTGCCCGCGGCCAGCACAACGATCGCTGCATCCTTGTTGGACATAGTCTGGCTATTTTCGCCTGCCCTCCTGGGTTTGACAATGACGCCAACGGCAACTTGCTCTTTTTGTGCTCTGGACGCCATCGCGGTTCTTGTCTACATTCGGGAAACGGGCCTGCGCTGCGCGCGCTGGCGTTCTGTTCGAGCAGGAGGAGATTGTGAAGACCTGCCCCCACTGTCAGAAACCGATTCGTGACGACGTATGGGTATGTCCGTTGTGCGGAGGCGCCGTTGGCGCCATCGCGCAGGGAGCCGCGCCCTACGGCGCCAGCGGGCCGATGGCAACCTCTTCCGTTCCGAGTGATGGCAAAGCGGTTGCCAGTTTAATCTGCGGGATTCTAGGCGTTGCGTTCATACCTCTGATCGCTTCCATACCGGCCATCGTTCTCGGGCATATTTCGCTTTCTGAAATCAAACGAAGCGCGGGACGCCTGGGCGGGCAGGGCATGGCGGTGGCAGGACTCGTGCTGGGCTATATCGGAGTCGCGCTGTTGCCGATCATTCTGATTATCGCGGCCATCGCCATTCCAAATCTCATTCGGGCGAAGGTGGCGGCAAATGAAGCGTCGGCGATCGGGGTGATGCAGAAATACTCTGCCGGATTATACATGTACCAAAGCATGTGTCCGGAAAAGGTCTTGCCTACTTCTCTTTCCCAGTTGGGTCCGGGCAAGCCGAGCTGTGAACATTTGAACGCTCTAGGGGAACAGTTGGCCTCGGATCATGCCACGGTTTACGGCTACCGCTTCGAGTACACTCCCGGAGAACGCAACGCCGATGGACAGATCGAGACTTACTCGCTCACAGGCGACCCAATCAATTCGTCCCTGGGAATGAGGCACTTTTATCTCGATCAGACGACGGTGATTCGGTTCAAAGTGGGGGAACCCGCCGACGCCGACAGCCCAGCGTTGCAATAGGTTTTTCGGCGAAACAGTGCCGGAGAAAGATCCACCAAAAATAAAACAGAATTGAAGGTTCAATCCGCTGCGGGAACCTGCAGAGAGACCTCGGCTACTTCGTTTGCGGGAACTTCGGATTCCTCTTTCGTCGTAATGGTCCAAAGCGAAGGATCGGCAAGAAGGCGGCTGACAAGAAGGGTGTGAAGAGCATGGCCGGCCTTGTGAGCCTCGATTCGTGCAAGTAATGGCAAACCCACCAAGGCGAGATCGCCGATCAGATCGAGAGCCTTGTGACGGCCGAATTCATCGGGAAACCGCAGCGACCCGTTCATGACACCGTCGTCGGTAAGGACGATGGCGTTTTCAAGAGAGCCACCGCGAATAAGGCCCATAGCGCGAAGCGGCTCGATGTCGCGTTCGAAACAGAAAGTGCGCGCCCGGGCCAAAAGATGGCGGAAGGTGGCGGGATTGACAACCATTTCCACTTCCTGCTGACCGACGAGAGGATGGGGGAAATCAACGTAACAACGAACGCGAAATTCGTCGGCGGGATAGATCCCGATGCGGCGATCGCCTTCAACGACTTCCAATGGTTTGTGGACCTTGAGATAGCGGCGTCTGCGTCGGAGGCGGCGAATGCCGGCCTGCTCAAGCATTTGCATGAAAGGTTCAGCGGAACCGTCGAGGATAGGGACTTCGATGGAATCGATCTCAATGAAAATGTTGTCTATCCCGCAGGAATAGACTGCTGCGAGCAAATGCTCCGTGGTGGAGAGCAAAACGCCCTGCTTCATGAGGCTGGTGGCATAGCTGACGCGCGCGACGTTCTGTCCTTTTGCCTCGATGGGAAAGTTTTCGAGATCAATGCGGCGGAAGACAATTCCCGTATCGGCTGGGGCAGGAACGAGCCGGAGATGGCCGAATACGCCGGTGTGCAGACCGATGCCTTCGGTCTCGACGACGTCATGGACTGTAGTTTGAAACATCAGGGAAAAACCCATTTCATGGTAGCATGTTGCTGTCCAAAGATGAGCAGTTTTACCTTTTGTTTACATAGAGTTAGACAATAGCTTGGCGAGTACAGCCAGCTTGGTGTGGTATTTATGCAACGAAATCGTGCCAAGACGTGTCTGGCGTTACAGTCGGTGTATCCTTGTTGCTTTCTGCGGAGGCTTCCTTTCCAATTGCGGAGGCGTCCTATACCCTTGAAGTGTTATAATTTTGTGATGTTTTTCAAGGATGGATGGGAATGAACCGAGCGGCACGCATTGGCATCATCGTAGTTTCCGTAGCAGTATTTTGCTACGCAGGAATTGGCCACGTAATGGGCCGCTCACCGGATGACCGGGCGTACAAGTCGCTGACGGTGTACGCGGAAGTTTTGCAGAAAATCCAGCAAGACTATGTGGATGAGCCGAATATGCACATGGTGACGGCGGGAGCGCTGCACGGTCTTCTCGAATCGCTGGACCCGGAATCAAGTTACCTGACGCCGCGCGAGTTCACAGAATATAAAGAGAAAACGGCGGACAACGCGGGCGGAGAGACAGGCCTGACGCTGAGCAAGCGGTATGGTTATATCATCGTGGTATCGGTGCTGCCGGAGAGTACCGCAGAGAAGGCTGGAATCAAGAGCGGCGACATTTTGGAAGAGGTAGCAGGCTTCACGACGCGGGAAATGTCCGTAGGGCAAGCATTCAACCTGTTGCATGGAACGCCTGGAACTTCGGTAAAAGTTGGCGTGGTGAGAAGCGGAAAAACGGACCCCGATGAAATCGAAATCGCCAGGGAAAAGCTTCCTCCCGAGAAGATGCTCACGCAAAAAACGGATCCCGACATTCTGGCAATGAGGCTGCAGACGCTGAACGGCGGACGTGCGGAACAGGTAAGAAGCATGCTGCTGGAAGCACAAAAGCAGGGCGTACACAAAGTGATTCTGGATGTGCGCGACTGCGGGCGGGGGCCGGTCTCCGAGGCCATCGCTATCGCACAAATGTTTGTTCCTTCCGGGACGCTGGCAACTCTGCGAGGGCAAACGATCTCCACTCAAGTTCTTACGGCTGATCCAAAGAAAGTGGTTTGGAAGGGGCCCGTTTCCATCCTGGTTGACGGGACAACTTCCGGAGCGGCGGAAGTGCTTGCATCGGCCATCGAGGCCAACCACCGAGGCGACGTGGTCGGAGAGCGGACGTTCGGCCTGGCCTCTGAGCAGAAACTGATTCCAATCGAGGACGGCTCCGCGTTGATCCTGACCGTCGGCAACTACTACAACGCTGACGGCAAATCCATTCTGGAAGAAGGCGTGGCTCCGACAGAGGTAGTGCAGGCCATGAATGACGATAGCGAGGATGATGACGACACGGCCGCCTCGGCAGATCAGCGCAAGCACGAAAAGGCGGAGCCCCAACCCTTGTCCGCGGACGATCCCGTTTTTCAAAAGGCTGTTGAGCTGCTGAAAGCGTCCGCGCCCGCCAAAAAGGCCGCCTGAAGTCAGTGAGCGAAAAGGGCGGGGACCGGCGTTCGAACGCCCCCAAAAATCCCCTTGCAAAGAAGCGGTTCCGGCCACTCCTGACGATTGCGGTGGTGTGTACGGTGGCTCTCAGCGGTTGCAGGCCTTCCCGGAGAGCCCTGGAACCCGCACAGATTCACGCCATGACGCGCGAATTTGCGGGTGCTGCGAGCGCTTCCGCGCCCGCAGGCACGAAGGTCTGGACAGCTAAACGTGCGTCCGCAGGGCAGCCGGAGATACCCGATAGCGTTTCCATTTCTACGCCGATTGACGTGGGATCGGCGGCGGGACGGGCGGCGCTTTCGAGGCTGGTTCAAGCGTTGGAAGAGGTCGCGACTCGCCACCAACTGACGCGAGATTCTTCTGAGAAAAACGCCCTGCCACTAAAATTGATATTTCGACACGCGGGAATCCCCACTCATGAAATCGAAATTTTCACCAGCCGATTGGGCGTTGGCGTCCAAGCGGGACATGGGCTGCTGGCGATTATTCTGGACGATCTGGGAAATGACCCTGCCGCAGCGAGGGCTGTCTTTGCGTTGCCATACCCACTGACGATTTCCGTCCTTCCGCACCACGCACATTCCGCGGAGATCGCGGAAGAGGCGCACAGGCGAGGGTACGAAGTGATGCTGCACTTGCCGATGCAAGCTTTGGGAACGCAAAAACCTGAGGAAGAGGAGCTGCAGCCGGGAATGTCAGCGGAACAAGTGCGGAGGTTCACGGAGGAAATGATCGGGGCGGTTCCGTACGCGGTGGGAGTGAACAATCACCAGGGGTCAGAAGCGACGGCGGATGCTGAACTGATGAATGAGCTGATGCCGGTGCTGCGGGAGCACGGACTGTTTTACATAGACAGCCGGACGACGGCGGCTACGGTTGCGTACGATACGGCGCGAAGCGATGACGTACAGACGGCGTTCCGAAACGTTCCGTTTCTGGACGACGTGGAGAATGCAGGTGCGATCCGAAAGCAGCTGCAAATTGCGATGCGCGGAGCGCGGGAAAAGGGTGAGGCGATCGCGATCGGGCACCCGCACTCGGCGACCATCGAGGCGTTGTCCGAGACGCTGCCCCAAGCGCAGGCCGAGGGAGTGCGCCTGGTTTTCGTCTCCGATCTCGTGCATTGAGGCCGCGGGCCAACGACGTTACGGAGATGATTTTTTGGCAGGATAGAGTATGTGGATGACCAGGGCGGAAAGCCCCATGGTGAAAAAGGCGAAAACGCTCGCCTCAGGCCCGACCGTGCCGCCGGTCAGCCAACCTGGTCCGTGCAGCCAAGCATTCGAAAGATGGCCAGGAAAAACAGCGCCGCTGTCCGGCACCGAATAAAGGAACGTCTCTCCAAAATCGAAGCTGGCATGCCAGCCAACAGCGAGCCACAGATTTCCGGTGCGTTTGAGGGCGAACGCAAAAACGAGGCCCGTAAGGACGATTTCCGCCATGCCACGCCAGTCTTCCCCTGGATTCCAACTGTGAACCGCGCCGAAGAAGAGAGACAGCAATATTGCGGCGGGCCAGAAACCGATCCCTTCGGCCAGAGTGAACTGGGTGTAGCCACGAAAGAGAAATTCCTCGTAAAGGCCTACGAAGACGAATAGAACGACCCAGAATGAAGCCCAGCCAGCCAGAAGAGGGCCGCGCAGCGCGAGGCTCCCAAATGAATAGCCGCCGCAGAGCGCGATGGAGCCCATAAGCAAAGAAATCTCGCAGAATCCCAGGAAGGCTCCCACCCAGAAACGGCGCGAAAATGCGTGGCGCAGCGGCAGACCAAATTCGCCGGCTGAACGGCGCTCAAGGCGGGCCATGAGCAAAGCTGCGAGATAGACGGAGGCAAAGCCCGCGATCTCTTCGAAAGAGAGCTTTTGGGGTGAAGTGAATCCGCGAGAGAAATCGAGGAAGAGGGACCCGAGAAGATCAAACGAGAAATTGAAGAGCAAGGCAAGCGCGGCGTAAAGAAGCAGACGCCAGCCGGCGCGGAGACCGCGGTCGCTCAGGAAGAGACGCGTCAACAGATGCCATGGAAGCTTTTCGTGATGAGGTTCAGGAAATTTCCCGCCGCCTGAGGGGTCAGTGCCCATCCATCACCTCAGAAAGGGCTTCGCGCCGGAGTTGGAGTTCGGAAACGAGGGCACGAACTAAGGAGTGCCCATGGCGGCGGCGCCGAGGATGTGCATCGTCTTTGGATCCTGAACGAAGGCAACGAAACGGAGATTCTCACGCTTCCATTCAGGACCAAGATCAACTTTCTCTTCACCTGAAAAGGACGGCTCCTTGTTTCCATGCGAAGCGCCAACGCGCCGCAGAATGCGCAGCACATCGGAATGATACAAGTCTTCGCCTGCGTTTTCACCGCGAAGAACGTTGATATGGAGACCGCGCTCCGTCACAGCGAGCCAAACATCCGCCTTTTCAGACTGGAGAGCAGGGGGCACGGCGTGCACGACAATCGTGACGCCAATACGCGAGGGGGATTCGTCGTGAGTCTGCAAATCGACCGTCGCCTTCGGCTTGCGCGAGGCATCCACGATCGCCGCGCGAGCCTGTTCCTCGCGGCTGCCGACGAATTCGTCCCAGCCGTCCACGATCATTTGCGGGGTGTAGACGCTGTCGCGACGAAGTAGAGAGGCGTAATCCGCCTGCCGAGAAGTCCACTGCGCGGAAGAAAAGGGATCCTTCCAGCCCTGGTGATCCCAATAGTCCACGTGCTCTTCAAGAACAATGATGGGGACGCCGCCGACGGTTCCTTGCTTGTCCAGCTTGAGGAGGAGAGCATCGGCAGGGGGGCAACTTGAACACCCCTCAGACGTGAAAAGTTCCACGATAACCGGAGCGGACGAGGAAGAAGCTTGAGCCGAGTTCTTTCGACTTCCCGAGAATGTAAGAACCGCACCAGCAAGAAGCAGAAAAGCAAGGGCCGATAGTGAGATAAGGTAGAGCTTCATTTAGCACCTTAGATGAGCCTAAATGAGATACGGTGGGAAAAGCAAAAGAGATGAGAGGGTGATTTCTTTTAGGAAGAGGGTTGAACTCGAATAACCAGTTATATAGTATATACTGGTTAGTGCGAGCATTGGAGAGGCACCGGTGACGGGGAAAAGGTCGGTTATGGAAAGAAAGGCGGCTGAATCACCCGCCCACTTAATTGGGGGGCGGCTCTCGGTCAGTTTTGCGAATGTGCCAGGCCAGCCGGGGAAAGCGCCAACTCTAGCACTGACTTGGGAGGAACTCGTCGACTTCCTGGAAGCGGCGCAGATCATCACGGCGAACCGGGCAAGGCAACTGCTGACACTGACGCAGAATGAACCGCAGGCTGCTGATGGGCTCCTGGCGCGCGCACAAAGCTTGCGCGGGGCGCTCAGGAGGATCTTTGGGGCAATAGTGCGAAAGGACAGGTTGGAGGAAGACTGGATTCGGCCGGTGAATGCGGTTTTGCAGATCACGGAGGGGCACGACGAACTGGTGGCTGACGGGGAAGGATGGAGGATTGAATTCATCGCGCGCGAAGAAGGGTTGGAATGGCTGCTTGCGGCCATCGCGCGGTCCGGAGCGGAGCTCTTGACGGAAGGAGCGGAATCGCGGATCAGGAAGTGCGCGAATCCCGAATGTGGACTGTTCTTCTACGATGCGTCGCGAACGCACAAACGTCGCTGGTGTTCAATGGCGCTGTGCGGAAACCGCAGCAAGGTGGCGGCGTTCGCGAAACGGCTTCAGACGCGGAAACAGGATTCCTAGCGCGGCGACTTTACGTACCTGGGTTGCTCTCCCTTATCCCATGGATCGTAGGAGTGGGCAAAGACAAGGCGCTCCGCGAGCGGCGGATGGCTATAGAGCCAGAAGGTGATGAACGCAGGTGGATTGGGATCGGAGAGATCCACTTCTCCGAGGATCTGAAAGGCATGAGCGGCGGCTTCAGCTGAATTGGGCACGAGGCCGTGGATGACTTCGAGGCCGTAGATATCGGCATGGTGCTCCTGCATACGGCTGAACCCATTGACGATGGGCGAGGATAGAAACATAAGAATCTGGAAAATAAGAAGGATGACAGCGAAGGCCGCCCAGTCTCGCTGCCCATAGATTTTCCAGCGTTTTCCCCAGCGATCGAGCGCCCAGTGGAGAGCGCGATAGGAAATATAGAGCGCGACAAATAACGAGGCGGCAAAAAACAGCAAGCCATCCCGGACGTGGCCAAGAACGTAATGACCGGCTTCGTGGCCGAAGATGAAGAGGGTTTCGTCGGGAGTGGTGTCCTGTAAGGTGGTATCCCAAACCACAACGCGCTTGGAAGCGCCGAATCCCGTCACGTACGCGTTTATCTGGTTCGTCTTTCTGCTGGCAAGCATGAGAAACATATGGTCCGGGGGAATATTCAGGCCGGCGCGCTGCGTGACTTTTTCGATCTGCGCGACGAGTTCGGGATGCTGCTTATTGAGAGGCTCGAACTTGTAGAAGAGGGGATCAATGAACCAGGGGCTGATATAGAAAATGAAGACGAGAATCGGCAGCACAGCCAGCCAGAAGTAGAACCACCAGCGGCGGGGACTTTTTCCGATCACCCAGAAAAGTATGAGACAGAGAAGAACGAAGAGAGCCGTCCAGATGACTTCTTCCTTTGCCCAATCCCAGAACCATGAGCCCCAGTGCTGCACGGACTGGCCATAGCTGAGGGAGATGTAGTGCCAAGTCATGCGGAGAGGAAGTTCGAGGACGTCGAGTGTGAGGACCAGCAGCGGGACATAAAGAAGCCCTTGGAGAAAGGCATTTTCGGTGCGACCGAGAATGAAGTCGCGATACTTTGCGGCGACGCCGAGCCAGAGGATGAGCAGCAAGACCGCGATGTCAAAGAAAACAGCGACAAAGTAGAGCGTGTAGCCGGCGCGCGAATAAGCGACGGCTTTCACATAGCGTTCGTGAGAGAGGGTGTAGCGTTCCGTATCGGTTTTGGCCTGAGTAACTGGAGGATTCACCGGTGGCTCTGACTGTTGTGTGTTGGGTGAAGTGAGAGGGGGCATCGCCTGGGATGCGGCGGACGCCAGCATGGGCGGAAACGTCAAGGGGCCCACTTGAGACGGAGCGGCCGCTTGCGCAAAAACGGCAAGGAAGAAAAGGAAACTCAGGAACGCGAGAAAACGGAAGAGCCACAGGGGCTGCACCGCAAAGCCTCCTTGCATTCGCTCGGGAAACGAGCGTGGCGCGGACGGGATAGAGTCCGCGCGCCGCGGGAGTATGTAGCACGTTGCGATTGCACGCAAGCTTCGCGTTTGGCGTAGACAACGAGAGGCCATAGTGATTTAGATGCGCCAGGACTGGCGGGGAAAGCAAACCAAGATCGACGTGAAGGTTAAGGCACCGACGCAGTAGACGCGGAAGGGTGAGCTGTGACGAGGCAATAATTGCGAACGGCGCCGGTGGTGGCCAGACCGAAATGCACAATCGAAATCCAGCGTTCGAGTTTGTGATGGTGGAAGCGATGGAAAAGGTAGGAAGCGCCAATGGAAGCGCCAACGGCAGCGGCTTCGACAG
>Ga0335076_10000165_pt1 | contig 55306 bp, 54 predicted proteins | sample Lox_Sample_25_FD_206717 | JGI IMG/M metagenome (GOLD analysis project Ga0335076, IMG submission 206717) | Soil microbial communities from Loxahatchee National Wildlife Refuge, Florida, United States - Lox_Sample_2.5 | ecosystem: Environmental > Terrestrial > Soil > Wetlands | place: USA... | reverse complement strand
CAAACGCCGCCAGCCCGACTGCCGCAGCGACGAGCAGCCCGACCAGCCCCGGCACCATCACGAGCCCCAGCGACAGGAACGAGCGGAAGAACACCAGCGACAGCAGCGCGCAGCCGACGCCGGACAGCGTCGAGATCCGGTTGAAGTCGCCGCGGATCTGGCCCTCCGCGGCCACGGCGAAGCGGTTCGCTCCGCTCGTCTCCAGCACGAGGTCCGAGCCGAAGCGCTGGCGCAGCTCGCCGAACTTCGCCCAGAGCGCGTCGAGCAGCGGCTTCTGCGCGGACGAATCGAACGCGGAGTCGCGCGTGGCGAGCAGGAGCACCGCCCAGCCGTCGCGCGTCATGAATACACCGTTTTGTGTAGACAGCGGCGGCTGCCCGGCGCGCAGGCGCTCGGTCTGGCGCTGGAAGGCGCCCAGCGGGTCTTCGGGGATCACGCGCTTAAGCAAGGTCGACGAGGGCAGGGCGAGCGCGGCCTTCGCGGCTTCGGCCGCGCGCCGCAGCCCGGTGTCGGACAAGAGCTCCGGCAGCTCGGCCTCGGGCGAGTCCGACAGGAAGTACAGCCGGTGCGGGAAGTACAGCTCGTACGCGGCGCGCAGGAGCTCGGGGTCCGCGCCCGCACGGAGCCACGCCACTTCGGGGTGCGCGCGCAGCGCGTCGGCGAGCTCCTTTGCCGCCGCGTTCGCGCGCGCGGGGTCGTTCGCGTGCAGCGACAAGATCATCGTGCGCGCGAGGTCGCTCTTCGCGAGCTCGCGCGAGAGCTGCGCCAGCTCGGCGCCCTTCCCGTCGGGCAGGAAGTTCGTGATGTCGGCCGAGAAGTCGATGCCCAACCACGAGTACGCGGTGAGCGCGAGACAGAGCGCGGCCCACGCGCCGAGCCGCGCGAGCCGACTCACTTCGTGCCTCCGCCGGGCGGCGGCGCGGGCGCGCTCGGCGCGGGGCCGCCGAAGATCGCGCGTGCCTCTTCCTCACCGAACTGGTGCTCGACGTCCGACTTCTCGAACAAGGTCTGCGTCTTGTCGCCGTCGCTCTCCAGCACTTCCATCTGGCGCATGATCGAGCCGTCGCCCGACAGGGTGATCGAGCGCAGGAAGTGGTCGAGCGGCGAGTGGCGCGGCGAGAGCACGAGCTTCCACTTCGAGCCGTCGGCATGGAAGTCGAGCGTATAGAGCGCCTCGAGCGCGTTCTTGTCGCCCTGCCACAGCACGATCACGTTCTCGGCCATCGCGCGCGCGACCGGGTTCTCGGACAGGTCGACGTCGCCGCCGCCGGTCGCGTCCTGGAAGTGCATGCGGTCGCCGTCGAGCACGAGCCGCGTCGGGGCGGGCTCGCGCGTGACGCGCGCGAAGCGGTCGGGCGGCTCGAAGTACACCGTGCCGCGCGTCTCGAGCGGCGAGTCGAGCAGCTTCAACGTCTTGATCTCGCGGAACTCGGCGACGACGCCCTTCGTCGTCGCCATGTGCGCGAGCAGGTCGTCGAGCTTCATGTCCTCCGCCGCGGCCATGCGCGCGGCCGCGAGCGCGAGCGCGGCCGCCGCGGCGGCCGCCGTGCGGCGCAGGCTCATGGAGCCGCGAGCGGCAGCGCGCGCGCGGCGACGAGCTCGACGATGCGCGCGATGTCGGCGTCCTGGCGGCGGTCCGCCTGCAGCACCGGCACGTGCTTGCGCACCGCCTCGTGCAGGCGCTTGGTCGCGGCGCTGCGGGCCTCCCCGCGCAGGTCGACGCACTGGCACACGGCAAGCAGCGCGATCGCCGCCACGGCCTCGGTCAGGTCGAGGATGCGCAGCGCGTCGCGCGCCGCGATCGAGCCCATCGATACCTTGTCCTGGTTGTGCGACTCGGTGCTGCGGCTGAACGATGCGGCCGGCATGGTGAGCTTCAGCGCCTCGGCCGCGAGCGCCGACGCGGTGACCTGCATGCCCTTGAAGCCGTGGTGCGCGTGCCGGCCGTCGCCGTCATACGCGATCAGCTCCGCGGGCAGGCCCTCGCTCGTCTCGGGCCGGCACAGCAGCGCGACCTGGCGGTCCAGCAGGTCGGCCACGCTGGCGACCGCGCTCTTCAGCGCGTCGAGCGCGAACGACAGGTGCCCGCCGTAGAAGTTCGCGCCGTGCAGGATCTCGCCCGTCTCGAAGTCGACGAGCGGATTGTCGTTGGCGCCGTTGAGCTCGATCTCGAGCACGTCGCGCGCGAGCTCGCACGCTTCGAGGAGCACGCCGATCACGTTGGGCGCGCAGCGGATCGAGTAGCGATCCTGCAAGCGGGCCGGCGGCGGCGCCGGGCGCTCGGGCGAATACTCGAGGTGCTCGCGGATCCACTTCGCGGCGCGGATCTGGCCGCGGTGCGGCTTCCACTGCGCGATGCGCGCGTCGAAGTGGCGCGGGTTGCCCCGCGTCGCCTCGCTCGCCATGGCGGTGATCGCGCACGAAAGGCGCGCCAGCTGCGCCGCGCGCTCCCAGGCCACCGCACCGAGGCCCGTCATGAAGCTCGTGCCGTTCACGAGCGAGAGCGTCTCCTTCGGCTCGAACTCGAGCGGCACGAGGCCGAGGTACTCGTGCGCCTCGGCGGCGTCGATCACGCGTCCGCGGAGCCGCACGCGCCCCTCGCCTGCCGCCATGCCTGCGATGTACGAGAGCGGCGCGAGGTCGCCGCTCGCGCCCACCGAGCCCAGCTCGGGAATCCGCGGCAGACAGCGCGCCTCGAGCAGCTCGCACAGCCGGTCGAGCACGAGCGCGCGCACGCCCGAGCGCCCCGACGCCAGCGACACGATGCGCGCGGCCAGCACCGCCGCGGACTCGAGCTCGGGCAGCGACTGGCCGACGCCGGTGCCCAGCATGCGGAACAGATTGCGCACGAAGTCGGCGCGGTGCGGCTCGTCGATGGAGTTCACCACCGACGCGCCCACGCCGGTCGACACGCCGTAGACGGCCTCGCCTCGTTCGAGCGCGCGGCCGACGACCGCGTGCTCTTCGGCCAGGCGCGCGCGGTACTCGGGTTCGCGCGAGATGACGGCGCGGCGCGAGCCTCGCGCGAGTGCAAGCAGGTTCTCAAGGGTTTGCTGCGACGAGCCGATTTCGAGCGAGTCCGACGTCATGGCGAAGGTGTAAACAAAGCGCAACGCGCGCGCTAAGCTCGGCGCGGGGTTGCCGCAGGCGTTCCAAGAGGGAGGTTCAGGAGATGTCTCGCAGCACGATCGTCCTCGCACTGATCGCGGCTCTCGCGTTCGCCGCAGCGCCCGCGACTCGCGTGCACGCGGACGGGAAGCCCGCTCCCGCGAAGCCGGCCGCGAAGACCGCCAGCCTGGACCAGGTGAAAGAGGGCATGTCGGACACCGAGGTGCACACGCTCCTCGGGAATCCGAGCAGCCAGAGCGGCGAGTATCCGAGCCCGAAGAACGCGATCCCCTTCTACCACGGCACCGAGAGCACGCGGCAGAACTGGTACTACACCGGCAAAGGCAGCGTCATCATGATGCGGAACCGGTACAACGGTCAGCTCTCCGTGCTCGAAGTGCATCCGGACAGCTCCCAGCCGTAGCTGCGATCCCGCTTCCCTTTCAGAGACGCCCGTTTACAGTGCGACCCGCGCGGTGATAGATTCGCGCTGACCAAGCCGGTCGCCCTCCCATAGTCGGGGGTCCCCTGCGGGGGTGGAGGGAGGTCTCGGAAGGGGGATGGGTTCGCGACCTAGCCGGCGGCTAGCGACCGCATGGCGTGCTCTCCGCACCGGAATTGCGTTCGCGGCCTTCGGGTTCGGCAGCTTGTGGCTCGCGTTCGTGTGGATCCGTGTCCGGGCGGTGCTCGACCGCAACCACGCCGAGCCGTGGCGGCGCGCGCAGCTCGGCATCCACCGCTTGTTCCGCTGGCACGCGAACCTCATGGAGCGGCGGCTCGGGCTGATCGAGGTGCACTGGATCGGCGCGGAGCGGCTCCACGGCGGCGGTCCCCGGATCATCGTGGCGAACCACCCGTCGCTGATCGACGTGGTGCTCATCATCTCGCGGCTGCCGCAGGCGGACTGCATCGTGGCGCGTTCGCGCGCGCAGAACGCGTGGCTGCGCGCTTCGGCGAGCGCCGCGGACTACATCTCGAACGACGGCGGCGCCCACGTGGTGAACGAGGCGGCGCGAAGACTCCGCGAAGGTCGCACGCTGCTCGTCTTCCCCGAGGGCACGCGGTCGCCCGAGGTGGGCCTGGGCCACTTCGAGCGCGGCGCCGCGCACATCGCGCTCGCCTCGGGCTTGGATATCCTCCCCATCGAGATCACCGTCGCCCCCCGCATGCTGATGAAGGGCCAACCGTGGTATGAGGTTCCGCCACGGGCGGGACGCTACACACTGCGCGTCGGAGACCCGTTGGTCGCGAAGGATTTCCTGGACGGGAGCGAGTCGTCGGTCATGGCAGCGCGAAAGCTCACGAAGGCTCTGCGCGCGAGATTCTCGAGGGGGGGCACGAATGGCGATTAATGGTCTGGAGTCGGAGCTGAAGCGGCTCATCGTCGAGGCGCTCGTGCTCGAGGACATCAGCCCGGACGAGATCGAGAGCGACGCGCCTCTCTTCGTCGAGGGTCTGGGCCTCGACTCGATCGACGCGCTCGAGCTGGCCATGGCGCTCGAAGAGCGGTTCGGCGTGAAGATCGAAGACGATCCCGACGAGAACCGCCGTATCTTCGCCTCCGTGCGCAGCCTGGCCGAGTTCGTGAACGCGCAGCTCGCCGCGTAGGCGAGCCGAGGAGGACCCCCCGTGTCGCTCGGAATTCCTACTTCGCGAGAGGACATCCAGGCGCGCGTGCTCGCGATCCTGTCGCGCGAGTTCGACGTCGACGCAGCGGAGATCTCGCCCGAGACCGATCTGCAGAACGACCTCGACTTCGACAGCCTGGACGGCGTGGCGCTCGCGGGCTGGATCGAGGAAGAGACGGGCCTCGCGCTGTCGGACGAGGACATCGAGCAGATGCGCACGATCGGCGAGATCGTCGAGCTCGTGCACGAGCGCGTGCGCGCGACCGTCGCGAGGACCGGCTGAAGGCGGCTGCGAGGTGAGCGAGCCCGCCCTCCCGCGCTTCCTGTCGCTCGCGGAGCTTCTCGCCACCGGGCGGCCGGTGCAGCATGTGGTTGCGTTCGCGCGGGACGGCGAGCGCACCTTCGGCGATTTCGCGGGGCGCGTGGCCGCGCTCGCAGAGGCGATCGAGGCGCGCCGCGCGGTGCGGTGGCTGCTCTTCTCGGAGGACAGCTACGCGTTCGCGGTGGGGCTCTTCGCGCTGGCGCACGCGGGCGCGCGCGCGCTCGTGGCGCCCAACCGCCAGCCGCAGACCCTGGCGGAGCTCGCGCTCGCGGCCGACGGGGCGCTCGTCGACGCGAGCATCGGTGCGGCCGAGCTGGCGCGCATGCCGCGCCTCGACCCGCTCGCCGTGACGCCGGTCGCTGCGCCGCGCTTCCGCGCGCTCGCCCCCGACGCGCTCGTCGCCGAGCTATCGACGTCGGGCACCACGGGTCCCGGCAAGGCGGTGCCCAAGGCGCTGCGCCACCTGGACCGCGAGGTCGAGGCGCAGGAGGCGCTCTTCGGCGCCCGGCTCGGGCGCGCGCGCGTGTTCGCGACGGTCTCGCACCAGCACCTGTACGGGCTCTTGTTCCGCGTGCTCGGGCCGCTCGCCGCGGGCCGGGCCTTCTGCGCCGAGACGTTCCTCCACCTGGAGGAGCTCTTCCCGCGCCTGCGCGAGGCCGGTGAGTTCGCGCTCGCGACGACGCCGGTGCACCTGCGGCGCATGCGCGGCGACGCCGAGCTCGAGACGCTGCGCGCGGGCGCGCGCGCGGTGTTCTCGTCGGGCGGTCCGCTCGACGACGACGTGGCGCGCGACGTGGCGCTCGGCCTCGGCCAGGCGCCGATCGAGATCTTCGGCTCGAGCGAGACGGGCGGCGTGGCCTGGCGGGAGCAGACGCGTGCGGGCGAGCCCGCGCGCTGGCGCGCGTTCCCGGCGGTCGAGCTCGCCAGCGATGCCGAGACGGGCCGGCTCGCCGTGCGCTCGCCGTACGTGAGCCAGGGCTCCGCGGCGAATCCCGGCGACCCGCAGGAGCTCGTCATGGGCGACCGGGTCGAGCTCGCGGCCGACGGCAGCTTCGTCCTGCTCGGCCGCGCGGACCGCATCGTGAAGATCGGCGAGAAGCGGCTCGCGCTGCCCGAGATGGAGTCGCACCTGCGCGCGCACCCGTTCGTGGCCGACGCTGCGCTGCTCGCGTTCGATCCGGGCGGCGACGCGCGCGTGGGCGCGGTCGTCGCGCTCACGGAGGTGGGCCAGGCCGCGCTCGACGCGCGCGGCCGGCGCGCGGTGGGCGCCGAGCTCGCGGACCACCTGGCCGCCTACTGGGACCGCGTGCTCCTGCCGCGCGCCTGGCGCTACGTCCCCGAGCTGCCGCGCGACGCGCAGGGCAAGACGCCCCACGCCGCGCTGCTCGAGCTGCTCGAAGGCTCGGCGGAGCGCGTGCCCGTGCGCGAGCCGATCCTGCTCGACGAGCGCCGCGAGAACGGCGGGCTCGTGCGGCGCCTGCGCGTGCCGGCCGACCTCGCCTTCCTCGAGGGCCACTTTCCCGGCCGGCCCATCGTGGCGGGCGTCGTGCAGGTGCACTGGGCGCTCTCGGCCGCGCGCGAGCTCGTCGCGCCCGGCCGCGGCGTGCGCGCGCTCGAGAACGTGCGCTTCCGCGAGCTGCTCCTGCCCGGCGACGAGTTCCAGCTCGAGCTCCACCCCGTGGCAGGCGCGGACGCGCTCGGCTTCCGCTTGCTCGACGGCGCGCGCGTGTTCTCCGCCGGCCGGATCGCGCTGCGATGAAGCCCTGCTTCGTCATCCCGTGCTACGACCACGGCGAGCCGCTGCGCAGCGTGCTGGAGTCGCTCGCGATCTACACACTTCCGTGTATTGTGATCGACGACGGCAGCGGCGCCGACACGCAGGCCCGGCTGGCGCGCGCCGAGCGCGAGCTCGACTTCGTGCGCGTGACGCGCTTCGCGCCGAACCAGGGCAAGGGCGTAGCCGTGTGCGAAGGGCTGCGGCTGGCGGCGCAAGCGGGCTTCACGCACGCGCTCCTCGTCGACGCCGACGGCCAGCACGACGCCGGCGCCGTGCCCGAGTTCCTCGACGCCATGCGCAAGGAGCCCGACGCGCTCGTGCTCGGCGTGCCGGTGTTCGACGAGTCGGCCCCGCGCTCGCGCATCTGGGCCCGCCAGCTGTCGCGCGTCGCCGTGTGGGTCGCCACGCTCTCGTTCGAGATCCGCGACCCGCTGTGCGGCATGCGCGGCGTGCCGCTCGAAGGCGCGCTGCGAATGCTGTCGCACGCGCAGGTCGGCGCGCGCATGGAGTTCGACCCGGAGTTCGCGGTGCGCTGCGTCTTCGCAGGCATGCCGATCGCGAGCGTGCCCGTGCGCGTCTCGTATCCGGTGGGCGGCGTGTCGCACTTCGACGTCGGTCGCGACTTCCCCGTCATGGCGCGCACGTATCTGCGCCTGTGGGGCGAGATGCTGACGCGCGTGCCGCAGCTGCTGGCGAGGGGCGCGCGGTGAGCACGGGCACGGAGTGGTCGACCAAGAGCGAGCGCGGCAACAACGGCTGGCTGCGCTTCGCGCTGTTCCTCTACACGAACTTCGGGCGCTGGGCCGTCGCGGCCATCCTCGTGCCGATCTCCACGTACTTCCTCGTGCTCGACAAGGTCACCCGCCGGTCGTCGCGCGAGTGGCTGGCGACGGCGTGGGCGACGCCCGAGGGCCGGGCGGCGCTCGGCCACCCCCCGGGCTGGTGGACGACGTTCCGCCACGTGTACGGCTTCTCGCTCTCGGTGCTCGACCGGATGATCCTGTGGACGGGCGCGACCGACGCCTTCACGATCGACCACACGGGCGGCGAGCGGCTGCTCGAGCTGGCGGCGCAGGGACGCGGCGCCGTGCTCGTCGGCGCGCACCTGGGCAGCTTCGACATGCTGCGGCTCATCTCGAGCCGCTACGGCCTGCGCGTGAACGTGCTCATGTTCACCGAGCACGCCGAACGCGTGAACGCCTTCTTCGAGTCACTCGGCGGCGAGAGCCGCGTGCGCGTGATTCCCGTCGATCCAGCGTCCGTCCGGAGCGCGTTCGAGGTCAAGGCGTGTCTCGCGCGCGGCGAGTTCGTCGGCATTCTCGCCGACCGCGTGCACGCGGGCGGCCGGGAGCGGCCGATCGCCACGCACTTCGCCGGCCGGCCCGCCGCGTTCCCACTGTCGCCGTTCCTGCTGGGCGTGGTGCTCGGCGCCCCCGTGTTCCTGTCGCTCTGCGTGTCGACGGGCCACTTGCGCTACTTCGCCGTGACCGAGCCGCTGTTCGCGGGTGGCGCCGTGCCGCGCGGTCTGCGCGACAAGGTCGCGCTCGAGGTCTGTGAAGCGTGGGTGCGCCGCTTCGAACACCACTGCCTGCGCCATCCCATGCAGTGGTTCAACTTCTACGACTTCTTCGGCGACGGCTTGCGGGCCATCGGCGCGGAGCCGCGATGACCGAGGCACGGGTGCTGCCCGAGATCGAGGCGATCCTGCCTCACGCGGGGCCGATGCGGCTCGTCTCGCGCGTCGTCTCGCACACGCGCGAGCGCACGATCTGTGCGGTCGACGTCGGCGACTCGGAGCTCTTCCGCGACGCGGACGGCTTCGTGCCGGCGTGGGTCGTGCTGGAGTGGATGGCGCAGACCGTGGCGGCCCATGGCGCGCTGCTCGACGGCCTGGCGGGCGCGACGCTCAAGCCGGGGCTGCTCGTGGGCGCGAAGCAGCTCGAGCTCCTCCGCGACCGCTTCGCGTCGAGCGACTCGCTCGAAGTGAGCGCGCGCATCCTGCAGCGCGTGGGACGCCTCGCGTCGCTCGCGTGCGAGGCGCGGCTCGACGGCGAGCTCGTGGCGACGAGCACGCTGTCGGTGTTCGTGCCGGACTCGCTGCCGGAGGCCCGCCCTTGAGCGCGCCGGCGCGCCGGGCGCTGGTGACGGGCGCGAGCCGCGGCATTGGCCGCGCGTGCGCGCTCGAGCTGGCGCGCGCGGGCTTCGACCTCGCGCTCGGCTACCGCGCGAACCGCGAGGCGGCCGAGGCCGTCGAGAAGGAGGTGCTGGCGCTCGGACGCGGTGCGGTGCTGCTGCCGTTCGACGTGGCGGACCGCGCGGGCACGGCCGCCGCGCTGGGCCGCGACCTGGCGGCGAACGGCGCGTACTGGGGCGTCGTGCTCGCGGCCGGCATGCACGAGGACGCCGCGTTCCCGGCGCTCACGGGCGAGTCGTGGGACCGCGTCGTCGGCGCGAACCTCGGCGGCTTCTTCAACGTGCTCCGCCCGCTCGTCATGCCGCTCATTCGCATGCACGAGGGCGGGCGCATCGTGTCGATCTCGTCCGTGGCGGCGCTCGCGGGGAACCGCGGCCAGGTGAGCTACGCGGCCGCGAAGGCCGGGCTGCACGGCGCGACGAAGTCGCTCGCGCTCGAGCTCGCGAAGCGGCACGTCACGGTGAACTGCATCGCGCCGGGCCTCGTCGAGACGGAGATGCTCGCGGGTGCGCCCGTCGAGGAGCTGCGCAAGCTGGTGCCCATGCAGCGGCTCGGCCGGCCCGAGGAGATCGCTTCGCTCGTCGCGTACCTGTTCTCCGACGGCGCGGGCTATCTCACGGGCCAGGTCATCTCGGTGAACGGGGGCATGCTGTGAAGTCGGCGGAGCGCACGGACCTCGACGTCGCCATCCTCGGCGGCGGGCTCGCGGGCAACTTGCTCGCGCGCCAGCTCGTGCGCGCGCTGCCCGGGCTGCGCATCGGCCTGTACGAGAAGTCGCGCGAGACGAGCTGGAAGGTCGGCGAGTCGGTCGTCGAGATCGGCAGTCACTATCTCATCAAGCGACTCGGTCTCTCGCGCTATCTCTACGACCGCCACCTGCCGAAGAACGGCCTTCGCTACTTCTTCGACGACGAGGAGCGCTCGCTGCCGCTGTGGGAGATGAGCGAGATCGGGCCCGTGAACCTGCCGTACCATCCGGCGTTCCAGCTCGACCGCATGCGGCTCGAGGCCGACCTGCTGGCGGACAACGCCCGCGCGGGCGTGGGCGTCGAGCTCGGCGTGCGCGCGCGGCCGCTCGAGCTGGGCAAGGGCGGCGCGCCGCACGTGTTCGAGGTGCAGGGCGCGGGCGGGCGCGCGCAGAAGCGCCGCGCGCGCTGGCTCGTCGACGCCGCCGGTCGCGCGGACCTGCTGGCGCGCGCGCTGGGCCTGCGGCTGCGCGAGGACACGCACCGCATTGGCTCGGTGTGGGCTCGCTTCGAAGGCGTGGCCGACGTCGACGACATGGGGCCCGAGCCGTGGCGCGCGCGGGTGCGCCACTCGACGCGCTTCCTGTCGACGATCCACTTCTTCTATCCCGGCTACTGGATCTGGTTCATCCCGCTGCACGACGGAGTCACGAGCGTCGGAGTGACCGGCCGCACGGGCTTCGACGACCGCGAGCTGCGCACTCCCGACGGCCTGCGGCGCTTCCTGGACGGCCATGCCGCGGTGGCGCACCTGCTTCGCGACGCGAAGGCGCTGGACCAGGGCAGCTACGTGCAGATCGCCTACGCGACCGAGCGCTACTTCTCGCCCGACCGCTGGGGGCTGACGGGTGAAGCCGCCACCGCCGCCGATCCGCTGTACAGCCCGGGCACCGATTTCATCGCGCACGAGAACGACTTCCTCACCGAGCTGATCCGCCGCGACTTCGCGGGCGAGGCTGCGGCCCAGCTCGCGCAGCGCTGCGAGCTGTACGACGGCTTCATGGCATTCCGCCACGAAGCCACCCTGTCGCTCTATCGCGACCTGTACGAGACGTTCGGCAGCTTCGAGCTGGGCAAGCTGAAGTGGGACTTCGACATCGGCTGCTACTACAACCTGTGGGTGTCGCCGTACGTGCGCGACGAGCACCTCGACCCGCGCTGGCTGAGGCGGCAGCTGCGCATGGCGCCGCTCATCCTGCGCGCGCTCGGCAACTACAGCGCGCTCTTCCGGCGCGTGGCCGAGTCACTGCGCGCGCGCGGCGAGTTCTACCGTCACAACCGCGGCCAGTTCACGCCGGGCCTCGACCACCTGGACTTCTTGCAGCGCGTCGGCCTGCCGCGCCCGCGCCGCGAGATCCTCGAGAAGACCGAGCAGATCTTCAACGACGTGCGCAAGCGCGCGCTGCGCATGCTCGGCCCCGACGCGCGCGCCGCCGAGGCGGACCTCTCGCTCGCCGAGCTGCTCTCCGCCGACTCGCTTGGCTGAGCTGCCGCGCCCGTCGCCCGCGCAGCTCGCGCTCGGCGCGGCGTTCGCGGTGGCCGTCGTCGCGTGGCCCTTCTTCGCCGAAGCGCTCGCCGAGCGGCTGGGCGTGCGCGCGTTCGCGGGCGCGATCCTCGGCGTCGGCGTGGTCTCGCTCGTGGCGATGCGCGGCGCATTGCCCCGCGACCTCGCGTTCCGCTGGAGCGACTCGGCGGTGCTCGGCGGGCTGGTCGCGGCAGCAGCTCTCTCGGGCCAGGCGCTTTGGCTGTGGCTGGTGCCCGCGTGGATCTACGCGGCGCTCGCGCGCGTGTTCGACGCGAGCGCGCGTGCGGGGAACTCGGTGCTCGAGCGCGCCGCCTTCCTGCTGCAGCCACACGCGCCCGACTTCATCCGGCCCTACTGCCGGCGAGTGACTCGCCTGTGGGCCGCGCTGTTCCTGGCCAACGCGCTGACCATTGCGGCGCTCGCGCTGTTCGCGCCGCTCGCGTGGTGGCGCGCGTGGACGGGCTGGCTCGTGTGGCCGGCGTTCGCCGCGATCTCCGCCGTCGAGTTCGCCGTGCGAAAGATCCACTTCAGAAGCTACGACGGCGGCCCGATCGACTCGCTCTTCGAGCGCTTCTTCCCCGCGGCCGACACCGAAATGGGTCGCCGCTCGAACGAGTACAAGAGCCGGATGCGCCGCGCGCTCGGCCGCCCGGAGCGCGGGCGCTAGCGGGTCACGCGCGCAGCCACCGAGCCGTCGAAGCGCGGTTCGGCTGCTCGAGTGACTCCTCGTCCGAGAGCCACCAGCGCAGGAACTCGAGCGCGGGCGGCCAGGGAGCGCGCGCCCGTGCAGGATCCGCTGCACCGAGCTCGAGAGACACGCCCGGCCCGGTCCCGGCCGCGCCGACCTGCGCCGCGAAGGCGTAGGGCACGGCGGCCTCGTCGACGAGCGGCGCGAACGTGTCCGCGAGCGGCACGTCGCCCACGACCACGAGCACGGGCTCCCGCGGATCGCGCTCGAGGAACACGAGCGCTTCGAGGAACGCGGCCGTCCACGTGTCCTCCTGGCCTGCGAGCGAGCTCGACGCCGCGCGGTTGCCGGCGGCGATCGAGAACAGCCCCGCCTGCGCGTTGTGCACCGTGTGGCTGAACGTGGCGGGCGAGAGCTTCTCGCGGCGCACCACGTTCAGGAGCAGGCCGATCGACTCGTTGATGCTGCCGTGGCGCGACGCGAACACGGTGCGCAGGCGCGCCAGCTCGTCGGGCTCGGCGCAGCCGAACGCCGCGGAGAGCATCGTGCGCGTGAGCGGCGTGCAGCGGCGGCGCAGCATGGCGGGCAGGAACTTCGCGTCGGGCGCGCCGGTGGCGGGCAGCGGCGCCGGCGCGGCGGCCCAGCTCCGCCACGCGTCGGGCAGCTCGATTCCCGGCGCCCAGGCCGCCCAGCGCAGGAGGGAGGCCTTCACGGCGAGTCACTCGCGCCGAGCACGAGCGTGCAGTTGTTGCCGCCGAAGCCGAACGAGTTCGTCATCACCACCGCGCGTCCGCCGCTGCGCGCGCTCTCGCCCTTCTCGACCAGCCGGATCGGCGCGAGCGCCGGGTCGCGCGCACCGTCCCACACGTGCGGCGGCAGCACGAGCTCGCCGCCGCGGCGCTCCGCCAGCACGAGCCAGCAGAAGGCGGCTTCGAGCGCGCCGGCCGCGCCGAGCGTGTGCCCCACGAGCGGCTTCGTCGAGCTCGTCGGCACGTCCGAGCCGAGCACGCGCGCGACGGCCGCGGCCTCCATCACGTCGTTCTGCGGCGTGCCGGTACCGTGCAAGTTGAGATACGCCACGTCGTCCGGCGCCAGTCCGGCGTCCGCGAGCGCGTCGCGCATGGCCGTCTCGGCGCCGCGGCCCTCGGGGTCGGGCGCCGACATGTGGTGCGCCTCGCTCGAGTCGCCCACGCCGAGGAGCTGGATGCCGCCCGGCTCGCCGGTGACGAGGAACAGCGCCGCGGCCTCGCCCAGCGTGAGCCCATCGCGGTTCGCGCTACACGGATTGGTGACGCCTGCCGAAAGTGCCCCCAGCCCGGCGAAGCCGTTCGTCGTCAGGCCGCACAGCGAGTCGGCGGCGCCCGATACCACGGCGTCGCAGGCGCCCATGGCGACGAGCGAGCGCGCGGACGCCAGCGCCCGCGCGCCCGACGAACATGCCGTCGACAGCGTGTACGCGGGGCCGCGCGCGCCGATCGCCTCGGCGACGAAGCGTGCCAGCCCGCCGAACTCCAGCTGGTCGTAGAAGAACTCGTGCGCGAGCACGCCGGTCCTCTCGCGGTGCGCGATCGCCGCCTCGGCGTCGCCGACGCCCGACGTGCTCGTGCCGAGCACGACGCCGACGCGCGCGGGGCCGAAGCGCGCCACCGCGGCCGCGACTTCGGCCCCGATCGACTCGAGCGCCGCCAGCGCGAGCCGGTTGTTGCGGCAGGCGAAGCGCGCGAGCGGCGCCGGGATCGCCGGCAGCGCCTCGTTCACGCGACCGAGCCACAGGCTGCGCTCGGGCACGATCTCGGCGTCGAGCGACAGATGCGTCGCGTCGCCCGCGGCGAGGCGCGCGTGCACCTCCGCGCGCACGCGCCCCAGCGCGCTCACCTGGCCGAGCGCGGCGAGCCGGCAGGGCGCGCGGCTCATCGCACCGGGGCGACGCTCGGGCGCCGGTGCGCCCACGGGCGCGCGCGCTCGAGCTGGCCCGCCAGGCGGAACAGGGTCGCCTCGTCGCCGAAGCGCGCCGCGAACTGCACGCCGAGCGGCAGCCCGTCCGACGCCGTGCCGAGCGGCACGCTCATCGCGGGATTCCCCGACGAGTTGAACAGCGACGTGTAGCCCACGCAGCGCGCGAGCTTCTCGCCGTAGGCGGCCCCGGGCGCGTTCGAGAGCGCGAGCTCGCCCAGGCGCGCGGGCTGCATCGCCATGGTGGGCGTGAGGAGCACGTCGAAGCGCGTGAAGAACGTCTCCACCGCGCGGCCCACCGCGTGGATCGTGCGCACGGCCTTCGCGTAGTCGGCGGCCGTCGCGCTGCGCGCCGCCTCGACGATCGCCAGGGTGACGGGCTCGACGAGCTCGGGGCCGAGCGGCCGACCCAGCGCCGCAGCGGCGGGCTCCGTCGTGGCCTGCACGTTCGCGCCGATCAGCACCTGCGTGGCGCGCGCGAGCGCCTCGCGGTCGATCTCGAGCGTCGCGCCCTCGACCCGGTGGCCGAGCGACTCGCACAGCTTCGCGGCATCGAGCGCCACCGCCGCGCACTCGGGGTCGGTCGGCGCGCCGTTGAAGGTGGTGGTCTGCACGGCGATGTGCAGCGCGCCCGGCGCTTCGGAGACTTCTTCCAGGTACGGCCGGTGCGGTGCGGGCGCGTGGTACGGGGCGCCCAGGTCGGGTCCCTGCGTAGCGTCGAGCAGCGCGGCGCTGTCGCGTACGGACCGCGTGACCGCGTGCGCCGTGCTCATGCCGCCCCAGCCCTCGCCGGCGTGCGGGCCCATCGGTACACGCGCGCGTGTAGGCTTCATGCCGAACAGGCCGCAGCACGACGCCGGGATGCGGATCGAGCCCCCGCCGTCGCTCGCGTGCGCCGCGGGCAGGATCCCCGCCGCGACGGCCGCGGAGGCGCCGCCCGATGAGCCGCCGGGCGTGCGCCCGAGCGACCACGGGTTGTGCGTGTCGCCGAACAGCGCCGACTCCGTGGTCGCCGTCAGTCCGAGCTCGGGCGAGGCCGTGCGCCCGAACACGACCAGCCCCGCGCGGCGGTAGCGCACCACGAGCTCGCTGTCGGTGTCGGACACGAAGTTCGCGAACAGGCGCGAGCCGAACGTCAGGCGCTCGCCGGCCACCTGAGCATGCAGGTCCTTCAAGAGGAAGGGCACGCCGCGGAAGGGGCCGTCCGGCAGCCCCGCGGCGAGCGCGCGGCGCGCGAGCGGCTCGAAATCCATGTTCACGGCGCGGAGCTCGTGGTCGCGAGCGGACACGCGCGCCAGCGCCGCGTCGAGCAGCTCCGCCGGCGTGACGTCGCCCTTTCGCACCAGCTCGGCCAGACCGAGGGCGTCGTACGACTCGTATTCGCGCATCGGGGAATTCTAGCCGGCGGGGCGGCGGCGCGGGCTTTGGTAGATTTCCGGCCCCTCCGATCGGACGGACAGGTGGAGCGCCAGAAGCCCGACACCGAGACCAACGAGATCGCGCTGTATCTGCGCACGGTCTACTCGCTCCTGCGCTCGAGCGGCGAGGTGCGCGTGCGCGCGTTCGAGGAAGCGCACTCGTTCTCGAACTCGAGCTTGCACCTGGGCGCGCGCGACGCCGAGCCCGACGTCGGCGCGTTCGGCTACGCTGCGGCGCGCCTGCCGCAGTGCATGCCGCGCGTGTCGCGGGTGGTGCTCGGCCAGTCCGACGAGACGTTCGCGGCGTTCGGCTTCGCCACGCGTTCGTGGCGGCGCGTGCGCACGCGCGGCCGGCGGCGGCTCCTGCGCTGGAACGGCGCGGACACGCTCGCGGCGTACGTCGCCAGCACGTCCGACATCGACGACCTCCTGCCGATCCTGACGGCGTACCAGATCGAGTGGAACAAGATGCACGAGCTGCTCGCTGCGCGTGCGCCGGAGAACAGCGATCCCGCCGCGAAGCCCGTGCCGCCCGCGGAAGCGCTCGGGCTGTCGGACGCCGATTTCGCGCGCCTGCTCGAAGCACTGGGCGACGATTCGGACGCGGCGCTGCGCGAGCTGCGCGCACGGCGGCTCGATCTGCGCGTGCGGCTGCTCGCGGGCTCGTTCTCGGCCTACGAGCGCGCGGCGCTGCACTGGTGGCAGGGCGTCGAGCGCGCGTACGTGCGCGACGCGACGGCGCCGCGGCCGCCGGTCTACTTCGTGTCGTCGAACACGCACGCGCTCGCGAACCTGCTGGGGGGCTACGCGCTCGCGCACCGCGACCGGCTCGTGGAGCGCGCGCGCCACCGGACGGCGCTCGAGTTCCTGCCCGAGCTCGAGCGCACGTTGCCCGATGGCTCGCCTGCGTCGCCGAACCTCCTGTACTTCGCGCTGCGCGACTACCTGCAGGACGACGCCGAGGCGCTGGCGCGCGTGCAGCGCTGGGACGAGGAGTCCGGCATCGCCTCCGCCGACGTCACCGCGCAGATCGACGTGCAGGCGCAGGCGGTCGAGCTCGCGCGCGTGCGGCCCGAGCGCTTCGATCCGCGCCTGCGCATGCCCGGGGTCGAGGCGCTCGCGCACAGCGACGCGTGGATCATCAACATCGACTACCCGCTCGGGCTCGCGGCGTACCACCTGTTGTCGCGCGTGGGGCAGGGTACGGGTCCGCTGCTCGGCGTGTACGTGATGGGCAAGGCGGCGACGCTGAACGGCCAGGTCGGCGACGTGATGATCTCGCGCGTCGTGCACGACGAGCACTCCGACAACACGTATCTCATCCGCAACGCGTTCGGCTTCGACGACGTGGCGCCGTGGCTCGAGCAGGGCAGCGTGCTCGACAACCAGAAGGCGGTCAGCGTGCGCGGCGCGTTCCTGCAGAACCCGAACTACATGGGCGTGTTCTACCGCGAGGGCTACACCGTGCTCGAGATGGAGGCCGGCCCGTATCTGTCGGCGATCTACGAGCTCGTCGACCCGCGGCGCCACCCCAACGACGAGGTGGTCGCGCTCTCGGAGCGCACCAACTTCGCCGTCGGCGTGCTGCACTACGCTTCCGACACGCCGTACAGCCGGCGGCAGTCGCTGTTGTCGAAGTCGCTCGGCGCGTTCGGCATGGACTCGACGTACGCGTGCGCCATCGCGATCACGCGGCAGATCCTGGCGCGCGAGATCGAGCGCGTGACGGCGCGCGAGCGCTAGGCGAGCTCTTCCGCGATTGCAGCGCGCACGGCCGCCAGCACGCGCTCGTTGACGCGCGCCTTCGTGGCTGCGTATGCGTCCAGCAGCTCGGCCGACATCGCGTTCACCTTGCCGTCGTCGATCGAAACGTGCGCCACGCCGTCGCGGAGCTCGAGCTTCGTCACCGGCTCATTCTAGCCCGAGGTCCTCGTGCAGCGCGTCGAGCGCGGCGTGCATGCGCGCATCGTTCGCCGTGGGGGCGATGCCGTTAGTGGCGAGCGCCACGGCCAGGCCGCGCGCGGGGTCGGCGAACGCGACCGACGAGAAGTAGCCGGCGTGGCCGAACGCGCGCGCCGAGACGCGGTGGCCGTACCAGGCCGAGCCGGCGCCGTGCTCCTTCGAGTCGCGCACGAAGCCGAGCCCGCGGTTGAGCACCCCGAACACGCGATCGCGTACGCCGGGCAGCGAAGCCCTCGACATACACTCCAGGGTGTCGGAGCGCAGCAGTGGCGCGCCGCCGCGCGCCAGCGCGCTCCAGAACCGCGCGAACGCGCGCGCCGTGCCCCAGCCGCTGCCGCCCGGCCGGCACAGCGCGACGGATTCGGCCGAGCCCGTCCACGCCCAGTAGGCGTGCGGGGCGAGCGGGGCCTTCGCGGCGTCCCACATCGTGCCGATCCGCGCGCGGTTCGCCGCGTGGTCGGCCGCCGGCATGCCGACCCAGAAGTCCCCGGCGTCGCCGAGCGGCGCGAAGATCGCCTCGCGCACGTAGCGGTCGTAGGTGCGCCCGTCGCGCCGGCGCACGATCTCGCCGAGCACGTACCAGGCCGACGCCACGTGGTAGCCACAGTCGCGCCCGATCGCCCAGCCGGGCTCGGGCGCCGCCGAGCAGATCTTGGCGACGATCTCGTCCCAGCTCTCGCGCGACCAGTCGCGGTGCGCGTTCGGGATGCCCGCCGTATGCGTGAGCAGGTCCCGGATCGTGATCGCGCTCTTCCCGTTCGCTGCGAACTCCGGGAGATGCCGCGCCGCCGGGTCGTCGAAGCCGAGGAGCCCGCGCTCGACGAGCTGCCCGATCGCCACGCTCATGAGCGGCTTGATCGACGAGAACCACATCACGATGGTGTCGTGACGCATTTCGGTGTCGGTCCGCGCGAGGCCGAGCGCGAGCTCGCCGACCACCTCGCCCCCGCGCATCGCACACAGCTGCGCGCCCGCGTGCAGGCCCTCGGCCATGCCGCGCTCGAGCGCGGCGCGCGTGCGCTCGAGCGTCAGCAGTACCTCACGCGCACGCGGTACTCGACGCGCACGGTGCCGTTCGCGGGCACGGAAACCTGGAAGCTGAAGGTGCGCGCGTCCTCCTTCGTGGCCTTCTGGCTCGACGACACGATCTCCCAGTCGCCCGACGCAGGCTCGATCACGTCCACGTCGACCTTCTCGTCCTTGTGATTGCGCACGTCGATCGCCCAGGCCGACTCGGAGCGGCACGAGCTCACCACCTTGTAGTCGGTCTGGCGGCGTTCGCCGATCACGTCGAAGGCGTCGCCCACGCGCACGCGCACCTTCTCGTCCTTCGGCGTGTGGTCGATCGAGTCCTCGCCCAGGAACTGCCGCCCGCCCGACGAGTCGCGCTTGTAGGCGCGGATGATGCCCTTGGGGAGCGGCATGCCGAGGTGCTCGGCGGCCTTGTTGTCGAACTCGAGGCTCACGGCGACCTTGCTCGTCGTCGGCGCCTCGCCGAGCGGGCTGCGGAACCACTGCGGCTCGCCGCGCAGCACGAAGCGCTTGCGCAGGTGCACGCCGCTCGCTTCGAGCAGCTCGATCTGCTTCGTCTCGTTCTCGAGCAGCGTCGTCGGCCGCTCGAGCGTGTACAGGTGGTACTCGAACAGGCCCTCCTCGGCGAACTGAGGCGCCGCGGCCTCGGCCATCGGATAGGCGCGGCCCTTCGCCTGCCGGTAGGCGAGCTCGGGAGTGACCCGATGCACGTCGCCCGCCACGAGCTGCAGCTTCGCGTTCGCGTACGCGGCGCCGCTCTTGTTGTCGAGCGTGACCCAGCCGAAGAGGTCGCCGGACTGGTCCTTGTCGTCGATCGCGAGCACGTAGTCGGCCTTCCACGACATGCTCTGCGCGAGATAGGACACCTCGACCTTCGGCTTCTCGGCGCCGCTCTCGAGCAGCCACACGAGCGTCGGGTGCGCGATCAGGTTCTTGGGGATCTCGGGGAACGAGATGCGTCCGGGGAATGCCCACGTGATCTCGTCGCCCACGCGCAGGATCGGCGGCGGACCCGCCGACAGCACGGTCGCGTCGCGCTCCTCGTCGCGGCCCTTCGACTCGCTCCAGCGCAGCACGCGCACGTTCTTGCCCACGTACTTCTCGAGCAGCTTGTCGGGCGAGAGCAGATCGTAGCGGTAGTTCTGCTCGAGCACGCGGAAGCCGGACGAGCCCAGCGCGTGGATCTCGACGGTCTCGGGCTGGATCGTCTCCGCCACTCCCCCGAACTCGAGCTCGCTCTTGCCCTTCGCGAGCGGCAGCGTGCGCACTTCGCGCACGAGCCCGAAGCCGCTCGAGTAGACGGTGATGCCGAGCTCGGCCCGGTCGTCCGGCGTCGAGCGCGCCTTCGCCGCCGCAGGCTCGTCGGCGCGCGTGACTGCCGAGAGGACTACACAAACAAGTGTCAGAAGCGCGAGCCGCATCCTATCTCCAGTCTTCGAGGGGCGGGTTGAAGTAGCCGAAACGCAGCCCGGGCAGCGCGCGGCGCAGGCGCTCGAAGAGCGCGGTCATGCCCAGGCGCGGCGACGGCGGCGCGCCGGCGAAGAGCGCCATGTACTCGTCGGGGTCCACGTTCAGGCAGCGCCACTGGATCATGCGCAGGCCCGTCGCGCCGGCGAGCTTCTCGAGCGCATCCGCTTCGTCGGCGCGGTCCGTCAGGCCCGGGAAGGACAGCAGGTTCAGCGAGGCGAACAGGCCGTGGCGTCGCGCCACGTGCAGCGTCTCGATGACGTCGGCGAAGCCGTAGGTGCGCGGCTTGTAGTAGGCGCGGTAGGTCTCTTCGCGCGCGCTGTTCGTCGACACGCGGATCGAGTCGAGACCCGCCGCCGCGAGCCGCGCCACGGCGTCGGGCCGGCTGCCGTTCGTGTTCAGGTGCAGGGCGCCGCGCTGGGTGCGCTCGCGAATCGCGCGGATCGCCTGCTCGATGCGGTCGGCTTCGAGCAGCGGCTCGCCTTCGCAGCCCTGGCCGAAGCTGAGCATCGCACGCGGCGCGCGCTCGAGGTGGGGCACCGCGATCTCGAGGATCTCGTCGAGGCTCGGCTTGAAGTCGAGCCGCGCCTGCGGCGCGGGCACGCCGCCGGCGGGCTGCTCGGAGATGCACGCCACGCACGCCGCGTTGCACGAGCGCGCCAGCGCAATCGGCGCTTCGAAGCGGCCCAGGAACAAGTTCTGCGCGTTCGGGCAGCCCCACTCGAGCGCGCAGCGGCGGCCGTGGTGCTCGACGAGGCGGTTGTTCGGCAGGCGCCGGCGCAGCGCCGCCACGCGCTTGCGCACCTGCTCGCGCGAGAACGACTCGGGGTCGTGCTTCGAGTCGTCGTCCACGCGGCGCGCCGGCACCTGCATGCGGCCGCGGTACCAGCACACGGCGGTGTAGGCGTAGAGCGGGAGCGCGGGCGCGTCTGCGCGGCGCACCTGCGCGGAGAGCGCGAGCGCCGTCCAGCCGGGGGGCAGGAACGCGGCGACCGCCAGCGCGTCGGGCACCTCCTCCGCGCCGCGCGCGCCGAACGCGAGGGGCGTGCGACCGGGCAGGAACAGCAGCTCGGCGGCGTCGGGCAGCGGCACCAGCTCGGCCGGGTCGACGGGGAACACGGCGTTCCCCGCGCGCGCGGCGGCGCGCAGGCGGGGCAGGTCGACGATCTCCCCGGCCCCGTTCGCTACGAGCGGCCTCGGCAGCGCCATTCGGGCGGCAGACTAGCGAAGCTTCGCCAGCCGACGCCTGCCGGTGTCGCCTCGCCGCTGCAGCGGCGGGGCGCGCCACCCCGCGGGCGGCCGTCCCGCGCGGCACGGCGGTTGCTCCTTCGGGGCGGCGAAAACCCAGCGGAGGACGCCATGTCTCACGACCGCGACGCAGCACTCATCCAGAACTACGCGGCGGGTGCCGCCGCAGCGGCGGCGATTCCCGTCCCGCTCCTCGACCTGGTGGCCGTCACGGCCGTGCAGCTCGCGCTCGTGCGCCGGCTGGCGCGCGAGCACGGCGCCTCGATCGGTGTCGACGCGGCGGGCGCGGTCGGCGTGGGCCTGTTCGGCGCGCTCCTGCCGCGCGTGGTCGCGAGCGCGCTCAAGATCCTGCCGGGCATCGGCACGGTGGGTGGCGCCGTGGCGCAGTGCGCGCTGTCGGGCGCCACCACGTGGGCGCTCGGCGAGTCGCTGCGCGACCGGCTCGCGCGCGGCGCGCTCCACCCCGACGCGCAGGCGCACAGCGACGTGTCGCGCAGCCTCGCGCGCGCCGAGCGGCTCCGCCGCCGCGGGCTCCTCAGCGAAGAGGAGTACGCGCGGACGCGCGACGACCTGTTCGAAGCGCTCTAGCCGAGCTTCCGGGCCAGCTCGGCGAGGGCGTCGAGGCGCGGCAACATCTTCTCCGTCGGCTCGGGCGGGAGCATGAACACGGCGCGCGCTGCGCCGTGAGAGCGCAGCGCGTCGAGCTCCTTCTCGTCCGGCTGCGCGGCGAAGATGGTGAGCTCCAGCGAGTCGCGGCTGCGGCCCGCGTCGGCGGCTGCCTGCCAGAACTCGGGAATGCGCTTCACGAGGTGCTTCGGGATGTGGATCGGCATCCAGCCGTCGCCGTACTCGATCGCGCGCCGCGCGCCGCCGGGCCAGCCGCCGCCGACCAACACCGGCGGGTGAGGCTTCTGGACGGGCTTGGGCCACGTCATCACCGGGTCGAACTGAACGTAGCGGCCGTGGTACTCGGCCTTCGACTGCGTCCAGATCGCCTTCATGGCCGCGATGCGCTCGCGCATGAGCGAGAGGCGCGTGCGGTACGCGGTGCCGTGATTCTCCATTTCTTCCGCGTTCCAGCCCGCGCCGATGCCGAACAGAAGACGCCCGCCCGACACGCGGTCGAGCGTCGCCACGTCCTTCGCCGTCTGGATCGGGTCGCGCTGCACCACGAGGCACACGCCGGTGGCGAGCCGCAAGTGCTTCGTCACGGCCGCGGCCGCGCCGAGCGAGACGAACGGCTCGTACACGTCGTAGTACATCTTCGGCAGGTCGCCGCCGCCGGGGAACGGCGTGCGCCGCGACGCGGGGATGTGCGAGTGCTCGGGGAACCACAGCGACTCGAAGCCGCGCTCCTCGACGGCGCGGGCGAGCTCCACGGGCTGGATCGAGTAGTCGGTGGGGAACATGGCGATTCCGTACTTCATGGCGTGTGTGGGCGGCTAGAAGCGCGCCGTCTCCTCTGGTTCGCGGACCACTTCGTTGCGCAGCCGGCCGAGTCCGTCGATCTCGACCTCGACGACGTCGCCCACCTGCAAGAGGCGAGGCGGCTTCATGGAGATCCCTACACCGGAAGGTGTACCGGTCGCGACCACGTCGCCGACCTCCAGCGTGAACGCGGTCGACAGGTGCTCGACCAGCGCGAAGCAGTCGAAGATCAGGTTCTTCGTGTTCGAGCTCTGGCGCAGCTCGCCGTTCACGGTGGTGCGGATGCCGAGCCCGTGCGGATCGGAGAGCTCGTCGCCCGTGGTGAGCCACGGCCCGAGCGGCCCGTGCGTGTCGAACGACTTGCCGATCGTCCACGTCGGCGTGCGGAGCTGCCAGTCGCGCACGGAGACGTCGTTGGCCACCAGGTAGCCGGCGATCACGTCCGGCGCGCGGCGGCGCGGCACGTGCCGGCAGCGCTTGCCGATCACGAACGCCAGCTCGCCCTCGTAGTCGAGCGCGCTGGACACGCGCGGCAGGTGCACCTCGTCGTACGGGCCGACGACGCAAGTCGACTGCTTGTTGAACAAGGTCGGCACCTTCGGCGTCTCGGCGCCGCTCTCGGCCACGTGGTCGGCGTAGTTCAGGCCGATCGCGAGATACTTCGGCGGGCGCGGGATCGGCGCCTCGAGCCGCACCTCGGCCAGCGGCAGCCGCGCGGCGCTCGCCGACGCCACTTCGCCCGCGCGCTGGCGCCCGCGCGCGCCGAGCGCGAGGAAGCCGACGAGATCGCGCGGCAGCTCGGGCGCCGCGCTGGCGAGATCCACGATCTCCTCGCCGCGCACGACCCCGACGCGCGTCGAGCCGGCGTACGAGAACGTGGCGAGCTTCATCCGAGACGCACCTCCGCCGGCACGGGCGGGTCCAGTATACACTCGCGCGCAATGGGTGAGATCACGCTCGCGGAGGTGCGCGCGGCGGCCGCGCAGCTCGAGGGCGCGACGGTCCGCACGCCGTGTCTCCAGTCGAAGACGCTGTCGGAGCTCGCGGGCTGCGACGTGTTCCTGAAGTTCGAGAACCTGCAGTTCACGGCGTCGTTCAAGGAGCGCGGCGCGCTCGCGAAGCTCCTGTCGCTCGGCCCGGACGAGCGGCGCGCCGGCGTGATCGCCATGTCGGCCGGCAACCACGCGCAGGGCGTGGCCCACCACGCGCGGCGGCTCGGCATCCACGCGGTCGTCGTCATGCCGCGGCTCTCGCCCACGGTGAAGGTCGAGCAGACGCGCGCGCTCGGCGCCGAAGTGATCCTCGCCGGCGAGAGCTTCGAGGAGGCGAGCGCTCACGCGCAGCAGGTCATGCGCGCGCGCGGCCTCGTGCTGGTCCACCCGTTCGACGACGCGCGCGTCATCGCGGGGCAGGGCACGGTGGCGCTCGAGATGCTCGAGGCCGTGCCCGACCTCGATGCGCTCGTCGTGCCGGTCGGCGGGGGCGGGCTGATCTCGGGCTGCGCGATCGCGGCGCACGGGCTGCGGCCCCGACTCGAAGTGTTCGGCGTGCAGTCCGCGCGCTTCCCGGCCGTGAAGCAGCTCCTCGCGGGCCAGGAGCCGCGCTGCGGCAACTCGACGCTCGCGAACGGGATCGCGGTGAAGGCGCCCGGTCGGCTGACCTTGCCGATCGTGCGCGAGCACGTGCGCGAGATCCTGCTCGTCGACGAGGACGAGCTCGAGGCCGCGATCCTGCTCTTGCTCGAAGTGGAGAAGACGGTCGTCGAGGGCGCGGGCGCGGCGCCGCTCGCGGCCCTCCTCGGGAACGCGGAGCGCTTCCGCCGGAAGCGCGTCGGGCTCGTGCTGTCGGGCGGGAACATCGACATGCTCGTGCTCTCGCACGTGATCGAGCGCGGGCTCGCGCGCACCTCCCGCCTCGCGCGGCTGCTCGTGCGCATGCGCGACGTGCCCGGCGAGCTCGCCGCGATCTCGGGCGACATCGCCGCGAGCGGCGCGAACGTGGTGCAGGTCATCCACGAGCGCGCGTTCGCGCGCGCGCCGGCGTCCGAAGTGGAAGTCGAGTTCGTGCTCGAGACGCGCGGCGCCGATCACCTGCGCGAGATCGTCGCGCGGCTCGCCGCGTCGGGCCACGAGTCGCGCTCCGAGCCGCGCTAGCCGCGTCCGGCTAGAATGCCCGCATGAGCGACTTCAGCTTCAACCCGTTCGACGAGGCGACGCGCCGCGATCCGTTCGCGGCCTACGCGCGCGGACGCGAGCTCGGTGCGTACGCGCACCCGGGCCTGCCCGTGCTCTCGATCTTCCGCTACGCGGATACGGTCGCCGTGCTGCGGGACTCGAGCCTGTTCTCGAACGTGTTCCCGCTGCCGCCCGGCGTGCAGCCCGAAGCCGACCTGCCGCCGAACATGCTGGGCACGGATCCGCCCGAGCACGAGCGCCTGCGCGGGCTCGTGAACCAGGCGTTCACGCCGAAGATCATCCGCCGGCTCGAGCCGCGCATGGAGGAGATCGCAGAGCAGCTCGTCGCCGCGGCGCTCGAGCAGCGCAAGGTCGATCTCGTCGAAGCGCTCACGTATCCGCTGCCCGTCACGGTGATCGCCGAGATCATCGGCGTGCCGACCGAGGACAACGCGCGCTTCAAGCACTGGTCGGACGCGCTCGTGTCGACGCTCGGCGTCGGGCTCTTGTCGCCGCCGTCGCCGGAGTCGATGGCGCACACCCTGTCGATCGTCCGCGAGCTCGGCGCGTACTTCAAGACGCTCGTCGAGGAGCGCCGCCGCGAGCCGCGCGAGGACCTGCTGTCGGGGCTCGTCGCGGCCGAGCTCGAGGGCTCGCACCTGTCGTTCGACGAGATGCTGCAGATGCTGATCCTCCTGCTCGTGGCAGGAAACGAGACGACGACGACCTTGATCGGGAACATGGTGCTCACGTTGCTGGCGCATCCCGAGGAGCTCGCCGCGGTGCGCGCGGATCCCGAGCGCGTGCCGACGGCGATCGAAGAGGTGCTGCGCTTCTCGTCGCCGGTGCAAATGGATCCGCGCTGCGCGACCGCCGACACCGAGCTGTGTGGGCAGAAGATCGGCAAAGGCACGATCGTCATCACGTGGCTCGGCTCGGCGAACCGCGACGACTCGACGTTCCGCGAGCCCGAGCGCTTCGACACGGCGCGGCGCGAGAACCGCCACCTGGCGTTCGGCTTCGGCACCCACTACTGCCTGGGCTCGAACCTGGCGCGGCTCGAGGCGCAGACGGCGCTGCGCGTGCTGTTGCGCCGCACCCGCGGCTTCCGGCTCGCGACGTCGGAGCCGCTGCCGCTCCACAAGAGCATCGTGTTCCGCAGCTTCACGAAGATCCCCGTGGAGCTCGAGCCGGCCTGACGTGAGCTTCGATCCGCACGCGCCGTTCGCCGCGCGCGCGGCCGCGCTGCCGCGGCTCGGACTGGGCATCTCGACGGAGTTCGGCGCCGCGGAGCACGGGCTCGACCCGCTCGCGCTGCGCCGCGCACATCCCGAGCTCGTGCAGTTCCTCGAGGTGGGCGTCGACCTCGAGCGCGGCCTCGATGCGACCGCGCGTGCGTGGTGCGCCGAGGGCTGGCCCACCACGCACCACTTCCTCGACGCGAATCTCGAAGAGCGCGAGAGCCTCTCTGCCGCGTGGCTCGCGGGCGCGGCGGCGCAGGCGCGCGAGCTCGGCGCGGCGTGGCTGTGCGGCGATGCGGGCCTCTGGCACCTGGGCCCGCGCGACCGCGGACACGGCGTGCTCGCGCCGCCCATCTTGTGCGCGGAGTCGGCGCACGAGATGGCCGACAACGTGCTCCGCATGCGCGCGGCGACGGGCTTCGAGGTGCTGCCCGAGAATCCGCCCGCGCACGTGTATCTCGGCGAGCTGCACCTGTGCGACTACTTCGCGCGCGTGGCCGACGGCGCGGACTCGGGCCTCTTGCTCGACGTCGCGCACCTCGCGATCTACCAGCGCGCCAGCGGGCACCGGCCGCTCGACGGGCTGGACGGCTACCCGCTCGACCGCGTGGTCGAGCTGCACGTCGCGGGCGCGAGCGAGTTCGAGGCGGGCGGGCGGCGCTTCCTCGACGACGACCACGGGCCGACACCGATCGCCGACACGTGGGAGATCTTCGACTGGGTGCTGCCGCGCGCGCCGCGGCTGCGCGCGGTCGTGTTCGAGTGCGAGCGCAACTCCGCGCGCGAGGTGGTGCCGGTGTTCCAGCGCCTGGCGGAGGCGCTGCGCGCAGCGCCGCGCGCCGCTTGAACCACCGCGCGCTGCAGCGCGCGCTCTTCCGCGCGCAGCTCGACCCGCGCTTCGCCGCGCGCGTCGCGGCGCACGAACCGGAGGCGCTGCACTCCGCGGGGCTCGGCACGGAGGAGCTCGCGCTGCTGCTCGCGGCCGACCCGGCGGCGCTCGCGGCCGACCGCGGCGGGCGGCGGCGCGAGCAGTTCCTGCGCAACGTGGCGGGCGAGTTCGCGCTGTCGCTGGCTGCGACGAACGGCGGAGCGCTCGCGGCTGCGTTCCCGGAGTCGGACGAGTTCCACGCGGCGGTCACTGCGGACGCGAGCCTGCCGCTCGCGTTCGCGCGCCACCTGGAAGCGCGGACCGCCGGCGCGAGCGCGGCCGTGCGCGCGCTCGTCGCGCTCGAGTCCGCGCTGGCGCGGCTGCGCCGCGAGGCGAGTCCCCCGCCGCGGCTCGCGTCCGGCGAGGTCGCGCTGGCGCCGTGGGCCCGGCTCCACGACGCGCCTGCGGGCACGCTGGCGCTCGCTGCCGAGCTCCGCGCCGGACTCGACCGCGGGGACTCGACACCGAAAAGTGTCCACGTGTCCGAGACCGAGCGCGAGGCGCTGCTGCTGCGCCGCGCGCCCGAGACCGCGCCGTTCCGGCTGCCCGAGCTGGAGCTCGAGGCGCTCTCGCCGCTCCTCGCCGAGCTGCTCGGACGCGCGCGCAAGCCGCTCGGGCCGGCCGCGCGCGCGGCGTTCGCCCGTGGCGCCGGCGTCGCTCCCGCAGAGCTCGAGGCCGTCGTCGCCGAGCTGGTGGCGGAGCGCGTGCTCGCCGCAGGCTAGGCCAGCACGGCTTCGATGCGGCGCAGCGCCTCGTGCAGGTCTTCGTCGGACACCGTGCACGAGAAGCGCAGCCAGCCCTCCCCGGCTTCGCCGAAGTCGACGCCCGGCGTGACGGCGACGTGGCCGCGTTCGAGGATGCGGCCCGCGAGCGCGCGCGAGTCCCCGCCGAAGCGATGCGCATCGGCGAACACGTAGAACGCGCCGCACGGCAGCGCGGGCACGCCGAAGCCCAGGCGCTCGAGCCCGCGCGCGAGGATCCGGATGCGCGACGCGTACGCCTCGCGCATCGCGGCGGTCGTGGCCGCGCCGTGCGCGAGCGCGGCGACGCCCGCGCGCTGCGCGAAGCTCGCCACCGAGATGAACAGGTTCTGCGCCAGGCTGCGCAACGTTCGCGCTGCGCTCGCGGGTGCGACCACGTGGCCGAGCCGGAAGCCCGTCATCGCGTAGCGCTTCGAGAAGCCGTCGAGCACGAATACGTCGTCGCCGAGCTCGAGCGCGGAGGTGACTCGCGCGCCTTCGTACACGAGCCCGTCGTAGATCTCGTCCGACACGAGCGGCAGGCCGAGCGCGTGCAGCGCCTCGAGGTCGGCGCGGGCCTGGATCGCCCCCGTCGGATTGGCGGGCGACGCGACCAGGACCGCGCGCGTGCGCGGGCCGAGCGCCGCGCGCACGCGCTCGGGCCGCAGCCGCCAGGACTCTTCGGCGTCGGTGGGCACGAGCACGGGCACGCCGCCCGCGGCGCGGATCAGGTTCGGGTAGCAGGCGTAGTGGGGCGTGCCGAGCACGACCTCGTCGCCGGGGTCGAGCAGGTACGTGAACACGAGCAGGAGCGCCGGCGACGTGCCGCTCGTGACCAGCACGCGTTCCGGGTCGATCGACACCGAATTGCGTCGGGCGCGCTCGGCTGCGATCGCCTCGCGCAGCTCGAGCAGCCCGCGGCTGTCGGTGTAGCGGGCGGGCTCTTCGGCGAGAGAGCGCGCGCACGCGGCGGTCGCGGCCGGAGGCGCCGGGAACTCCGGCTCGCCGATCTCCAGGTGCAAGACGCGCGCACCCGCGCGCTCGAGCGCGAACGCGCGCTCCATCACCTCCATCGCGAGGAACGGCGCGACGCTCTCGGCGCGTTTCGAAGGCGGGGGCGGCATGGCGACAGCTTACTCCGCGAGCCGCCCCCGACTCCGTCAGGTCGGCTGGAGCTTCAGCTTGATCGTGAGCTGATGCGTGAAGTCGGTCGAGAACGCGACACCGGTCAGCTCGATCGCGGTGCCCTTCTTGTTCACCGTGCCGGACAGCGCGATGGTGACCGTCGTCCCCTGGTCGCCGAGTGACAGGTGGAAGTTGCCGACGTTGCCGGAGAGCGTGCCGACCATCGTCTGGACCGAGTCTCCGATCGGCAGCGGGTCCACGTACGTGATCGTCGCGGCCAGCGCGTCCGATCCCACGGTCTGCGAGATCGTCAGGGTCACGGCGCCCTTGAACTTCTTCTTGGGCTTGAGCGAGCCGGCGTTCGTCTGGTCCCAGTAGACCGAGCTCAGCTTTCCGGACCACACACCGGCAATGAGCGGCACGCCGGTGGAGCCGGTCAAGGCTCCGCCCGCGTAACTCGGAGCGGGCACGACGAGCGCGGAGACGAGCAGCAGCGCGGCTAGCGCCCGGACGGGCGTTCTCGAGACGAGCGTACTCAGCACGAAGATACCTCCCACACAAATCCCCACGAGCGCCGATGGTAGCCGCGCACGCCACTGCCGCCACCGTCTCCGTTCGGTGTACCTGCGATATGCTCCGCGCGGGATGGGTTGGGATCCGAAGGTCGTCTACTGGACCGCCGCGCTCGCGAACATGGTCGTCGCGTTCGGGTTCGCGGCTGCGGGCGTCGCGCGCATCCGGCGCGGCGAGGTCGCCGGGCACAAGCGCGCGATGAAGACGGCGGCGTTTCTCGTGGCGCTGTTCGTGGTCTCGTACCTCGTGAAGGTGCCGGTGCTGGGCCACGAACGGCTCGACACGTGGGCGCCGCGCTTCGTGGCCGTGCTGCGCGTGCACGAGACGTTCGTGATGACGATGGTGCTCGCGGGCGCGCTCGCGCTCGCGCTCGCCTCGCTCGGCGGGCTCGCGCGCCTGGGCCGCGCCTCGCCCGAGCGGCGCACGCGCACCGCGCGGTTCCACCGTGCCGCGGGCTGGACCGCCGTCGCTACGTGTGCGCTCGGCGCCGCGACCGCGGGCTACGTGCTGTACGGCATGTACGCGCGGCTCTGAGTCACGCGGCGCGCAAGAGCTCGATCATCTGCGCGCGCGACGGGCCGGTCGCCAGCGGCGGGCGCGAGTGCCGCTCGTTCCACGCCCGCAGCACGGCCTGGAAGATCTCGGGCCTGCGCATCAGGTCCTGTGGCGGGTCGAGCAGGTTCAACACGCGCATGAACGCGCGCAGCACGCCCATGTCCTCGCGCAGCGCGTGGCCGAGGCCTTCGCGCAGGAGCGAGCGCATGAACGCCTTCGGGTCCTGCGAGCCGTCGGGCCGCTCGACCTTGAACGGGTCCTCGCCGCGCCGCTGGATGGCGTCGACCTCGATCGCGTCGCGGTCCTGCTGCTTCTGCAGCTCGTACCAGGGCACGATCTCGCGCACCACGCCCTCGTCGTAGTGCAGCGCCAGCGCGCGCGCGTCGTCGGGGTGCTTGCGCAGCGACTCGGCGGCGAGGAACGCCGACACCCAGCCCAGGCTGCAGCCGCGGCCCGTGATCGGGTTGGTGTGGATGTGCGCGTCGCCGAGAGCCAGCACGCCCAGCGCCAGCGGCTCGCCGCCCTCCACCAGGAAGTGTCGCGTGTTGCGCAGATTGGCCATGCCGTGCACGTCCGAGATCGGCACGGCGGTCTCGTCGCTCACCCAGCCGTTCAGGAAGGGCAGGGCGCGCGCCGCGCGCTCGAAGCCCGACGTGCGCAGCACGCCGCGCAACACGTCATCATCGGGCGACGCCGCGAGCGTGAGCGAGAAGATGCGCGCGTCGCCGGGGAAGAGGCCGATCTTCAAGTAGCCGAGGTCCTGGCCCATGCCGTTCGTGAGCGGCGGCGGAGTCACTCCATCGCGCAGCTTGTAGAAGCGCGAGCTGTAGAAGATGCCGCACGGCTCCGACTCCTCGCGCGGCTTCGCGGCGCCAATCCCCACGAGCCACGCGGGCAGCTTCGAGCGCCGGCCGCTGGCGTCGAGCACCAGATCGGCGGCGAGCTCCTGGCGCGCGCCGCGCCCATCGACCAGCCGCACGCCCCGCACGCGCGGGGGACCCGCTGCCGGCACGTCGGCGAGGAGGCCCGTGACCTCGTCGCCGTCGCGGAAGTCGACGCGCCCGGAGTCGATCACGTGCCGGCGCAACAGATACTCGAAGGTGATGCGGCGGCACGCGAGCATGACGACGTCGTCGTCGCCCGGCTCGAACACGGCGTTCGGCAGGGTGCGCTTGGCCAGGTCGACGAAGCGCAGCTCCTCGGCTCCGCACGCGAGGAAGCGCGCGAGCAGGCTCGGCGCGTGCGCGCGGATCAGCCCGTAGAGCCGGGCGAGGAACGCGTGCGAGTGGCGCACCTGCGGCGAGCCGCGGCGGTCCCAGCGCTCGAACGCTTCGACGTGGCTCGCGGGCATGGGCGTGGCGTCGCGCTCGAGCACGGTGACGCGGTGACCCTCGTTCGAGAAGGCGAGCGCGGCGCCGAGCCCGGTGACCGAGCCCCCGACGATGACGACGTGTTTCGGAGTCACTTCTGCTTCTGACTCTGCTCGGCCGCGTGTTTCTGGATTTCCTTCATGATCGCACCACCCGCTTCGGCCATGATTCGCGCGCGGTTCTCGATCGCGTAGGTGAGACTCTTCTCGCGCAGGTCGTTCGTCTTCTGGTAGCGGGGCGCCACGTAGCGCGCGAACAGCTCGTAGCTCTTGTGCGTCGCGCGCTGGTTCGCCCATTCGTGCGCCAGCTGCAGGAAGCAGCCGTAGCCGCCCGACTGCGCCTCGAGCCGGTCGAGCTGTGCCATCGCGTCTTCCGGCGTGCCGATCACGGCGAGGCCGCTCGCGATCATCTTCTCGATCGCCTCGTCGACGGGCAGACCCGACTCCACGAGCGGCAGCGCCGAGATCTCGCGGAAGTAGCGCGCCCAGGCGAGCAGGCCGAACTTCACGTCCTCGCGCGCCTGCTCGCGCGTCTCCGCCAGGTGCATCGGCGCGACCAGCCGCCAGCCGCGGCGCGACACCGTCTGGCCGAATTCCTTGGCGCGCCCCTCGCAGATGCTCCACGTGTTCGCGAGTGCGTTGAAGCCGCCCGTCGTGGTGGCGCCGATCGAGAGCAGCGACAGCCCGAGCTCGCCCGCCGCGCGTGCGCCCGCGGGCGAGACCTGGTTCGCGACCGCGATCTCGACGCCTTGCTCGCGGTACGACCGCAGCTGCAGGTGTGCTTCGCGCAGCTCGAACCAGTCGGTCTTCATGCTGACCGTCTCGCCCTTCAGCAGCGGGATCAGCGCGCGCAGCGACTCGAGCATGCGGTCGCGCTGCACGGCGGGATCGATGCCCATCATGAACGCGTCGGTCGGCAGCGCGCCGGGCCCCACGCCGAACATCACGCGGCCGCGCGTCTGCACGTCGAGCTGGCGGATGCGGTCGGCCAGGATGAACGGGTGGTGGTACGACAGCGACGCGACACCGGTGCCGAGCTGGATGTGCTTGGTGCGCTCGGCGGCGCCGGCGATGAACACCTCGGGCGAGCCGATGATCTCGTAGCCCGCCGAATGGTGCTCGCCGATCCAGGCCTCGTCGAAGCCGAGCTCGTCGAGGTGCTCGACCAGCTCCATGTCGCGGGCCAGCGCGAGCGCCGCGTTCTCGTATTCGGGATGGAACGGCGCCATGAAGATGCCGAAGCGCAGTCGACCTTGAGTCACTTTCGTTCTCCTGTGAGTCCGTGGAATACGACTTCGAAGAATTGAGCGCGGATCTTCTCGGGCGCGAGCTCGCCGGGCCGCCAGACGTTGCCCGCGAGGATCGCGGCCGAAGTCGCCAGGATGACGGCGACGCCGAGCCGCGGGTCGATGCTGCGGCGCAGCTCGCCGCGCTTCTGGCCGCGCCGCACGAGCTCCTCGACCAGGTCGTGCAGGTCGCGGCCCTCCTCGAGCGCGTCGCTCGCGGCGGGCGGGCGCGCGAAGAACTCGCGCAGCATGCCGGACATGACGTCGGCCTGCGCGACGAGCTTCTCGGAGATCAGCTCGACCAGCTGACGCAGCTCGGCGATCGCGCTCTTCCTCGGCTCGCGCAGCCCGGCGCGGAACTCCCGCGCGACCTGGCGATTCCACTCCCACACCAGCGCGGCCTTGCTGGGGAAGTGCAGGAAGAACGTCGCGCGCGCGACGTCGGCGGCGTCGCAGATCGCCTCGATCGTCACCGGGTCGAAGCCGCGCGCCGCGAAGAGCTCCATGGCCGCGCCGAAGATCTCCTGGCGCGTGCGCTCCTTCTTGCGCGCGCGGCGGGTCTCCAGCTTCTCGGGCTGGGGCAGCATGACTGGAGCGTATTCCATAACTGGACTCGAGTCCACTCTTGTCCCAGAATGGCCCCGAACGGCGAGGAGGCCACATGAAGGGCGCGGTGTTCCAGGGGCTGGGCAAAGGCATGACGATCGAGGCGCTGCCCGACCCGAAGCCCGGGCCGGGCGAGCTGGTGCTGCGCGTCCGGAGCTGCGGGATCTGCGGCTCCGACCTGCATGCCGCGGCGCTGCCGCCGGGGCTCCCCGCCGGCACGGTCATGGGCCACGAGTTCGCGGGCGAGGTGGTGGAGGTGGGCGCGGACCTGCGCGACCAGTGGAAGCCCGGCGACCGCGCGTGCGCGTTGCCGTGCATCGGCTGCGGCAAGTGCCGCGCGTGCCTCGATGGTGACACCGTCCAGTGTCAGAGCCTTCGCACCACGGGCCTGGGGCAGCTCCCGGGCGCCTACTCCGAGTACGTGCTGACCGGCGGCCTCGAGTCGCTGCGGCTGCCGGCGGGCGTGTCGTTCCGCGAAGGCGCGCTCGTCGAGCCGCTCGCCGTGGGCCTGCACGCGGTGCAGAAGGCGCAGCTCGCGCCGGGCGAGCGCGTGATGGTGATCGGCGCGGGGCCCATCGGGCTCGCCGTGACCGCCTGGGCGCGCTTCTTCGGCGCGCGAGCGCTCGTGGTGAACGAGCGCGCACCCGGCCGCCTGGCGCTCGCGCAGAAGTTCGGCGCCACCGCCGTGGCCGACGTCTCGAAGGAAGACCCGGTCACCGTGTTCGCGCGCGAAGCCGGCGGTCCGCCCGACGTGGTGTTCGAGTGCGTCGGCGTGCCCGGGCTCCTGCAGCAGTGCATCGGCATGACGCGCGCGCGCGGCCGCGTGGTCGTCGTGGGCGTCTGCATGCAGCCCGACATGATCTTCCCGGCCATGGCCGTGATCAAGGAAGTCGAGCTGCGCTTCGTGGTCGCCTACCACAAGCGCGACTTCGAGCTCGCCATCGAGATGCTCGACCGCGGGCGCATCGCGGGCCGCGAGATGATCACCGACGTGGTCGACCTGGCCAGCTTCCCCAGCGCCTTCGAAGCGCTGAAGACGCCGACGCATCAGTGCAAGGTGATCCTCGAGCCCTGAGCGCGGTGCGCTAGCGCTGCGGCGGGTCGGGCAGCAGCGCCAGGGTCGCGCGCGTGGCGGACTCGATGAACGACTTCGAGTCGGACGGATCCGCGAACAGCCACAGCTCGACGTGTCCGTGCACGGTCATCACGAGCGACCGCGCGATCGCCCGCGCGCGCTCGTGGCCCAGGTGCGAGAGCGCCTGCGTCGGGCCCGCGAGCACCTCTTCGAGCGAGCCGCGCATGAGCTCGCCCACGGCGGGATCGCGCATGCCGAGCCCGACGAGCTCGTGTACGCACGCGAGCAGCGTGCGGTTCTCGGGCGCGAAGATGGTGGCGATCGTCGCCTCCGCGCGCGGCCGCAACTTGGTGGCGTCGCCGTCGCTCGGGCCGACGATCCCGCGGTAGAGGCCGAGCGCGAGGTTCGCGACCTCGAAGAGCAGGTGCTCGCGCGAGCCGAAGTGGTACAGCACGGCGGGCTTGCTGGTCGGCGCTTCCTTCGCCACTGCCGCGAGCGACGCGCCCGACAGCCCGTCGCGCCCGATCACGCGCACCGCCGCTTGGAGGATGGCCTCGCGCGACGCCGCGCCGCGGCGCGAAGCTCCGGAGACACCCTTCATCGCTCGATCCTCCGGGATCGTTCCTTGCGAGGATCATACTCCCCGGCGAAAGGCAATGTGGAGAAGGGAGCGCCGTCTGCGGCTACACCGGAGGGTCGATCGTGCCCGCGCGGCCGACTTCGGTCTCGACTGCGGAGACGAGCTCTTCGGCTTGCGCGAGCGAGACCGCGCGGCGCAGGCGCACGGCGAGCTCGGTCCACGCCGCGGTGTCGTCGTCGAACGGCAGCTCGTCGACGGCGACTGCGACCTTCGGTGACTCGAGCATGGGCAGAAGGCGGATCACGTCGGCATGGAGCTCGACCACGACGGGGGCGGCGCGCCCGGTTGCGGGATCGATGACCTCGATCTCGCCCCGGAACAACAGCCGCCGCAGGTAGCCGGCTTGCTGGCGCGGGCTGGGTGACGACATCGCCCCAGGCTCGGTGCAAGGCGGGGACCAGCCGCGGGAAGCCCTCCGCGGGCCCCGGGAGCCGCAGATGCGCAGCTCGCCGGCAGCTCGGCCCGGCCGACTTCTCCTTCGAGGCGCTCCACTCAGACGGCGGCCTGAGCCAGCGCCCGCCGGGCGATCCGCGCGATCAGCACGGTTGCGATGATCGCGAAGGCGAAGCCGGCGATCTTGAAGGCGAGGACGGCGCCGCCTCCCGACGCGGCCGTCTCGCCCGAGACGTCGCCCGCCAGCGAGCCCAGGTACACGTAGAGCACGACGCCCGGCAGCATCCCTATACACGCAATTGCGTAGTCGACGAAGCGCACGCGCGTGAGCCCGAGCGCGTAGTTCAGCAGCGCGAAGGGGAACACGGGCGAGAGGCGCAGCAGGAACACGATCTTGCGCCCTTCGGCGGCGACGGCCCGGTCGACCGCCGCGAAGCGCGGATTGCCGGCGATGCGCCGCTCGATGGCGCCGCGCGCGAAGCTGCGCGCGAGCCCGAACGCGGCGCACGCGCCGATGCTCGCGCCCACGAACACGTAGGCGACTCCGTACGCGAGGCCGAAGATCGCACCGCCCGCCAGCGTGAGCACGGAGCCCGGTACGAACGCGACCGTCGCGGCTGCGTAGCCCGCGATGAACACGAGCGGTCCCCACGCGCCGAGCGTCTGCACCCAGGCGGTGAACGAGGCCAGCCCGTCGCCCAGGCTGCGGCGGTAGTAGACGAGCGCCGCGACGACCCCGAGGAAGAGCGCGGCGCGCACGATCGTTCCGGCTCGGACGGCGGCGCGCGCTGGCATCGCGGCAGTCTACCCGGCGGTCTAGCATGCCGGCATGCGCGCGCTGTCCCGCCGCGCAGCTCGTGATCGGGAACGTCGTCGAGGCGCGCATCCCCTACTCGGTGCTCGAGCCGCGGTTGCCCGCGAGCTCGACACGGGTCGCGCCGTCGCGTCGTTCCGCCTGGTGCCGACGCCTTACCCGCTCGACCCGAACCTGCCCGCGCCGGGCACGCCGGTGCCGATCCCGCCGTCGCTCAAGGACCAGGTCTACGTGAGCCAGGGCTCGTTCGGTCTCGGCAGCCACGCGGGCATGTGGGCGTACGACCTGAACCAGGTCGATTCGCGGAAGAACCCCGACGCGAACTCGCCCAGCTCGAACCTCGGCGACTACTACCGCTTCGGGAAGCCGATCTACGCGGCGCTGCCGGGCACGGTGATCTCGACGGACGTCGACAACGCCGACCTGCCGCCGCGCAGCAGCGCGAGCGGCAACCCGAACTTCGTGTACATGGGCGCGCGGCGCTGCACGGTGATCGGCGCGCCGCACGCATGCGAGGTGCTCGACGTGTCGGTCATCCGCCGCAAGCTCGCGACGCCGAGCCTGGCACCGGGCATCGCGCAGGTCTGCCCGGCCGCGCTCGGCAGCTAGGCGAGCCGCCAGAGGAAGCGGCTGCGCGTCGGCGCGAAGCCGGCGCTGCGGAAGCGCGCGCGCCACCAGGCGCGCGGCCGCAGGGTGACTCGCGCCGGGTCGTTCGGCTCGAAGTCCTCGCTCGTGCTCGCGTAGAAGTGGAGCCACTCGGTGACCCGCGCGCAGTCCGCGAGCACGGAAGGAAGCTCGCTCGAGGCGAAATACACGAATGCGCTCGTAAACAGCACGTCGAAGCGCCGGCCGGTGCGCACGAGCTCGGGCAGGTAGCGGCGCAGGTCGGCGCGGCGGATGCGGCGCCTCGCGCGCGCGGGAATGCGCGCGTGCGCCCAGCGCGACAGCTCGCAGCCCCACGCGCGCGCGGCGAACGCGGCCTCGAGGTCGCGCACCACCAGCCCCGTGGCCGCACCCAACACCAGGATGGATCGCACCCGCGCGCGCTCGGCTCTGAGACGGGCGATGCAATTCGCGACGCCGCTGTGCTCGCGGTAGATCTCCGCGTAGGGACCGCGGCCGCAGTAGTCCGCGAAATAGCTACGGTTCACGCAGGTTTACCTTACTGGAAAAGAATTCTCTAAAGGAGTTGGCGGCCCTGACGAAACGTTCTGTAGGGGACGGGGCTGATCGGTGGTGCCGGTCAAAAGACCCGTAGCAGACCAGTCGAGCCAAAGGGCCGACAACGGGGGGGAAATTCGCAATGGCGGAGAATCTGATCACGGTGCGTGAGGCGGCCAACTTCCTGCGGATCTCGGCGCGGACGGTGTACCGGCTGATCGAGTCGGGCCAGATCGGCGCGGTTCGCATCGGCAAGCAGTGGCGCATTCCGGCGAACGATCTGCCGGGCGTCACGATCGTCGAAGGGCCGAACGGTCCGCAGCTGCAGACTCACGCGGCGTCGAACGCCTAAGCGCGCCGACGAGTCACTCGAAATCGCGCCGGCTCTCCTGAGGGAGCCGGCGCGATGGTCTTAAAGAGCACGGCCAGGGTGCCCGGCGACCCTCAGTCGGGCGCCCGGAGGGGGCGGCCGGGGAAGAGCAGCGACGCCTCGTTCGCCTGCTTCACCACGTCCTCGAGCTCCTCGCGCAGCTCGAAGCAGATGGCGTGGAGCGCGCGGCGCTCGTCCTCGGGCTCGAGCATGTCCTGTGCGCGCACGCGCGACAGTGACGCCGCGCACTCGAGCATGCTCTGCACCAGCCGGCTGCGCGCGCTGTGGTAGAGCGCGCGGCTCTCCATGAGTCCGGGCGGCGGCTCGTTGCGCCGCTCGCCGTGGAGCTGCAGCGCGTCGAGGATGCCGTCCTGGCGGGCGAGCTCGCTGGCGGCGTCGCAGCCGCACAGGAGCGCCGCGGTGAGCTCCGAGCGCGCGCCGTCCGAGTCCTCGCCCGCACACAGGCGCACCCACAGGTCGCGGCCGATGCGGAGCAGCTCGATCAGGAGCTTGCGGCCCTGGCCGACCTGGAGCCGCGGCATCGCGTCGGACACGGCGCGAACGAGCGCGGTGGGCGGCGGCACGTCGGTCTTGTCGCCGAGCAGCGTCTCGCGCTGCAGATGGGCCAGGCCCGCGAAGAGCGCCACCGCCGCGGGCAGGGCGCTCGCGAGCAAGAGCAACGGGAAGCCGCTCCATGCCGCGACGGCGCCGGCCAGCACCGTGGCGCCCGCGAGCGCGAGGCTCCAGTGCGGCAGCGTCGTCCACGCGCGCTCGAGCGGCAGCGCGCGCGCCTCGATGCCGCGCCCGCGGAGCCGCTTCACCAACACTTCGGCGTGTGCAGCGGACACGCGGACGAGCGCGCGCTGCGCGCGGGCGGCGCTGCGCAGGGCGAACTGCCGCGGCGGAATGCTGGTCAGCTCGGACAGGAGGCGCAGCTGGTTGTCGCGGCCCTCGCGCCCGTGCGCAGGCACGACGAGCACCAGGTGGTCGGCCTCGCCGCCGTCGACGTCCTCGCAGTGCGGGCAAACCGCGCGGCCCAGCGTGCCGGGCCGGCGGCAGATCACGCACACGCGCAGCGCGCGGTTGTCCGTGCTCTCTTCGCCGCGGCTCTCGAGCGACTGCTGGGACAGCGCGCGGCCGAGCCGCTCCGCGGTCTCGAGCCGGTGACCGGGTTCGGCGCGCGTGGCGCGCGCGACGATCTCGTCGAGCCACTCGGGCACGTCGGGGCGGCGCTCGCGCGGGTGGTAGCCGCCGGCGAGCGGCGCGGGCGGCAGGCTCGGACGCTGACCTTTCGGCGGCGCGCCGACGAGCGCGAAGTAGAGCACGAGCCCGAGCGCGTACACGTCGGAGCGCGGATCGGCGATCTGGCCTTCGACGACTTCGGGCGGCAGGAACGCGGCCTGCACGACCGGGTCCTCGGGCAGCGTGAGCAGCGCCTGACCTTCGAGCTGCGCGCAGCCGAAGTCGCACAGGCGTGCGCGGCCGCCGGCGTCGAGCAACACGTTCTCCGGCTTGACGTCGTGGTGGACGACGCCGCAGCGGTGCGCGGCCGAGAGCGCTTCCGCGATCTCGACGCCCATGCGCGCGACGGCGTCGGGGTGCATCGGCCCGTCGGCGGCGACGGCCGCGGCGAGCGAGCGTCCCGCGATCATCTCCATCGCCACCAGCGTCCAGGCGCCGTGGTCGACGAGCTCGAGCGGGCGCACGATGCCCGGGTGCGCGAGCGCGCGCACGATCTCGGATTCGCGGCGCAGCCGCTGCCGCGCGAAGTGGGCGGTCGCGGGCGAGAGCGCGACGAGCTTCAGCGCGACGTCGCCGCCGGAGCGGCGGTCGCGCGCGCTGTACACGATCGAGCGCTCTCCGCGCCCGAGCTCGCCGGTGAGCTCGTAACGGTCAGCGACGATCGAGCCCGAAGGAAGCCCGAGCGGTGCCTGCATTTCGAGAGACACTTCGGCGTGTCGCTCCGGCAGCTTGACACGCGTTCGCGCACGCTTCGCGACGTGTGCAGGTCTGTCGCAGGTCGCGTGCAGCTAGCCCCCCGAAGCGGGGTCCTCGGCCTCCGGGTCGGGGGGGCTCTCGTCGTCGCGCAGGTCCAGGTAACCCGGCGGCAGCGCGACCTTCTGGGTGCCGCCCGACTTGCCGCGCGGCACGCGCATGGCGAGCGGCGAGAACGGCTCGCCGCGGTCGACGCCGGCGAGGATCTCCTCGAGCTCGGCGAGATCGCGCACCACGGCCAGCCGCGTGCGCAGCAGCTTCGAGTCGCGGAAGCCCTTCGTGTACCAGCTGGCGTGCTTGCGGAAGCCGCGCACGCCGAACGACTCGCCGAACCAGGCGGCGAGCAGGCGCGCGTGTTCGAGCATCAGGTCCGCGACTTCGCCGAAGCTCGGCGGGTTGCGCGGCGCGCGGCCGTCGAAGACGTCGGCCAGGTCGCGGAACAGCCACGGCCGGCCGAGGCAGCCGCGCCCGACGACCACGCCGTCGCAGCCGGTCGCGCGCATCATGCGCAGCGCGTCTTCCGCCTCCCACACGTCGCCGTTGCCGAGGACCGGGATCGCGCGCACCGCGTCGCGCAGCCGCGCGACCGCCTCCCAGCGCGCCTGCCCGTCGTACAGCTGCGCCGCAGTGCGCGCGTGCAGGGCGACCCAGGCGCAGCCCTCCTCTTCGGCGATGCGCCCGCAGTCGAGAAACGTCTCGTGCGCGTCGTCGACGCCGATGCGGAACTTCATCGTGACGGGGACGCCGCGCGCGCGCGTCACGGCGGCGCGCACGATGTTGCGCAGCAGCCGCGGGCGCAGCGGCAGCGCGGCGCCGCCGCCGCGGCTCGTGACCTTGCGGACGGGGCAGCCGAAGTTCATGTCGATGTGATCGACGCGGCCTTCGCCGACGAGCCAGGCGACGGCTTCGCCGACGTAGTGCGGGTCGACACCGTACAGCTGCAGGCTGCGCGGCTTCTCCTCGGGGCTGAAGCCGGCGAGGCGCAGCGTCTTCTCGTTCTGCTCGACGAGCGCGCGCGCCGTGATCATCTCGGACACGTACAGCCCCGCGCCGAACCGGTTGCAAAGCGTGCGGAAGGGCGCGTTCGTGACTCCGGCCATGGGCGCCAACACGACCGGCGGCCACACCTCGAGCGTGCCGAGGCGCAGCGGTGCGAACTCGCCGCGCCGGGCGGGCGCGACGTCGCGGTTCACGGCGCTTCGGTACTGCGGATCCATCGGAGCACCGAAGCGTAGCGGCGCTCGATCGACTATGCTGCGCGGCGCGCGGGGGGTTGGAATGAGACGGCTCGGCATTCTCGGCGCGCTCGGGCTCGCCGCGCTGTTCGGGCTGGGCGCGCTCGGGCTCGTCGACTACGACGAGGCCGCGTACGGCGAGGTCGCGCGCGCCATGCTGCGCAGCGGCGACTGGCTGGTGCCGCGCATGTGCGGCGCCGAGTTCTTCGAGAAGCCGCCACTGTTGTACTGGAGCGCGGCCGCCGGCATGGAGCTGCTCGGCGTCGGGCCCGCGGGCGTTCGGCTGTGCACCGCGCTCGCGGGGCTGCTGGCGCCGCTCGCGCTGTACGGCTTCGCACGGCGGCCGCTCGGCGAGCGCGCCGCGTTCGCGGCCGGGCTCGTGCTGGCCAGCTCGCTCGAGATCGCGGTGCTCGCGCGCATCGCGTTCACGGACATGTTGCTCGCGCTGTTCTTCGTGGTGTGTCTCGGCGCGCTGCACCGCGCGTTCGAAGCCCCGGAGCGCGGCACGCGCTGGTTCGTGACCGCCTGCCTGGCGTCCGCGCTCGCGGTGCTGACGAAGGGCGCGATCGGCCTCTTGCTGCCCGGCGCGGCCGCGCTGGCGGAGCTTGCGCTGCGCGGCCGGCTGCGGGATGCGCTGCGCCCCGGCTGGATCGCGCTCGCGCTCGCCATCGTCGTCGGGCTCGGCTTCTCCTGGTATCTCGCGTTGGGACTCACTCGACCCAACGGCTTCGCCTTCATGCGCTCGCTCTTCCTCGAGCACCACCTGGGCCGCTTCAGCCGGCCCATGCAGGGCCACGGCGGCGGCCCCTTCTACTACGTGCCGGTCGTGCTGCTCGGCATGTTCCCGTGGAGCCTGCTCCTGCCCGTGGCGTTCGCGCGTGTGCGCTGGCGCGGCGACGGCGAGGACGTGCGCCTGGTGCGGCTCTTCGCGGTGTTCTCCGCGATCACGTTCGTCTTCTTCAGCATCGCGGCGACGAAGCTCGCGAACTACGTCGCGCCCGTGCTGCCCGGGCTCGCGCTCGCGATCGGCGGGCTCGCGGCGAACGCCGCGCCGTCGCGCGCGCTCGCGGTGTCGCGCGCGTGCACGGTGGCGCTCGCCGTGCTGGCCGCCGCTGCGCTGCTGGCGCTGCCGCTCCTGCCCGAGCAGCTGCCGCGGCTGCTCGGCTCGCACGCGGAGCTGCGGCCCGGCCTCGCCGAGCCGCTCGAGCTGGGCCACGGCGGCGCCTTCGCCGCGGCTGCGCTCGTCGCCGGTGCAGTCGCGTTCGCGTTCGCCGGTCGCCGCGAGCGCGGCTGGCTCGGCCTGGCAGCGGCGTCGGTCGCAGCCTACACAATTCTGTTTCAGACCGTGCTGGTGAGGGTGGACGAGCAGCTTTCCGGGCCGCTGCGGCGGCTCGCGGTGCAGGCGGCGCAGAGCACGGCGCCCGGCGAGCCGCTGCTTCTCCTGGGCGTGCGCCACCGGCCGAGCGTCTGCTTCTACGCCGAGCGCCCGACGCGCTTCGCCACGGCGAGCGGCGCGCGCTGGGCCGAGCGCGACATCTTCGGCGCGGACGCTCCGAAGCTGGGGCTCACGAGCGAGCCGCAGCTCGGACGCTTTCCGCAGCGCGAGCGGCTGCAAGTCGTGGCGCGCGACGGCGGCTACGTGCTGTTTCGCACTTCGGCGGGCGACTCCGCGCGCTGAGCGGGAGCGCGCCACAGCGCGCGCCAGATGGCGAACGCGACCGCGAGCCACACGAGCGCGCCGATGCCGCGCGCCGCCCACGTCGGTCCCGCCAGCACGCGCGCCTCGGGCTTCGGCAGCGCGACGCCGTCCCAGCGGATCACGGGGTTCAGGTAGAGCACCGCGCCGTGCGCGATCACCTCGACGCGCACGTACGGGTCGTCCTCCGCGAGCTTGTATACCGCTTCGGGCTTGCGCCGCTCCTCGAGGCGCAGGTCGCCGTGCGCGCTGTAGAAGCGGATCGCATCGGCCGTCTCGCCGACGGCGACGCGCAGCACGCCGGAGTCGATCTCGCACAGCGACAGCACGATGGGCGTCTCGTTCTGGCGCGTGTAGTTGGAGTGGAAGCGGCCCTCGTGCAGCGCGCGCAGCACGGCTTCGGGATCACGCTCGGAGTGGATCACGAGGGCGCCGATGCCCACGTGGCTGCCGCTGCCCGACTCGGTCTGCGCATGGCCGTCGTCCGCCGCGACGCCCCACACCGGCCGGCCTGCCGACAGCGCGGCGTCCCAGAAGTCGTCCCACACGCCGTACTTGGTGGCGACCTCGATGGCGTCGTAGCCCGTGAGCTCGTCCATGTCGGCGAACGCGTACGAATCGGCCTTGCTCGGATGGTTCAGGATCAGGAAGCGGGCGCTGCCGCGCAGCGCGTCGATCACGTCCTGCTTCTGGCGCGTGCGCCAGCCGAGCGGATAGTCGAACCAGTCCACGTGGCGTGCACCGATCACCGTCTGGTGGTGACGCCCGGGTGTGTAGCCGTGCTCGTACGCCGATAGATACAAGTCCCCGGGCGCCTGCGGCGGCTCGATCAGCATGTAGTCGCTGATTCCCGCCAGGTCGTAGCCGCGCGCCTTGTAGATCTGGTAGAGCTGACGTGCGGGCGTGTCGCCGAAGGTGAGTCCGCCCCACGCTTCCGAGTGGGCGTGGAAGTTCGCGAGCAGCCCGCCGCCGCGGTAGCCCTTGTACGGGTTGTACCAGAGCGAGCCGCGGAACGGCTCGGCGGCCGGGAACGAGTACGCGGGCGGCCACGCGAGCTCGAGGTACGCTCCCGCGGCGACTGCGAGTGCGACGATGGCGGCGAGCCGCCGGGCGGCCGTTCTCACGCGCGGGAGGATGACAAACCGCGCGGTTGCGGTCGCGTGGCCCAGAACGCTTCGAGCGCGGGCACGGGATCGGACGCCCGCACGAGCTCGGCGCGCCACCACGCGGGCAGGCGGTCGAAATATTCGGGCTCGCCGAAGCGGCGGTCGAGCAGCACGATGGCGGCCACGTCGTCCGGCCCGCGCAGCACGCGGCCGCCGGCCTGCACGGCGCGCGCGAGGCCCGGCACCAGGTAGGCGTACTCGAAGCCGGCGCCGAGCTCGGCGTCGAAGCGCGCGCGCACCAGCTCGCGCTCGAGGTCGACCTTGGGCAGTCCGGGACCGACGACGAACACCCCGATCGCGAGCTCGCCCGGATAGTCGACGCCCTCGGCCAACACACCGCCGTGTACCCCGCACACGAGGAGCGTCTCGCACGTGTTCGCGCGCAGCCTCGCGAAGATGGGCTCGATCGGCATGCCGGGCAGCTGCAGCAGCACGCGCAGCTCGCCGGCCGGCAGCTTCGCGACCACCTCGTCGCGGAACGCGAAGCTGGAAAAGAACGCGAGCCAGTTGCCGCGGCGCGTGGCCGCGCAGCGGGCGATCGTGCGCGCGATCTCGGCGGCGTGGTCCGTGCGCACCTTGAAGCGCGTCTCGACCGACTCGACGGCGAGCAGCAGCCGGTTCTCGCGCGGGAACGGACAGGGCAGGTCGAGCGACAGGCAGCGCGGCCCGTCGACGCCGAGCAGACGTGCGTAGTGGGGCAGCGGCGCGAGCGTGGCGCTCATGAGCACGGCGGCGCGGAAGCTCCGCACGCGGGCGCCGAGCCACGGCGCCGGGTCCAGGCACGAGAGCGCCGCGCGGTCGGGCGACCAAAGCGCGGCGAAGCGCTCGGGGTCGGACTCGGCGCTCTCCGCGAAATCGCGCACGTCGGCGAGCGCGCTCTGCACCGGGTCGCGCAGGCGCGGGTCGCGGCCGTCGCGCCGGGGCAGCAGCCGCGCGTCGCGCGCGCCGTCGCGCGCGGTGAGCGCCAGCGTCTCGAGCTGGGACACCGCGGCGCGCAGCGCGATCGGCTCCCAGAAGCCGCGCGCGAGCGGCTCGACCCAGGGGCCAAAACCCTCGCGCTCCTCGCCGAGCTTCTCCGCGACCCGCGCGCAGTGACTCGCGACGTCGCGAAACAGCTCCGCCGCGCGCTGGTAGGCCTCTTCGCCGAGTGACTCGAGACAGCCTGCCAGCAATTCCAGCCGCGGCAGCTCGAGCACGGGCGAGAGCGCGGCGCGTGCGCGCTCCGGCAGGTCGTGCGCCTCGTCCGCGACGAGCAGGGCGTCCTCGAAGCCCAGGTGGCGCAGCGCCACGCGCGGGTGGAACACGTAGTTGAAGTCGCACACGATCGCCGTGGCGCGCAGCGCGAGCCGCAGCGACACCTCGAACGGGCACAGCTCGAGCGGGAGCGCCGCCGCCGCGACGTCCTCCCCGGTCACCGCGCCGCCGCGGTCGGCCAGCGCGTCGAGCAGGCCGGAGCCGGCGAGCCGCTCGCCGAAGCGGCGCCCGAACGGACAGCGGCGCTCCACGCAGCCGAGCCGCGCCTGCGGACACACGCGCTCCTTCGCCGAGATCTGCAGCGCGAAAGCGCCGCCGCCCGGCGGCAGCATGCGCCGCAGCGTGTCGAGCGCGAGCTCCTGCTGCGAGTTGCGCGAGGTCGTGAACACCACGCGGCCGTCGCTGCGCAGCGCCTCGCACACGAAGGGGTGGAGCGCCGCCGCGGTCTTGCCCACGCCCGTCGGCGCAGCGCAGAGCAGCACGAGCCCGGACGCTGCGGCGCCCGCGACCTCGCGCATCATCTCGGCCTGCACCGGCCGGGGCTCGCCGAACGGAAACTCGGGGACGAGCGCGCGGCGCGCCCGCGCGCGGCCGAGCTCGAGCTCCGCGCGGTGAGCCAGCTCGTCGAGCCGCGTGCGCAGGAGCCCGAGCCAGGGCTCGCGGCGGAACACGACATCGCGCCGCGCCAGCCGCGCGCCGTCGAGCGCGAGCTCCACCACGGCCGTCCGCGCGATCGGCTCGCCGGCCAGCTCGAAGAGCAGCGCCGCGAAGCCAGCGCGCTCGAGCGCGCGCGCGGCCCCGGCCTCGCCATCCGCGTCGGGAAGCACGCGCAGCTGTTCGAGCGCGGTGCCGCGTGGCTCGGCGCGCAGCACGTCTGCCGACACCGAAACGTGTAGCGTCCAGTCGCGCCAGGTGAGCGGCACTTCGAGCGCCACCTCGGCGCGCGCGCCTTCCCGGCGGGCGCTTGCCAGGTGCGCCGCGCGCGCACCCGCGGCTGCCCGGCGCGTGTCCTCCTCGAGCTCGCGCGCAAGGCCGGCGCCGTGCTCGCCCGCGTCGACCAGGTCGTCGACGCCGAGCGACAGCTCGCGCGCGCTCTCGTCGGCGACGATCACGCGCGCGAGCGGGTCACTTCGAAGCGGGTCCGGTCGGCACGTCGCGGAACGCGGTGTCCTTGTCGAGCCGCGGCTCGGGCGGCAGGCGCAACACGCGCTCCGCCAGGATGTTCCGCATGATCTCGTCGGTGCCGCCCGCGATGCGCAGGCCCGGCGAGCCCAGGTACGCCTCCTGTGCGGCGCCGAGCGCGCTGCCCGCGAGGCCCTGCAGCTCGATCGCGAACGCCGCGACCTCCTGTCCCATGGGCGCGCCGACCAGCTTGCCGATCGAGCTCTCCGGGCCCGGCGTGGTGCCCTTCGAGAGCGCCGTCAGCGTGCGGTAGCCCGTGTACTTGAGCCCCGAAGAGCGGATGTAGAAGTCGGCGATCTTCTGGCGCACCGCCGAGTCCTCGAGCGCGCTCTTGCCGTTCCACTCCGACTGGCGCGCCATGCGAATCAGGTCCTCGCTGCGCATGCCACCGCCGCCTCCACCGATCGACGCGCGCTCGTTCATGAGCGTCGTCAGCGCCACGCGCCAGCCGTCGCCCACGCGCCCCAGGCGCTGCGAGTCCGGAATCTTCACGTCGGTGAAGAAGACCTCGTTGAAGCCCGAGCCGCCGTTGATCTGCTTGATCTGGCGGATCTCGATGCCCGGGGCCCCCATGTCGACGATGAAGTAGGTGAGGCCCGCGTGCTTCGGCACCGTGGGATCGGTGCGCGTGACGATCATGCCCCACTTCGAGAAGTGCGCCCCGGTCGTCCAGATCTTCTGGCCGTTGATGACCCAGTCGTCGCCCTTCTTCTGTGCCGACGTGCGCAGGCCCGCGAGGTCGGAGCCCGCGGCAGGCTCGCTGAAGAGCTGGCACCAGATCTCGTCGCCGCGCGCCATCTTCGCGATGAAGCGGTCCTTCTGCTCCTTCGTGCCGTGCGCCATGATCGTCGGGCCGAGCATGCCGAGGCCGATCCCGAAGATGTTGGGCGGAACGCGGTACTTCGCCTCTTCCTGATTCCAGATCACCGACTGGATCGGCGTGGCGTCGCGCCCGCCGAACTCCTTCGGCCACGTGAGCACGGCCCAGCCGTTGTCCTTCTTGGTGGCCTGCCACGCCTTGGCGTGTTTGATGGTGTCCGGGTCGTCGCGCTCGGAGAGCATGTTGTTGCTCTCACCCGGGCGCAGCGGCTTCATGTGCTTGTCGAGGAACGCGCGCGCCTCGGCGCGGAACGTCGCCTCTTCCTTGGTGTCGTTGAAGTCCATGGAGCCCTCCTACGCCGCGTGCTTCGCGGCCAGCCGCTGCACGAGCTTCTCGCGCCAGTGAGACGCATTGCCGATCACGAGCCCCTGGTGCTTCGCGCGGCGGTAGAACAGGTGACAGTCGTACTCCCACGTGAAGCCGACGCCGCCGTGCATCTGCACCATCTCTACGCTGGTGAGATCGAAGGCCTGCGTGGCCGACACGCGCGCCGACGGCGCGGCGAGCCCGATCTCGGGGTCGTTCCGCTCGAGCGCCCACGCGCCCCAGTAGCAGTTCGACTTCGCGAGCTCGACCGCGACGTACTCGTCGGCCATGCGGTGCTTCAGCGCCTGGAACGACGCGATCGGCCGGCCGAACGCGTAGCGGCCCATCGTGAAGTCCCGCGTGAGCTCGAACGCCCGCTCGGCGCCGCCGAGCTGCTCGAACGCGAGCAGCACTGCCGCACGGTCGAGCACCCGATCCAGCAGCTCCGCGCCCTTGCCCTCGGCGCCCAGCAGCTCGGCCGGCGCGTCCTTGAACGAGAGCTCCGCACAGGATTGTGTCGGGTCGATCGACTCGGTCGGTGTGCGCGTGACCGCTCCGCTCGCCAAGTCGACGAGCGCCAGGGTCGGGCCGGCGCTCGAGCGCGCCGCGACGATCGCGAAGGTCGCGATGTGGCCCGCGGGCACGCCGATCTTCTTGCCGTTGAGCTTGCCGCCGGCGAGGCTGGTCTTCAGGCTCGCCGCGCTCGGGAAGCCCGGGCCCTCAGCGAGCGCCAGCGTGCCGACCGCCCGGCCGGACGCGAGCGCCGTGAGCCACTTCTGCTTCTGCGCGTCCGAGCCCGCGAGGAGCAGCGCCTCGGTCGCCAGGTACACCGACGGACCGAACGGAATGGGCGACAGCGCGCGGCCGATCTCCATGGCGATGAGCGCGAGCTCCAGGTGGCCGAACCCCGCGCCGCCGTAGGACTCGGGGATCGCAGCGCCCTGCCAGCCCATCTCGGCCGTGGCCTTCCAGAGCTCGGGGTTCCAATCCTTGCCCGACTCGAGCACTTCGCGGTTCACCTGCAGGGGCGAGCGCTCGGCGAGGAAATCCCGCGCGGTCTTCTGCAGCAGCTTCTGGTCTTCGGAGAAATCGAAGTTCATGACCGCAAATTCTATAGAGCGGTGGGAACTCTAATCAAACGGGGGGCCGTTGCTGCCCCGGGGCGGGCGCCGCGCGCGATTGATTTTCCTCGGGGTGCGTGGAAGATGGTCGGGTCGTGAGGCGGCTGGCGGGGCGGGTTGCAGTGGTCACCGGCGCGGGGAGCGGCATTGGCCGCGCGCTCGGGCTGGAGCTCGCGGGGCGCGGGTGCGCGCTCGCGCTGGTCGACCGGAACGAGTCGGCGCTGGCGGCGAGCGCGGAGCTCGTGCGTGCGCGGGGTGCGAAGGTCTCGACGCACGCGGCGGACGTCGCGGACCGCGCGCGCATGGAGCGGCTGCCCGCGGAGGTGCTGGCCGAGCACGGCCACGTGCACGTGGTCGTCAACAACGCGGGCGTGTCGGTGATCGGCGCGCTCGCGGACCAGTCGCTCGACGACTTTCACTGGCTCATGGGCATCAATTTCTGGGGCGTGGTGTACGGCTCGAAGCTGTTCCTGCCGGCGCTCCTGGCCGAGGACGAGGGTCACATCGTGAACCTCTCGTCCATGTTCGGCTTTGTCGGCGTCCCGGGGCAGATCTCGTACTGCTCTTCGAAGTTCGCGGTGCGCGGCTTCAGCGAGACGCTGCTCTCGGAGCTGTCGGCTACACGCGTCGGTGTCACGTGCGTCCATCCGGGCGGCATCAACACGAACATCGTGCGCGAGTCGCGCACCTCGAGCGCGGCGGACGCCGAGGAGAAGACGCGCACCGTCGACGTCTTCGCCCGCTTCACGCGTTCGCCCGAGAAGGCCGCGCGCGTGATCGTGCGCGCGATCGAACGCAACCAGGCTCGTGTGCGGATCGGCGTGGAGTCGTACGTCACGGACTGGCTGAAGCGGCTGGCGCCGGTGACCGTGCAGCGCCTGGTCGCGCGCGCCCGTCGGAAGTGAGCCGGTAGCACCACCGTGCCTTCTGCAGGTTTTCGTCGACCAGCCGATTCGCCGCGATAGCGAAGCGGCGCGGCCGCCTCACCCCGCGGCGGTCGCTTCGGGTGCTACCTGCGGATGTCCCTCGCCGTCTGCCCGAACAGCACCTTCTTCGCGGCGTCGTCCATCGTGCCGGGCGTGCGCAGCTCGCGGCCGACGTCCATGCCGCGCTGAACGGCGGGGCGCGCCTTCATGCGCTCGTACCAGGCCGACAGGTTCGGGAAGTCTGCGAGCTTCTGGCCGAGGCGCTCGTGCGAGGTCGTCCACGGCCAGCTCGCGCAGTCGGCGATCGAGAGGGCGCCACAGATGTACTCGCGGCCCGCGAGGCGCTTGTCGAGCACACCGAAGAGCCGGTTGGTCTCGTTGGTGTAGCGGTCGATGCCGTATTGGATCTTCTCGGGCGCGTAGTGCCGGAAGTGGTTCGCCTGGCCGAGCATCGGGCCGAGCCCGCCCATCTGCCACATCACCCACTCGACGACTTCGGTGCGGCCGCGCAGGTCCTTCGGACAGAGCTTGCCGGTCTTGTCGGCCAGGTAGAGCAGGATCGCGCCCGACTCGAACACCGAGAGCGGCCCGCCGCCGTCGGCGGGCGCGTGGTCGACGATCGCGGGCATGCGGTTGTTCGGGCTGATCGCGAGGAAGTCCGGCTTGAACTGCTCGCCGCGCCCGATGTTCACGGGCACGACTTTGTACGGCAGGCCGAGCTCCTCGAGCGCGATCGTGATCTTCCAGCCGTTCGGCGTGGGCCAGTAGTGAAGGTCGATCATGCGTGCATGCTAGCCGAACGCGGGCTAGGGGTGCGCCTTCTCCCAGGCGCGTACGTGCACGCGCGCCGCGTCGAAGAGCCGCTCGTAGTTGCCCTTGCGTACCTTCGCACGCGCGTCGTCGGTGAGGAGCGCCCACAGCGGCTCGTAGATGCGGTACACGTGCAGGTACTGCTCCTGGTTCGTGGGCGCGACCTCGTCGGTGCCGAACAGGATGCGGTCGGGGTGGGCGTTGATCAGCTCCGCCGTGGCCTGGGTGGTGGCGGGCGTCTGCACGATCCACTTCGCCACCTCGTCCCAAGAGATGTCGAAGTAGACGTGTGCGAAGCGCGGGTCGTCGAGGATCGCCTTCACGATGTCGAGCTGGTCGGGGTTGCGCGTTGCGGTGTCGGCGCTCGCGCTCGACTCGACGGGGTGGATCACGCGCCCGAGCCCCGCGTGAGCCCAGATCGTGGTCGTCCTCGGGTGGCGCGCGAGCAGCGCCTTCATCTGCTCGAGATAGGCCGGCTGCGCGCCTTCCTTCGCGAACGGCGTGTCGATGTCCTCGTGGATCAGCACCACCATGCCGGCTTCGCCGGCGAAGTCGAAGATGCGGTCGACCGCGGGGTCGAGCAGGCTCGCGGTGTTTCCCGCGACCTTCGCGGAGACGAACTCCTTGTGGATCGTGAACTCGCCGAGCCCTTCGAACACGCCGGGGAAGACCTTCAACACGCGCTTGATGTGGTCGACCGCGTACATGTCCGCGGGGTTGAAGCCCGTGATCATCGGATCGAAGCGCGCGCGCTCCGCCTTGCTCAGTGACAGGTACTGAGATGCGATCCACGCGTCCGTGAAAGAGTAATAGTAGAGCGGCGCGTCCGTCTGGAGATAGTAAGTCGGCGCGAAGTCACCCGAGTTCTCGTACGCCCACGTCTGCTGCAGCGGAATGCCGAACAGCGCAGCGCGCCCGACCTTCGTGCCCATGACCTTCAGGAAGTCGCGCACGTCGGGTCCCTGCTGCACGTAGTTCGTCAGGTGGACGTGTGAGTCGTCGAGCTCGTACTTGTCTGCGTCCGCCGCTCCGGCCAGAGTCGGCGTGACAGCGAGCAGCGCCATGCGCGCAATCTTGGTCCATCGGACACGAATCACCTTCATGCCGCCACCAATCCAGTGAGTGAGTCAGTCATAAGAATCCATCTCGCATATGAGAGGTTTACAAGGATCTTTGCTCGGGTATATAAGCGATCGGGTACAGGGGAGGAGAACCGCTCATGATGAGCGTCCGGCCGGGATCCATTCTAGCCCCGCTGCTTGCTTCGATGTCGATTGCATGGACGCTCGCGTCCGGTGCGCGTGCCGACGAAGCGTCCGACCTCGCGCAGCTGAAGGCCGAGGTCGCCGCCGAGCGCCAGGCGCTCGCCGCGGAACGCGAGGCTCTGGCCGAGCAGCGCCGCCGCGTCGACGACGCACTCGCGAACTTGGAGCAGCAGCGGGCGCAGCTCGCCGAGAGCGGCGGCGCACCACGGGCACCCGTCGCGGCGCCGGCCGCCGAGCGGCGGGGCGACGCGCCGCGCCTCGACGTGTACGGCTTCATCCATACCGACGCGATCTACGACTTCGACCGAGTGGATCCCGCCTGGAGCGCGACGCTCCGCCCGTCGAAGATCCCCGTGCTCTGCCCGCGCGATCCCGGCTGCGGCAACGACGGCGAGACCATCCTCTCGGTGCGGCAGTCGCGGCTCGGCTTCGCGGGCTTCCTGCCTACGGCGCTCGGTGAGCTCGAGACCAAGTTCGAGTTCGACCTCTTCGGCGTCGGCGTCGACGCGGGCAACACCACCATGCGCATCCGGCACATCTGGGCCGAGCTCGGCGCGTGGGGCGCGGGCCAGACGAACAGCCTCTTCATGGACGGCGACATCTTCCCGAACACGATCGACTACTGGGGCCCCGCGGGCATGGTGTTCCTCCGCAACCCGCAGGTGCGCTGGACACCCGTGCAGGACGACCACTGGAAGCTCGCCGTCGCGCTCGAGGCACCGGGCGCCGGGATCGACTCGGGCAAGGCTGGCCTCGTCGATTCGGGCCTCACGGCCACGGCGTGGAACAAGTACCCCGACTTCACGTCGCAGACGCGCTACTCCGACGACTGGGGCCACCTGCAGTTCTCGACGTTGTTCCGCTCCGTGGGCGCCGAGGGCGTGACGAGCACGGGCGACGGTTTCCATCGGCGCGCGTTCGGCTGGGGCCTCAGCGCGTCGAACGTGCTCGACATGGGTGCGCTCTTCGGCGCGCTGCGCGGCGACCAGCTGCTCTCGCAAATCGTGTGGGGCGAGGGAATCGCGAACTACATGAACGACGGCGGCAACGACCTCGCGCCCACGACGGGCGGGCGCGTCGCCGCGGTGCCGACGCTCGGCTGGACGATGTACTACAACCGCACCTGGAACGAGCGGTGGACGAGCTCGTTCGGCTTCAGCCAGCACTCGCAGAACCCCACGGCCGGGCAGACGGGCGACGCGTTCCGCTCGGGCTCGTACATGGACATCAACCTCTTGTACCACCCGATCCCGCAGATGTTCGTCGGTCCGGAGTTCATCTGGGGCAAACGCAAGAACGAGGACTCGAACGGCGGCTCCGACAGCCGCGTCCAGGTCTCGTTCCACTACGATTTCAGTGGCAGCATCCAGCCGCGCTAAGAGCCGCGAGCCAGGGGAGGAGACATGAAGAACGCGCTTTCGTTCGCAGCATGGGGTCTGTTCGCACTCGCGACACCCTTCGGTGTCGCAAGTGCGCAGGATCCGGCGACGATCGACAAGGTGCTCCAACAGGCGCACGACGAGTTCCAGGCGGTGACGGACGGCAAGAACGCCGACTACATCCCCGCGCTCGCGAAGGTGCCGTCGAAGCTGTTCGGGATCGCGCTGGTCACGACCGACGGGGCGCTGCACGCCGTCGGCGACGCCGACGCGCTCTTCTCGATCCAATCGATCTCGAAGGTCTTCACGATGGCGCGCGTGATCCAGGACTCGGGCGAACAGAAGATCGAGGACACGGTGGGCGTCGACGCCACGGGCCAGGCCTTCAACTCGATCATCGCGATCGAGCAGTACAAGGGCCACCAGATGAACGCGCTCGTGAACCCGGGCGCGATCGCCACCACGGGTATGATCGGCGGTAAGACGGACGCCGAGAAGTGGGCCAAGATCCTCGAGACCGACAGCGATTTCGCCGGGCGCAAGCTCCAGGTGAACCAAGAGGTCTACGAGTCCGAAGCCGCGACGAACCAGCGCAACCAGGCGATCGGCGAGCTGATGGCGGCGTACGGCTTGATCCAGGACGACCCGCACATGGTGACCGACGTCTACACCAAGCAGTGTTCGCTGAACGTGTCGGCGAAGGACCTGGCCCAGATGGCCGCTACGCTCGCCAACGGCGGCAAGAACCCCGTCACGAAGAAGCAGGTGATCGATCCGAGGCACGTGCCCGCGATCCTCGCGGTCATGGCGACGGCGGGGCTGTACGACGACTCGGGCATCTGGCTGTACCACGTCGGCCTGCCGGCGAAGAGCGGCGTGGGCGGCGGGATCATCGCGGTGGCGCCGGGCAGGTTCGGCATCGCCGCCTTCTCGCCGCCGCTCGACGCCGCGGGGAACAGCGTGCGCGCGCAGCAGTCGATCCGCTGGATCGTCGAGCAGCTGCACGCCAATCCTTACGCGTCGACACCGCGCTGAGGCTCGCGCTCGCGCTGCTTCTCCTCTGCGCCGCTGCGCGCGCCGCCGCGGACGAGACGCCCGCGCCCGCGCTGCCGCCGCCAGCGCCCGCGGACCAGCCCGCACCCGAGCCGCCCGACACGGCGAACGACTTCGAGTGGGACTTCCGCTGGGACGACGGCCTCGTCTACGAGCTGTGGCTGCTCACGCCCGAGCTGCAGGCCAAGGACAAGCTGCACATCGTCCGCGACCTCGGAATCACCGGACGCGTGGGCGGCAGCATGTTCCTCGACTACGGCTTCGTGTCGGGCGAGGGGCTCGGGAACTCGTGGGAGATCGAGATGCGCCGGTTTCGCATCGAGACACTCGGCCACGTGTCTCACTGGCTCGACACGGACTACAAGCTCTCGATCGGCGTCGAGCGGGAGCGGTTCTACGTGAACGACTTCTGGCTGGCCTGGAAGCCGGACTGGGCGGCGGGCTGGATCGGCCGGATCCGCCTCGGCTACATCGACCCGCCGTTCTCGCTCCAGCAGCTCACGACCAGCCAGGCGCGCTCGTTCATGGAGGCGCCCGCGCCCGTGGCGGCGTTCTCGCCCGGCTACCGGCTCGGGCTCGAGTTCAGCAATCGGCTGATCGATCCCTTCCAGTGGTCCGGCGTCGACGTCTCGTGGATTTCGAGCCTCTCGTCGGTCGGCCAGTCGCAGCAGTTCAGCGACGCGTCGAGCTCGCCGTTCCGGGCCTCGCTGCGAACGGTGCTTCGGCCGGGAGGCATCTCGGCGGACCCGGAAGCGCCGCTGACGCACATCGCGGCGTCGATCGGCTACTCCTTCTCGGGCGCCGGCGACGTGCGCTACCGGTCGCGCGCGGAAAGCTCGCTGACGCCATACCTCGTCGACACCGACGACATCCGCGGCGACGCGGCGCAGCTCGGGCTCGAGTACGCTCGCCGGGAGGGACCGCTGCGTTTCGAGTGCGAGTGGATCGGCTCGTGGGTCTCCGCGAGCGCGGGCGACCGGTTCTTCTCGGGCTCGTACGCCGAGGTCGGCTGGTCGCCGACGGGCGAAGTGCGCCCGTACGACCCTCGCGCCGCCATCTTCCTGCCGAACGAGCCGCGCGAGCCGTTCGACTGGGAACGCGGCACTTGGGGCGGGCTCGAGCTCGCGGGCCGCGTCGCATACGTCGACCTCACCGACCAGAGCACGCACGGCGGGCGCATGCTGACCTTGTCGACGAGCTCGATCTGGAGCCTCAACAAGTTCACGCGCATCCACCTCGACTTGATCTATGCGGACGTGAAGGACCGCCCGCAGCTGGGCTCGAACTTCACCGCGCAGATGCGGCTCGAGCTTCAGCTGTAGCTGATTGACTTCGCTCGCCTGCGGCTCGCTGCGCGGGCCTGCGGCCCTTGCGGCCTCGCTCGGGGCGGCCCTCGCTGGCCTCGTCCGATTGACTTCGCTCGCCTGCGGCTCGCTGCGCGGGCCTGCGGCCCTTGCGGCCTCGCTCGGGGCGGCCCTCGCTCGCCCTCGCC
>Ga0335076_10000163_pt1 | contig 55508 bp, 47 predicted proteins | sample Lox_Sample_25_FD_206717 | JGI IMG/M metagenome (GOLD analysis project Ga0335076, IMG submission 206717) | Soil microbial communities from Loxahatchee National Wildlife Refuge, Florida, United States - Lox_Sample_2.5 | ecosystem: Environmental > Terrestrial > Soil > Wetlands | place: USA... | reverse complement strand
GTCTGCGGCATCGGACCGTCGGCCGCGGAGACCACCAGGATCGCCCCGTCCATCTGGGCGGCGCCGGTGATCATGTTCTTCACGTAGTCGGCGTGGCCCGGGCAGTCGACGTGCGCGTAGTGGCGCGCGGTCGTCTGGTACTCGACGTGGGCGGTGGCGATGGTGATGCCGCGCTCCCGCTCCTCCGGCGCCTTGTCGATCTGGTCGTAGGCCATGAACTGGGCCAGCCCCTTGGTGGCGCAGTACTTGGTGATCGCCGCCGTCAGGGTGGTCTTGCCGTGGTCGACGTGACCGATCGTCCCGACGTTCACGTGCGGCTTGTTGCGCTCGAACTTCTCCTTGGCCATGGCTCCCTCTCCTTCTCTCGATCTTGAGCGGCCGCGCTACTTCGCGCCGGCGGCGGCGCCCTTCGCCTTGGTGACGATGGTCTCGGCGATGTTGTTGGGGACCTGCGCGTAGTGCGCGAACTGCATGGTGTAGGTGGCGCGCCCCTGGGTCTTGGAGCGCAGGTCGGTGGCGTAGCCGAACATCTCCGCCAGCGGGACCAGCGCCTCGATCACCTGGGCGCCGCCGCGGGGGTTCATCGCGTGGATCTTCCCGCGCCGCGAGTTGAGGTCGCCGATGACGTCGCCCATGTACTCTTCGGGCGTCACCACCTCGACCTCCATGATGGGCTCGAGCAGGACGGGGTGGGCCTTGGCGGCGCCCTCCTTGAAGCCCATCGAGCCGGCGATCTTGAACGCCATCTCGGAGGAGTCGACGTCGTGGTAGCTGCCGTCGAAGACCTCCACCTTGAGGTCGACCATGGGGTAGCCGGCGAGCACGCCGCCGGTCATGGCCTCCTCGATCCCCTTCTGGATGGGGTTGATGAACTCCTTGGGGATCACGCCGCCGACGATGACGTTGTCGAACTCGAAGCCCTTTCCGGGCTCCTGCGGGATGAGGCGCAGCCAGCAGTGGCCGTACTGGCCGCGGCCGCCGGTCTGCCGGATGTAGCGCCCCTCCGCCTCGACCTGCCTGGTGATGGTCTCGCGGTAGGCGACCTGGGGCTTGCCCACGTTCGCCTCGACCTTGAACTCGCGGAACATGCGGTCCACGAGGATCTCGAGGTGGAGCTCGCCCATGCCGCGGATGATGGTCTGGCCCGTCTCCTCGTCGGTGTGGACGCGGAAGGAGGGGTCCTCCATCTGGAGGCGGTTCAGGGCGAGGCCCATCTTGTCCGAGTCGGCCTTCGACTTGGGCTCGATGGCCACCGAGATCACCGGCTCGGGGAACTCCATCCGCTCCAGGATCACCGGGGCGTCCTCGGTGCAGAGGGTGTCGCCGGTGGTCGTCGCGCGCAGGCCCACCGCGGCGGCGATGTCGCCGGCGTAGACCTCCTTGATCTCGTCGCGCTTGTTGGCGTGCATCTGGAGGAGCCGGCCGATCCGCTCCTTCTTGTCCTTGGTGGCGTTCTGGACGTAGGAGCCGGCCTCGAGCTTCCCCGAGTAGACGCGGAAGAAGGTGAGGTTCCCCACGAAGGGGTCGTTCATGATCTTGAACGCCAGGGCGCTGAACGGCTCGCCGTCGCCGGTCTTGCGCACCACCTCCTCGCCCTTCAGCGTCACGCCGTTCACCGGCGGCTTGTCGAGCGGGCCGGGGAGGTAGTCGACGACGGCGTCGAGGATCTGCTGCACGCCCTTGTTCTTGAAGGCGGTCCCGCAGAGCACCGGGAAGAAGTGCATCGCGATCGTGCCGGCGCGCAGCCCCCGGACGACCTCCGCGTTGGTCAGCGCGTGGCCGTCCAGGTACTTGTGCATGAGCTCGTCGTCGTGCTCGGCGACGGTCTCCTCCAGCTTGGCGCGGTACTCCTTGGCCTGCTCCGCGAGATCGGCGGGGATGTCGATCTCCTGGTACTTCGCCCCCATGGTCTCGTCGTCGAAGGCGATCCCCTTCATCTTCACCAGGTCGACCATGCCGCGGAACTTGTCCTCGGCGCCGATGGGGAGCTGGATGACGAGGGGCCTGGCGCCGAGCTTCTCGCGGATGGTGTCGACCGACATGAAGAAGTCGGCGCCCACCCGGTCCATCTTGTTGATGAAGCAGATGCGGGGGACCTTGTACTTGTCCGCCTGCCGCCAGACGGTCTCGGACTGCGGCTCGACCCCGTTCACCGCGTCGAAGACGGCGCAGGCGCCGTCGAGGACGCGCAGGGACCGCTCCACCTCGATGGTGAAGTCGACGTGGCCGGGGGTGTCGATGATGTTGAGGCGGTGGTCGCGCCAGAAGGCGGTGGTGGCCGCGGAGGTGATGGTGATGCCGCGCTCGCGCTCCTGCTCCATCCAGTCCATGACGGTGGTGCCCTCATGGACCTCGCCGATCTTGTGGGTGACGCCGGTGTAGAAGAGGATGCGCTCGGTCGTGGTGGTCTTGCCGGCATCGATGTGCGCCATGATGCCGAAGTTGCGGTAGCGCTCGAGTGGGGTGGTACGGGGCATCTTTTCCTTCCTCGTGCTTCGTGCGTGCGCAATACCCGGGTCGCCCTCCGGCGACCTCACCTGCGACCGAGCTGTCAAAGAGCGAGCGGGATCCCTCTGGAATCCCCGGCCGACCTAGCCGACCTCTGCCCTCTCTCCCTCGCTCCTCCTCTGCGTCCTACCAGCGGTAGTGGGCGAAGGCCTTGTTGGCCTCGGCCATCTTGTGGGTGTCCTCGCGCTTCTTCACCGCGTTCCCGCGGTTCGAGGCGGCATCCATGATCTCCCCGGCGAGCTTCTCCACCATGGTCTTCTCGCCGCGAGCCTTCGAGTACTCGATCAGCCAGCGCATCGCCAGGGCGGTGCGGCGGTCCTGGCGGACCTCGACCGGCACCTGGTAGGTGGCGCCGCCGACGCGGCGGCTCTTCACCTCGACCACCGGCTTCACGTTGTCGAGCGCCTTCTTGAAGACCTTGAGCGGATCGTCCTTGAGCTTCTGCTCCACCTGATCGAAGGCGCCGTAGATGATGCGCTCGCCGGTGGACTTCTTGCCCTTCCGCATCAGGTTGTTCACGAACTTCGCCACGATCCGGTCCTGGAACTTGGGATCGGGGAGGATCTTCCGCTTCTCGACTTCGCGACGACGAGGCATCGGCGGTTTCCTTGGCTAGCTCGGGCGCTTGGCGCCGTACTTCGAGCGGCCCTGCTTGCGGCCCTGCACGCCCACGGCGTCGAGGGTCCCGCGGATGATGTGGTAGCGGACGCCCGGGAGGTCCTTCACGCGGCCCCCGCGGATGAGCACCACCGAGTGCTCCTGAAGGTTGTGGCCCACGCCGGGGATGTAGCTCGTCACCTCGAACCCGTTGGTCAGGCGGACGCGGGCCACCTTGCGGAGGGCCGAGTTCGGCTTCTTGGGCGTGGTGGTGTAGACGCGCGTGCAGACCCCGCGCTTCTGCGGCGACTCCCGCAGCGCCGGAGCCTTCTTCTTGGTCTCGAGCTTCTCGCGTCCCCTGCGCACCAGCTGGCTGATCGTCGGCATCGTGTGCGAGCTCTTTTTCGTCAACAAAAACGCCCCTGAGTGCAGCACGGGGGGCGTCGGTGAGGAATCCCGTCGTGAGGGCGGCGGATTATACGGATGGGCCCTCGCCTGTCAAGCCCTTTCGTGATCTCGGGGACTTGAGCCGCCGCGCGGCCCGGGCGACCGGCCCGGAGGAGCGCGCCTTGTACACCAAGGGCGCGCGAGAAGCGAGGAAAACCCCGCAGGGGACCGCGGCTCCCGCGCTCACCCGGCCGCGCGGGCGTCGAGCGCTGCCCCGATGAGGGGGCGCATCGCGCCGGGGAGGCCCGCCTCGGCGAGCCCTCCGACCGGGACCCAGGCCGCCTCGCCCCGGGGCCTCCCGCTCGCCCGGCAGCGGTACCCGATCACCAGGAGCCGCCTGTGCGTGAGGATCCGCTCCGCCCGCCCCAGCTCGAGGCCGACCCGGAGCGCCAGCCCGTGCTCGCGCCGGACGGCGCGGGCGAGGGCCACCCGCCCGTCCTCCCCCTCCCCCACCTCCGCGGCGGGAAAGGCGCGCAGCCCTCCCAGCAGCCCGCCCTCCGGCCGCCGGACGAGGAGGGCCCGGCCCCTCCGCTCGATCACCGCGCAGGCGAGCACCAGGCGCCGCCGTGCCGGGCGACGGCGCGCCGGCGGGAGCTCCCGCTCCCTCCCCGCCTCCCGGGCGGCGCAGGACGCCGCCACCGGGCACCGCGCGCAGGCCGGGGAGCGCCGGCAGACCGTGGCGCCGAGCTCGATCAGCGCCTGGTTCCAGTCGCCGGGCCGCCGCCGGTGAACGAGGGCCCGGGCGAGCGCCTCGAGCCGCTCCCGCACCCGCCGGGCGGCGGGCGCGCCCTCGACGCGGAAGAGGCGGGCCAGCACCCGGGCCACGTTGCCGTCGACCGCCGCCGCCGGGAGCGCGAAGGCGATCGAGGCGACCGCGCCGGCGGTGTACGGCCCGAGGCCGGGGAGCGCGCGCAGCGCCTCGAGCGAGCCCGGGAGCCCGCCGTGCCGGGCCAGGGCGAGGCGAGCGGCGGCGAGCAGGTTCCGGCAGCGGGCGTAGTACCCGAGCCCGCTCCAGAGCGCGTAGACCTCCTCGTCCCGCGCCGCCGCCAGCGCCTCCAGGGTGGGGAACCGCTCGGTGAAGCGCCGGTAGTACGGGAGCGCCGCCGCGACCTGCGTCTGCTGGAGCATCACCTCGGAGAGCCAGACCCGGTACGGATCGGCGGCCCGCTGCGGGTAACGCCAGGGCAGGTCCCGGTGACCGGCGTCCCACCAGCCGAGGAGGCGGCGGTGGAGGGCGGCGCGGAGCGTGGGCGCGACGAGCACGCGGCGGAGCCTACACGAGGCGCCCTCGAAACGGCGCAGCGGGTGGCTCGCCCGGGGAGCGGGCCCGGGCCCGGACGCACGGCGGCCCGGACCGCCGAGGCGATCCGGGCCGCCGACGCCGAGGTCCCCTACCCGAGCCGCTTCTCGCAGACGGCCCAGCTCACGTTCTTGAAGAAGGCGTCGACGTACTTGGCCCGCTCGGTGGCCAGGTAGTCGCGCATGAAGGCGTGCTCCCATCCGTCCATCACCAGCACCGGCTTGAAGCCGACCGGCACGTTGTCCTGGTGGAGCTGGACGAAGTGGTTCGAGAGCCAGCCGGTGGCGGGATCCTGGAAGAGCATCGCCCAGCCCACGCCCGGCATGGTGGCCACCGCCCGGAAGTCGGCCAGCCAGGTGTCGTACTTCCCGAAGGACTCCTCGATGGCCTTGCGGAGCTTGGAGCCCGCCGGCGGCTCCGCCTGGGCGCCGCCGGTGAGGTTCTCGAAGTAGTACTCGTGGTTCACCATGCCCGAGTACTCGAAGCCGAGCCGCCGGGTGAGCTCGGCGTAGACCGGATCGGCCCCCGCCGCCTTGCCCTCGCTGCAGAGGGCGAAGAGCCGCTCGGTGAGCGCGTTGCAGCGCTTCACGTACCCTTCGTAGAGCTTGAGGTGCTCCTCGAGCTGCTTGTCGGAGATCCCGGTGAGCCCCCTCACCTTCGAGTAGTCGCGTGGGGCGTACTTCTTCGCGTCTGCCATGGTTCCCTCCTCCGTGGGCCGGTCGGCCGCGTCGAGTCGAGCGATCGCTGGTGCGGTGCTCCCGACTTAGGGGCGAGTCGCGCGGGTGTCAAGACGCCGGACGGGCGCGTCTTTGCTAAGGTGCGCGCCGTGTCCGCCCACCGCAAGCCGCGCCGGCGCCGCTCCCGCGTCCTCACCGCCGCCGTGCTGGCGCTCGCCGCCGCGGGCGCGGGGGCGGTGGCGCTCTGGCTCGGCCTCCCCGATCCTGGCTCGCTCGGGCGCGACATTCCGCGCACCACCGCCCTGATCGAGCAGCGGCGGGCCGAGGCCCGGGAGAAGCGGCGCCCCTTCCACCCGCGCCAGACCTGGGTGCCCCTGGAGCGCGTCTCGCCGCGGCTGATCGACGCGGTGGTCCTCTCCGAGGACTCCGGCTTCTGGTCCCACGCCGGGGTCGACTGGGAGGCGACGCGCCTCGCCGCCCGCGAGGACCTCGCCCGGGGCCGCTACGCCCGGGGCGCCTCCACCATCACCCAGCAGCTGGCCAAGAACCTCTGGCTGGGGACCGGCAAGAGCCTGTGGCGGAAGGCGAAGGAGGCGGTCCTCGCCCTGAAGCTCGAGCGCCGGCTGTCCAAGCGGCGGATCCTCGGCCTCTACCTCAACGTGGCGGAGTGGGGCGAGGGGGTGTTCGGGATCGAGGCGGGATCGCGCGCCCACTTCGGCACCGCCGCGGCCGACCTCACCACGGCGCAGGCGGTGGTGCTCGCCTCGATGCTCCCCGCCCCGCGCCGCGTCGACCTGGGCCACCCGTCCACCTGGCTCGCCCGCCGGGCCCGCCGGCTGCTCGACCGGATGCGCGCCGTCGGCCGCCTGTCGCCGGAGGAGCACCTGCACGCCAGCGCCGAGCTGGAGCGGATCCTGGCCGGCCCGGCCCCGCTCGACGACCGCGAGGAGCCGCCGGAGGAGGAGCCGCCCGCCGCCTCCGTCCCTCAGAACGGAGGGAGCGGCACCGCCGGGCAGGAGGCGGGATCCGCCGCGGAGGAGGGCGGCGACCCGCACGAGTAGTCGGCGTGGTCGAGCACGTAGACCAGGCACGCGGAGGCGTCCCAGCACTGGCGGAAGCCGTCCGAGGCGCCGCCCGTGGTGGTGAACCCCACCTGCGCCCGCCCTCGCCCCGGCCGGATCGAAGGAGGCCTGGACCACCAGGAGGTCGTCCGCGGCGTTGCGGAAGGCGCGGTCAGGGCGCGGCCGCGCCGCGCCGGCCGCGGAACCACTCCAGGGTGCGGGCCAGCCCGTCGGCCAGGGTCACCTCTGGGCGCCAGCCGATGGCGGCCGCGGCCGCGGAGGGATCGACGCAGGAGCGCCGCTGCTCCCCGAGCCGCGCCTCGGCGTGGACCGCGGCGACCGCGGAGCCGGCCGCCCGGGCGAGGTGCGCGTGGACCGCGTTCACGTCGGTCTCGATCCCGGTGCCGACGTTGAGCGGCCCGTCGAACCGCCGCTCCGCGGCGAGCAGGTTGGCCCGGGCCACGTCGCCCGCGAACACGTAGTCGCGGGTCTGCCCGCCGTCCCCGTAGATGGTGCAGGTCTTCCCCTCGAGCAGCCGCCCGCAGAAGATCGCCACCACCCCCGCCTCGCCGTGCGGGTCCTGGCGCGGGCCGTAGACGTTGGCGTAGCGCAGGGCGGCGAAGGGGATCCCGAAGCAGGCCCGGTACACGCCCAGGTAGAGCTCGCCCGCCGCCTTGGCCGCGCCGTAGTGGGAGACGGGGCGCTGCGGGTGCCGCTCGGGCGTGGGGATCACCCCGGTGTCCCCGTAGGTGGCGCCGCCGGAGGAGGCGAAGAGGACGTGCTCCACCGACCCGGCCTGCACCGCCGCCTGCATCAGGTTGAGCAGGCCGCCCAGGTTCACGTCCGCGTCGTGGCGCGGGTCGGCCATCGACCGCCGCACGTCGATCTGCGCCGCCTGGTGGCAGACCACCTGCGGACGCTCCTTCAGGAGCGCCTCGACCGCCGCCGCGCCGCGCACGTCGACCGGGTAGAAGCGCGCCCCGGCGGGCACGTTCTCGCGCTTGCCGGTGGAGAGGTCGTCGAGGACCGCCACGTCCCACCCGGCGGCGAGGAAGAGGTCGGCGATGGTCGAGCCAATGAAGCCCGCCCCGCCGGTGATCAGGATCCGCTTCGCCATGCGCTCCCCCGCGGCCTACACCCGCTCCCGGAACCAGGCGATGGTCCGCTGCATCCCCTCGTCGAAACCCACCCGCGGCGTCCACCCCAGCACCTGCTGGGCACGCGAGATGTCGGGGCGGCGGACTCGCGGGTCGTCCTCGGGCAGGGGCCGGTGCTCGATGGGCACGTCGCGCCCCACCAGCCGCTGCACCGCCCGGGCGAACTCCAGGATCGTGAGCTCGTGCGGGTTTCCGATGTTGACCGGCTCCTGGTAGCCGGAGTGGAGGAGCCGCCAGATCCCCTCCACGTTGTCGTCGACGTAGCAGAAGCTCCGGGTCTGGGCGCCGTCGCCGAAGATGGTGATGGGGTGGCCGCGCAGGGCCTGGGCGACGAAGGCCGGCACCACCCGGCCGTCGTCGAGCCGCATCCGGGGGCCGTAGGTGTTGAAGATGCGGGCGATCCGGACGTCCACCTGCTCGTAGCGCCGGTAGGCCATGGTGATGGCCTCGGCGAACCGCTTGGCCTCGTCGTAGACGGCCCGCGGGCCGATGGGGTTCACGTGGCCCCAGTAGGACTCGCGCTGCGGGTGCTCGAGGGGATCCCCGTAGACCTCCGAGGTGGAGGAGAGGACGAAGGGGGCCCCCGCCCGCCGCGCCAGCCGGAGCGCGTTCTCCACGCCGATCGAGCCGACGTGCAGGGTCTCGAAGGGATGCTTCAGGTAGTCGATGGGAGAGGCGGGGGAGGCGAAGTCGAGCACCGCGTCGACGGCGCCCGTGATCCGGTCGAGCGGCGTGCAGATGTCGGCCTCGAGGAGGTCGAAGCGGGGCTCGCGGGCGAGGTGCTCCAGGTTCCGCAGCGTGCCGGTGACGAGGTTGTCCACCCCGGTGACCCGCCAGCCCTCGGCGAGGCAGCGGTCGACGAGGTGGCTGCCGATGAACCCGGCGGCGCCGAGGACGACTGCCCTTTTCTCGCTCATGGCTTCCGGTTCAGTCCTTCGTGCCCACGTCTTCGAGCGTGAGCTGGCCGGGGAGCGCCCCACGGTACTTCTCGAGCACCAGATCGATGCCCTGCCGGATGTACTCGGCCACGGGAACGCGGGTGCGCTCGTGGAGGAGCTTCAGCCGCTCGTTCTGCTCGGGCGTGATGTATACGGTGGTCGAGATCTTCTTGCGGGCCATGGGTGCCCCGGGGTCGTACCCTGGGCCGAAGCTATGTGACCGTTGATATAGTGTCAAATACGGTCACGCCGGCTTGAGCCGCCCTCCCGGCGGGGGCTACAATTCGTCGTTCTCGTTCCCGCCGAGGTCTCCCGAATGCGAACGCTGCTCGTCCCCGCCGCCCTGCTCGCCCTCTCCTGCGCCGGCGCGTCCAAGCCGCTGCAGACCGCGCTCCAGGCGGGGCCGGCCATTCCCACGGCCGCCGTGCCGCCGGGGATGGAGCGCCAGCCGGACGAGAGCGTCGCCGAGTACGACCTCAACCGGGACGGCAAGCCCGACCTCTGGAAGTACACGCGCAAGGACGCGACCGGTAAGGAGATCCTGGTCCGCAAGGAGAAGGACCTGAACGGCGACGGCCGGGTGGACACCTGGGAGCTCTACGCGCCCGACGGCTCCCTGGTTCGCGTGGTCTACGACCTCGATTTCGACGGCAAGCCGGACGTCACCCTCTTCTTCGAGAAGGATCAGCTGGTGAAGAAGGAGTACGCCCTCGGCTTCGAGGGCAAGGGACGGAGCTGGAGCTACTACGAGAAGGGCAAGCTCGTCCGCAAGGAGCGCGACACCGTGGGCGACGGCAAGGTCCACTACTGGGAGTACTGGGAGAACGGCGAGATCGATCGGATCGGCATCGACCTCGACGGCGACGGCCAGGTGGACAAGTGGGAGTCGCGCCACCCGGCCGAGGGCGAGGCCGCCCCGGCCGCCGCCGCCCCCGCTGCCGCCGCTCAGAAGTAGGCTCCCGCCCCCGCCGTCGCCTCGAGCCGCCACCCGGCCGGCGCCCACCGCCCCGCCCCGGAGGCGAACAGCGCCAGCCCGCGCGCCGGGCTCCACTCCAGGGCCGCCCCCAGTCCCACCGCGAGGCCACCCTCGCCGGACGGCGTCCCCTCCCACCCCGCCTCCACGAAGACCTGAGGCCGGAGCGGCGAAGGAGCGAACGACCAGCGCAGCCCGGCGGTCCCCGACACCCGGACGACCGCGGGGCGGTCGCCGGTCCGGGAGGCGGACCTTCCCGCGAGCCGCAGGACCAGATCGAGATCCCCCTCCAGCCAGAGCGCGGCGGCCAGCGCGAGCGGCGCCGCCGCCCCGTCTCCTCGCCCGACCGGCGCGGAGATCCCCGTCTCCACGGTGATCTCGCGGGTGGCCACCTGCGCCCGGGCGGGCGCGGCGAGGGCGAGGAGGAGGAGGGCGACGAACGGGCAGCGAGCGCGCATGCGGCACGGGGGTAGCAAGAACCGGGCGCATGGCCCCGCCCCGCCGCGTCCTCGCCCTCTGCGCCGCCTCCGTCCTTCCCGCCTGCGCCCCGCGGCTCACCACCCACCCCCGCGCCGCGCAGGAGGTCGAGCGAGGCTACCGGCACCTGGGCGCTGGCGATCCGGAGCGGGCCGGGGTCGCCTTCGAGCACGCCCTCGCCTTCGACCCGGACCTCCCGGAGGCGGAGAACGGCCTCGGCGTCCTGGCCCGCACCCGCGGTGACCTCGCCGGCGCTCGGCGCCGCTTCGAGCGGGCCGTGCGGCTTCGGTCCGACTTCGCCGAGGGACACGCCAACCTCGGGGAGACCCTCCTGGCCGCCGGGGACCTCCGGGGCGCGGAGGCGGAGCTGCGCGCCGCCCTGACCGTCGACCCCGACCTGGCCGACGCCCGGCAGAACCTCGGGCGGGCCCTGCTCTCGGCCGGGCTGGCCGAGGGGGCGGACCGCCCTGCCTGCTTCGCCCGGGCCCGGCGCGAGTACCTGCACCTCCTCGAGGCGGAGCCCGACCGCCCCGCCGCCCACCACGACCTCGGCTTCATGGACTTCGTCGAGGGTCGGTTCGACCGGGCGGAGCGCGAGTACCGGCGGGCCGCCGAGCTCTCCCCGGCCTCGCCGGAGGCCCTCCACGGCCTCTGCATCTCCCTCGTCCGGCTGGGGCGCTGCGCCGAGGGGGCGGCCGCCTGCGAGCGCTGCCTCGCCGCCGAGCCGGGGGCGGACCGCTGCCGGAGGAGCCTGGCCGGCGCCCGGGCCTGCGGAGGCTGGAGAGGCGCGGCCCCCCGGAAACGACCGCGGCCGGCGCCCCGGGGGGAGCACCGGCCGCGGAGAGAGCGGGAGGGACCGCCTACTTGATGGTCCAGGTGTCGCCGCCGGCGAGGAGCTTCGCCAGGTCGGACGCCTTCTTCGCCTTGGTCTGGTCGATGATCTGCCAGGTCAGCTCCTCGCAGGTCGGCCGGCGCACGTCGCGGAAGACGCCGATCGGGGTGGGGAAGCCCGGCCGGACGGAGAGGTTCGCGAGCATGAAGGCGATGGTGGGATCCTCGCGCTTCGCGTCGTGCACCAGGATGTCCTTCTCGGTGACGCCGCCCTCGCCCAGGGTCACCACCTCGAGCTCGGCCGTCTGGGCGTTGAAGCGGATGCCCTTCTTGCCGTCCTTGCCGAAGAGGAGGGCCTTGCCCTGCTCCATGCGGAGGAGCGCCTCGGCCTTGACTGCCTTCTCGGTGAGGAAGGTGTAGGCCCCGTCGTTGAACACCGGGCAGTTCTGGAAGATCTCGACGAAGGTGCTGCCCCTGTGCTCGGCCGCCGCCTTGAGGACGCCGCCCATGTGCTGGCCCTCGACGTCGATGGAGCGGGCCACGAAGGTGGCGCCGGCGCCGAGCGCCAGGGCGGGCGGGTTGAACGGGTAGTCCGGCGAGCCGTGCGGGGTGGTCTTGGTCTTCTTGCCCAGCTCGGAGGTGGGCGAGACCTGCCCCTTGGTGAGACCGTAGATGCGGTTGTTGAACATCAGGAGCTTGAGGTCGATGTTCCGCCGCATCGCGTGGATGAAGTGGTTGCCGCCGATGGCGAGCGCGTCGCCGTCGCCGGTCACGACCCAGACCTGCAGCTCGGGCCGGGAGACCTTCAGGCCGGAGGCGAAGGACGGGGCGCGACCGTGCAGCGTGTGCATCCCGTAGTTGTTCATGTAGTACGGGAAGCGCGAGCTGCAGCCGATGCCGGAGATGAAGACGATGTTCTCGCGCTTCACCCCGACGGCCGGCAGCGCCTTCTGGACCTGGTTGATGATGGAGTAGTCGCCGCAGCCCGGGCACCAGCGCGGGTCGATCCCGGACTCGAAGTCCTTCTTGGTGTAGACCGGGAGGGCGGCGTTCTGGATCTGACCGTTCGTCGTGCTCATGTTCGTTCTCGTGCCTTTCCCGGGGGCCTAGAGGGCCTCGATGACCTTGCCGACCAGCTCCGCGATCTTGATCGGCTTGCCGTTGATCCGGTTGAACTGGAGCGGGTTCACGCCCGGGTACATGCCGCGCAGGTAGAAGGCCAGCTGCCCGTCGTTCACCTCGGGCACCAGCACCTTCTTGAACCCCTTCAGGATCTCGCCCAGGTTCTTGGGGAGCGGGTTCATCCAGCGCAGGTGCACGTGGCCGACCTTCTTGCCCTGCGCCTGCAGCTCCTCGGCAGCGCCGCGGACCGACCCGAACGTCCCGCCCCAGGAGACGAGGAGCAGGTCGCCGGTCTTGGCCCCGTAGACCTCGAGGTCCGGCACGTCCTCGATGACGTTCCGGATCTTCTGGGCCCGGGTCTTGACCATCTTCTCGTGGTTCATGCCGTCGTACGAGACCATGCCCGTGAGGGAGTCCTTCTCCAGGCCGCCGACGCGGTGCTCGAGACCGGCGACGCCCGGGACGGCCCAGGGGCGGATGAGCTTGGCGTCGCGCAGGTACGGCATGTACTGGGTGCCGTTCGCGTAGTTCATCTCGGTCTGGTAGCGGACCTCGAACTTGGGGAGCTCCGAGGCCGCCGGGACCTTGAACGGCTCCGAGCCGTTCCCCAGGTAGCCGTCGGTGAGGAGGAGCACCGGCGTCATCCACTTGGTGGCGATCCGCATCGCCTCGATCGCCGCCCAGAAGCAGTCGGCCGGGCTCTGCGCCGCGATCACCGGCATGGGGGCCTCGCCGTGACGGCCGAAGAGGGCCATCAGGAGGTCCGACTGCTCGGTCTTGGTGGGCATCCCCGTCGAGGGGCCGCCGCGCTGCACGTTCACGATCACCAGGGGGAGCTCGGTGATGACGGCGAGCCCCATCATCTCGGTCTTGAGGGCGAGGCCCGGGCCCGAGGTGCTGGTGCAGGCGAGGGCGCCGCCGAAGGCCGCGCCGATGGCGGAGCCGATGCCGGCGATCTCGTCCTCGGCCTGGTACGTCACCACCCCGTGCTCCTTGAAGTGGGACATCTCCTGGAGGATCTCGGTGGCCGGGGTGATGGGGTAGCTGCCCAGGAACACCTGTCGGCCGGTGAGGCGGGCGACGGTGGCGAACCCGAGCGCGGTGGCGAAGTTGCCCGTGACGTTCCGGTAGGTGCCGGGGGCGAGCTTGGAGGGGGGGACCACGTAGCGCTGGAAGAAGATCTCGGAGGTCTCGCCGAAGGCGTAGCCGGCCTTGAAGACGCGCTGGTTCGGCTCGACGAACTCCGGCTTCTTCGCGAACTTGGCGGCGATCGCCTCGAGCTGCTGCTCCATCGGGCGGCTGTAGAGCCAGTAGAGGAGCCCGAGGGCGAAGTAGTTCCGGCAGCGGGCGACCTCCTTCGACGACAGCCCCGAGCCCTCGAGCGCGGACTCGGTGAGCTTGGTCATGTCGACGAGGAAGATCTTGAAGTTCTGCTTGAGGGTCTCGTCGGCGAGCGGGTTCGACTTGTAGCCGGCCTTCTCGAGGTTCGCCTCGCTGAAGGCGCCCACGTTCACGATCAGCATGCCGCCGGGGCGCAGGTCGGCCAGGTTGGTCTTGAGCGCCGCCGGGTTCATGGCGACGAGCACGTCCGGCGCGTCGCCCGGGGTGTGGATCTCCCGGGAGCCGAAGTTGACCTGGTACCCGGAGACGCCGGCCAGGGAGCCGGCCGGGGCGCGGATCTCGGCGGGGTAGTCGGGGAAGGTGGCCAGATCGTTGCCGGCGAGCGCGCTCGCCTTGGTGAACTCGGTGCCGGTCAGCTGCATGCCGTCGCCGGAGTCGCCGACGAACCGGATCGTCACCGTCTCGACCTGCTGCTGGACCTTGGACGCTTGCGTGGACATGTCGCCCTTCGTCTCCTTGAGAGTGCCTGCTCGAAGCCTGGGGTACTGCAGAACCTGCGCCGCCGACCGAAACCGACCGGCCATCGCGCGCTGGCGGCACGGTCCGCCGCAGCGAGAGCCGGAATCCGGGGAAGGGCGTCCTGTATGCCCGACCCCCACCCGAATGTCAAGGCGGCCAGGCCATTCAAACTACCGTAAGGACTCGGTTATTGTGGACTCGACCCGTCCCCTTTGTACCAGCAGACCCCTCCCCGTCCGGTCGATGATGCCGCCGCCGAGGCACCCGCGGATCCCCGGACGGAGCCCCGGCTGGCGGCGGCCTGCGCGATTTCGCCCTGTGATGCGCGGCGGTTGCGCCGATCGAGGTGCGCCTTGGCGCGCAGGGGAACAGGCCCCTGGAACGCGAGCCGCGCGACCCAGGCCACACCGGCCCACACGCCGCTCGGCGGCCGGCGCCAGGGGCCCCTCGTCCCCTCGCCTCCTCAGCGCTCGGGGAAGATCTTGCCCGGGTTGAGGATGCCGAGCGGATCGAAGAGCGCCTTGAGGCGCCGCTCCAGGCCGACCACCTCCCGGCCCTGCTCGTACTCGAGGAAGTCCCGCTTCGAGAGGCCGACCCCGTGCTCGCCGGTGATGGTCCCGCCCAGGTCCACCGCGGCGCGCAGGATCTCCGCCACCGCCTCGTCCACCTTGGGCCGCTCCTCGGCCCGGTCGTAGAGGACGTTGCAGTGGAGGTTCCCATCCCCGGCGTGGCCGTAGGTGGCCACCACCAGCCCGAGCCGCTCGCCGATCGCCTTGGCGCGCGCGATCATCTCGGGGATGCGGGAGCGCGGCACGGCGATGTCCTCGGAGAGCTTCATGGGGTGGAGCTGCTTCAGGTTGACGGAGAGGTAGCGCCGGGTCTCCCAGACGTCGCGCCGCTGGGCCTCGTTCTGGGCGACGATCACCTCGCCCTGGGCGTCGCCTTGGACCACCTCGGCGAGCCGGACCAGCTCGGAGAAGACCTGCTCCTCGTCGTTGCCGTCGGTCTCGACCAGGAGGGCCGCGCCGGCGCCGGCCGGGAACCTGTAAGGCGAGGTCTTGGCCGCGGCGGCGAGGGAGACGTCGTCCATCAGCTCCAGGCAGCGGGGGAGGATCCCGGCGGTGAGCACCTTGGTGACCGCCCGGGCGGCGTCCGCCACCGAGGAGAAGACCACCAGCCCGGTGGAGACGTGCCGGGGCCGGGGCAGGAGCTTCAGGGTGATCTCGGTGACGACGGCCAGGGTCCCCTCGCTCCCCACCAGGAGCGCGGTCAGATCGTAGCCGGCCACGCCCTTGAAGCTCCGCTTCCCCACCTTGACGATCTCGCCGGTGGGCAGGACGGCGGTGAGGCCGAGGACGTACTCGCGGGTCACGCCGTACTTGAGGGCCCGGGGCCCCCCGGCGTTCTCCGCCACGTTCCCGCCGATCGAGCAGAGCTCCAGCGAGTTGGGATCGGGCGGGTAGAAGAGGCCGTGCTTCTCCACCTCCGCCTGGAGCACCCCGGTGATCACCCCGGGCTGGACCCTGGCCACCAGGTCCTCCTCGGAGATCTCCAGGATCCGGTTCATCCGCTCGAACGAGAGGGCGATCCCGCCGTGGATCGCCAGCACCCCGCCCGACTTCCCGCTCCGCGCCGCCACCGGGATCACCGGGACGCGGTGGCGCGAGGCGATGGCCAGGACCTTCTGGACGTCCTCGGCGCTCTCCACCAGCACCGCGACGTCCGGCGGAAAGGTCCCGAGGTCCGACTCGTCCCGCCCGTACGCCTCGAGCTTCTCCCCCTCCCCCACCCGCCGCCCCCCCGGGAACGCCGCCGCCAGCTCCGCCAGGGCCGCCGCCTGCGCCGTGCTCATCCGAAGACCTCCAGGTTGGCCCCGGTGGTCGCGTCGGGCGCGTCGAGCGCCGCGAACACCACCACCCGGGCCACGTCGTCGGCCGTCATCATGGGCGCGAACGGGGTCTGGCGCAGCATCTCCGTGTCGACGCTCCCCGGCGACACCGCCAGGGCCTGGACCCCGTGACCCCGCAGCTCCTCCGCCAGGCATCGGGTGAGGCCGATCAGCCCCCACTTCGAGGCGTTGTAGGCGCTCGCCTCGGGCGTCCCGAGCGTTCCCGAGATCGAGGCCAGGTTCACGATCCGCCCGCGGCGGCGCGCCTTCATCCCCGGGATCACCGCCCTGGCGCAGAGGAACGGCCCCACCAGGTTCACCTCCAGGACCTCGCGGAAGGTCGCCGGCGCGGTCTCCTCCGCCAGCCCTCGGGCCAGGATGCCGGCCGCGTTCACCAGCACGTCCGGCGGGCCGCAGGCCCGCTCGTGGGCGGCCAGCAGCCGGGCCACGTCCGCCTCGCTGCGGACGTCGCCGGCCTCGGCCCGCGCCGCCCACCCCTGCCGGACCACCCGCTCGAGCTGGGCGCCGGTGCGGGCGAAGACCGTCACCGAGAGCCCCCGCCCGGTGAGGGCCCGTGCCACCGCCGCGCCGATCCCGCGGCCGCCCCCGGTCACGATCGCGGTCCGCCCGCTCACCGGCGGCCTCGCCGCGGCAGCCCGGCCGCGCGCGCCACCGCCGCCTCGAAGCGCCGGCGGGCCGGCCCGTCGGCCGCCAGGGCGCCCAGGAACGCCTCGGCGTGGGCCCGCGACCGCGGCCGCTTCGATCCGCGCACCGTCATGCAGAGCTGCTCCGCCTCCAGCACGCAGGCCGCCCCCTTTGCCCCGAGGTGACGGACCAGCGCCTCGGCGATGGAGCGCGCCAGATCCTCCTGCAGCACCAGGCGGTGGGCGAGGCAGTCGACCAGCCGGACCAGGTGGCCGAACCCGACCACCCGGCCGCCGGGCAGGTAGGCGAGGTGGGCCACCCCGCGCGCGGGGAGCAGGTGGTGCGGGCAGACGGTGTGGAAGTCGATCCCGGTCAGCGCCACCAGGCCGCCGCTCCGGCTCGGGATCGCCTCCCCCAGGATCTCCGCGGGGTCCCCGCGGTAGCCGTCCACCAGGTCCTCGAGCCAGGCCTCGGCCACCCGGCGCGGCGTCTCGGCCAGCTCCGCCCCGGCGCGGACCGCGGGCGGGAGCCCGAGCGCGTCCAGGAAGCGCGCCACCGCCTCTGCCGCCGCGCCGGAGCCTCCGGGCCGCGCCCGGGCGGGACGGAGGGCGCGGACCTTACCGGCCACCCGGCCCCCGGTAGGTGACGCAGGAGTCGGGGATCTCGTAGAGCCGGACCTCGCAGAGCCCGGCGAGGCGCGGCGCCAGCGCCTCCCAGATCCAGCGGGCGATGTTCTCCGCGGTCGGGTTCTCGAGGAAGTCGTTCAGGTTCTGGTGGTCGAAGCGGGCGAGGACGTGCTCCTGCACCGCGCGCTTCACGTCCCCGAAGTCGGCGATCATCCCGGTGCGCGGGTCGACCTCGCCCTCGAGCGCCACGAGGAAGCGGTAGTTGTGGCCGTGGAGGCGGAAGCAGGGGCCGTCGTAGCGGGGGAGGCGATGCGCCGCCGCGAAGGCGAACTCCACGTCCAGCCGCATGCGCCGGCGATCGGTGTAGTCGATGGCGGCCATGGGCCTCTTATAGCTCCCGGAGGAGCGCGCCGCCGGGCTCCGCCCGCGGCCGGGGACCCGGCCCTCCGCCCTACTCGTCGGCGTCGTCGCCGTCGTCGGCGTCGTCGTCCTCGGGGCCGACCGGCTCGATCGGTCCGCCCACGCCGGCGTTGAGCGCGTTCTTCAGCACCTGGCTCGGGCGAAACGTGAGCACCCGGCGGGCGCTGATCTCGATCTCCTCGCCGGTCTGCGGGTTGCGGCCCACGCGGGACTTCTTGTCCCGGACGATGAAGTTCCCGAACCCGCTGATCTTGATCTTCTCGCCGCGCTCGAGCGTCTCCTTGATCGTGTCGAAGACCATCTCGACGATCTCGGCCGCTTCCTTCTTGGAGAAGCCCACCTTCTCGTAGACGCTCTCGATGATGTCGGCCTTGGTCACGGTCGCTCCCCTCGGAGTCGGCTAAGTGTCGAATTCGTTAGCCGGTTTTCGAGGACCTGTCAAACGAACGGCGCAGATCTAGGGGGCCCCGGATCGGCCGGGGACCGGCGCGCGGCGCGCCGGGGCCGGCGGCGGGGCACCCTCGAGCCCCTCGAGCTCGCTCCGGGCCCGCTCCCGCGCCGCCCGGGTGCGGGCCTCGGCGTCGTCGAGCTGGGCGGCCGCCGCGCCCGGGGCCGGGCCGGGCACCACCGGCTCGCCGGTGGGATCCCGCCCCACGCCGGCGGTGCGGGCGAGGACCACGGCGCTGCCCGCGACGGCCAGCAGGGAGAGCCCCAGCGCGGCGGCGGCCAGGCCGGCCCGCCCCCCGCGCAGCAGCGCCCGCACCGAGAGGCCGAGCGCCCCGAGCCCGACCACCAGGCCGAAGGGGGCGGCGAGCGGGTTCCACGAGGCGAGCACGGCGGCCGCGCCGAATGCCGCCGCCGCCACCGCGAGCCGCCCCTCGCGCGCCATCGGCCTACCCGCGGAGCTCCGCGCCGAGCCGCTCCCCCAGCCGCTGCACGATCCGCCCGTGGGTGGCGTCGGCCTCGGCGTCGGTGAGGGTCCGGTCGGGAGCGCGGTAGGTGATGGCGAAGGCGAGGTTCTTCTTCCCCGGGGGCAGGGGCGCGCCCCGGTAGACGTCGAACAGGGTCACCGCCTCGACCAGCGGCTCCTCGCGCACCACCGCCTCGATCGCGGCCGCGGCCACCGCCTCGTCGAGGACCACCGCCAGGTCGCGGAGCACCGCGGGCAGGCGGGGGATGTGCCGGTGCTGCGGGACGAGCCGGGCGGCGCCGGCGAGGGCGTCGAGGGACAGCTCGAAGGCGAGCACCCCCCGGGGCAGCTCGAAGGCCTCCGCCACCCGGGGGTGGAGCTCGCCCACCGAGCCCAGCGCCACGCCCCCGGCGCGGACGGTCGCGGAGGTCCGCGGGTGCAGCCAGCCCTCCCCCGGCGCGCTCCAGGCCGCCCCGGCGATCCCGAGCGCCTCGAGGACCGCGGTCACCGCCGCCTTCGCGTCGGAGAAGTCGACCGCGTCCCCGCCCACCGCCCAGCCCACCGGGCTGCGGCGCCCCAGCAGGACCCCTGCCAGGTGGCGGGCCTCCGCCGAGGGCTCGTCCGCGGGCCGCGCGCCGGGACGGTAGATGCGGGCGAGCTCGTAGAGCCGGACGTCCTCCACCCGCTGGCGCCGGTTGTGGGCGGCGTTCCGGAGGAGGGAGGGCACGAGGCTCGTCCGCATCACCGCCAGGTCGGCGCTGATGGGGTTCTTGAGGGCCACCCCGAGGGCGCGGCGCGAGCCGTCGCCGATCTCGACGCTCCCGCCGAGCGGCTCCAGGTCCCGGGCGGCGACGAAGCTGAAGTTGACCGCCTCGGAGAAGCCGGCCGCCTCGAGCGCGGCGCGCACCCGGGCCACGCCCTCGGCGTCGGCCGCGTCGGCCGGGGTCCCGACGGCGATGGACGGGAGGGTCTCGGGGATGGCGTCGTAGCCGAGGGTGCGGACCAGCTCCTCGATCAGGTCCTCCTCGATGCTCACGTCCGCCCGCCAGCTCGGGACCTGCCAGGTCACCGCCTCCCCGTCGCTCGAGCGCTCCTGGAACCCGAGGCGGAGGAGGATCTCCCGGGCTCGCTCGCGCGGGACCTCCAGGCCCAGCACCTCCGCCGGCCGCGACCAGCGGAGCGCCACCGCCGGCGCCTCCACCTTGCGCGGGTGGGCGTCCACCACTCCGGCGCGGACCGTGCCGCCGGCCAGCTCGGCGATCAGCGCCGCGCAGCGATCGATTGCCGGGATCACCATCCCCGGATCGGCCCCGCGCTCGAAGCGATAGGAGGCCTCGGTCTTGAGCCCGTGCCGCCGCGAGGTGCGGCGCACGGTGGCCGGCTGGAACCAGGCCGACTCGAGGAGGACGCGGGTGGTGCCGGCGGAGATCTCCGAGTCGCCCCCGCCCATCACGCCCGCCAGGGCGCTGCCCCGCTCCCGGTCGGCGATCAGGAGGTCGTCCGGGTCGAGGGCCCGCTCCTTCCCGTCCAGGGTGGTGAGCCTCTCGCCGGGCCGGGCGGTCCGGACCACGATCTCGCGGCCGGCCACCTTCTCCAGGTCGAAGGCGTGGAGGGGGTGGCCGAGCTCCAGCAGCACGTAGTTGGTGGCGTCGACCACGTTCGAGATCGAGCGGACGCCGCAGGACTCCAGGCGGCGCGCCAGCCAGAGCGGCGAGGGCCCGATCCGCACCCCCTCGATCACCCGCGCCGCGTACCGCGCGCACTTCTCGGGAGCCTCGATCCGGACCTTCACCGCGTCGGCCGCGCTCCCCCCCCCCTCGGCGAGTCGCGGCGCGGGCAGGCGGACCTTCCCGTCCAGGAGGGCGGCCAGCTCGCGAGCGATCCCGACGTGCGAGAGGGCGTCCGGCCGGTTGGGGGTGACGTTCACCTCGAGGAGCACGTCGTCGAGCCCGAGCGCCTCGGCCACCGGCGTCCCGGGCTCGACCTCGGCGGGCAGGATCAGGAGGCCGCTCGCGTCCTCGGAGAGCCCGAGCTCGCGGGCCGAGCAGAGCATCCCCGCCGACTCGACCCCGCGCAGCTTGGCCTTCTCGATCCGGACGCCGCCGGGGAGCGTCGTCCCCACGGTAGCCAGCGGGACCACGTCCCCCACCTGGTAGTTCTTGGCGCCGCACACCACCTGGAGAGGCTCGCCCGCGCCACGGTCGACCCGGGTGACGGAGAGCTTCTCGGCGTTGGGGTGCTTCTCGGAGGCGACGATCCGGGCCGCCACCACGCCTGCCAGCCCGGTCCCGGTCCGCTCGACCGCCTCGACCTCGAGGCCGACCGCGGTGAGCCGGCGGGCCACCTCCTCCGGCGACGGGACGGCGACGTACTCCGACAGCCACTTGAGCGAGAGGCGCATGGCGGCGGGCTAGAACTGCTCGAGGAAGCGGAGGTCGTTCTCGAAGTAGAGGCGGAGGTCGTCGATGCCGTAGCGGAGCATCGCCAGCCGCTCCACCCCCATGCCGAAGGCGAAGCCGGTGCAGCGGCGCGGATCGAGCCCGCCGTTCTCCAGGACCCGGGGGTGGACCATGCCCGCCCCGAGCACCTCGAGCCAGCCGGTCTCCTTGCATGTCCCGCAGCGGCGGCCGTCCTTCCGGCCCGTCCCGCCGCAGATCGAGCAGGAGACGTCCACCTCGGCCCCCGGCTCGACGAAGGGGAAGTAGCTGGGGCGGAAGCGGGTCCGGGTCTCGGGCCCGAAGTAGGCGCGAGCGAAGGCCGCCAGCGTGCCCTTGAGATCGGCGAAGGTGATCCCCTCGTCGACGCAGAGCCCCTCCACCTGGTGGAACATGGGGGAGTGGGTCTGGTCGTAGTCGGATCGGTAGACGCGGCCCGGGCAGATGATCCGGACCGGGGGCTTGCCCAGCCGGCGCATGGACCGGATCTGGACCGGCGAGGTGTGCGTCCGCAGGAGCACGCTCCCCTCGCGGGCCCCCGCGCGCAACGTGGACTCGTCCACGTAGAACGTGTCCTGCATGTCGCGGGCGGGGTGCTCGGGGGGGATGTTGAGCGCCTCGAAGTTGTACCAGTCGAGCTCGATCTCCGGGCCGCTCGCCACCTGGTAGCCGAGCCGGGCGAAGATCGCGGCGATCTCCTCCGTGGCGCGGGTGATCGGGTGCCGGTGGCCGCGCGGCAGGAGCCGGCGGCCGGGGAGCGACACGTCGATGGGCGGCCCGGCCAGCTCGGCCTCGAGGGCGCGCGCCTCCAGGCGCCGCTTCCCCTCGGCCAGGAGCCCCTCGACCTCGTCCCGCACCCGGTTGGCGACCTCGCCCACGCGAGGGCGCGCCTCGGCCGGGAGCTGCCCCATGCCCCGGAGGACCTGGGACAGCTCGCCCTTCTTGCCGAGGAAGCGGACCCGGAGCTCCTCGAGGGCCTTCTCGTCCGCGGCCGAGGCCACGGCCTCGCGGGCGCCCCGGGCGAGCGCCTCGAGCTGCGAGAGGAGGTCGGCCACCGGGCCCCTCCCCTACGCCTGGGCGGCCTTGACGATCGAAGCGAAGTCGCCCGGCAGGGCGACGGCCAGGTCGGCGAGGATCTTCCGGTCGAGGGCCACGCCCGCCCGGGTCAGGGCGGCGACCAGCTTCGAGTAGGTGGTGCCGTTCTGGCGGGCGGCCGCGTTGATGCGGACGATCCAGAGGGACCGGAACTCGCGGCGCCGCCGGCGGCGGTCGCGGGTGGAGTAGTTGAGGGCGCGCTCCACCGCCTGGTTGGCGCGCTTGTAGCAATTCTTGCGGCGGCCGCGGAACCCCTTGGCGAGCTTCAGGACGCGGTTGCGGCGACGGCGGGCCTTGAACCCCTTCTTGACGCGCATCTTCCTTCTCCTTGCCGGCGGGAGGCGCCGCGGTCCGCCGCACCATGCGGCCGGCCGTGCACTCTTCTGGACCCCGCTTGGGCGCTACGGCTCCCCTGCCCTACCGGGCGTAGGGGAAGCACTCCTTGATCTTCTTCTCGTCCATCGGCGTCAGGTGGCTGGTGCCGCGCAGGTTGACCTTCTGCTTCTTGGTCTTCCCGAACGTGGCCAGGTGGCGGACGCCGGCGCGGCGGAACTTCACCTTGCCGCTCTTCTTCGGGACGAAGCGCTTCTTGGCGCCGCTCTTGGTCTTCAGCTTGGGCATTGTCTCGTGTCTCTCTCGGTTGCGGGTGCTGCGGGCGGGCGGGGCTCTTCCCCGCCCGCGGGGCCTCTCGTCAGCGCGGCTCCGGCTGGACGGGGGCGGGGGTCGGCGCCGGCGCCGGCGGGGCGCTGGCCGGCGCGGCCGGCTGGGCCGGGGCGCCCGGGGCCGGGGCGGCGGCCGCCGCCGCCTTGGCGCGGTCGCGCTGCGACTGGAGCATCTTCGGGTTCGGGGCCAGGATCATGAAGAGGAGGCGGCCCTCCATCCGGGGAGCGGCCTCGATCACCGCCACGTCGCGGAGGTCCTCGATCACGCGCTGGAGCACCTTCTGCCCGAGCTCGCGGTGGGACATCTCGCGGCCGCGGAACATCACGGTGATGCGGGCCTTGTTGGCCTCCCCCAGGAACTCCCGGACCTTCTTCAGCTTGGTGGCGTAGTCGTGCTCCTCGGTGCGCGGCCGGAGCTTCACTTCCTTGAGCTGGACGACGACCTGCTTCTTCTTGGCCTCGTTCTGCTTCTTCTTCTCGAGGTACTTGAACTTGCCGTAGTCCATGATCTTGCAGACCGGCGGCTTGGCCATGGGGCTGACCTCGACCAGGTCCATCCCCAGGTCCTGCGCGCGCGCCAGTGCCTGCTCGATCGGCAGCACCCCGAGCTGCTCGCCCTCCGCACCGATCACCCGCACCTCGCGGGCCTTGATGCGCCGGTTCGTACGAGCGTCGCGGCTGCCACTGCCGCCACCTCTTGGATCTCTCGGCTGGATCGCCATGCTCCTCCGGGCCTGGAAAAAAGACGGTGAAGAATAAGGATTTGTGCCGAAAAGTCAACGCCGGTGACGCGCCGCCCCTCCATCCCTCGCCGGGGAGGAGGGGCGACGGGCGCCGCGCGGTCCCGGTCTCCCGACCGCCTAGCGGCTCCCCGGGTCGGAGGAGTCCTTCTTGGCCTCGCGGATCCAGGACATCATGTCCCGCAGCCGCTTGCCGACCTCCTCGATCGGGTGAGCCTTCTCGGCGTCGCGGAACTTGTCGAACACCGGCCGGCCGACCTGGTTCTCGAGGATGAACTCCTTCGCGAACTGGCCGGTCTGGATCTCCCGGAGGATCTTGCGCATCTCGTCCTTGGTCTGCGCGTTCACGACCCGCGGGCCGCGGGTGTAGTCGCCGTACTCGGCCGTGTCCGAGATGGAGTGGCGCATCCAGGCGAGCCCGCCCTCGTACATCAGGTCGACGATCAGCTTGAGCTCGTGGAGACACTCGAAGTAGGCGCTCTCCGGCTGGTAGCCGGCCTCCACCAGCACCTCGAAGCCCGCCTTCACCAGCGCCGAGGCGCCGCCGCAGAGGACCGCCTGCTCGCCGAAGAGATCGGTCTCGGTCTCTTCCTTGAAGGTGGTCTCGAGCACGCCCGCCCGGGTGCCGCCGATCCCGCGGGCGTAGGCGAGGCCGAGCTGCTTGGCCTGGCCGGTGGCGTCCTGCTGGATCGCGATCAGGGCCGGGATCCCGCGGCCGTCCTGGTACTGGCGGCGGACCATGTGTCCCGGGCCCTTGGGGGCGATGAGGAGCACGTCCACGTCCTCGGGCGGGCGGACCTGCCCGAAGTGGATGTTGAAGCCGTGGGCGAAGAGGAGCGCCTTGCCCTTGCCGAGGTGCGGGGCGATCTCCGTGTCGTACACCTTCTTCTGCGTCTGGTCCGGGATGAGGACCATGATCACGTCGGCCTCCTTCGAGGCCTCCGCCACGCTCACCACCCGCAGGCCCGCCCCCTCCGCCTTGGCCTTGGACCTCGACCCGGCCGCCAGGCCCACCCGGACGTCCACCCCGCTGTCGCGCAGGTTGAGGGCGTGGGCGTGGCCCTGCGAGCCGTAGCCGATGATCGCGACCTTGCGCTTCTTGAGGAGGTCGAGGTTCGCGTCCTTGTCGTAGTAGATCGTCGCCATCTTGATCGGTTCCTTCCTTTTCGTTCAGGTGGTCTTCAGGTTTGGGGGAGCCAGGGTCTTGAAGCCGCGCTCCAGGGCGATGCGCCCCGAGCGGCAGAGCTCCTGGATGCCGAAGGGGCGGAGCCGCTCCTCCAGCGCGTCGAGCTTCCCGGCCGTGCCGCTCGCCTCGACCACCAGCGCGTCGGGGGAGACGTCCACGATCGTGGCCTCGTACGTGTCGGCCAGGGCCCGGAGCTCGGCGTGGTTCCGCTCCGGGGTGCGGATCTTGACCAGCATGAGCTCGCGCTCGATCAGGTCCTGGGGGGAGAGCTCCCTCACCTCCACCACCGGGACCAGCTTCTGCACCTGCCGGACCACCTGCTCGACCGGCTTGGAGTGCAGCCGGACGACGATGGTCATGCGCGAGTAATCCGGCCGCTCGGTGGGGCCCACCGTGAGGCTGGCGATGTTGTAGCCCCGCCGGGAGAAGAGGCCGGCGATGCGGTGGAGCACGCCGGGCTTGTTCTCCACCAGCAGGCTGATGGTGTGGGTGGCGCCGTTGGGCCGCGTCTCGGTCCGTTCCATGTCACTCACCGTCGATCATGTCGTTGAGGGGGGCGCCGGCGGGGACCATCGGGTAGACCTTCTCCTCCCGGCGGACCCGGACGTCCACGATGGTGGGGCCGGCCTCGTTGGCCAGGGCCCGGTCGATCACCTCGTCGAGCTCGGCCACCGTCCGGGCGCGCAGCCCCAGGCAGCCGTAGGCCTCGGCCAGCTTCACCAGATCGGGGAGATCGGCGAGCGGGGTCTCGGCGAAGCGCTCGTCGTAGAAGAGCTCCTGCCACTGGCGGACCATCCCCAGGAACAGGTTGTTGAGGATGAAGATCTTGATGGGCAGCTTCAGCTCCACCGCGGTGGCCAGGTCCTGGAGCGTCATCTGGAAGGAGCCGTCGCCGTCGATCCCGATCACGGTCGCGTCCGGCTTCCCCAGCTGGATCCCGATCGCCGAGGGGAGGCAGAAGCCCATCGTCCCCAGGCCGCCCGAGGTGATGAAGGTCCGCGGCTCCGTCGTCTTCCACCACTGGGCGGCGAACATCTGGTGCTCGCCCACGCCCGTGGTGACGATCGCCTTCCCGTTGGTCTTCTTCCAGAGCGTATCCACCACGTACTGCGGGAGGAGGTGGGGCTGCCCCTCCTGCTTGTACTTGAGCGGGTGCTTCTCCCGCCACTCCTGGACCCGCTTCTTCCAGGCGCCGAGCTCGGGCCGCCCGTGCTGCTCGAAGGCGCGCCGCACCTCCTCGTGCAGCTGGGGGAGGAGCCGCTTCAGGTCGCCCACCAGCGGGACGGTGGCGGTGACCAGCTTCGAGATCTCCGCCGGGTCCACGTCGAGGTGGACCACCTTGGCCTCGGGGGCGAAGGTGGAGAGTTTGCCGGTGACCCGGTCGTCGAACCGGGCGCCCAGGGCGATGATCAGGTCGGAGTTCTGGACGGTGTAGTTCGCGTACCGCGAGCCGTGCATCCCGAACATCCCCAGGCAGAGCGGGTGGGTCTCGGGGAAGGCCCCCTTGCCGTGGAGGGTGGTCACCACCGGCGCGCCGAGGAACTCGCAGAAGGCGAACACCTCCTTGTGCGCGTCGGCGGTCCGCACCCCGCCGCCCAGGTAGAGCACCGGGCGGGAGGCGGAGCGGACCAGCAGGGCGGCGTCCTTGAGCCGCGGCTCCTCCCGGACCGGCGGGTGGTAGCCGGGGATGTCGACCGTCTCGGGGTACTCGAACTCGAGCTCGGTGTTGAGGACGTCCTTGGGGATGTCGACCAGCACCGGGCCCGGCCGGCCAGTGCGGGCGATGTAGAACGCCTCCTTCATCACCCGCGGGATCTCCCGGGCGTCGGTCACCAGCCAGTTGTGCTTGGTGATCGGCATGGTGATGCCGGTGATGTCCGCCTCCTGGAAGGCGTCGGTGCCGATCAGGGAGGACGGGACGTTGGCGGTGATGGCCACCAGCGGGACCGAGTCCATGTAGGCGTCGGCGATGGCGGTCACGAGGTTCGTCGCCCCGGGGCCGGAGGTCCCCATGCACACCCCCACCTTGCCGGTGGCGTGCGCGTACCCCTCGGCGGCGTGGCCGCCCACCTGCTCGTGCCGGATGAGCACGTGCTTCGGGGCGCCCGCCTGGAAGAGCGCGTCGTAGAGGGGGAGGATCGCCCCCCCCGGCATGCCGAACAGCCACTCCACCCCTTCGATCACCAGGGCGCGCTGCACCGCCTTCGCGCCCGTCATCTTTTCCTTGGCCATGCGTCCGTCTCCGTCGTCTGGGTTCCCTTTGCTCTCGAGGTCTCGCTACCGGGGGCGCGGCGCCGGGCGCCGCCCGCGTACTCGCGCCGCCCGCTTCCCCGCCGGGCGCGCCCGGGCGCTGGCGGCCGGCCGTCGCGCCGCCGCCGGGGGCGCGGTGACCGCTCCCTCCGCGGCCGAGCCCACCAGCGCGGCGTACTTGGCGAAGACGCCCGCCGGGTAGCGCGGCGCCTCCGGCGCCAGGGCGCGGAGGCGCCGGGCCAGCTCGCCGGCCGGGATCCGCACCTCGAGGCGCCGCTCCTCGGAGTCGATCACCACCACGTCGCCGTTCCGCACCGCGGCGATGGGCCCGCCCACCGCGGCCTCGGGGGCGACGTGCCCGACCATCAGCCCGCGGGTGGCGCCGCTGAAGCGCCCGTCGGTGACGAGCGCCACCGTCTCGCCCAGCCCCTGCCCCACCAGCGCCGCCGTCACCTGGAGCATCTCGCGCATCCCGGGGCCGCCCTTCGGCCCCTCGCGCCGGATCACCAGCACCTCGCCCGGCTTCACCTTGCCCCGCTTCACCGCGGCGAAGGCGTCCTCCTCACGGTCGAAGACCCGTGCCGGCCCCTCGTGCCGGGGGCGCTCGTGGCCTGCCATCTTGAGGACCGCGCCGTCGGGGGCCAGGTTCCCGCGGAGGATCACCAGCCCGCCGGTCTCCTTGAACGGCCGGTCGGCGGTGGTGATCACCTCCTGCCCGTACCGCTCCCGGGCCTCGAGCGCGTGCTCCGCCCAGGGGCGCCCGTCCGCGGTCCGCTGCCGGCCGTCGAGCTTCCCCGCGTCGAGGAGCCGGCGGGCCACCAGGCGGACGCCTCCGGCGGCGTGCAGGTCCGGGGCGGTGAAGCGCCCGCCCGGCATCAGGTCGGCGATGATGGGGGTCCGGCGCGAGACCCGCTCGAAGTCGTCGAGGGCCAGCGGGACGCCGAGCTCGTGGGCGATGGCGAGGAGGTGGAGGACGCCGTTGGTCGACCCGCCGGTGGCGGCGATGGCGGCGATGGCGTTCTCGAAGGAGCGCCGGGTGAGGACCTGGCGCGGCGTCTGCCCGCGCCGGAGGAGCTCGACCGCGAGCCGCCCTGCCTCGCGGGTGGCCTCCTCCTTCTCCGGGTGGAGGGCGGGCAGCCCGTTGTAGCCCACCGGGGAGAGCCCGAGCACCTCGAGCGCCAGGCTCATGGTGTTGGCGGTGTACTGGCCGCCGCACGCCCCCGCGCCCGGGCAGGCCCGGTCCTCGAGGGCGTGGAGCGAGTCCTCGGTCATCTTGCCCGCGGCCACCGCGCCCACCGCCTCGAAGACGTGCTGGATGGTGACGTCCCGCCCCTCGAAGCGCCCGGCGGCGATCGAGCCGCCGTAGAGCACCAGCCCGGGCAGCCCGAGGCGGAGCAGGGCCATCGCCGCCCCGGGGATGGTCTTGTCGCAGCCCACCAGCGCGACCACCGCGTCGAAGCTGTGGCCCCGGGCCACCAGCTCGATCGAGTCCGCGATCACCTCCCGCGAGACCAGCGACGCCTTCATCCCCTCGGTGCCCATCGCCACGCCGTCGGAGACGGCGATGGTGTTCACCTCCATGGGCGTGGCCCCGGCGGCCCGGATCCCCTCCTTCACCACCTCGGCGAGCCGCCGGAGGTGGAGGTTGCAGGGCATGGTCTCGACCCAGGTGTTCGCCACCAGCACCACCGGGCGAGAGAGGTCCTCGCGGGTGAAGCCGACCGCCCGCATCATCGCGCGCGCCGGGGCGCGCTCGAACCCGTCGTAGAGGCTGCGGCTCTTGTGGCGTGGGTCGAAGGCCATGGTCCCGGGGCGCCGCTACCGCCTCGCCTCCCAGGCGGCGATCTCGGACTCCTTGGAGAGCAGGAACCCGAGCTCGTCGACGCCGTTCATCAGGCAGTAGCGAGAGAAGGCGTCGACCTGGAACGCGGCCCGCGTCCCGTCGGGGAGGGTCACGCTCTGCGCGTCGAGGTCGATCCGGACGCTCGCGCCCGGCGCGGCGGCGAGCTTCGCGTGGCTGGCCGGGTCGAGGACGATGGGGAGGAGGCCGTTCTTCAGGGCGTTGTTCCGGAAGATGTCGGCGATGCGGGTGGAGATCACCGCCCGGAAGCCGTAGTCCACCAGCGCCCAGGGGGCGTGCTCGCGGGAGGAACCGCAGCCGAAGTTGTCCCCGGCCACGAGGACCGCGCAGCCCTGCGCCTCCGCCCGGTTGAGGACGAAGTCCGGGCGCGGGTTGCCGTCCGGCCCGTAGCGCCAGTCCGAGAAGAGGGCCTTGCCCAGCCCCTTCTTGTCGGTGGTCTTGAGGAAGCGGGCCGGGATGATCTGGTCGGTGTCGACGTTCTCCCGGGGGAGGACCACGGTCCGGCTCTCGATCACGCGGATCGGCTCCATCTAGCGGCCCTCCAGCAGGCGGCGGGGATCGGCCACGGCGCCGGAGACGGCGGCCGCGGCGGCGGTGAGCGGGCTGGCGAGCAGGGTCCGCCCGCCCGGCCCCTGCCGCCCCTCGAAGTTCCGGTTCGACGTGGAGACGCAGTACTGACCCGGCTCCAGCCGGTCGCCGTTCATGGCGATGCACATCGAGCAGCCCGGCTCGCGCCACTCGGCGCCCGCCTCGCGGACGATCCGGTCCAGCCCCTCGGCCTCGGCCGCGCGCTTGACCGCGTGGGAGCCCGGGACCACCAGGGTCCGGGTCCGGACCTTCCGGCCCCTGAGCACCCGGGCCGCCTCGCGCACGTCCTCCAGCCGGCCGTTGGTGCAGGAGCCGATGAAGACCACGTCCACCTTCTGGCCGGCGATGGGCCGGCCCGGGGCGAGCCCCATGTAGCGGAGCGCGGCCTCGAGCGTGGCGCGCGCCGACGGATCCCGCTCGGAGGCGGGATCGGGGATGGCGCCGGTGACCGGGATGCCCTGCCCGGGGTTGGTCCCGAAGGTGATCATGGGCTCGAGCGCCGCGGCGTCGAGGACGAGCTCCCGGTCGTAGGTCGCGCCCGGGTCGGAGGGGAGCTTCCGCCAGGCGGCCACCGCCGCCTCCCAGGCGGCGCCCCGCGGCACCCGGGTGCGCCCGGCCAGCCACTGGAAGGTCGCGTCGTCGGGGGCCACCATGCCCGCCCGCGCCCCCGCCTCGATCGACATGTTGCAGAGGGTCATGCGACCCTCCATCGAGAGGGCGCGGACCGCCGGGCCGAGGTACTCGATCACGTGGCCGGTCCCGCCGCCCACCCCGAGCCGCGCGATGATGGCGAGGACGAGGTCCTTGGCGGAGAGGTCCTTCCCCAGGCGCCCCTCCACCTTCACCGCCAGCGTCCTCGGCCGGCGCTGGAGGAGGCACTGGGTGGCGAGGACGTGCCCGACCTCGGAGGTGCCGATCCCGAAGGCGAGCGCGCCGAAGGCGCCGTGCGTCGCGGTGTGGCTGTCGCCGCAGACCACCGTCATGCCGGGCTGGGTCGCCCCCGCCTCCGGCCCGACCACGTGGACCACGCCCTGCCCCTGGTCTCCCAGGCCGTGCAGCTCCACGCCGAAGTCGGCCGCGTTCTTCTCCAGGAAGCGGACCTGCGCCTCGGCCTGGCCGTCGACGAACGGGTAGCTCCCGTCCGGCCGGCGCGGGAGCGTCGGCGTCGAGTGGTCCATGGTGGCGTAGGTCCGCTCCGGCCGCCGGACCTTGAGCCCCCGCTCGCGGAGGAGCGAGAAGGCCTGCGGGCTGGTCACCTCGTGGACCAGATGGAGGTCCACGTAGAGCACCGCCGGGGTGTCGGCGGTCTCGGGGCGGACCACGTGCCCGTCCCAGACCTTGGCGAAGAGGGTGCGCGGGGAGGTGTGGCCGGTCGACATCAGGGGGTCCCCATCTCGGTGCGGGCCTCGCTCGGCTTCGGCGGCGAGAGCTTGAGGGCGATGCGGTTCACCACGTCGAGGAAGGCCCGGGCGCTCCCTTCGATGATGTCGGTGGAGAGGGCGCGGCCGCGGTACACGCCGGTCGGGTGCTCGATCTCGATCGTCACCTCCCCCTGCGCGTCCTCGCCCTTGGAGACGCTGGCGATCTGGTAGTCGCGCAGCTTCACGCTGATGCCGGTGACCTTCTCGATGGCGCGGTAGACCGCGTCCACCGGGCCGTCGCCGGCGGCCGCCTCCTGGTACCGCTCACCGCCCGCGGCGCGGAGGGCGACCGAGGCGCAGGGGAGCGTGCCGGTGCCGGAGGTGGTGGAGAGGGCCTCCAGCTCCCAGGCCATGTTCCCCTTCCCCAGGATCTGGCCGTGGACCACCAGGGCCTCGATGTCGGCGTCGTAGATGTCCTTCTTCTTGTCGGCCAGGACCTTGAAGTCCTGGAAGACCTTGTCGATCTGGGCCTCGTCCAGCTGGTAGCCGAGGGCCACCAGGCGGTCCTTCAGGGCGTGGCGGCCGGAGTGCTTGCCGAGCACCAGCGAGCTCTTGGCGATCCCCACCTCGTCGGGGCGCATGATCTCGTAGGTCTCGCGGTTGGTGAGCATGCCGTGCTGGTGGATGCCGGCCTCGTGGGCGAAGGCGTTCTGGCCCACGATGGCCTTGTTCCGCTGCACGTGGAGCCCGGTGACCTGCGCCACCAGGCGGCTGGTGGGGAAGATCCGCTCGGTCCGGACGCCGGTGTGCACGCCCAGCACGTCCTTGCGGGTGCGGATCGCCATCACGATCTCCTCGAGCGAGGCGTTGCCCGCCCGCTCGCCGATCCCGTTGATGGTGCACTCCACCTGCCGCGCCCCCTCGATCACCCCGGCCAGGCTGTTTGCCACCGCCAGCCCCAGGTCGTTGTGGCAGTGGACCGAGACCACCACCTTGTCGATGCCCCGCACGCGCTTGCGCAGGGAGCGGATGGTCTCGGCGTAGGTCTGGGGCAGCGCGTAGCCGACGGTGTCGGGGATGTTGACCGTCCCCGCCCCCGCCTCGATGGCGCGCTCCACCACCTCGGCGAGGAACTCGAGCTCGGTGCGGGCCGCGTCCTCGGCGGAGAACTCGACGTCCTCGAACCGCTCGCGCGCGTACCTCACCCCCTCGACCGCGCGCTTCACGATCTCCTCCTTCGCCATCTTGAGCTTGAAGTCGCGGTGGATGGGGCTGGTGGCGAGGAAGACGTGGCAGCGCCGCCGCTTCGTGTCCTTGAGGGCCTGCCAGGAGGCGTCGATGTCGCTCTTGTTGCAGCGCGAGAGGCTGGCGATGATCGGCCCCTCCACCTGCTCGCCGATCACCCGGATCGACTCCAGGTCACCGGGGGAGGCGGCGGCGAAGCCGGCCTCGATCACGTCCACCCCCAGCTCCCGGAGCGCGTGCGCCACCTGGAGCTTCTGCGAGGGGTTCATGCTCGCCCCCGGGCACTGCTCCCCGTCCCGGAGGGTGGTGTCGAAGACGACGACGCGGTCCTGCCCGGCCTGGCTCACGGTTCGCTGCCCCTTCTGCGGGTCCGAAGTGCGGACATCTGCGGCGATGTGGGAACCGGCGAATATAGCAGAGCTTCCGGAGAAGGAAACCGGACGGTCCGGCGGGGTGGGCGGCTGCTCGGTGGGACTCGACATGTGAGGTCCTCTGGCTCCAGGTTCGGGGCCGGAGGAGGTGTCTCGACTGTCGAGGGGACCTCTCCCGGCCGTTCAGGCGGGAGAGGTCGCGGCGCAGCTACCCGGGCCGGGACTCTCCCGCCGGGCGAAGAAGTCGTGCTGCGTCGCGTACGAAAGACATCGAGCGCTCAGATTAACGACCCTCGCGCAGGGCGTCAAGACGGCCCGCCTCTCGGCGGCCCGCGGGGGACGCCCCCGGCGAGGCGGGGCGCGGCGCGCCCCGACGGGTACTGACCTAGAACGGTGGCGTCGCCTCGCGGCGCAGCAGCGCCTCGAGGTCCGCGAGCGGCATGGACTTGAGGTCCTCGCCGCCGTGGCGCCGCGGCGCCACCGCCTTCGCCTCGACCTCCTTCTCGCCAACCACCAGCGTGAAGGGGATCTTGGCCAGCTGGGCGTTGCGGATCTTGGCGCCCAGCTTGTCCGACGACTCGTCCCGCTCGACGCGCCAGCCCTGCGCCGAGAGCCTGGCCTGCACCTCCGCTGCCCAGGCGTCGAACCGGTCGGAGACCGTGACCACCCGGGCCTGGACGGGGGCGAGCCAGGCGGGGAAGGCCCCGGCGTAGTGCTCGGTGAGGATGGCGACGAACCGCTCGAAGGAGCCGTAGACGGCGCGGTGAATCACCACCGGCCGGTGCTCCTTGTTGTCGTCGCCGACGTAGGTGAGGTCGAAGCGCTCGGGGGCGGCGTAGTCGAGCTGGATGGTGCAGGTCTGCCACTTCCGGCCGAGCGAGTCGGTCACCAGCATGTCGATCTTCGGCCCGTAGAACGCCCCGTCACCGGCGTTGAGGGTCCACTTGAGCCCCATCTTCTCGAGCGAGCCGCGGAGCAGCGCCTCCGCCCGGTCCCAGAGGGCGTCGTCGCCGATCCGCTGCTCGGGCCGGGTGGAGAAGGTGGCCTCGAACTCGAGCCCGAAGGCGCCGTAGACGACCTTCATCAGGTCGAAGATCCGGAGCACCTCGTCGGTGACCTGTGACTCCATCAGGTAGATGTGGGCGTCGTCCTGCTCGAACTGGCGGACGCGGGTCAGGCCGCCGAGGGAGCCGGAGGCCTCGTTCCGGTGGAGCGCGTCGGTGGTGAAGTAGCGGATGGGCAGCTCGCGGTAGGAGCGCTTCTCCAGCTTGTAGATCAGGTGGTGGGAGGGGCAGTTCATCGGCTTGAGCGAGAAGGAGCACCGCTCCTCGAGCGACAGCTTCTCGTCCGACTCGGAGTCCACCACCAGGAACATGTTCTCCCGGTACTTGCCCCAGTGGCCCGAGGTCTCCCACAGCCGCTTGTTGAAGAGGAGCGGGGTCTTCACCTCCTGGTAGCCGTTCCTGGTCACCAGCCGCCGCATCGCCTCCTCGAGCACGTTGTAGAGGAGGGTCCCGTTGGGCAGCCAGAAGGGGGCGCCCGGGGCGTACTCGTGGAAGGTGAAGAGCCCGAGCGCCGGGCCGAGCCGCCGGTGGTCGCGCTTCTTCACCTCCTCGAGCCGGGCCAGGTGGGCGTCGAGGTCCTTCTTGTCGAAGAAGGCGGTGCCGTAGATCCGCTGCAGCATCGCGTTGCGGGCGTCGCCCCGCCAGTACGCGCCGGCCACGCTGAGCAGCTTCACCACGCCGATCCGGCCGGTGGAGGGGCCGTGCGGCCCGAGGCAGAAGTCGACCCAGTCGCCGTGCTTGTAGAGGGTGAGGGTCTTCGCCCCCTTGGCGGCGATGTCCTTCACGATCTCGACCTTGTACTTCTCCCCCATCCCCTCGAAGAGCCGGAGCGCCTCGTCCATCGAGATCTCCTCGCGGACGAAGGGGACGTCGGCCTTGATCGCCTCGTTGGTCGCCCTCTCGATCTTCTCCAGATCCTCGGGGGTGAAGGGCGTGTCGCGGGCAAAGTCGTAGTAGAAGCCGTCCTCGATGGCCGGCCCGATGGTGACCTGGGTCCCCGGGTAGAGCTTCTGCACCACGCTCGCCATGACGTGGGCGGCGTCGTGGCGGGCCACCTCGAGCGCCTCCGGGCTGCGGGTGGTGACGACCTCCAGCTTGCCGTCCCCCTCCAGCTTCCGGGAGAGGTCGACCGGCGCGCCGTCCAGCCTCGCGAAGTAGGCCGCCTTCGCCAGGCCGGCGCCGATCTGGGTCTTCACGAAGTCGAGGACGGTCGTTCCCCGGGCGGCCTCCTTCTGGCTGCCGTCGGGGAGGGTCACCTTGACGAGATCGGGCATGGATCGGTCTTCCTCGGGGGGCCGGAAACGCTGGCTAACTAGCGCGGAACCGGAGCGGGTCGCAAGCCGGACGTCACCTCGCCCTCGCGGCCGGGGGCGCCGCCGGCCGGGCCGGATCCGGACCGGGAGTCCGCAGCCAGCGGCGCCCTCCCTCCGCCTCGGCCCTCCGCCTGCCGCCCCCTTCGTCCATCGCCGCCAGGACACCTCGGATCCGTTGCCGCGCGCGAGACTGTCGCATCTCGGACGGGATGCGTCGTCATGGATTACCCTGGGTGCGGGCCGTCCCGGAGCGCTGGTCGCCGCAGCCCATACTCAAAGAGTGCGACCGGACGCCTGCTCGAGGCCGAAACCCGTCGTCGGCCCGGCACGTTCCGAACGTTTCAGGCCGTTTCACGGAGGTCCCACGTTCCTGGGTCATCCGGCGCCCAGCGGCGGGCACGGCGCATGGATGCAGAGCCCTCGAAGGCTGGGGCCCTCCTGGGGTGCGGAAGGGTCGCAGATTGTGGGGACGCCCGGTTTTCCGAGGCGTGGGGGAAAGAGGCCATGACGCTCAAGACGCGGCTTCTCCTGCTGTGCGTGAGCTTCGCGATCGGCCTCGCGGTCGTGTCCGCCCTGGCCCTCGCCACGCTGTCCTCCGTGAGGGTGAAGGGGCCGCTCTACGAGCGGATCGTCCAGGGCAAGGACCTCCTCGCGGAGGTTCGCCCACCGGCGCTGAGCGGCGCCGAGGCGCTCCTCATCGCCCAGGCGCTCGCCGACGAGACCGACGAGGCCAAGATCGCCCAGCTGGCCGCCCGCGCCCGCGACGTCCGCGAGCAGTTCGAGACCAACCTCCAGGCCTGGCAGCGGACGCTCCCGCAGGGGGAGGTGCGCGACCGTCTCCAGCAGGCCGGCGACCGCGCCCGCCCCTTCTTCGACGGGATCGAGCAGAGCCTCCTCCCCGCGGTCCAGTCCGCGAAGATCCAGGCCACCCAGCGCGCCCTGACGGAGGTCCAGGCACGCTACGCGGCGTTCCACGCCGCCACCGAGTCCCTGGTCGACTTCCTCGCCAAGCAGCACGAGGCCGAGGAGGACGAGGCGTCCTCGATCGTCCGGAACCGGCTCTGGACGCTGGGCGCGGTGATGGCCTTGGTGCTCGCGGGGAGCGGCGCGCTGGCGATCGGGATCATCCGCCGGATCACCCGGACCGTCAGCGGCCTGGTCGATCAGACCCGCCTCCTCACCGAGGCGGTGGGGCGCGGCGAGCTCTCGCTCCGGGCCGACCCGTCGGCGGTCGACCTCGAGTTCCGGCCCACCGTGGCGGGCGTGAACGCCACCGTGGACGCGCTGGTGGCGCCCCTCCGGGTCACCGCCAGCTACGTCGAGCGGATCGGCCAGGGCGACGTCCCGCCGCCGGTGACGGAGGCCTGGGCGGGCGACCTCGACGCCGTGAAGCAGGGGCTCAACCGCTGCATCGCCGCCCTGAACGCGCTGGTCGAGGACGCCTCGCGCCTCGCCGAGGCCGGCGCCGCCGGCCGGCTCGACGCCCGCGCGCAGGCGGACCGCCACCAGGGCAGCTTCCGCCGGGTGGTGGAGGGCGTGAACGCCACCCTCGACGGGATGCTCGGGCCCCTCCACCAGGCGACCGAGGTCATCGACCGGCTCTCGCGCGGCGACGTCCGGAGCGAGCTGGGCAAGTCCTGGCCCGGCGACTTCGCCCGGCTGCACGACGCCCTGGAGCGCTGCCTCGGTGCCGTCGGCCGGCTGGTGCAGGACGCGCGGACCCTGGCCGAGGCCGGGGCGGCCGGCCGCCTGGCGGTGCGGGCCGACGTGGCCCCGCACCTGGGCGAGTTCCGGGCGGTGGTCGAGGGGGTGAACGCCACCCTCGACGCCGTGGTGGCGCCGGTGCGCGAGGCCTCCGCCTGCGTCGAGGCGCTCGCCCGGGGCGAGATCTCCAAGTCGGTCGGGGTCGGCTGGAAGGGCGACCTCGTCACCCTGCGGACGGCCCTCGACCAGTGCCTGGAGGCGGTCCGCTCGCTGGTCGAGGACTCCCGCTCCCTGGCACGCGCCGCGGTGGAGGGCCGGCTGGAGGTCCGCGCCGACGCCGCCCGGCACCAGGGCGACTTCCGGGCCATCGTCGAGGGGGTCAACGCCGCCATCGACGCGCTCGCCTCGCCGGCCACCGAGGCGACGCGCGCCCTCGAGCTGCTCGCCGAGCGCGACCTCACCACCCGCGTCTCCGGCTCGTACGCCGGCGACCACGCCCGCACGCAGCGGGCCCTCAACGAGATGGCGGACGCCCTGCACGACGCCATCGCCCAGGTCTCCCTGGCCGCGCAGCAGGTCACCGGCGCGTCCACCCAGATCGCCTCCACCGCCCAGTCGGTCTCGCAGGGGGCCACCGCCCAGGCCTCGGCGCTCGACCGCACCGCCTCCGACCTCCAGGCGCTGGCGGGGGGGACCCGCGAGGCGGCGGACCAGGCGCGGCAGGCCGACGGGCTCTCCCGCACCGCCCAGGACGCCGCCCGGAGCGGCGCCGACGCGGTCGGACGGATGGGCGAGTCCATGGAACGCATCCGGCAGAGCGCCGAGGGCACCGCGCAGATCATCCGGGACATCAACGACATCGCCTTCCAGACCAACCTGCTCGCGCTCAACGCGGCGGTCGAGGCGGCCCGCGCCGGCGACGCCGGGCGCGGGTTCGCGGTGGTGGCGGAGGAGGTCCGGTCGCTGGCCCTCCGGTCGAAGGAGGCGGCTCAGAAGACGGAGACCCTCATCCGCCAGTCGATGGACCACGCCGCCCAGGGGGGGGAGACCGCCAAGGCGGTGGCCAGCCGGCTCGGGGAGATCGTGGAGGCGGTCCGCGGCTCGACCGAGCGCGTGGCCCGCATCAGCGCGCTGCTCTCGGAGCAGGTCCGCCGCGCCGATGGCGCCTCCAAGGCGATGTCGGAGGTGGAGCGGGTCACCCAGCAGAACGCCGCCAGCGCCGAGGAGTCGTCCGCCGCCGCCGAGGAGCTCTCCTCCCAGGCGCAGGAGCTCGAGGGGCTGGTCGCCCGCTTCGTGCTCTCCGACGGCGCCGCCCCCAAGCGGCTCTCCCGCTGAGCGCCGAGGAGCCCGTGCCCGCCGCGCCCTCTCGCCTCCGCCTCCTCCCGGCCGCCGCCGCCGGCCTGGCGGCGGCCGCCCTGGCCGCCTGCGGCCCCGAGCCGACCATCGGGCCGCGCGGGGCCGGGGGGGCGAGCACCACCGCCGGGACCTTCTCCGACGTCTCCGCGCGGATCCTCGTGCCCCGCTGCGCCACGGCGGGGTGCCACGGCGGCCAGCCGCCGGCCTTCTCCCCCTCCTACGACGCGGCCACCTCGTACCAGGCCAACGTCGGCGTGCCCTCCCAGCAGCTGCCCTCGATGAAGCTGGTCGAGCCCGGCGACCCGGCGGGCAGCTACCTGGTCCAGAAGACCCGCGGGACCCAGGCGCTGGTGGGCGGGGGCGGGGCGCGCATGCCGGTCGCCTCCTCCCCGCTCGACGACGCGGACCAGGCCGCCCTGGAGGCGTGGATCGCCAACGGAGCCCCTCATGACTGAGCGCACGCGCCGCACCGCCGTCCTCGCCCGCCGCCTGGCCGCCGCGTCCGCGGTCGCGGTCCTGCTCCTCGCCCGCGCCGCCTCGGCCGGGCAGGCGGTCTCCTTCTCCGGCTCCGCCTTCGCCGACCGCTGGTGGCTGAGCGACCAGACGACGTCGAAGCGCTCCCCCTCGGGCACCACCATCGACGGCGCCATCAAGATCGGGGTCGACATCAGCGAGAACGTGACGTTCTCCTCCAAGGCCTGCGTCAGCTGCCACGGCCTGGAGTTCGAGAGCATCCAGCTCGAGTACATGCCCAAGAGCTGGTTCAACGTGGCGGCGGGCCGGTTCCCCGTCCCCTTCGGCGAGTTCTCGAACCGCGTCGACCAGTCGGGCCACAAGACCACCTCGGCCCCGCTCATCTACGACATGGGGCGGATGGCCTACGGCGAGAAGACCGCCATGAACCTCGGGGTGGTGCCGCTCCCGTACGTGGACACCGGCGTGCTGGTGTACGGCAACCGGTTCCTCGGCCCGGTGCAGGCCTGGTACGGCGCCTACCTGGTGGGCGGCTTCCGGGGCGGCAACGACGTCGACTGGACCTCGATGCGGTCCATCTACTACACGAACTCGAACAAGGTCCCGGGCGGCGGCGGCCGGCTCGTCCTCACCTACGCCGCGCCGGCCGGCGGGCTGATCGGCGACACGTCCATCGGCGGGTCGGTGACGACCGGCCGCTACGACCAGGCCGGCACCCTCGGCTACCTCGCCTGGGGCGCGGACGCCACCATGCAGCTCTGGAAGCTCACCCTGCGGGGCGAGTACGCCTGGCGCCGGACCGATCTGTCACCGCAGGCGAGCTACCCGTACGACTCGAGCGACCTCTGGTACAAGAAGGACGGCTACTACGTCGAGCTCGAGCACCCGCTCGGCTCGTACCTCGGGATGGTCTACCGGGTCGACGGCCTGCAGCGGGTCGGGCTGCCGCTCCCGGGCGCCGACCCCGAGCTCACCACCCGCAGCCGGATCACCCGCTACACCGCCGGCGTGGTGATCACGCCGGAGACGTCCTTCTTCGTCAAGCTCGGGTACGAGTACTGGCGCCCGAGCGACTTCCCCAGCTTCAACTCGATCCACTTCGGGGTCGGAGGAGCCTTCTAGATGAACGCGCTTGCCCTGGCCGTCTTGGCCGCCCTGCAGCTCTCCCTCGCCGCCGAGCCGCCGGTCGAGCCCGACCCCCGCGACAAGGGGCCGGACAAGATCGACGTGTCCTCGTACCCGCCCGAGCAGAAGGCCCGGTACCCGCTCTACGAGCAGAAGTGCGCGAAGTGCCACCCGCTCGCCCGCTCCATCAACTCGCGGTTCACCTCGGCGGAGTGGAAGCGCTACATGAAGCGGATGGCCCGCCGTCCCAACGCCGGCGTCACCGACGAGCAGACCCAGGACATCTACGAATTCCTCAAGTACTACTCGTCGACCCTGGGGCTCCAGTAGGAGGGCGCGCCGGCGCGGCTTCGCCGGCGCGAGGGAGGCCGTCATGGGCAGCCGTCTCAGGGGAGCCCGCCACCGTTTCCGTCCCGCGCTCGCCGCGCTGCTCGCGCTGGCCGGGTCCGCCTGCGGCGACCCGAAGCTCGGCGCGCACCAGTCGGCGCCGGTCGCGGCGCAGCCCCCCACCATCGCGCTCTCCTCGGCCACGGTGGACGGGAGCGGCCGCGTGGTGGCGACCTACCTCCTCCTCGCCGGCAGCGCCCCGATCGCCCCGGCGGACGCCGCCTCGCTCCGCCCGACCTTCACCCTGGCCGCCCTGGGCACCGACCCGGTGAGCGGTCTCGACGCCTGGGAGAGCCTCGTCCTCACCGGCGCCCAGGTCATCCCCTCGAACCCCGTCGGCGGCCCGGGCACGCCCCCGGCGTCGGTGATCGCCGGTCAGCGGCAGCCCGGCCCCGACGCCGGCGGGACGACCGAGTCCCTGGGCGAGGGCGTGTTCCGCTACACCTTCGCCAGCCCCCTGCCCGCCGGCTTCGACGGGAGCCGGACGGTCCGGGTGGGGGTGTGGCTCGAGGGCGCCACCCCGACCGCCTCCACGGCGGCGACCCTCGACCTCGTCCCGGCCGGCGGCACGCCGCGCTCGCGCGAGCTGGTCGTCGACGCCGCCTGCAACGCCTGCCACGGACTGGTCGTGGCTCACGGGCACCGGACCGGGACCGGCCTCTGCCTCGCCTGCCACACGCTCCAGAACGCCGACCCGGACACGGTCGATCCCGCCGCGCTCGACTCGGCCACGCCGGCCACCAACCCGAACCCGCTCGACCTCGGGCGGCTGCTGCACCGCATCCACCGCGGCAACGAGCTGCCCACCCTGGCCATCGCGAGCAGCACCGCCCCGGCGCCGCCCCTGGCGAGCGGCGCCACGCTCCCCCTGCCGTACCTGCCCGGCCGGAACATCTGGTCCGGCGGCCGGCGCTACTCGGTGGTGGACGAGCAGCAGCGCGAGGTGGTGTTCGGCGGGTGGAGAGCCATCCTCGACGCCTCCGGGCTGTCCGACCTGGCCACGGAGCCGATCGGCGTCGAGCTCGGGGCGGACCTCCGCACCTGCGACGCCTGCCACGGCGGCGCGGCCCAGGCGGCCCTGGCGACCACCGCCATCTCGCGCCGCACCTGCGCGGGCTGCCACCCCGACGTCTGGTTTCAGGCCGACCCCATCACCGACCCCCACCACTTCTCCCACCCCGGCGGCCCGGTGGCCTTCGACGTCAGCTGCGCGGACTGCCACGTCTCCCCGGGCGCCTTCCGCCTGTACGCGGACGTCGCCCAGGTGCACGTCCCGCCGGCGGCGAGCCACGCGGCCAACCCGATGGGCGCGACCCTCGCCGCGGTCACCAGCCTCCGGCCAGGGCAGCGGCCGACCGTGGTCTTCACCCTCTACGACCGCGACGGGAGCCTCACGCCCCTCAACGACCCGGCGAACCTCCCCTCGCCCGCGAACGACGCGGCCAGCCCGGTGCCGCGGGCGGTCACGCACCTCGCCGTCACCCTCGCCGGCCCGACCGCGCCCGACATCCTGACCGGGAACGTGCCCCTCACCGAGCCCATCACGGCGGTCCTCGCCGCCGACGCGCAAGGGCGCTTCACCTACACGCTCGCCACCGCGCTCCCGGCCGGCGCGTCGGGCACCTGGACCGTGGTGCTCGAGGCGACCCGCCAGCTCCCGCAGGCTCCCTTCTACGACCCTGCCAACGACCGGTTCTCCTGGCCGTACACGGGCGAGCCGCTCACCGAGGCCGCTGCGAACGCGGTGGCGTACGTGGACGTGGCCGCGGGCGCCACCGGCGCCGGCTCGCCGGTCCCGCGCCGGACCGTGGTCGACCTCGCCCTCTGCAACGCCTGCCACGGCGCGCTCTCCCACCACGACGGCGCGCGCAACCGGATCGAGGCCTGCGTGGCCTGCCACACCCCCGACGCGACCGACTGGAGCGAGCGCCCGAAGCTCCAGGCCGGCGAGGTCGCCCTGGCGCAGACCGCGGACGGCATCGAGGAGCGCTCCCTCCGCTTCGGCACCCTCATCCACCGCATCCACACCGGCGCGGCGACCGGCACCGCGCAGCTCGACGGCGGCCCGCTGGTGGTCTACCAGGCGGGCGTCCCCCGGGTCTTCGCCGGCCGGTACCCCGCCGATCTCGGCGATTGCCGCCGCTGCCACGCCGGCGAGACCTTCACCATCGAGGCGATGGCCGCGGGCGAGGCGGACACGGTCGCGAACGAGACCCCGACCATCCAGCACCAGGGGACGCCGGCGCACGGCGCCGGCGAGCCGAGGATCCCGCCCATCACCGCCGCCTGCACCTCCTGCCACGACACGGGGACGGCCCACCTCCACGCGGCGAGCCACACCAGCGCCGGCGAGGAGCTCTGCGCCGGCTGCCACGGGGCGGGGGGCACGGCCTCCGAGTACTCGGCCCACGGCCTGACCGCACCCCCCTGACCCGGAGCGGGGAGTCGTCCCAGGCCCCCGCGGGGACCGTCCGCGGCGTGGTCCCGGGGCGCCCCGGCGTCGCCGCGCCTCCCTCCTCGCCTTATACGAGGCCGGGAGGTGCGCGTGGAGGAGCGAGCGCCGAGCGGTCCCGGAGGCCCCGCCGACCTTCCCGACGCGCCGTCCGGGCTCCTCGCCGGGGGCGGGCGCCGGCCGCCCGGGAGCGCGGGCGCCGGCCGGGAGGGCACCCTCCGGCCCGGCGCGATGGTGGACCGGTTCGAGCTCGGGCGCGAGCTCGGCCGGGGCGCGTCGAGCGTGGTGTTCGAGGCCCGCGACACGCGGCTCGGAAGACCGGTGGCCTTCAAGGTGGTCCTCGAGGAGGAGCGGCCCCACGACGAGCGCCTCCTGCGGGAGGCGCAGGCGGCGGCGAGGCTCTCACACCCGAGCCTGGTCGCGGTCCACGACGCCGGGCGCTCCGCGCACGGCCCCTGGCTCGCGCTCGAGCTGCTGCACGGGCGGACCCTGGCCGCCCGGCTGGAGCAGGGGCGCCTCTCGACCCGGGAGGCGCTCCGGATCGGGGAGGAGGTCGCGAAGGGGATCGCCTGCGCCCACGCCGCCGGGCTGATCCACCGTCACCTCCAGCCGGGGGACGTCTTCCTCTGCGACGACGGCCAGGTGAAGGTGCTCGGCCTCGGGCTGGCCCGCGCCTCCGGGCAGCGCCCGGCCGCCGGCGAGTCCCGCTCCTACCTCGCCCCGGAGCAGTGGCGGGGAGCGCCCGAGGACGAGCGGAGCGACGTGTTCGCCCTGGGCGTGCTCCTCCACCGCATGCTGGCGGACGAGCTCGCCTTCCCCGAGGACGGGGGACGCTCGGCGCAGGGCCCCGGGCGCGCCCCCGCCCTCGACGTGCCGGAGCTCCCGGCGCTCGGCGCGCTGGTCTCCTCGATGCTGGAGAAGGACCCCGTCCGCCGGCCGCGGGACGCGGCGGCGGTCCTGGCCCGGCTCGAGCCGCTTCGCCGGGAGCTGGAGCGGTCGGGGGCCCCGGCCGCGGCGCCGGCGCAGGCCCGGCCGCGCTCCGGGCTGGCCGGCCTGGTGGCCGAGCTCCACCGGCGCCGGGTCTTCCGCGCGCTGGTCGCCTACGGCACCGCCGCCCTGCTCCTGTTCCGGCTGGCCGAGTCGCTGGCGCGCGCGGCCGCCCTGCCCGGGTGGGTCCTCGACGCCACCCTGCTCTCCCTCGGCCTCGGCTTCCCCGCGACGGTGCTGCTCGCCTGGACCTTCGACCTCACCGGACAGGGCGTGCGCCGCACCGCGGCTCCGCCGTCGGGCGCCGCCGGCCTGCTCCGCGGGCGTCGCCTCCGACTCACGCTCGGCGCCCTCGGGCTGCTCGCCGCCGCGCCCGGGATCGCCTGGTGGTTCGGCCTCCGCCGGCCCTCGGCGGAGCGGGCGGAGGCCTCCGCCCTCCCCTCGATCGCGGTCCTGCCCCTGGCGAACCTCTCCGGCGATCGGCAGGACGAGGCCCTCGTCGACGGCCTCCACGCCGAGCTGGTCACCCAGCTCGCCAAGCTCGCCGGGCTGCGGGTGGTCTCCCGCACCTCGGTGCTCCAATACCGGGGAACGACCCGCAGCCTCCGGGAGGTGGCGCGGGAGCTCGGCGCCGGGAGCGTGCTCGAGGGGACGGTGCAGAAGAGCGGGAGCCGGATCCGCGTCGCCGTGCAGCTCGTGGACGCCCGCACGGACCGGGAGACCTGGGCGGAGCGCTACGACCGCGACGTCGCCGACCTGTTCGCGATCCAGGCCGACGTCGCCTCGGAGATCGTCCGGGCGCTGGGGGCGCGCCTCTCCGCCGACGAGCGGACCCGCCTGGTGCGCCGGCCGACCGGCGAGCCGCGCGCCTACGAGGCCTACCTGCGCGCCCTCCAGCTCCGGGGCCGATCGCTCTGGACCCTCGAGGACATGCAGCGGTCCGCAGCGCTCCTGCGGCAGGCGGTCGACCTCGACCCGCGGTTCGCCCTCGCCCACGCCTGGCTCGCCGTGGCGGAGCTGGACCTGGCCAAGACCACGGACGGTGCCGAGCGCGACGCCCGCCTCGCCTCCGGGCGGCGGGAGGCGGAGCTGGCGCTCTCGCTCGATCCCGAGCTGCCCGAGGCCGAGTTCGCCCTCGGCGCCGTCGCCTACGGCGGCACCCTCGACTACGCCGAGGCGCTCCGCCACTTCCAGGAGGCCGCCCGGCGCGCCCCCGGCGATCCGAATCTCGTCATGTGGGTCGGCTCCGCCCAGCGGCGCCTGGGGCGGACCGAGGAGGCCTTCGCCGCCTTCGAGCGCGCCCGGGCGGCCGACCCGGGCGACGTGACCACCGAGCTCCAGTACACCGACACCGCCCAGCTCCTCCGCCGCTACCCGGAGGCCGAGCGCGGCTGCGCCCGGCTGGAACGGATCGGCGCCCTCGACGGAACCCGCCCGGTCGTCTGCGCGCTCGTCCAGCTCAACGCCCACGGCGACCTCGCCCCGACCCGCGCCCTCCTCTCCTCGCCCCCGGAGCGGCTCGCCGGCGCCGGGCCACCCCTGGTCCTCCTCGGGTGGCTGCTCCAGGCCGAGCCGGCCCGCGCCCTCGGGTTCCTCGCGCTCCCCCGGTTCGGCGACCCGTTCGCGGAGAGCCCGTACCTGCCGCGGGACCTCCTCCTCGGACGGGCGCACGCCGCCCTGGCAGACCCGCGCGCCGCCGCCGAGCTGGAGCGCGCCCGCGGGCTGCTCGAGGCCGCGGTGCGCCGGCTCCCGGACGAGCCGTGGCGCCGGGTCTGGCTGGCGGAGGCCGAGGCCCGGGTGGGCAGGCGGGACGAGGCCCTGGCCGACGTGGCCCGGGCGGAGGAGGCGGCGCCCTTCGAGAAGGACGCCTACCAGGCGCAGATGGTCCTCATCGACGCGGCCGCGGTCCACGCCGCGGCCGGGGACGGCGACGGGGCGCTGGCCCGGCTCGATCGGCTGCTCTCCATCCCCTCCCACCTCTCGGTCGCGGCGCTCCGGATCGATCCGCGCTTCGCCTCCCTGCGCTCCACCCCGGGCTACGCGGCCCTGCTCGCCCGCTACGGCGGCGCGGACCAGGCCGCGGCGGCGCCGGGGCCAGGGATGGCGCTCCCGCTCGCCGCCCTGGCCCTGGGGGGCGCCGTCGGCGCCGCCGTGCTGGCGCGGCGCCGGGCTCGCCGCCGGCGGAGCGCCGGCGCGACCCCGACGTCCTCCGCCCTGCCGCCCGAGCCGCCCACGGCGCCCGCCGTTCCGTCCATCGCCGTCCTCCCCTTCGTCGACCTCTCGACCTCCCGGGACCAGGACTTCTTCTGCGACGGGATCGCGGAGGAGCTGCTCACCGCGCTCTGCGCCCTGCCCGGCCTCCGGGTGGTCTCCCGCCGGTCCTCGTTCCAGTTCAAGGGGCGCGACGCCGACGCCCGCGAGGTCGGCCAGGCGCTCGGGGCCACCACCCTGCTCGAGGGGAGCGTCCGCAAGTCCGGCGCCCGGGTCCGGATCTCGGCCCAGCTGGTGGACGCGGCCGGCGGGTACGAGCTCTGGTCGCAGACCTTCGACCGGGGGCTCGAGGACATCTTCGCGGTCCAGGAGGAGATCGCGCGGGCGGTGGCCGGGGCGATGCGGCTCCGCCTGGCCTCGGGCGGGGGGGGACCGCTGGTCCGGCCCGGGACCCGCAACCTCCAGGCCTACGAGCTGGCGCTCCACGCCCGGCAGTCGGTGGCCCGGCTGGGCGTGACCCGGCTGCGCGCCGCCCGCCAGATGTTCAAGGGCGCGGTCGAGCTCGATCCCGGGTTCGCCCAGGCGCACGCCGGGATCGCCGACGTGAGCCACATCCTGCTCGAGTGGAACCTCGAGCCGCCCGAGCGGATCGAGGCGGTCCGGGCCGAGGCGCTGGCCGAGAGCGAGGAGGCCCTCCGGCTCGCCCCCGATCTGGCGGAGGCGCGGCTCGCCCGCGCCAACGTGCTCACCAACCTCGGGCGCACCGAGGAGGCGGAGCGCGACTACCTCCGGGCCATCGAGCTCAACCCCGGCCTGGGGGACTCCTGCTACTGGTATGCGCGGATGCTCTTCGCCAGCGGTCGCCCCGCCGACGCGGCGCGGATGTTCCAGGAGGCCGCCCGCCGGAACCCCGACGACTACGCCGCGCTCTGCGTCTCCATCGGCGCCTGGCAGCGGGCCGGGGACGAGGCGGGCGCCCGGCGCCACGCCGGCGCCGCCCTGGACGCGGTGGAGCGGCGCCTGCGCCTCGATCCCCTGGACGATCGCGCCCTGCAGCTCGGCGCCACCGTGGGGATCCAGTACGGCGACCGGGCCCGCGCCCTGGAGTGGATGGAGCGGGCGCTCGAGCTCCTCCCCGACGACTTCCCCACCCTCTACAACGCCAGCTGCTTCTACGCCCGCGCCGGCGATCGGGAGCGGGCCCTGGAGCTGCTCGACCGCGCGGTGGCCACCGGCCGCGGCTTCCGGCGCTGGATCGAGCAGGATCCGGATCTCGACGCCATCCGGGGCGATCCCCGGTTCGCCGAGATCCTCGGGCGGCTGAAGGGGTGAGGGCCGCCGCCGCGGCCCTCGCCCGCCTCGCCCTACCGCGCGGGCGGGATGTTCTGGTTCCGCCGGAACAGGTTGTCCGGGTCGTACTTCGCCTTGAGCCGGGCGAGCCGCTGGTAGTTCGGGCCGTAGGCGCCCTGGCTCACGCGCTGCGCCTCGTCCTCGGGCATGAAGTTGACGTACACGCCTCCGGTGGCGTGCGGGGCCATCCGATCGAAGAGGTCGCGGGCCCAGCCGATGCAGGCCGCGTCCTGGGAGGCCTCGCCCCAGCGCGTGTGGACGTTCATCACGAAGCTCACGTCGCGGTGCGGATAGGCGGTCGCGTCGACCGGCACCCGGTTCACCGCCCCACCCAGGTGGGCGATGAAGATCTCGCACTCCGGCGTCGGCAGCCGGCCGACCGCCCCGACCATCAGGTCGAGCGCCGCGTCGCCCAGCTCCGCGAAGTCATGGGACTTCCAGTAGTTCCGCCGGCCCGAGGTGAGGAGCGGATCGAAGGCCTGCTGCCAGGCGACGAACGGCGACGGCCCGACCACGTCCGCGATGGGCTGGCCGAGCGCCCGGAGCGGGGCGATGGCGCGCTGGCCCTCCTCCGGGTCGCCCGCCCAGCAGACCGCCATCACCACCACCTCCTTGCCGTGGACCTCCGCCGGCAGGAAGGGGAGCGGCGGCGCCTTGCGCATCACCACCCAGCAGCAGAGGTCATCCGGGGCGCGCGCCATGGCCTGGCGGTAGCCCTGCAGGAGGCGCTTGGCGTCCCGGAACGGGTGGACGATCAGGCCGGCGGTCACCTGCGGCCCGACCGGGTGGAGGCGGAGCTCGAAGGAGGTGACGACGCCGAAGTTCCCGCCGCCGCCGCGGATCGCCCAGAACAGGTCCTCGTTCTCCTCCTCGCTGGCGTGCACCAGCGCGCCCCGGGCCAGGACCACGTCGGCGGAGACCAGGTTGTCCACGGTGAGCCCGTGCTTCCGGCTCAGCCACCCGAACCCGCCGCCCAGGGTGAGCCCGGCCACCCCGGTGGTGGAGTTGATGCCCAGCGGGGTGGCGAGGCCGAACGCCTGCGCCTCCAGGTCGAGCTCGTGCAGCGTGACGCCGGGCTCGACGCGCGCCGTGCGGCTCGACGGATCGACGCGTACCGACCTCATCGGGGAGAGGTCGAGCAGGAGGCCGCCGTCGGCGACGGCGTTCCCCGCGATGTTGTGGCCGCCGCCCCGGACGGAGAGCAGGAGCCCGTGCTCGCGGGCGGCGTTGACCGCCCGCATCACGTCGGCGGTGCCGGCGGCGCGGATCACCGCGTCCGGGTGCCGATCGATCATCGCGTTCCAGATCGTTCGCGCCTGCTCGTACCCCGGCTCGCCCGGGGTGCAGAGCGCTCCCCGCAGCTGGCCGCGCAGGGGTTCGAGGACGTCGGCGGAGGGCGCCGTCGCGCCGTCGCTGCGCTGGGTCGTGCCGCCGGAGGTCGTCTGCATGGTTCACCTTCCTCGCCGCCGGGAAGTGGGTGGCGGCGACGTCCTGAGAGCTAGCGGCGGGCCGCCGCCGCGAAAATGACCGGTCGTCCGGATCTCTTGCCCTTGCGTCCAGGGCCGGGGCGCACCATGAGGAGGCCCGCGCGGCGCGCGCCCGCCGCCGAGGAGGGCTCCCGATGGAGCGCGATCCGCTCTCCGACGTGCTGCACTCGGTCCGGCTCACCGGCGCGGTCTTCTACCTGGTCGACTGCATCGCCCCTTGGGTCGCGGAGACGCCCCCCACACGGGACATGGCCGGGACGCTCATCCCCGGCGCCCAGCACGTCTTCGAGTTCCACGCGCTGGTGGCGGGCGAGTGCTGGGCGGGTCCGGTCGGCGAGGAGGCCATCCGCCTCCGGGCCGGGGACTTCGTCGCCTTCCCGCGCGGCGAGCCCCACGCGATGTCGAGCGCGCCCGGGATGCGGGCGCCGCCCGACCCGGCCATCTTCGCCCAGGCCGCTCGCCTCCCCCGCCCGGTCCACGTGGAATACGGGCAGGGCGACGGGGCGCGTGCCAGGCTCGTCTGCGGGTTCCTCGGGTGCGACGCTCGCCCCTTCAATCCGCTCCTGGACGCCCTGCCGCGCGTGCTGCACGGGTCGAGCGGAGCCGGCGGGGAGTGGCTCGCGCACCTCGTCCAGGTCGCGATCGGGGAGGCCCGCGAGCGCGGGCCGGGCAGCGACTCGGTGCTGGCCCGGGTCTCGGAGCTCCTCTTCATCGGCCTCGTCCGCCGCTACGCGCTGCGCCTGCCGCCCGACCAGACCGGCTGGCTGGCCGGGCTGCGCGACGCCTTCGTCGGCAAGGCCATCGAGCGGCTCCACGCCCGCCCCGCCGACCCCTGGACGCTCGACCGGCTGGCGCGGGAGGTGGGGCTCTCGCGCTCGGCCCTGGCCGAGCGGTTCACCCGGCTGGTGGGCGAGCCGCCCATGCACTACCTCACGCGCTGGCGGATGCAGCTCGCGTCGCTGCAGCTGTCGACCGGCGCGAGCGTGCAGGCGGTGGCGGGCGAGGTGGGCTACGCCTCGGAGGCCGCGTTCAGCCGGGCCTTCAAGAAGGTCGTGGGGGCGCCGCCGGCGACCTGGGCCGAGGCGCGCCGGGGAGCGGGCGAGGCCGAGGAGGCGTTCCCCGCTTGAGCCCGAGCGGGCGCGGCCTGCCCGGCTCAGAACCCATGGCAGGTCGAGCAGGCGACCCAGCCCGTCGGCCCGCCCCAGACCACCGACGTCCCGGCCAGGTGACAGGAGACGTTGGTGCAGGTCTTGGTGGCGGGGTCGTAGGCCGCCGAACCGAGGTGGGCCGAGAGGGTCGTGCCGTCGTAGGCCATGTCGGGCCCGAAGTCCGTGGGCGACAGCCCGCCGGGCGCCTCCCAGATCGGGCGCGTCGGGGTGTTGGGCGCCGCCGGGAGGCCCGGAAAGGCGGGGAGCACGGCACGGCGATCGAGGACCACCTCGCGGCTCCCGTTCACGTGGCGGAGCGGCAGCGCTCCCCCCGCGCCGGTGGGCGCGAGCGGGTCGCCCGGCGTGTGGCAGCTGGTGCAGACGAGGCCGAGACCGCCCCCGAGGTCGTAGTTCCCGGTGGTGTCCAGGTAGTAGAAGCCGGACGGGCCGGTCCGGGCCGGATCCACCGTGTCGACGTGGCAGGTCTGGCAGGTCACCGCGGAGGCGCCCTCCCCGGGGTTCGGGGAGCCGTGGTTGCTCACGTGCCAGGCCGACGGGAACCCGCCGAAGTGGCCGGCCTCGAAGCCGTCGTCGGCCAGCACCAGGTGGTTGTTCGCGGTGGGGGCGCCCGCGCCGCCGGAGGGATAGGCGGGCGGGTCGTCGTGGCAGCCCCCGCAGCCCAGGTGCTCGCCGGATCGCCAACCGGGGCTCAGGATGGCCGAGCCGTCGCGCGGCCGGATCCAGCTCGGCGCCAGCTGTCCGGAGCTGTGGCAGTAAGCGCCGCTGCAGCGCCCGGTGGCAGGGTCGTAGGCGGCGGTGGCGGCGCTCCGCGCCTTGAGGCTCCCCGGCGGCGCGGCGGGGCTCCAGAGCTCGACCTCGACCGTCCCGTCCATGTGCCGGGCCGGGTCGAGCGGGTGACAGTTACCGCAGCCGAAGAAGTAGGTGGAGGGCGCCGTGGTGGGCGTGTCCGCGGGGAAGAGGTCCTGGAGGATGGCCGTGTCGCCGTAGACCTGCGCCGGGGGGGCGAAGCCGACGTGGGTGGCGTGGGCGCCGGTGGCGGGCGGGAAGCCGTGGCAGCCGTCGCAGCCCGTGCCCGTGCCGCCCAGGTCGACGGCGCCGTTGATGTGGAGCGCCAGGTTCACGCTCGTGGCCGTATAGCCCGGGTGGCAAGCGCCGCAGGCGGTGACCAGCGCCGGGTGGGGAGCCGGGGGCGGCAGGCCGTGGCAGGACCCGCAGAAGGCCTGCGAGCCGTCGACCCGCGTCCAGATCGGGGAAGTGACCAGGCCGCCCCCGAGCGTCTGGCCGTGGCAGTAGTTGCTGCACGTGGCGGTGGCCGGGTCCCAGGTCGCCGTGGCGCCGCCGGCGTTCGCCAGGGGGCCGAAGTGGAGCAGGTGGTCCATCCCGCCGTGCGGCGCGTGGCACTCCGCGCAGGCGATAGGCTGGGCGACCGGGGGCGCGTCATGGGTGGGGTGGGCGTCGGTGGTGCTGGCCGCGGCGACGGTGAAGCCGAGCCGGTAGCTCGCCCCACCTGCGCTCACCGCGGTCGCCTGGTACTGCCCGCCGGCCGCGAGCGGGGCCTGCGGCGCGAGGGTCCCCTGCGCCCCGGCCACCGCCCAGCTCGCCGGGACCGGCGCCGGAGGGCCGCCGGAGGGGTCGAGCGCCTCGAGGGAGGCGGTGACGGTGGCCGCGACCTCGGCCGAGCCGAACTCGAGGACGATCGCCGCGTCCGCCGCCACGTCGATCGCACCCGGGGCGGGGACGGTGTGGACCACCGCCAGCGCGGCGGGGCCGGCCGGCGCGGCCGGGCTCGCGCCGCCGCCCCCGCCGCAGGCGACGGCGGCGATCACCAGGACGAGGAGCGGGCCGGCGGCGCCGGGCCGGCGCGCGGCACGGCCGGACGCGGGACCGCGATGGACGGACGGGTGAAGGTTCACGGCACGTCGATACTACCGTGAGTCCGAGAGAAGCAGAAGCCCCGCGACTCAGCGTGAGTCGCGGGGCTCCTCGAGTAGGCCCGGTCAGGATTGAACTGACGACCCCTACCGTGTCAAGGTAGTGCTCTACCACTGAGCTACGGGCCTGCCGTCACCGGCGAGGCGCGGTTATAGCGCGCCGGCGGATGGTGTCAACGGCCGTGTCGGCGGGCCGCCGCGGGCGGTTCAGGACGTGGCTCCCGCGCCCGGCGGAGCACGCAGCGCCCGGACGAACGAGAGCGAGTACTGGCCGAACGAGAGGGCGACGCACTCGGCGGCGAGGAGGGCGAGGGCGGCGACGTACGGCGCGGTCTCCGCCCGCGGGTAGCCGCCGAAGTCGCTCGCCAGGGCGAGCACCACCGTGGCCGCGATGGCGAAGGTGGCGTACTTGCCGATCCGCGTGGGGGCGACCGGGATGGTGCGCCCCAGCGTCCGGAGCCAGGCCGCCCCGAGGAGCTGGGCCAGGTCGCGGGTCACCACCAGAGCCGGGAGCCAGGCGGGGAGGCGGCCGGCGGCGGCGAGCGCGATCAGCGCGCAGGCGGCGAGGAACTTGTCGGCGATGGGATCGAGGAAGGCGCCCAGGCGCGTCCGCTGCAGGAGCGCCCTCGCCACCAGCCCGTCCAGCACGTCCGTGGCGGCCGCGGCGGCGAAGGCGGCGAGGGCCCGGAGCAGCTGCCCGCGGACGTAGAGCACGAGGAAGATCGGCGCGAGCAGGATGCGCAGGGCGGTGAGGGCGTTGGCCAGGTTCCAGGGCGGGCCCCCGTCCTCCCCGCCCTTGGCGCCCGTGCTCGCCGGCTCCACGCCTACCACCGATCCCGCAGGGCGCGCAGGGCGACGAACCGCGAGACCGGATCGCCGGGGGCCGGCGCCGCCCCCTCCACCGCCGCCCGCACCCCCGGGGCGTCCAGCCGGAGGAAGGGGTTCAGGGCCCGCTCCTCGCCGAGCGTCGCCGGAGGCGGCTCCGCGCCCGCGCCTCGCGCCGCCTCGACCTGATCCCGCCGCCGGAGCGCGGCCGGGTTGCCGGGCTCGAGGGAGAGGGCGAAGGGGAGGTTTGCCGCAGCGTAGTCGTGGCCCGGGTGGACCTCGAGGCGCGCGTCGAGGGCGGCGATGGGACCGAGGAAGCTCCGGGCGAGAATCGCCGGGTCCCCTCCCGCGCGGCAGTTCCCGCACCCGGCCCAGAAGAGCGTGTCGCCGGTGAGGAGGCGACCCCGCCACTCGAGCAGGACCGACCCCGGCGTGTGGCCGGGGACCGCGTGGACCCGCAAGGCGAGCCGGCCCAGCGCCAGCGCACCCCGCCCGGCCAGATCGGCGTCGGGCGCGAACCAGGCGGCGTCCGCCCCGTGGCCGAGCACCTCGGCGCCGAGCGCGGCGGCGACCTCCGCGCTCCCCCCGGTGTGGTCGGCGTGACCGTGGGTGTGCAGGATCCAGCGGGGCCGGACGCCGTGCGCCGCCGCCAGGGCGAGGGCGATCGCCGGATCACCCGGATCGACCAGGGCGGCGTCCTCCCCCTCGGCGAGGAGGTAGACGTAGTTGTCCTTCCGGTACCGCCGTCGATCGAAGATCGCCCGCTCCATCCCGCGCCCCCGCTCAGCCGCCCTCCGGATAGTGGGTGAGGCCGAGCCGGTTCCCCTCCGGATCGTGGAAGTAGATCGTCCAGCGGGTGCGGTGGACCACGCGCACGCCGGCCGCCTCCAGGCGCGCCTCCCAGGCCGGGCGCTCGCCGGGGGCGATCCGCAGGGCCACCAGGTGGAGCCCGGGCTTCCCGTCACGCCACGGCCGCTCCTCCGGCGCCTCCTCCGCCCGCTCGAGCGCCAGGAAGCCATCCTCGCCGCCCTCCCCGGTCGCCAGCCAGACGCTCCGATCCCCTCCCCCTTCGCGGGGCCAGCGCCGCAGCACCGGCAGCCCCAGCACCTCCCGGTAGAACCGCTCGCAGCCCTCGAGATCGGCGCACTGGACCGCCAGGTGGTGAAAGGGGAGCGGCATCGCGCCGAGCGTACCCTCGAGCGGCGTCGGCGCGCCACCCCGGCCGTGCTACCTTCCCGCGCTGGTGACCGCCCCCCTCTCCGGCAAGCGCCTCCTCCTCGTGGGCGAGGACCCCGAGCTCCTCGGCCTCGTCGAGGGCGCCACCTCCCGGCTGGGCGCGGAGGTGGGGCGAGCCGGCTCCGGCCGGGAAGCCCTCGAGGCGCTCGCACGGGGGGGGCACCAGCTCGCGGTGCTGGACCTGCCGCTCTCCGACCTGGGCACCCCCGAGGCGCTGGTGGCGTGCGCCCGGGCCGGGCTGCCGGCGGTGGTGGTGTCCGGCGCCTACCGGGGGCCGAAGGCGGCGGCCGAGCTCCGGCGGCTCGGGGCCCGGACGCTCCTCGAGAAGCCCTTCTCCCTCGATGCCCTGGCCGGCGCGGTGGCCGAGGGCGTCGGGGTCGGGGCGCCCTCCCCGGTGGAGGAGGAGGCGCCGGACGAGGTCACCGGCGCCCGACCCCTCCCCGGGCTCGACGACGCGGCCATCGCCGCGAGCCCGATCCCGGCGCTCGACGACCAGCCGGTCCCGGCCGCCCCTGCCCCCCGGGCCGGCCTCGCCGCCCCGCTCCCGGAGCTGCCGCGGGTGCGCTCGCCGGAGGCCGACGCGCCGCCGCCCGCCCGCGGAGACCTCGCCCGGAGCAGCGTCCCCCGCCTGCTGGTCGCGCTCCACGTGGGGCAGGCGACGGGCGCCCTGAGCCTCACCCGGGGCCCGGTCCGCAAGATCGTCGTGGTGGAGCGGGGGAACCTGGTCTACGCCGCCTCCAACCTGGCGCCGGAGCGGTTCGCCGGGATCTGCGTCCGCCGCGGGGTCGTCGAGGCGGAGCGCCTCGAAGCCCTCCGGCGCGAGGCCGCCCCCGGGGCCCGCACCGCCGAGATCCTGGCCGGCGCCGGGCTGCTCACCCCGGAGCGCCGCGCGGAGCTGGTGACCGGCCAGGTGCGCGCCGTGACCTGGTCCACCTTCGAGTGGCGGGAGGGGACCTACGCGTTCCAGCCCGGGCGCCCACCGGCCGGCCGGGTCCCGCTCGCCCTCGACGCCGGCGACGTGGTGCTCGAGGGGCTCCGGCGCACCGCCTCCCTGGGGCGGCTGCGCGAGGAGCTGCCGGCCGACGCCCACCTCGCCCCCTCCCCGGCCCCCGCCTTCGAGCTCTACGACCTCCGCCTCGCCCCCGAGGAGGCGCGGCTCCTCACCCTGGCCGACGGCACCAAGAGCGTGGCCGACCTGACCCGCCTCTCGGAGCTCCCGGAGCGGGACGCCCTCGCCTTCCTCCAGGCCTGCCGGGTGTTGCGGGTGCTGGACGAGGTCGAGCGGGTGCTGGCCTCCACCCGGCGCATGGGGTTCATGTAGGCCCCGCCGCGGCCCGTTCCCCTTGCGGCCCGCGGGCCCAAGGGGCTATAAGTTCCGGCCTTTTTCGCATCGGAGCCCCATGACCCCCCGCGAGCAGATCCGGAACGTGGCCATCGTCGCCCACGTCGACCACGGCAAGACCACCCTGGTGGACTACATGCTGCGCCAGGCCGGCGTCTTCCGCGCCAACGAGCAGCTGGTCGAGCGGGTGATGGACTCCAACGACCTCGAGCGCGAGAAGGGCATCACCATCCTCGCCAAGAACACGGCCGTCACCTACCGGGGCGTCAAGATCAACATCGTCGACACCCCCGGGCACGCCGACTTCGGCGGCGAGGTGGAGCGCGCCCTCCGCCTGGTGGACGGCGTGCTCCTCCTGGTGGACGCCGCCGAGGGCCCCCTCCCGCAGACGCGCTTCGTGCTCTCCAAGGCCCTCGCCCTCGGCCTCCCCTCGGTGCTGGTGGTGAACAAGGTCGACCGCCAGGACGCGCGGGCCAAGGAGGTCCTCGACCTCGTCTACTCGCTCTACATCGACCTGGGCGCCAACGAGCACCAGATCGACTTCCCGGTGATCTACGCCATCGCCCGCGAGGGCAAGGCCGCCCACACCGTCCAGGGCGCCTTCGAGGCCGACTCGCTCAAGCCGCTCTTCGAGGCGATCCTCTCCCACGTCCCCGCCCCGCCGGGCGGCGACGGCACCCATGTCCAGATGCTGGTCGACAACCTCGACTACGACGACTACGTGGGCCGGCTCGCCATCGGCCGGGTGCAGTCCGGCGTCCTCCACGAGGGGGACGCCATCGCGGTGATCCGGGAGGGCGGGAAGGTGGTCCCGGCCAAGGTGGTCCGCCTCTACGCCTACGACGGCCTGAAGCGGTTGGAGGT